>SPJL01038494.1_pt1 | contig 12735 bp, 22 predicted proteins | sample 3741751 | NCBI WGS metagenome assembly SPJL01 (sample SAMN10925998, study PRJNA522277) | cold seep metagenome | isolation source: Elba SIP-enriched marine methane seep metagenome, extraction at timepoint T3 | place: Italy: coast of Elba, Mediterranean Sea | reverse complement strand
TATAAAAAATGAGTACTTGGACGAACGGCGAATGAAAATTGCGGTCCTGCAGCGAATTGATAATGTAGTTGCCTTTCATGTTACGCCGCCACGAGAATGACAAGTGTCGAGGCCACGTGCGCCACCGATGCCACAGCCTGAGCGTGCGCGCCTGGTGCCGCCCCGCGCCGCTCAGCGTGTACCGGCCAAACTCGGGCACCGCCAGTGCCACGGCACGCCACAGTGGGATCAAGTGCTCCTCGTCGTCCCGTAGCACCGTGTCGTGGCACAGCGCCACGCGTTCCCATACAATTAGTGGCAATTGCGGCCACACAAAGTCCATCCGTACTTTGTAGTATGCGTATAGAAAAATATCCCGGCGCGTCCCAATGAGTACAGCGTAAATACGTGTACATGAAGCAAATCATGAAATGTCCTCTGCACAGGACGCGCTAAGCGCACTGCCCGTACTTGAATCGCTGTGCGAAGCGCTGTGGAGTTCGCCGCTCAAGAGCGCCGAGTGGCACGAGCTGGTACGCGCGTTGCCCGCGCTCGGGCGTCTCTCGTTGACACCCCATGTGCAATTGCGCGCCATGAACGCTTTTACGCGCCAAACGGTCATCTTGGACGGCTCAGGCTACCGTAAACGCGTCATGTGGACCCTGCCTAGCGGCGTGCAGCACTCGCCCGACGTCGATACACCGAGTTGTGCCATTTATCGCTACGGCATGCCCATTGAGTGGTTCTGGCGGCGCGCCGGGATACTGCACCGCGACAACCAGTTGCCTGCCCAGATACGGTTCCCCGCGCCGCCCATTAATTTCGAAATTCATCAGTACTGGGTCGATGGCGAGTACCGCGACACGGAGTTTGAGTTTGTACATTAGACTTTGGTCACTTGTAGGTTTTTATTGACTCTTCAGGCGCTGCTTCAGTTCGCGCACCAGCTCCGTAAACTGTTCCATTTCGCGCTCATTGTAATACAGTGCCACGGTGGCGCCCGTCGTGTAACCGACAATAAACGAAGCAACGAACATGAAAACGTGTCCCGTGAGCGCGTCCATTGTTGTGTTACTAAAATTTGTTTTATTCGTCGTCCTTTGCGCGCAGCAAAGCGTGCTCGTCGTAAAAATCCACCACGAGATTGTTCGTCTTGATTGACGCCGCTTGGAACGCGTCCAGCGTAATGCCCTCGAGCGTACGGCAACGCGACAATGCAACGTACGCTTGGCCGTCGGTGAACAGAGTCTTGTCGAGCTTGATTTTGACGTAATTGAGCGTGGCGCCCTGGCTCTTGTGGATCGTAATGGCCCACGCGAGAATTAACGGCACTTGCGTGTAATTGAGCACGCTCTTATCGAGCACGTCGCGTCGAGCCCAGGATTTCTCCTTGACGACCAACTCCTCGTCGTCCTTCAAGTCGAAAAATTTCACCACGGGGTGCTCGACATCGCTCGAATCGCGCTCAAAGCGCACCACTTCGCCCAGCGAACCGTTGGCCAAGCCGCGGCCCAGGTCCATGTTGTAGGTTAACATGACGAGCGCGCCCGTGCGCAGTCGCAACTCGTCGGGCGTCACGCTGCTCTTGCGTACCATCTTTTCGCGCGTCTCTGCGGCCTTGTCGCTGAGCGTGCCGCGGTTGCGCCACTCGATTTGCGCGTGGTACGTGCGTTCAGTGCCCGGCTCGAGCTGGTTCAAGTGCACCAAATTGCAGCGCTCGGCGTAATCGCGGCGCGAACACAGCTCCGTCGGTCGAACGCCCTCCTTGAACGTGGCGCCGACGCGTTCCTTGAGCACGTTGCGCACGTACGTGTCAATGTTACCGCGGCGCACCTTGTTGAGCAGCAAATGGAACGCGTAATCGTCGCGCTGACGATGATTGCCCAGCAGTTCGCAGTAGCGCAACCCGAGCTCGTTCCACACGGCGCTGCGGAACACGAAGGCGCCCTTGACGGGCGGTAATTGCGAAAAATCGCCGCACAGTACAATTTGAATGCCGCCAAACGGCTTCTCCTGGTCGTTGCGGAACATTTGGCACACGTAGGACGCCGATTCGAACTGTGTCGCGCTCAACATTGAAATTTCGTCAATGACGAGCACGTCAATTTCGCGCATACGCGTGCGCAAATAGCGACGTCCCTTCACCATTTTCCACATGTACTCGCGCGACTCGTCCATGATACCAAAGCCGAAAAACGAGGCGAACGTGCGCCCGTCAATCATGAGCGCCGTGACGCCCGTCGTGCTGAGCACGGCCAGTTTCCGCACGCCGAAGCTCGGCGTTGAGTAGTACTCGACCAATTTCTTGATCAAGTACGTTTTGCCGCAACCGCCCGCGCCCGTAATGAACACGTTGCGCCGCTCGACGATAATGGCTTCGTAGGCCGCGCGTTGATACTCGTCGAGTCCCGACGCCCAACTAATTTCGTCGTTCTTGTCCATTCGAGGCTTGTATTGGAATTCATCCAAATCATTTAATTTGCGTTTCATTGCACGCACTAAAGTTCGCACGGTAAAGAATTAAAAAATATGTACGCTACGGCGCTTTTCTGGTTTATTTGGACGTTGGGGCTCGCCGTGTTTGCAGGCGCCCTAGGGGGGCTCGGATACATTTGCGTGGACTCGCGCCGGCGTAACAATGCACTCGTGCTGTGCCGCACCGCGACCATGTACGCACAGGCGCAGCGCGCCAAGCGGCAACGAGCGACACAGCCGCTGGGCAAACCTTCGGGTACAGGAGGACCGAGTATCCGCATGAGCGCACCGAAATTGTCGCCGCGGCCTGCCACGCAGGATCCGTTGAACAATAAAAAAGAAGATTAACTTTTCCACGTGCGTACGCGCGCCCCATTGTAATAGACAATGACCAGCAGCACGGTGAACAGGGCGGCGTACACGGAACTCAGGTGGCACGAGTATAGTGCCGGTCGGCACGGGCACGTCACGGCAATGTAGAGCAGGAACATGAGCGCTCCGCTCGCAATCGTCTTGGCAATCAAAATATCACACTCGGCTGAGCGTTCCCTTGGGGGCGGCGCTACGCAATCTTTACACGACATTGTTGTTTTGTATATTTACATTTATTGGCGCGATAATAAAATCACTCGGCATCATTGTACGTGCGGTCATCGTCGTCCTCGGCCGCCGCAGTCACGTACTCTTCGTCGTCGTCCTGCACGTCGTACGACACGTAAAAGCCGTTGAAGAACTCGACCGATACGGGCTCAATGTTAATGACACCCACGGGTTTCGTTTTGCGCGATCCCGCAAAGATGTAGCCGTCGGGCTTGACGCGTACACGGAACACCTCGAGTTCCGCGCATCCGCTCGTCTCGTCAAAGAGCGTCCAGCGGCCGTAGAATCCGGCGCCCAACGTGCTCTCGTCGCAACCTTCGACCAGTACGGCCACACTGTCGCACTTGGCGTCAATCTCCTTGCAGAGCTCGACGGCGCGCTGCTCGGCGCCCTCGACGGCCTTGTCGAAACGATCAGTCACGGTGTTGATTTGCTCGTCGTCCACGACGACGTAGCCACTAATGTCGGTCAATTCTTGTCGGGTGTTGCTCATGCTTCTTGTTGTTTGTCTTCAGGTGCGCAGATTATATTTTTTGTCCTCGACACGGCAATGCAGGTACTGCGGCACATTGCGGTAGTACTCGCTCGTCTCCACGGCCGTTTTCAGCGACGCTGCGCCGTCCACGCTGAAGAAGAACCGCATCGTGTCCAGGAACTTTTTGCGAAACACGGGTCGTCGGCCGTACGTGCGTTTGCGTACGGCGCCGGGCACAATTTCGCGCCGCAACTCCTCCAACGGGAACCACTTGATTTGCGTCTTCTCAATGCACTCGACCGAGCCGCCCGTGTACTGCACAAATTCCTTGACGCGGCGAAACATGACCGGGTAGTCGCTGCGATACGGTACCTGCACGCAGTAGCACATGAATCGCGATTTCTTGAACGTCACATCGATGGCCGTGCTGAACTCACAATTTAGCAGCTTTTGGCGCAACTCCGCTTCGCTGAACAGAACGCCGGCGCTCTCCTCGTAGCATTCGCGCGCCGCCGCATACTGAGCACTTTCGCCCGACTCCACTTTGCCGCCAAACAGGCCCCATTTGTCACTGTCGTGCCACCCCGGCGCGTATCCTTCGCGGCCCAGCAGCACGTTAATGTCGCCGCGCGAGTTAATCGAGTAGGGCAGCACACCGGCGCTCTTTACGGGTAAAACACTCATAATAATAATAAGCTATTATGCTTTGCATTTACTGTGCGCGAAAACTAATTCTTCATTGTAGACCCTTTTTTTACGGGCCCCTTTGGTCCTGCGGACCGCACATACACATTGAGTACCTTGACACGATCCGTCGGCGGGATCTTTTGCTCCTGCGACGTGACGTACACGTAGCGCACGTAATGGATTTGCTGCGCAAACGGTACGGCGTCACACAGGCCGCGCGTAAACAGCACATTGAGTTCGCGCTCGTTGCGTTCATTGTTCTCCTCGGTGCCATTGTGCGCGCGAATCATGATACGCAGCAATTGTCGCAACGGTTCGTCGGAGCGCAGCGAGGGTACAATGAGCGTGACTCGTGCCGCGTGCGACATGAGCTTTACAGAGCACGGCCAGAATTAGATTTTCACCGAAACTCGAATATTGGGCGGGTTCGCTGCGCATTCGTGGGCTTGTGCGCTACACGCTGTACCTTTGACGCACACGTAGCGCACCAACTGCAACTGCTCAACGAAATTGCGCGCATCGCCGCTCGAGCGAAACTCGAACCGCAGCTCCGCAAAGCGGATACGATTGCGTTTATGCGTCGTCGTGACGTTTGAAATTTGATTGTACTCGAGCGTATAATCGGTGGCCACGCGCAAATCGCGCACGTTGCAGTAGCAGCACTTATCGTGCGTCGGGTCCAAGCGGCCCTTGTTGTGCCGCACGAGCGCTTTCAGCAAATTGACGAGGTTCGTGCGCGCAATTTGCCACGGCCGGTGCGGGTTGTTCGGTGTCACGGTGAACGTCTTAACGTGTCGTGCGCTGGGCACTAGTACAATGACTTCAGGCATTTGCTCTCATTGCGAACATTTTTTTAAGGACGCATCGCAACGCGAGTACACTGCTTTACCGTTGACCGATTCGATGCACACGTAATGCAGCAGAATTAGTTGGTTGACACAGTCTTCGAGCGCGCCCTGCGGCACGAGCAGACGGAACCGCTCGAACCGAACGCTCCTGCTATGTTTCCACACCAACGGGTTCTTCTTGTACATGTAATGCACGTCGTCGCGGATATCCGCAACGTTTTGCAGACACCCGCCGAGCGTGAACCACATTCCTTGGTGCTGCTCGATAATGACGCCCACGATTTCCAGAAGGGATTCGCGCGACACGCGTTCGCCCTCCTCGTTGAGCAGGTAGGCGCCGCTCTTGGGCACCAGAAACAGTACTTCAGTCATGGCCGCGCGCGGTTTAGACATGGTGGTGTGTTTCTCTTGAGGAGCAGATTAATATTTTGCGCCCTAGTACATGAATCGCGTTCCGATATCGCAGAAAATTAATGAAACTGTTGAAATGTGCCACAAGCACGGAATAAGTGCGATTAGTTTGCTTTTTACAGGGGATGATGGTTTGGATTGGGCAATAAAAATGGCAAAGAAACGCATGGAAACTTACGACAACAAGTATGAGTATGAATTAATGGTCCGAGAATTTAACAGAATTAGCCCAACCACGTTAAGCATCAAAATATGGCAAAAGGAGATTATGACAAAGAGCGCCAATAAAGTTTATTGAACTTGCGCACGTTGGCGACGATACAACACTAGTCCGGCATTGATTAGGATAATGAAGATTAGGATGGCCGCGCCCACAATGAAGAACGTGTTGAGCGAATCGCGTGTCTTTTTGTGGTCCTTCTTGTCATTATTACCGCCATTGCCATTGCCGCCGCCACCGGCGTTACCGCCGCCGGAGGAAGGCTCGGGCGCTTCAGTGAACCGAATAGTGGCCGCATGTGCCACGTTGGAGCACGTGAAATCGAGCGTGCCGCTGGACGTCAGGCACAAGTACTTGCCTGTACTCTCGGCGCGCACGTAGCGTTCGCACTCGTCGTTGCCCGTCGGTGTGGGCTCGAGGTGTACGCGCAACGAGTTGAATAGTGGGGCGTTGTTCATGTACATGTGATAGGTCCCGAGCGCCGAGGCGAAATTCAAGGAGATTCGGCTGGGTGTTGCTGAGGTGCTCAGCGTGAATGCCGCGGATTGCGTCGTATCGTAGACGAGCGCCGAGCCGCCGCTGTACATGTAGTAGCCGTCGAGCGCCGGGTAGAATTTCTTGGAGCCGAATGCACACGCGCTCACCGTGCTGTGCGCGGGTTTCTGCAACGGTTGCATTGGTTGAAGCTTGGAACGATAGGGTCCATGGTGTGCCGCGGGGAACATCTTTTTGAGTTTATACTTTATTATTATTTTTTCGACCCGCCAATGACAATGCCCGCGGCCAACAGAATGATGGGCACGAGAATCAAGAGGGGCAATAGCAGGAACGCCCACGCGACCTTGTGGTGCCCGTAGTAGCACAGCGTGTAAATAATGAGAAACTGAATGACGACGGCCAACACGGTTTCGCCGAGCTGCGAGCGGCCCTTGGCGCTCATGGCGTTTGATACAATGGCACTGACGCCCAGGAGCGCCGAGATTACAGAGGGGGCGCACAGGCCCTTTTTCGCGTCTTTGAGTGTGAATTTCATTTGCACTTTTTATTGTGTAGCTGGATTAAAAGTTTTTCACGGCGGCGGAAAGAACGGCATGGGCACGGACGGATCGTACTCGTCGGGTAACTGCGTAGCTGCGGGCCGCGGAGCTGGGGCTGGTCGTTGCACAGGAGCAGGGGCGTCGTACATGTTGGCCGTGTTCACGTGCTGCACTTGCTGCACTTGCTGAACATGCTGATGCCGCGGAGGACCGAAATTTTGTTGTTGCCGTGGCGGCGACGGCCTTGGCGGCACGACACACATATCGGGCACCCAGCGCTGCTCGTTGCACAGCCCGTCCTCGTTGTAGAGCCACACCTTGGACGCGAGCTCTTCATTGTCGTACGATGCGCGTTCCGTAATATCGTACGTTTCACCGCGGCCCGTGGCCAACAGAAACAAATCGCCGTTGGTGCGCTCGTCGCACAGTGCTACGCGTACACGCAACGGCGGCGCCGCACGTACGTCTAAAAAGGGCGAACATTCGCGATCGTCCAGGAAATAGAGCCACGCATAAGTCTTGCGTTCGCGTTTGTTGAACTTGGTGTGCACGACACGCGGATGCAACGCGAGAACACGCGCGCCGGGCGCCAAGAGCCACGCTCCGGCAAACCGATGCGCAGGGTCTTTGCCGCAGCACAGCCAAAACCCGTTGAGGTCCGCGAGTTCCATGCACAGCTCTTCGGGCCGCAGCGTGAAATCGTAATAATGGATGCGCGTCGAGTTGCCCAGCGTGACTTGGCCGTGCGCGCTGTACGGCAACGCGACGTTTACCGTGTCGCTCATTTGTGTATTTTACTACGGGGCCAAGAAAAGCCCGGCGTCTGGGACGCGTACACGGCCCATCATTTCAACTTGGCCAGCACTTTTTTCGCCAATTCGCGTTCCTTGTACTGTTTGCCCTTGCGGACGGCGCGCGCGTACTTGCGAAACCGTGTAGCGCATTGTTTCGTCACGCTGAACGCGGGCCGCGACACCATAATGTGCATGATACGCGTCCACTGATCGCCGTGCTGCTTGATATCGACCGCGCCGCAGAAATAGTTACGAATGTGCAGAAAATGCATGACATCGGTCACGTCCTGTACCTCGTCACGGTCGGCGGGCGTGACACGCGATTGGCGCAGTAGCCACTCGAGGTACGCGAAAATCTCTTGGCCGAACATGGAGAACATGAATTTGAGCGCCGCGCATTTCTTTGCTTCGCACACGCGGTCAATGAACCCCGCCACGCCCGCCAGTTCCGCAAACGATGTGGTCTCGACGAACTGGCGCGAGTCCGTGCCGTGTTTGCGTTTCCTAATCAGCTCGGCGTTCTCGACAAACGCAATGATCCAGCCGACGGTCCACGCGGCGCCCTTTTTGAAATTACCCTGATGATGAATGTAAATGAGCTCCTGGAGCGCGTAAATGAACCACTCGGCCAAATTGAGTTCCGTGCTCTGCATCCAATCCTCCCAGAACAGCTTGTCGCCGCACACGTGTTTGCGCATCGCAGGTACCATGGCGCACAGCCGCTGGATCTCGTAGGGGTTCCAGCGCGCCATGTACTCTGCAGTCAGTTTGCGCTGCGTCACTAGCGGGATTTTACGAGCGGCCACTATGCGCCGCCCTTGACGAAACACGCGGCGACCGTTGCGCGTAATGTGCATCGTGTAGGTCATAATAATGGAGACTTTATTTGAATAAAATTAATTTTATTACCGGAATTTTCACTTTAGAAGTCGATTTTAATTGGTACATTGAGTTCCTTTAAAATCCGTACAATATTCTTTATATTGTAATTTCCAGTGCGTAAATACATATTAAATGTTTTTTTGCGCATATCATCAAATTGAAGCAATGCGCGCGTTTCAACGGAAAGCTTCGTAGCGTTTTTGGCGCTTGATAATTCCCGGTACATATTGTGCAACATTTTTTGAGAAGCACTATCTTCGAGAATTCCTGCCTGCAGGCCCTGTCTATTAAATTTTTCAATAAACGGTTTCCAAAAAGCCGGATCTTGGCAATACTTTTCGCGTGATGTCATATAACAAAACTCTGCAATGTCGTCCAATTGAAAGGTACGCTTAACAAAGCCGTGCATTGCATATTTCCAGATATCAAAATGTTGTAATTTCGATTCAATCAATTTGACAAAACCGTTTATATATTCTTCACGGGCAAATCTACTGTCGAGTTTGTTCCAAATATTATAATCAATTATTTTATAAAATTGAACAAGGTTTGGCTCTATTTTTTTGCGAATTTCAAATAAATCATTTAGCAATTCTTGTGCTATTGTAATTTTTTCACGTCTATTGTGTTTTTTGAACCACGCGCGCCAAAAATCACGGTTTTGACACACGGAGAACCGTAAAAATTTAGATGTGCCGCAAAATTCCACAACGTCTTCGAAATCCATTTCACTTAAAATTTTAACATAAATTTCAATAGGTTGATTCTGTAGACGTACTCCAGACTGTTTACCCGCCCATTGCGCCCAGAAATCCGGGTTTTTGCAAATAACTTGATTAAGCACGCGCGACGTACGACAAAGCTCATACACATCGCCCGCATTCATGTTCTTGGTCATGTTCAAGTACACTTCAAGCGGTTGATTCTCGAGCTGGGTAGTTCCTAGCGCCCGTTTAACTAAACTTTTCTTTGTTGCGCTTGGTACTCTGCTCTGTGCTACCACATTACCGTCTTTACGATATTGTGGGCGGTTTTGAGGAGTTAATTTAAAGGAAAACCCACTCGGAGATTTAGAAGAACTCATGATTGTTTAATGTAAATAAAATTATTTTTTTATGCTTTATGCATCGTGCAGGTCATCTTTTAAAATAATCGACCATATCGCGCAGCGCCGTGTGGTTCATGTCCTCGAGATGCTCTGCGATTATCAATCTGCAGCGTTTGTCAAGTTTCACCTTGGCCCACACGACTTGTTGCAGCAGATCAAGCCATTTCTTGGTGCCCACGTACTTGCGAAACTCGCTGTTCGATTTGCAGCCCAGCACTGCTTCGAGCGCGTCAATGTCTATGGTGGCAAACAATTTGATCACATCTGTTATATGGTAATGCTGAGAGTTGAAATGTGAAGGATTTTCAAGTAAATATGAAATATCTCCGGCAATTAAGGATTCTTTAACTGCGAATTTCCAAATATCATACTTGGTCAATTTGTGTTTCTTCAACCCGAACAACTCCATGTAATCAACGTACACGTCTAAACTCTTGAGTTCATTGTACTTGAGCGATCTCGCAAACACAATAACAGCCGATTCAACGCGCGACGCAAAACCGAGATGGTCGAGCAGTTCATTTACGATACCGGCTTTATCCTTGTGCTGCTTAAACCATGCGCGCCAAAAATTCGCATTGTCGCACAACGAGTGCTGCAGGAACCGCGACGTGTTGCAAAACACCACCACCTCGTCCAACGAGGAATCGCTCAGTATCTCGACAAAGACGTGCAACGGTTGATTGTGCAGACGCGACCCCGGTTGTCTGCGGGCCCACTGCGCCCAAAAATCCGGGTTGTCGCAAATGACGCGGTTCAGTGTGCGCGACGTGCTGCACAGTTTGTGTACTTCGCGCGCGCTCATGTTCTTGGTCATGTTCAGGTACACTTCGAGCGGTTGATTCTCGAGCTCGGATGTGCCGAGTGCCTTTGTAATTAAGCTTTTGCGCGTTTTCCCAGGCACGCTGCTCTGAGCGACAACTTTACCGTCTTTGCGGTACTGTTGGCGCCCCGATGGGGTTAAATTGAACGAGTGACTCATGTAATGTTTATATATAATTTATTATTTTTTTTTACGCTTTATGTCGCACGTTTAAAAGCACGCACCGGTAGGACATCCTTTGCAACTATCGCTGTTGGTCGTACCGTGGTGTTTCTTGTCGCCGCCATTGCTGGACGATTGGCCCTCGAGCTTACCAAGTTCCTGTTCAATCTTGGGCGTTGCGTAGTACAAGCCGACAATGAGCGCCGCGGCGGTCAATCCGACCACACCGGCGTGCATCAACGCGGCATACCGTTTACCGCCCGGGTACGATAGGTGGAGCGGTGCTTCGCCCGGTGCGCTGAGACGCGCGACGGCGCCCACCACTAGAAGCACGAGCACGGCTTCGAGAATATACGTTTGGTTCTTTACGCTGACGAGCATTCTTTTTCTAAGGTTTACTTTAACGCCTGGTGAAAATATTTTTTGCCCCACCGCGTAACACACATGGACATGGAACAATGGCTGGCCGCGGTGGACGAGAAACGCCACACGACCGCCGTGTACGTCGGTTCCGGTGAACTCGAGCAGCATCTGTTTGAGCGTTACTTTGCCTATCCGCAAACGGTGTGCACCAACGCCGAAGTGGCGAAATTCGTCGCACTACTGCACAACGAATCGCGCTGGCAACAGTACCGTGCACGCGCCCGGTTCATCAATTACAATGTACGACACTCGCCGCACGCGGAACAATGGGCGCGGCCCGAGAATTATCGATGGTTGGTGCACGACGCCACGGCGCGCGATTTATGGCCCGAACGTTACGCGAATTTAAGCAGCGAAACGGAAGTTCTCAGTATCGACCAGGTCCGCTCCACAGTGCCCGAATCCGACCTGTACCGCTGTAACGCGTGCGGGTCGCGGCGCGTACTGTTCTCGCAAATGCAAACGCGTTCGGCCGACGAGCCCATGACGAGTTTCTTTCGGTGCGTCGAATGCAATAAAAATTGGAAAAAATAATGTTTTATTTACGGCGGCGACGGTGTTTCAAGCGCTTGTACGCTTCTTTGGAGATGCGGCGCACTTTACCGTCTTTGCGCACAGCGACGTAGTATACGCGGTTTTTCGAGTCTCTGCGACGTACGTATTTCATTTAAAAGGTTAAATTTAGTACACGAGAAAATTATTTATTTCTTCTTTGAGGCGGGGCATTTACGCGAATGCGCCTTGACGACGTAACGGCCAACGCACTTGGTCTTGCGTTTCTTGGGGCTCTTGCGGGGCGACGAACCCGAAGCTTTGCGTTTGCCACCTGCTTTGCCCATGTAACGCTCATAAGCATCCTTAGAGACGCGTGATTTTTTGCCACTTGCGGCAACCCGTTCGTAGTATGCGCGTCCTGCCTTGTCACGTTTACGTTTGATTTCAACCATGTTTTGTCAAACTTGGTGTGAAAATAATTCTTAGACGCCTCCGGGCGTAATCACCGTCTCGACAAACGAATCGACACCGACCGCCGCTAATCCAATGAGTACAGTGTAAATGAACACGGTACGTTTCTGCACGGGCGCCTTGAACTTGACCAGCGCGACGTACATTGTGGTGGTCACGGTGGCCACTAGAGCGCCGCGAATCGCAGCGTCCTGCATGACGTCACGTGCCGGTTTCACCTTGTTAACCACGAGATCGACAATGGCGCCCATGATCAGCACTGTGAGGAACGTGACAAAGAACATGAGCGGCAAGGACCATACGAGCGTGCCCGAGAGATCCCGGTCGTCCATCGTGTCGCACAAGATCTTTTGACGCTCCTTGGAGGTCAAGCGTTTAAAGAAACAGTTGCGCAAATCGGCGCCGCTCTTGCCTTCACATTGTGTGCCCTCAAAGTACTTCTTGTCGGCTTTGTACCCGCCACCACCCATACCATATCTGAAATGATCATCGTCGTCTTGGGCGCCGCGATGTTTCTTGGCACCGCCGCCCGCCACGTGCTTCTCCATGGCCACGGTAATTCGGCCGACAATCTCGCGGCGGATCCGCTCGAACCCGAGCGCGGCCACCGAGCCCGTCGAGACGAGCATTACGAGAGCACGCACGATGCTCTCAATTTGTGCACGTTGTTTGTGGTTGCTCATTTATTGTGGTACGCTGAGAAAATATTTATCCGTCGAGTTTAACTAACAGCTCCTCGGCTGCTCTAACAATGCTCGGCTTTTCGGACACTTTGATAATTGTTTTCAGGCGCTTCACGATACGTTTTTGACACGCTTTTCCGATGCTAAAATCAACATCAGTTC
>SPJL01004545.1_pt1 | contig 12735 bp, 12 predicted proteins | sample 3741751 | NCBI WGS metagenome assembly SPJL01 (sample SAMN10925998, study PRJNA522277) | cold seep metagenome | isolation source: Elba SIP-enriched marine methane seep metagenome, extraction at timepoint T3 | place: Italy: coast of Elba, Mediterranean Sea | reverse complement strand
TTCAACTATTTAGACAAGAAAAAGTCGACATCGTACATGTGCGCTCCCGTTTTCCTGCCTGGGTCATCACAGTTGCATTAGCATTGATGCCAAAAGGTCAACGTCCTGCGCTAGTCAGCACTGTGCACGGTCAATATTCAGTCAGTGCTTATAGTGCTGTGATGACCAAAGCAGATGCAGTGATCGTAGTGTCTAAGCACATTAAACATTACGTACAAAGCCACTACCCGAATGCCACGAAGCCGCTATATCTTAATTATCGGGGCATAGCACCAGAACACTTTCCTTATCAATATCAGCCTCGACCAGATTGGCTGACAGAATGGCATAAGTCATACCCGCATTTGCAAGGAAAGTTTGTGATTATGCTGCCTGGGCGACTGACACGCTGGAAAGGCCAAGAAGACTTGCTGCGTATCATGGCAATCTTAAAGTCGCATTTGCCACAAGCGCACGCTTTGATTGTTGGAGAAGCAAAAGCCGAGAAGCAAAATTATTTGGCTGAGTTAAAACAATTGGTAGACACGCTCGATTTGGCAGATTGGGTGACATTCACAGGGCACCGGAGCGATGTGAGAGAAATTATGGCAGTGTCTGACATTGTGCTCTCACTCTCACATGAACCAGAGGCTTTTGGCCGTGTGAGTATGGAGGCATTGGCAATGGGTGTGCCTGTGATTGGGTATGCCCATGGCGGTGTGGGTGAACAATTAGCCCAAGTGTTCCCAGAAGGCCAAGTCAAACCCAAAAATTATAAAGCGGCCGCTAGGCTGGTGCAGCAGTGGTTTCAGCAATCGCCCACTGTGGAAAAGACAGAGGCCTTTCGTTTGCAAACTATGTTGGAGAATACCTTGCAGGTGTACCAGAATGTGATGCAAAAACGTCGAGAAACGCGCACATGAAAGTCACCATGGTTATGCTCAGTAGCCAGAATGGAGGCTTGGAAAAACATGTCAGGGAGCTGAGTCAGCAGCTGGTGTTATTGGGATATCCCGTTGCGGTCATTGCACCACCAGCCTACCTGGGAACACTTTCATCAGCAGTTGAACAGTATCCGATTTCCGACAAGATGAGTCGACATAACCCCATCGCAGTATGGCAATTGTTGCGACAGCTCAAGCGAGCAGGTGGAGATGTGATTCATGCTCAGGCCAATAAAGCAGCCTATATGGTTGGCCTGCTAAAACCTTGGCTCAAACTGCCGATGGTGGCAACTTTGCATAATGTCAAAAGTCAGCTGAAAGCGTTTAAAATCTATGCCCATGTGATTACAGTCAGCAGTGCTATTGGCAAGGGCTTTGATGATAAAACCAACGTGCATGTGGTTTACAACGGCATTGCCAAGCCTGCAATTAAGCCAGTAGATTTGCGTGCACGTTACTTGCTTTCTCAATCTCCTGTCATTATTGCTGTTGGACGTTTGGTTGAGGCAAAAGGGTTTGATCTTCTGTTGCAAGCAGTGGATGGCTTAGCCGTGAATTTATTAATCGTGGGCGAAGGGCCCAATCGCCCGCAACTGGCCGAGCAGATTGCAAAGCTACAGTCACCGACAGTCGTTAAGTTATTAGGCCATTGTGATGACGTGCCTGACTTAATGGCAACCAGTGATGCACTGGTTATCTCGTCGAGACGTGAAGGCTTTTCCTATGTCTTTGTAGAAGCCTTGCATTGTCAGTGTCGTATTTTGTCGACAAGCGTACCTGATGTTGACGCTGCGTTACCTCCTGCATTGATTGTGCCTACCGAATCAGTGTCTGCATTACGAGAGAAATTACAAGAATTGTTAGTCGATATGGACAGTTGGAGTCAGGCCATGCAGCCTGCCTGGACGTTTGCTGCGCAGCAGCTGACGTGCGAAGCCATGGCGAAGCAAACCGCTACTGTTTACTCACAAGTCTTACAGTCGTATTGATGCAAAAGATAAAGTCTATGGCGGATGTTAAGCGGATCCTCATCATCAAGCATGGTGCGTTTGGGGACCTGATTCAGGGGCAGGGCGCAATACAGGATATTCGCTTAAATTTTCCTAAGGCGCACCTGACCCTACTGACCTCGCCAGCATTCGAATCGTTGATGCGACGCTGCCCCCATTTAGATGCTGTGATCACCGATGCACGCAAACCCTATTGGCACTTGCATTACTTGCTGCAGTTAGCCAAGAAACTAGGCACGCAAAAGTTTGATGCAGTGATCGATCTGCAAAATTCTAGCCGTACCAATTTCTATCGTCGATACTATTTGTCAAAGTCACATTGGATTGGCAGATTGCCCAGTGAGCCCAAGCCCGTTTCAGGTTTAAAGGGTTTGCAAACTTTGTTTGAAAAAAACCAGATAGCGACGCAGTATTTGATGCAGCCAGATTTAAATTGGCTGACCGATGATGTGGCTAAGCCATTGGCGAATGTTGCTGTAGAGGGTGATTATTGCGTGTTGATTCCAGGTGCTTCGGCAGCACACCCTGAAAAGCGTTGGCCCTATTATCCGCAGCTAGCAGCACAACTCACAAAAGCAGGTCACTCAGTGATTGTGATTCTTGGGCCAGACGAAGCAGCATTGGCGCAGGATTTTACGACGCCAGTATTAACAGGTTTAAGTTGGTTTGAACTGGCAGGCCTGATACAGCAGGCTACGTTTGTGATTGGTAATGACACTGGGCCCTGCCATTTAGCCAGCGGCATGCGCAGACCTGGTTTGGCCTTGTTTGGGCCTGCTACCTCTGCGGCACGTTCAGAACTGGCACGAGGGTTATTTGAAACGCTTGAGACCAATCAGTTGGCTGATTTAACAGCGGATGAGGTTTACCAAATCATCGTTAGCCGTTTGGTCAATCAATGGGACTAGGCGTTAGTGGTGAGGCACGGTGCGCGCCATCACCAGACAGCTGACAGACTGCGCACCTGCTTTCAAGATTGCTTTGGATAAAGCATTCAAACTCGCGCCAGTGGTCATCACATCATCAATGATGAGTATGTGCTGTTGACTAAAATCTGTTTGACATTCAAAAGCATTATGCACATTTTTAACACGATCTTTGAGTGTTAAGCTGGCCTGCGGGGGGGTGTTTTTTATGCGTTTGCAGCTGTGTTTGTCTAATGGTATCTTCCATGCTTTGCTGAGCTGACGTGCGATTTCTAAAGACTGATTAAAGCCGCGTGTTTTTAAGCGACTCGGATGTAATGGCATGGGTACAACAAAGTCAACCAAGTCTGGTTTGTACAAGTTTTGCAAACAACTATTCGCAAAAAAGTGCGCGATGGTCAAGCGCTCTTGATATTTGTAGCTTTGTAAGATGCGATCAATGGGAAATGCATAACGGAACAATGCCCGAGTTTGCTTAAATGCAGGTGACTGCTTGAGGCATTGACCACAAATGCCATCATGCACAGTGGCTAAGGGCAGGGCGCATTGAGGGCAGCAAGACTCAGTATGCCAAGGCAAGTCCTCTTGGCATGGTTGGCAAATCCCACCTTTTACCTCAGCCAATGTGCCACATAGCAAACAGGGCGTAGACCAGAGCTTTGGTAATTTCTGCTTAATATTTAATCGCCTGTTCAAAAAATAGTCTTGATTTATTTAACAAGGTATAATGCCATGCTTTCAGTATTGATATTATTTAACCACAAAACAACTGCCTCAAGGTGAATAGCATGTTAGAAGAAAAAGTTGAATCAACGCCGATTGATACCAGCCTCCTAAAGTCCTGTAGTGATGAACGTAAGACCGTCCAGCGTTGGTCAGTCGCTGAGATCGAGGCTTTGTATGCATTACCGTTTAATGATTTGTTGTTCCAAGCACAAACCGTTCACCGCGAAAACCATGATCCGAATGCGGTACAAGTGAGTACGCTATTATCAATTAAGACTGGTGGTTGTTCCGAGGATTGTGGTTACTGTCCTCAAGCGGCGCGTTATGACACTGAGGTAGATAACGAGCCAATGATGCCTCTAGACGAGGTGCTGTCCGCGGCGCAAGCAGCAAAAGACAGCGGTGCCAGCCGTTTTTGTATGGGCGCTGCGTGGCGCACGCCTAAACAAAAAGATCTGGAGCCAGTGCTCAAAATGGTCCAAGAAGTCAAGGCTATGGGGCTTGAGACCTGTGCAACTTTAGGCATGCTTAAAGAGGGTATGGCTGAGCAACTTAAGGATGCTGGTCTGGATTATTACAATCATAATTTAGATACTGCGCCAGAATATTATGAAGATGTGATCAGCACTCGCACTTATCAAGACCGTTTGGATACACTTGACCGTGTGCGTGATGCAGAAATCAACGTATGTAGTGGTGGGATTATTGGTATGGGTGAAACACGTACCCAGCGTGCGGGTTTAATTGCCCAGTTTGCCAATATGGAGCAACCACCTGAGAGTGTACCAATTAATTTGTTGACTCAGGTCGAGGGCACACCAATGCATGGTACAGATGAGCTTGACCCATTTGAGTTTGTGCGCACCATTGCCATTGCACGTATTACGATGCCTAAGAGTTTTGTACGTTTGTCAGCAGGCCGTCAAAGCATGCATGACGGTATACAGGCATTATGTTTTACGGCGGGGGCTAACAGTATTTTTTATGGCGAAAAACTGTTGACCACAGGCAATCCAGAAGCTGAAGCCGACCAGGCATTATTTGCCAAGTTAGGCATTCACAGTATCTAAGCATGTTAGCAGCACTACAAGCGCATCTGGATAAACGCGCAGAAGAGGGGTTGTTGCGCCAACGCCGTTTGCTTGACTCTCCGCAAGCTGAACAAATAGTGGCGAACGATCAGGCATTTTTGTCGTTCTGTAGTAATGACTATCTAGGACTCGCGAATCATCCAAAGTTGGTTGAGGCCATGCAATCTGCTGCAGGTGAAGCAGGGGTTGGCAGTGGCGCGTCTAACTTGATCACAGGCCACCACCGTTATCATGATGTGCTGGAACATGAGCTCGCTCAATTTGTGAACCTGCCAGCTGCGATGTTGTTTTCGACGGGTTATATGGCCAACATTGGCGTATTGGGTGCGTTAACAGGTCGCCATGATGCCATTTTTGCCGATAAGCTCAATCATGCTTGTCTAAATGATGGTGGGTATTACTCACAAGCTGAATTTCATCGTTTTCCACATAATGACATTGTTGCCCTAGAAAAGTTACTGCAAAAGAGCAAGGCCAAAAACAAACTGATTGCCGTGGATGCGGTATTTAGTATGGATGGTGATATTGCACCATTGCCTGAGTATCTGGATTTGTGTGAGCAGTATGATGCATATTTGTACATTGATGATGCGCATGGGTTTGGTATTTTAGGTGAGCATGGCTCTGGTAGTCTAAGTCATTTTCAAATTCGATCACCGCGTATCATCATGATGGCAACCTTAGGTAAGGCCGCAGGGGTAGCAGGGGCTTTTGTAGCAGGTGAAAAAGTTGTGATTGATTACCTGATTCAAACAGCTAAAAGCTATGTCTATTCTACGCCCGCACCACCTGCACTCTCAGCGACTTTGTCTGAGTCAGTTCGAGTCATTCAAGCAGGTGATGACCTGAGAAGCCATGTCTTTAACTTGATTGACTTTCTCAAAACACGTCTAGCGCTGAAAAAATGGCAGCTAATGTCCTCCGAGACAACCATACAGCCTTTAGTCGTTGGCGATAACTTTACGGCATTGCAGCTTAGTGAGTCTCTGCAGGCACAAGGCATTTTAGTGCCGGCGATTCGTCCGCCGACTGTTCCCGTAAGCACAGCGCGATTGCGCATTTCTTTGTCAGCAGCACATAGCCTGGATGATGTTCAAAAGCTGGTAGATGCGATTCATGCAGCTGAGCAGGAGCTCGCATAGCATGGCGAGGTCGTTACACATTCAAACCATGGGCAAAGGTCCGCATCTGGCGATGTTGCATGGCTGGGGTATGAATAGTGCGGTTTGGGCACATCTGGCAAAAATGCTCAGCAAACACTTTACAGTGCATTTAGTCGACTTGCCTGGCATGGGTCAAAGCCAGCCTATTGTGCCTTATAACCTTGACTCCGTCAGTGAAACAATCGCAGAACAGTTGCCGGATAACACCACGATTATCGGCTGGTCACTGGGTGGACTCATTGCCATGCATATTGCCATTACCCAACCAGAAGTGGTTAAAAAGCTGGTGCTGGTGGGGGCAACTCCTTGTTTTGTAAATGTAAAGGGATTTTCTAAGCGTAGCCATTGGCATGCAGGGGTAGCACAGTCAGTATTTGATAGCTTTGCTGAAAATGTAAAGGTGGATTATCAAAAAGCCATGCTCAATTTTTTAGGTCTGCAATGTGTGGGTTCGGCCGATGCCAAACAATTGTTACGTACGCTCAAAGCACAATTTGCAGCTCAGCCAGTGCCAACTATGGCCGTTTTGCAATCTGGACTAGATATTCTAATGCAGTCAGACTTGCGCGAAACTGTGCCTGAGATTACGCAACCAACGATGATTATCCATGGAGATAAAGATCGCTTAGTGCCTTTGCAAGCAGGTAACTGGTTAGCACAAGCGCTACCTGATGCGCAGCTATGTGTGATCAATGGTGCTGCCCATGCGCCGTTTTTGTCGCATCAAAGCAAATTTGATAAAGAGTTGCTGAATTTCTTACGAGTGAAAAAAAGTTTATGGCAGACGTTTTTCAAATAGACAAGTCGCGTGTAAGACAGGCTTTTGGCAAGGCAGCTATGCAATATGATGCTAACGCGATTTTGCAAGCACAGATTCGTGAAGAAATGTTGAGTCGGTTGGACTTGGTTAACCTCCAGCCTGAGGCGATTCTTGATGCCGGCTGCGGAACGGGTTTGGGCAGTGTAGCGTTGTGCAAACGCTACCCCAAAGCGCATGTGACTTCAATGGACTTTGCGTTTCCAATGCTCAAAGCGACTCAGCAGCACTTGCGTACCTCTAGCCTGTTGGATCAGATCACCAGTTTGTTTAAGCCCAAACAGCAACATTTGTTGTGCGCAGACATTGAATCTTTACCACTGGCGGATCAAAGCCAAAAGCTCATCTGGTCTAATGTGGCGATTCAATGGTGTAACGACCTTGATCGCGTGTTTGAACATTTTCATCGTATCTTGCAGCCAGAAGGGCTGTTAATGTTCACAACTTTTGGCCCAGACACATTGAAAGAGCTACGCGCTGCGATGCCGCATGAAAATACCAGTGTCAGTCGTTTTATTGATATGCATGATATTGGCGACGCCATGGTGCGCGCAGGCTTTCAAGCACCCGTACTGGATGTGGAGCGCTATACCTTGACCTATGACACGGTCAAGGCAGTGATGCGAGATTTAAAAAGCATTGGTGCGCATAATGCCACCTCAGGACGTGCCAAAGGGTTAAAAGGGCGTGGCTTTTTACAGGCAATTACTGAGAATTATACGCAGTTCCAACAGGACGATGGCAAGTTTCCAGCCACGTTCGAGGTCGTTTTTGGACATGCCTGGCGTGGTGAAGCACAAGCAAAAAAAGCCAATCAAGATTTCGCGCCAATCGAGTTCAGGCCACGAAAAGCATAATGATGCAGTCCTTAGCTAAGCAGTCTTACTTAGTTATTGGCACGGATACTGGTGTCGGTAAAACTTATTTTTCGCATCGTTTAATCCAGCATTTTGTTGCACAAGGTGTGCAAACCATCGGCATGAAACCAATTGCTTCAGGCTTTGAGCAGTTGCCGAATGGTGAATGGCAAAATGAAGATGTCGTCCAGCTTTGTGCAGCCAGCAACGCAAGCGCAGCAATGGACTTCATCAACCCATACGCGTTTAAGCCTGCGATTGCGCCGCATATCGCCGCAGAAGAGGCGGGTGTATCAATGATGCTGGATACGATTGTGACGGCATATCAGGCGTTGTCGCAACAGGCTGAGGTTGTGGTAGTAGAGGGTGCAGGCGGATTAATGGTGCCTTTGAATCAAGAGTTGACTTTGCTGGACATGGTTAAGGCATTGCAACTACCAGTCATTTTAGTGGTTGGTATGCGTCTCGGCTGTATTAACCATGCTTTATTGACCATGCAAGTTCTGGCAGCACAGGATGTCACAGTGACAGGCTGGGTTTCTAATCAGATTGATCCCAAGATGTCTCGCTATCAAGAAAATTTAAAAACTTTACAATCTCTTATCAAAACACCGCTATTAGATACATTAGAATGGCAACCTAATTAAACTAATGTTTTTAGGTGGCTTTGTGGCAAAACTGATTTTCGTTTTATGTCTCTGTATTTGTTGTAATGCCTGCAGCGTTGTGACTGTCGCTGATACGGCTGTATCAGTGGTGGCCACAGGCGTTAAAACGACAGTCAAAGCTGCTGGTGCGGTGGCAGACGCTGTCATTCCAGACGGCGATGATGATGAAGATGAATAGTCATGTCTATTGCGCGAGTCGCGCACCTTCAATCACCACGCGATAAGTGCTTGCTTCCTGCGTAGTCTGCACCCGTGCACCATCGATGCGTACGCGTTCAGATTGTTTGGGGGCTAAACCACGGCGCAGCGTATATGGACGGCTCTGTCCAAGTGCGCGGCCTGATCTTGGATCCACTCTAACCACTCTAAACTGGACAACTGCCACATCTACAGGTGTTGGATTTTGCAGAACCGCATAAATTTGTCCACGATTATCGGCGCGTGCGCCAGCACGCAGGTATTTTTGCGGGTTGTTAGGAAAGTCTAAGCGAACATAGCGCTCTTTAGAACGTTGCCCAATCTCTGAGTTAGAGCCCGCAGCTGTGCCATAATTTTTTAAAGCGGATTGGATATCGCCACGAGATTCAGCAATCTCACCTAACAAATAATGGCCAGGCGCTGTCGGCAAATAACTATTGGCTTTGGTCAAGTATTGCTCGGCCTCTGCTTTACGGCCAAGTTTATACAGTGCAATGCCGCCCTGTACGTGTGGTTTAAAGTAATCAGGCTGCAGTTTGATCGCTTTGTTATAAAAGCCTAACGCCGTTTTGGCCTGCTTTTGGGACATGGCAATATCACCTAGCAGTTCTTGAAAGCGTGCTTCTTTGGGTTCGATCTTAATCGCTTTTTTTGCTAATTGTCTTGCTTTGTCGATTTCATTGCTTTTTAAGGCTTTTACCGCCTGGTCATAAGCATCATAAGCAGGTTTGGTGCGTTTGAGTTTTGCGGTTTTTTGTGCATAGACTTCTTTACCCCAAAAGCCGCCAGCGCCCATGGTTTTGACCGTTTCTTTGTTATCGGCAACACGTTTTGCTGAAGGCGGGTGACTGGCAAATAAGCCATCAATAAAACCTGATTTTCGATCAGCACTCAGTCTGACAAAAGTCTCTTGCAACGTGACTGCAGCCGCAGGATCATAACCTGCTGCCTTCATGTATTGCATGCCATATAAGTCTGACTCGCTTTCGGCATGACGGCCATATTTGCTACTGATAAGCTGTGCGCCAATTTGCGCACCACCGACAATCAGGTTGGCATAGTCACTGTTTTGCGCGCCAATGCCAACGGCAATCATTGCCCCTTGTAAGAATATCCCACGCTCCATACCTTTTGCGCCATGTCTTGCTGCTGCGTGGACAATTTCATGGCCCATCACTGCAGCTAATTCAGCTTCTGAGTTTAGTTCATAGAGTAGTCCACGATTAAACGCGATTTTTCCGCCAGGCATAGCCCATGCATTGGGGACCGAGTCGTTAATCACGACAAATTCGTAAGGTAGCTGACGATCAGAAACTTTGGCGAGTTTATGGCCAACTTCTTGTACATATGCTGTTAATTCAGGATCCAGAATATAGTCACCACCTTGTGATTGGCGTGCAGGACTATAATTTTGTTTGCCAATTGAGATTTCTTGCGCCTCAGAAACAAACTGAAATTCCCGCTTTTTAGTGACAGGATTAGTACCGCAGGCGGTGAGCACAACGGCTAAGAAAATCGTGGTGATCCACTGAGTGCTTAAACGCAACATAGACATCCCCCAATGCTTTTGTTTTGTTTTTAAAACAAAAGCATAGCTCAAAAAAACAGCTTAAGCAAAATGCGGCTGTCTTGATGATTAAAAATTTACATTTTGGCTAGCAGTAAAGCGCTTCGTCTAGGATTTTTTCAACGACGATTGACGGGGTCAAGTATCGGATAGACTTTTGTTGCTTGCAGAGCGCGCGAATCATTGACGAAGAAACGGCTAGTGCTGTGACGGCTTGCATATGAATCAAACCATGCGGTGTCTCGGCTAAATCGTCAGGGTTTTCAGTGTAGTGTTCGCTTAAAAATGATTGCAGTCGCGGACTGATCTCTGGTTGCGGGTTATCGGCATCCTGCGGGCGGCTCACTAAGACAATGTGGCAATAGTCCAGCAGCTTTTCCCATTGGTGCCAGGTTTCCAGGTTAACAAATGCATCGCTGCCCATGATAAAGCATAAACTGCAATCCCCCTCCAGCGCTTGGCGCAAATTTTTGAGGGTGTCTATTGTGTAAGATGCGCCTTCCCGTGCAAGCTCTTGTGTGTCTAGAACGAACGTTGGGTGTGTGTCAATTGCAGCAGAGACCATCTCAGCCCGTTGTGCTGCCGTTACTTTGGGCTGGTTTTTGTGTGGCGGGTTTGCCGAGGGGATAAACCTAACTTGATCAAGTGCGAGGTTTTCTCTCAGCTCTTCGGCAATGCGCAAATGCCCAAAATGAATCGGGTTAAAAGTACCGCCTAATAGGCCAATGGTTTTAGGCATTTGCGATTTTATTGGCGAATCTGGCCATCACCAAGGACGACGTATTTCACTGAAGTTAAGCCGTTGAGACCCACAGGGCCGCGCGCATGTAATTTATCAGTAGAGATACCGATTTCTGCACCTAAGCCATACTCAAAGCCATCGGCAAAGCGTGTTGCTGCATTCACCATCACGCTGCTGGAATCTACTTCGCGTAAAAAGCGGCGCGCAGTGGTATAGTTTTCAGTGACTATCGCCTCAGTGTGTTGTGAAGAGTGCTCGTTAATATGTGTAATGGCTTCATCAAGATCGCTGATGACTTTGCACGAGGCAATTGCGTCCAGGTACTCAGTATAATAATCTTCGGAAGTGGCAGCCTTGGCTTGGGGCACCAGTGCACAAGTCGCTTCACAGCCACGGATTTCGACATTTTTTTCAATCAAAGCATTAGCAATGGTTGGCAATAATAAATCTGCTACAGCTTCATGAATTAACAATGACTCCATGGTGTTGCAGGTGCCTAAGCGTTGCGTTTTGCTATTCACCACAATATCCAGCGCTTTTTGTGGATCGGCGTCAGCGTCTACAAAGACATGGCAGTTACCATCTAAATGCTTGATGACAGGTACGCGTGCTTCGTTCGAGATGCGCTCGATGAGGCCTTTTCCCCCACGAGGAACGATGACATCGACATAGTCTTTCATCGTGATAAGCTCGCCGACAGCTGCACGATTTGTGGTCTCAACAACCTGCACTGCACGCTCTGGTAAGCCTGCCTTAGCAAGGCCCGCTTTCACTAGTTCAGCTAGTGCTTGATTGCAGTGAATGGCTTCTGAGCCGCCGCGTAAAATCGTGGCATTGCCAGACTTGATACACAGGCCTGCAGCGTCAACTGTTACATTGGGTCTGGCCTCATAAATAATGCCAATCACTCCCAGCGGTACGCGCATATGACCAATTTGAATACCAGTAGGACGATATTTAAAGTCGCTCATTTCTCCAATTGGATCAGGCAGTGCAGCTATTTGCCTTAAACCCTCTGCCATGGTGGCGATGCTTTTTTCATTAATGGTCAAGCGGTCAAGCATGGCAGGCTCTAAACCATTCGCTTGTGCGTGTTCAAGGTCTTTGGCGTTGGCCGCTAATAAGTTTGCCTGTTCAGCTTCGATGCCATCCGCAATGGCGAGTAATGCATTATTTTTAGTCCTAGTATCGGCGCTCGCCATGGCACGCGATGCTGCTCTGGCTTGTACGCCAATGTTTTGCATATAGTCTTGGATATTCATAGGATTGTGATGCTATTAGGTATCAATCGAATCAAAGCAGCATTATGACACTGCCAGCAGTTAAGATAAAGTCAGGCTGTGCGTGCACATAATCTAGCTAAACCAAAACACAGTCTGGATATCTCGTGCCAGGCATCGCCTGATTGAACACCTTTGGTAATTTGATCTATATCAGCGAGTTTTTGCAGGGTGCGGTCAATTTGTTTGATGTTTAAGCCGCGGACAGCCTTTTTGAGTAGGCGCTGTTTAGGGCCAAAAATGCGTGTACGCGTTAAAACCGGGTCAAGACTCTCACCACGGGTGTAAGCCATTTTTAGCTGTGTTAGCGGTTTAAATGACCAGGTGAGTGGATACAGTACTTGAATCGGTTTTTCGCCCTCATCCTGTAGGCTGTTCAAAATCAGCACTGTGCGTTGTACATCTCCGCTTAAGACGGCTTCTGCCAATTGAAATGGATCATGTCGCGAGACATTGAGCACAGCCGTTTTGACCTGATCATCTGATAGTTTTCCTTCTGGGTAGAGTAAGCCGAGTTTTAGAATTTCTTGATTGGCGGCCAACAGATTGCCCTCAACCTGATGCGCCAAAAAGTGCAAAGTCTCACTATCAGCAGTTTGGTTTTGCTGACTTAACCTCTCAGCGATCCATCTTGGTAGCTGGTTCGGAGGTACTTCATTGACTTGGACAATCGTTGCGTTTTTTTCCAGTACTTTAAACCAGGCACTTTTTTTCGCATCACGATCCAGTGCGGGTAGTTGGATGATGAGTGTGGTATCCACCAGTGG
>SPJL01000658.1_pt1 | contig 12756 bp, 11 predicted proteins | sample 3741751 | NCBI WGS metagenome assembly SPJL01 (sample SAMN10925998, study PRJNA522277) | cold seep metagenome | isolation source: Elba SIP-enriched marine methane seep metagenome, extraction at timepoint T3 | place: Italy: coast of Elba, Mediterranean Sea | reverse complement strand
TGCTCACCTTTTTTGGCTGCAAAAGCTGAAGCTGCCAATTCTGGTAAAGACGTACCAATCGCTACCACAGTCAAACCAATCACTAAATCACTCACACCAAATGCATGCGCGATATTCACAGCACCCCATACGAGCATGCGTGAGCTAATCACTAATAAAACAAAGCCGATAATCAGCCATACCCAGGCCATGCCTGAAGTCATGGCTGGAACTTCTTTCTCTTCAAACTTTTTTTGGCTGGAGAGTACTAGCCAGATAAAGGCAGCCGTCAAAATCACGATTTCGCTAATGGCTTCTAATCGCGTTAGCTGGCCGTCGTGTAAATGCCAAAAAGCTAACAATGTCACGCCCAATAACAACGGGATTTCTTTTTTAAGTACTGTTTTTTGAATGGCAACGGGGCTAATGACAGCAGTTAGCCCCAAGACCAATGCAATATTGGTAATGTTCGAACCATAGCCATTACCCAGCGCAATGCCTGGATTGCCATGGTATGCGGAAATCGCAGACACGGCTAACTCGGGGGCTGAGGTACCAAAACCGACCACAAGCATGCCGATTAGCAATGTCGAGAGGCCTAAGCTTTTTGCCACTGCTGCAGCGCCTTCGATAAATTTGTCCGCGCTCCATAACAACAATACTAAGCCGACAACAATAGTGGCAATGGATAGCAACATGGTGAACCTAATCTTGTAGAAAACGCGACATTATAGCTTGAGAAGGCCAACACCTGTGTGTTGTGGCACTCATCTATAACTTTTTCACCAGATATTGCAACGCTAGTCCTTTGACTTTAGGCTGCCATTTTTCTGGATTCACTGGGAAGTCGACATACGTCTGTGTGGGCTCATAACCAAGGCGCTGATAAAAATCAATCACGTCGGTTCTTTGCGAAATCACCAGCATGGCATAGCCCGCAACACTCCACTCACGCTTAGTGATTGCTTCTGCTGCATTGATCAAGTCTTTACCATAGCCTAGGTTTTGTTTCGTTGGCTCGACGGCGATCATGCCAAACAATGCGACTGTTTGGCCATCAAACGATTGCTTTTGACATTGCATACAAGCCAGAATCTTTTCATCTCGTTCACCCATGAGCATAAACTGGTCTCGAGCATGCACCATCTCGGCAATGTCAGCCGTGGTCGCGCGAATGCCCTCCAGAATATCAGCCTCAGTTGTCCAGCCTTTTCGGCTAAGCTCACCACGGTAAGCACGATTGACCAGCTGACTCAACGCTGCCGCATCAGATAGCTCTGCCTTATAAAAATTCAGCATTGGCATGCAAACAAACCTTATTTGGACATTTTTTCAACAACGATACTGGCAGTCATATCACCAGTCACGTTCACCGTCGTTCTTAAAGTATCTAGGATACGATCAACCGGTAAGAGAATCGCAATCGCCTCAGCTGGCAAACCTACAGACTGAAGCACCAGTACCATGGTCACCATGCCCGCGCTTGGAATACCAGGTGCGCCAACAGAAGCCAACATTGCCGTTAAAAACACGATCAACATTTGAATAAAGGATAATTCCACCCCAACCAGATTAGCAATAAATAAGGCCGCAGCCGCTTCATACAGTGCCGTGCCATCCATGTTCATGGTCGCACCTAGTGGAATCACAAAGCCCGCGACTTCTGGTTTAACGTTCAGCTGCTCAGTGGTACAACGCATGGTAATTGGCAAGGTAGCAGAGCTAGAGCTGGTAGCAAACGCCGTAATCATTGCTTCACGTGCACCTTTAAAGAACCAGATAGGTGACTTGCCAGTAAAGATGAACAATAGCAGCGGCAAGACGATCAGACCATGCGTCACCAATGTGCCCGCAACCACAGCGACAAATTTAGCAAGCGTGCCTAACATGGCAGTGTCTTGCACAGCGACTAATTTAATCAATAAGGCTGCGATACCCCAAGGTGCTAGCACCATCACCCAGTTGACGATACGCATGATGATTTCCAGCGCTTCATCCATCAGGTTAAGGATATTCTTGTAGCGATTTCCACCCATCACTAAAGCAATGCCTAAAAATAGAGCAAAGATCACAACCGCTAGCACGCTGCCTTCGGCCAGCGCTTTAAATGGGTTTTGAAATAAATTGTGTAAAAAATGTGCAAAAAATTCGGGCAACGGCATTTGATGCGCTTCAAAGCTTTCCATCGCACCCGCAAACAAATGTTTTTCTAAGCCCACGCCTGGCTGAAAGATCAAACTGGCGGTCATACCAACGGCCATCGCCATCATCATGGTGACCGTAAAAAAGATCAATGTAGACACCCAGACTTTGTGCATGGAGTTGTGCTGACGCAGATTAGAGATACCAACCACAATGCTGAAAAACACCAGCGGGATAAGCACCATTTTTAATAAGTCGATAAACAATGTACCGATCAAGCCAGCAAAATACAGGCTACTGGAAACAAAGCTGTTATCTGTACCAAGCTGGTGAAACCACAAACCCACCACAACACCAAAGACGGCACCGATCAGAATCTGAACATTTAAACTAGGAAGCTTCATTGTTTGTCCTTAAATTGTTTTACTGCTTATTATCATTTAGTCTTTTTTTGCGGCTTGCTTTTCAAACACTGCTGCAAAAAAGCCATCGGTTTTATGCACATTTGGTAGCAATGTTAAATACTCGCCTGTATCCAAATCAATTTTTTGCTGCTTCAATAACGCTGCTGCATTGACCAAGCTAAACTCAGGATGTGCCGCTAAAAATGCTTCTGCCATCAGTTCGTTTTCTTCTTTCAGCAAACTACAAGTCGCATAAATCAAGCGTCCACCCGCTTTGACTAACTTTGCAGCACTTTGCAAAATACTGCTTTGCAAAGCATTCAACTCTTCAACATCATTCGGCTTTTGGCGCCATTTTAAATCAGGATTACGACGCAATGTGCCCATACCAGAACACGGTGCATCAACCAATACACGGTCAAACTTACCTTTTAAGCGCTTGAGCTTAGTGTCATTCTCATTGTTAATGCGCTGAATCATCATATTACTTAAACCAGAACGCTTTAAACGCTGGCTTAAGCTACTTAGACGCTTCTCAGACACATCAAACGCATATAAACGGCCTGTGTTTTTCATCATTGCGCCCATTGCCAATGTTTTACCACCCGCACCAGCACACATGTCCGCCACCATCATGCCGCGTTTAGGCGCCACCAAATACGACAAAATCTGGCTACCTTCATCCTGCACCTCAATTTTGCCTTCGGTAAATAATTTATGTTTACTAATATTCATGCGAAGAGGCATACGAATACCAGTTGGCGCATAGGGTGTAGTTTCAATATTGTTAACCGAGGTGTTTTGTTCAATTAACTGTTTGAGTGTCTCCTCGCGGTTGCCTTTGAGCGTGTTCACACGCAAATCCAAACTCGCGGCTTGATGCATACTGCGCGCAATCGTAAGCGCCTCCTGTTCACCATACTGCTCGGTTAACTTCTCCCACAACCAGTCTGGCACATCTGCTTGGACGACCAGATCATTTTTATCGACTTGCTTCGCTTTAATCTCTACAGCCCATTCTTTTTGCTGTTCGTCTAACGATTCTGAGAGTTTTTGCACGCCCATGCCTTGTATTTTAATCAAGTAGGCAAGCACTAACTTACGTGGATCAGGCGCTTCATCGGTCTCATTTTGACTCACTGCAACTAAAAAACGTAGACGGCGCAACACGCCATACGCAGTCTCGGCGACAAAGGCACGGTCTTTGGTACCAAGGTCGCGGTTCTGACGAAAAAAGTAACTCAACTTGGCGTCAGCTGGCCCTTCAAAATTAAGTAAGTCAGCTATCACTACCGCCGTCTGGCGGATTAAATATGGGGTCATGAATATCTTTCTAGTCTGTTAATGTAGCGCATTAACGTTGGATTAATGGGTTAAATGGCTGCGCTTTTGTTGGTGATGTTGGCTCAGGCTTAATCTGCACTTGATCATTTTGCAAATCGGCTTTTGTAGATTGCACGCTTACATTGCTTGCTTGTTCTCCCACAACTTCCCCCTGATCTGTTTGTAACTTGAGAATCACTAATTCATAGTTTTTATTTTTATTCGTCTTGGTTTTCTTTATTTTAACAGGCAAATACTGATAATCGACTGCTAACCACAAAGACAGTTGTTCATTCTTCACAGCATCATCACGCACAATATGCATAGTGTTAAACACGCCTAGTGCAGTCTCAACCAGTTTTTCACCCATAAATTGATATTGATACTTGCGCACACCTTTGCCATTGGTCACCATCATCTCTGTGTTAGCCAGCGGCGAAGTAAACATAAACTGAAACATAAAGCTCAGCAAATCCTGCGTACCAACCTGCATAGCAGCAGTTTTATCACCTTTATGCGTATGTAGCTTGAGCTGCTGCTCAGCCCAATCAAAGTTAACCTCGTATTTTTTCTCATCGTATTCATACAGAAAGTAATCAGGCTGCAAACCCTTTGTGGTCACAGTGCCACTGCTCTGCTGAATCAAGTCATCTAAAAACAGGCGCATAATGCCAGACGGACGCACTTCACTACTCAGCTGGTAGGTATTGTGATCACGCTGATACACCATTGTCGCTTTGCCTAGTACTGCTCTGGACTGCTGTTGCGCCGCAGTATCTGCGTACACATTGTAAAGGCTATTCACTTTTAGATAAGGCGCGACTTCCGTTTCTTGCACGTCAGGTAAGCTGGTGTCTATCGGCTCTGCTTTTTTTTGTGTCCACGCGGGTTCTACTGGTTCGGGCATTTCTGCATCCGGCTCAATTGGCGGTACTTTAACAATTTTCGTTGCAGGAACAACTGCCACTGGCACCGCAGGTGTGAGCGGCGCGACTTGGGGAGAAATTACCTTAGGTTTTTGTGTTTGAGGCTTAAGTTTAGGTTTGGCCTTAGCTGGCTTTGGTTTTGGCGGAATAGGTTCAGGCAGGGGTTGAACTGGCGCCACTTTGGGCGCCAACGTCACAGTGATGACATCTGGCTTAGGCTGCTTGACAGATTTGTGGTCAAGAGACTGATATAAAAGGCAAGCATGCAACAAAGCAGATATCAACAAAGCCAGTAATAATCGGCTGCGTATTGCACCCGCTTGTTGCTTGATGATTAAACACACGCGACTTGCCAATCACTATTGCGTACTGAATTTAGTGACTGTTTGTTCTAAACGTTGACCATGTTTATCAACCAGTACGATATAAATCGGCAAGTATTGATAATCTTTGGCAATCCAGAACTCTTTACTTTCTTTGCCAGGACTATCTTGAAACAAATGCAAACAGTCGACAGGTTTCCCATCCAACTCAATGGTTTGTGCTTCTACCTGATAAGTATAGTTTTTGAGCTTTTTACCTGTTGTCAGTGCAACTTGATAAGGTTGTTTTTCAACAGGCGGTTTAAAACGAAATTGATAAGCAAAACTGGATAAATCTTGTGTGCCTGCTGTCAAGGTGCCCGTGCGCTTTTTGCCTTTGTACTGCATATTGATTGTTTTGTTTGCCCAGTCAAAAGTCGCTTGCTTGAGCCGATCACCTTGTTGCAGAGTAAACTTGTTGGGGACAAGACCATATGCATTGACCTGCCCTTTGCTGGTTAAAACACGTTCACCCAACAGTGCAAACACACCCGAGCCCTTTTGTTGGCTGGTGATCTGATAGCCTTGTTTTTTAATCTCAAACTCTTCTTTGATGGTCGCAAATGGAATATCGCTTTTATAGACTTCGTATTCAATGGCAATTTTGCGCAAAGGTTTAGCGACATCCTGTCCAATAGACTGCCCACTGAATAAAAACAATCCAAGCAAACTGGTAAGTACTGTGAATTTCATGCAATTCCTTGTTGTGCTAGATACCTGTATAACGCTTTAATCTCTCTTTTAGCTGACAAGCTTAAACAACGATCGTTTGCGCTTCACCCGCGACCTGTTTGCGAATTTGGCCAATGGTATACACCTTCTCGCCCGCCTCTTCTAGTATCGCAGTTGCTTGTGCAGCAACATCAGCATTGATAATCACTGCCATGCCAATGCCACAGTTAAACGTCTTGTACATTTCTTGCGGGGCAATATTACCCTCTGCTTGTAGCCATTTAAAGAGTGGCGACAGTGCCCAAGCACTGCTGTCGATTTCAGCGGTCAGGCCATCTTGCAAAATTCTAGGAATGTTTTCAGTCAAACCACCGCCTGTGATATGCGCCATTCCTTTGATTGGTAGCGCTTCTTTAAGCGCTAAAATGGATTTCACATACAACTTGGTTGGCGCCATGATCACGTCTTTAAACGGCTGCCCTTCAAAGTCAGCTTCCAGGTCAATACCTGACTGATCAATCAATTTACGAATCAGTGAATAACCATTGGAATGTGCTCCACTAGAGGCTAGGCCCAGCACTACATCCCCTTCACCAATGGTCGTACCATCAATAATCTCTGACTTGTCCACACAACCCACTGCAAAACCAGCCAGATCATATTCACCACCAGGATACATACCCGGCATCTCAGCAGTCTCGCCGCCCACCAATGCGCAGCCAGATAATTCGCACCCTTGTGCAATGCCTTTAACCACATCCGCAGCAGTATCAACAGATAATTTGCCACAAGCAAAATAATCCAAAAAGAAGAGTGGCTCCGCACCTTGCACCAGAATATCATTCACACTCATCGCAACCAAATCAATACCAACGGTATCGTGTTTATCCAGCTCAAAAGCTAATTTGAGTTTGGTCCCCACGCCATCTGTGCCAGAGACCAAAATGGGTTCTTTAAATTTGCTTGGCATGGCAAACAAAGATCCAAAACCGCCAATACTACTCATCACCTCTGGGCGCATGGTGCGCTTGGCAAACGGTTTAATTCGATCAACCAAAGCATCGCCAGCTTCGATATCGACGCCAGCATCACGATAAGTTACAGGGGTTTTGTCAGATGTTTTGCTCAAAATAGTCTCTATTCTTTTAGATAGTGTTAAGAAATTCAGGCTTTGGCGTTAAATTCAGTATAATTTGCCAAAAGCGTATTTTAGCTTAACTATGAATAATCAACCAAAAAACCATTTAGACTTTGCGCAAATGATCGGTAAAAACCGCTGGCTACTGCTATCAATCGGTTTTATTGTGCTGGCGTATCTACTCAGCCCGATACTCACACCGTTCTTAATCGCGGCGGTGCTGGCTTATATTTGCGACCCATTGGCTGACCGATTGTGTCTGATCGGCATTGGTGAGCGCAAGGTCTCGCGCACGCTCGCCACCATCATCGTCTTGTTGGGTTTAATCTTTAGCGTACTAGCATTGTTTTTAATCTTAATCCCGCTTTTGCAAAAGCAGTCTTTTTTAATCAGCCAACGGCTGCCTGAGCTGATTGATTTATTACATGACAAGTTCGAGCCCTGGTTGCTAAGTAACTTCGGCGTGGATTTGCAGATTGACCGCGCAGAAATTCGCGAGATCATCCAAAACAACTGGCAAGGCACCAAAGGCATCATTACCTCAACACTCAAGGCCGCAGGTAACCAAGGGATGGCGCTGATTGGCTTGCTGGCCAATGTGATTTTGATCCCGGTGATCTTATTCTACATGTTGCGTGACTGGGATGAGTTAGTTGCATATATTCATGCGCTCGTGCCACGCCGCTGGGCTGGCAAAACCAGTGTGATTGCTAACGAAATTGACACGGTTTTAGCCGAATTTCTGCGTGGCCAACTATCTGTGATGTTGGCCTTATGTATCTTTTATAGTTTAGGCCTGTGGCTAGCAGGTTTAGAAATGGCCTTATCAATCGGCTTAATCGCAGGCCTGCTCAGCTTTGTACCCTACGCTGGCTTTGCAATTGGCTTTTTGTTAGCACTGGTCTTATCGCTGCTACAGTTCGGACATCTCTACGATATGGTGCCTGTACTCATCGTGTTTGGTATCGGGCAAGTGATCGAGAGCTACCTACTTACCCCCTACTTGGTTGGTGATCGTATTGGCTTACACCCTGCGATTGTAATCTTAGCCTTAATGGCTGGCGGCCAATTATTCGGTTTTGTTGGTGTCTTAATCGCACTGCCAGTCACAGCCGCAATCTCAGTAGGCCTGATTCATCTTAAACAAAACTACCTCGAAAGCGAAGCCTTTCAAGGCTAGTTTTTACAAATCTATGCAACAACTGTTACTCGATATTCAACCGCCACCGGCAGCTAGTTTTGATAATTTTGTCGCTGGCAGCAATCAAGAAGCCATTGCCAACCTACAAGCTGCAATTGCTGGCACTGCACCTGCTAACTTTATTTATTTGTGGGGAGAGACTGGCAGTGGTAAAACACACCTGTTAAATGTCTGCGAATCGCTTGGCGCTGAGGTAGTTGACGATGTTCATTTACTGAATGAATCAGAGCAGATCGAGCTATTTAACCGCTTTAACTCGCTTAAAGACACGCAAACAGTCTTGGTCACTGCTGGTAGTCACGCCCCTGCACAACTCAGCTTGCGTGAAGACTTGGCAACGCGTTTAGCATGGGGGCTAGTTTATCAGTTGCACCCGCTCACTGATTTAGAGAAAACAGAAGCACTCAAAGCACATGCCAAAGAAAGAGGGATGCAGCTGCCAGATGAAGTGATTACTTACTGTTTGCGCTATTTACGCCGTGACTTACCTACCTTAATTGCAACGATAGATGCGCTGGATAACTGGTCTTTGCAAACCAAAAAAGCAGTGACGGTTCCGCTTCTTAAACAAATATTGCAACAATAAGAGCGCTGCGAATCTGAGGAAACTTGTGCCTGTAGTAAAATACAGGCTTTGATAGATAACCACTATCCACCTATGATCAGACTCTCAGAAATCAAACTCCCTATCGGCACCGCTGAAGGCCTCAAACACAGTGATGCTATTCTCACTTCTGCTATTGCCAAAAAGCTTAAAATATCCGAGCAAGCGATTCAAAGCTTTATCGTATTTAAACGCGGCGTTGATGCACGTAAATCAGAGAATATCCTTTATGTATATATCTTAGATGTGACCGTAGCGCACGAAGCAAAACTACTCGCTAAGTTTAACAAAGACCCGCATGTTAAAACCACGCCAGACACTAGCTATCACTTTGTAGCCACGGCTAAGGACGCATCACACAATCACCGACGTCCTGTAATTATCGGCTTCGGCCCCGCTGGCATCTTCGCAGCACTCATTCTCGCGCAAGCAGGCTTTAAACCAATCGTACTCGAACGAGGCAAGGCAGTGCGTGAGCGCACCAAGGACACATGGGGGCTGTGGCGTAAGCGAACACTTACTACAGAATCAAATGTCCAATTTGGCGAAGGTGGTGCAGGTACATTCTCTGATGGCAAACTCTATAGCCAGATCAAAGACCCAAAACATTATAGTCGCAAAGTGATTGAGGAGTTTGTCAAAGCAGGCGCACCACCAGAAATTCAATACGTCAGTCACCCGCATATTGGTACCTTTAAGCTGGTTGGCATGGTTGAAAAAATGCGCGAAACGATTATCTCACTTGGTGGTGAAATCCGCTTTGGCTGCCGTGTGGATGACGTGTTGCTTGAAAAGAGTTCAAATGGTGAACAACAAGTAATAGGCGTTACCCTACAAACGGGTGAAACACTGCATACCAATCACTTAGTGCTATCCGTTGGTCACAGCGCGCGTGACACCTTTGAAATGCTATATAACAAAGGCATTTATATCGAAGCCAAACCTTTCTCCATCGGGTTCCGTATTGAACATCCACAATCGATTATTGACAAAGCGCGCTATGGCAAAAGCTATAGTGAAGACTTACTAACAAAGATTGGCGCAGCCGATTACAAGCTGGTGCACCACGCTAAAAACGGCCGCAGCGTCTATTCATTCTGTATGTGCCCGGGTGGCACTGTCGTCGCAGCCACATCAGAAGAAAAATGCGTTGCCACCAACGGCATGAGCCAATACAGCCGCAATGAACGCAATGCCAATGCGGGCATCGTCGTCGGCATCACGCCAGAAGAAGATTATCCAGATCACCCACTCGCAGGTATCGAATTACAACGCAAACTTGAAAGCCATGCCTATGTGATGGGCGGCGAAAACTACAATGCACCAGGGCAATTAATTGGTGACTTTTTAATCAACAAACCATCCACAGTCTTTGGCAGCGTCAAACCCTCTTATACCCCAGGCATCACACTGACCAATTTAAAAGACGCCCTACCCGACTTCGCGATCGAAGCCATTCGCGAAGCCATCCCCGCCTTTGGCAAAAAGATCAAAGGCTATGACTTAGCCGACGGCATGCTTACAGGTGTTGAAACTAGAACCTCAAGTCCGATTCGGATTAAGCGAGATAATGAAACGTTAGAGAGTATTAACACCAAAGGTTTATACCCTTGTGGGGAAGGTGCTGGTTATGCTGGTGGGATTTTATCGGCTGGGGTAGATGGGGTTAAGGTGGCTGAGGCTGTTTCATTAAACATCAGCTCCAACTCGTAAATTTCGATTATCTAAAAACGACAATCCCCTCCCCATTTTTTATAGCCATTTGGGGTGCACGAATGGTTTGCCCCACCTATGAGAAACTTTTAGCTATAAAGCTTAAAGAGACATCTCATGAAAAAAATTCTTCAAAAACTAAATTGGCCTGTTGTAGGATTAATATTATTACTGTATTCAGGCTCTTTACAATAGTTGATACGACCGAAATTAGTATTTTTGACGCTACCAGTGTTAACCTTTTCTTATGACTATAGATAAAGCAATTCTCGCAGGCGGCTGCTTTTGGGGCATGCAAGACCTTATTCGTAAAATACCTAGTGTTACTGATAGCCGTGTGGGGTATACGGGTGGTGATGTGCCGAATGCAACTTATAAAAACCATGGTACGCATGCTGAGGGGATAGAGATTACCTTTGACCCTGAGGTGCTGTCGTATCGTCAGTTGTTGGAGTTCTTTTTTCAGATTCATGACCCGACCACTTTAAACCAGCAGGGTAATGACAAAGGTTTATCTTACCGTTCGGTGATCTTTTATCTGGGTGAAACACAAAAAGAAACGGCCTTGCAGTTGATTGATGAGATTAATGTTTCTGGCAAATGGCCTGGCAAGGTGATGACGGCTGTTGAGCCAGCTAGTGACTTTTGGGAAGCAGAGCCGGAGCATCAGGATTATTTGGTGAAATATCCAACAGGTTATACCTGTCATTTTATTCGTCCAGACTGGACGCTTTAAAGTTAAGTTGCCTGCCCTGACTTTGTTGACCTAGATCAATCATTTCTATTGTAGCTTCCCTACACTTAGTCCATTCATAATTGTTATTCAGTGGGAGGAGCATCACATGCAATGCAATATGGGACAATCAGAAAGAAGAATTAGAATTTTTGTTGGCTTGTGCATGATTTTGGCAATCTTTTTAGCACATGGACCTAACTGGTTATGGCTTGGTTTAATTCCTTTAGCCACTGGCGCGATTAATTTTTGCCCACTCTATCGTTTGTTAGGCATTAATCACTGCAACCAGCCTTAATAAAAAAGCGGAAACAAGGATTAGCTTTTTCCGCTTTTTTGTTTACGCCAAACTTATTGGCGTATCAAATAATCAAACGCGCCTAGTGAAGCATTAGCGCCAGAACCCATGGCGATGATGATTTGCTTGTAAGGAATTGCGGTTACATCCCCTGCGGCAAACACACCATCGACATTAGTAGCACCATGGCTGTTGGTTTCAATCTCTTTGTATGGACTGAGTTCGACACCACTATCATCTAACCAGTCCGTATTTGGGACCAAACCAATTTGGATAAATACACCTTCCAATTCAATGCGTTTTGATTCGTTAGCGGCAGTATCGTTATATACCAAGCCATTGACCTTGCCATCTGCACCAATGATCTCGCTGGTCTGAGCATTCAGTAAAATCGTCACGTTTGGTAATGAGCGTAATTTGTCTTGCAACACGGCATCGGCTTTTAAGACATCGCTCCGTTGCAACAAGGTCACATGCCCCACAATACCCGCCAAATCAATCGCTGCCTCAACACCTGAGTTACCGCCACCAATCACAGCAACAGGTTTTCCTTTAAACAATGGGCCATCACAGTGTGGGCAGTAAGCTACACCTTTGTTTTGGTATTCTGCCTCGCCTGGTACACCAAGTTTGCGCCAGCGCGCGCCTGTGGCAACAATGACGGATTTACTCTTTAAGACTGCGCCATTCTCCAAGCCGACTTCAACCATGCCGTTTTTCTTGAGTGAGGCAGCACGCTGCAAATTCATGATATCCACATCATATTCTTTAACATGCTCTTCTAAGGCGCTGACTAACTGAGGGCCTTCTGTCGCTTTGACTGAGATAAAGTTTTCAATCGCAAGTGTGTCCATGACTTGACCACCAAAGCGCTCAGCAACAATGCCTGTGCGAATACCTTTACGCGCAGCATATATGGCAGCAGAAGCACCCGCTGGACCACCGCCTACAATCAGCACATCAAACGGTTCTTTGGCATTCATTTTTTCGGCTTCTTTTGCCGATGCGCCAGTATCAATCTTCGGAAGTATCTCATCTAACTCCATGCGACCCGCACCAAACATTTCACCATTTAAGAACATGGTAGGCACACTCATGATGTTTTTTTCTTTGATTTCATCTTGATACATGCCGCCTTCAACCATGGTATGCGTGATATTAGGATTAATCACCGCCATCATGTTTAACGCTTGCACCACGTCTGGACAGTTGTGGCAGCTTAATGAAACATAGGTTTCAAAATGAAATTCGCCTTCTATCG
>SPJL01001861.1_pt1 | contig 12768 bp, 4 predicted proteins | sample 3741751 | NCBI WGS metagenome assembly SPJL01 (sample SAMN10925998, study PRJNA522277) | cold seep metagenome | isolation source: Elba SIP-enriched marine methane seep metagenome, extraction at timepoint T3 | place: Italy: coast of Elba, Mediterranean Sea | reverse complement strand
TGTGCGAATGCCCGCCAAACCAGTTGAGAATGACATAAAAATGTTCTGCTAGTTCAAAGGCGGTGTAGCCTGTGATCACTAATAACATCATCTCAGCAATGCGGTTGTGCGTGGTTTTCATCAGTAACAAACCAACCAGACCGACACCTATGCCAACAATGATCGATTCTAAAATGACCATCAGGCTGGTTTTTGCGACATACAGTGACGTAATCTCACCACCGCTGAGCGCAAACAATCCAATGTACACAAACACAATCAAGGCGGTGGCATCGTTAAACAGGCTTTCACCCTCTGCCAGTATTTTGAGTTGATGCGGTAATTCGAATTTGGAGAAAATACTCACCACAGACACTGGGTCAGTGGCTAACACCATAGCAAAGAGTAGAATCACCGCTGCGGTACTGAGGTTATATTGACCAAATAGCGCATCAGCGATGGCTAGCGCTGTCAGGATAGACAAAGACACTGCAACAATTGCGAGGTAGAGTAAGCTGAGCCCATGGGCTTTGAGGTCTTTTAGCTTGAGCTCAAGCGAGTCGGAAATCAGCAAAATAGGTAGTAAAAAAATCACCAGCTTGGCAAAGCTGTTGGCGTCACCAGTCATGACAGGAGTGCCGCTAAATGCATGGTGGGCCGCAAAAGAGAGTGCAATTAATCCAAGCGGTGAGGGGACTTTAAACTTATCTTCTAACTGGAGGGCCAAAAACAGAATGGCCGCGATCATAATCAGCGTGGTTATCATAGCATTGCATTAGTCTTGTTTTGCGTGCTGCAATTATCGCATAGCTTGTCAGCCCGTGTTGGCTGGTTTGATGATTTTGCCGATATTGGTTAGCACCTTTACCAAGCCACACCATAGCTTGGGAATCAACCAGAGCATAAACATAATAAAGATTAACAGAATGCCAAGAAAAACAGCAGGGTGTGCCAATGCCAACCAGCCACCTGTTAAAAATACGGCATCTTCAGTCGCAGAAGTGGCAACATTAGTGATAGGCTCTGGTGAGGTGTTGACCATAGCGCGAGTGCCTGTTTTAGTTACGTGCGTCATGCCTGTTAGTGTGCCGCCTAATAAAGCTACCACAGTGGCAATCATGGGGTCGCTGCTGTTGATCGCGCCCATGGCTAACAAAGCACCCAGTGGGATACGGATAAAGGTTTGCACGCTGTCCCATGTGCTATCTACATAGGGGACTTTGTCAGCAATAAATTCGATGACCATCAAGAAGCCTGAAATCGCCAACACGGTTGAATTACTCAGGATAGATAAACTCTCAGGTAGCATTATCCAGCCCATCTTAGCCAACATGCCAACGATAAAAACGGTGGCATAGAGGCGAAAACCGCTGGCCCAGCTAAGGCCGCTGGCCAGTGCGATATTTGAGATTGGATCCATCCGTTGACGTTAGCATAGTTTGGTTCATACCGGAATACTACTTTGCATGACTTTATGCGGGGTTAGGGAGGTTTGATGTTAAATGTTGAAAATATTAATCAGTGACGCAAGTGTTTCAAAATTGATTTTGATCATTTGGTATTAAAGGTGCGTGCAACAATCTGAGAAAGGCGCCCAGCTGCTGACTTTCTTTATCACTTAGTGTTAATGGTGGTAGCTCTGAGTTGCTTGTGCTTAGCTTTTTATAATGACTAAGGACATCATCGATAGCACTGAACCTTCCATCATGAAAGTATGGCTTGGTTTTATTTAAATATCTTAAAGTAGGGGTTTTAAACGCACCCTGTGTGTCGCCATGTACTTGTTTAGGCAGAAATCTCAAGCTATTACAATTTTCTGGTTTAGCATCGCTATATTCTCCGAGGCAATTAAACATGTCTTGAGTGACCACCTGAATACCTAAAAAACGACCAAAATCCAGTTGTTTACCTTTAAAGTTTCCAGTGTTGATGTTGTGGAAACCGCCATTAGTGAGCATCGGGCCATTGTGGCAGCGCATGCAATGCGTTTTGCTCTGATTAATGAATAGCTTCATACCTGCCAGTGCAGTTTGATAAACGGTTGCGTTGGCGACTTTTTCACCTTTAGTCAGTAGCATGTCCAAATAGGTATCAAACTCTGTTATAGGTAGATTGATGCTCCGTTCATAGGCCGCAATCGCTTTGCCAATATTGGCATAAGCTCGGTTAATATGCTTTTGAATTGGTTTGGGAATGCGATACCAGTTATTACGGGTTTTGCTGTCACCCCACGGGCCAGCATTTGTTTTAATAATTTTTTGGTAGATGATATCTGGGAACTGACCAAAAATTGCCTGGTATTGTTGACGGTATTGCGTGTCTTTACCAACGATTCTGAGCACTTGTACGCGACTGCTGGCCATTTCATCAGCTGCTTCAAAGGGAATAAGTGCTTGTGACCATAAAGAATCTTTGCGACCATCCCAGTAAAACCAGTCATGATACGCCGCGCCTAGTAGGGTTAGTGTGTTGCGGCCAGTCTTGTGTATTCCTTTTGCTTTAGCCAACCCATCGGTAAAGCCTTTGTCTGGCTGATGGCAACTCGCGCAGGATAGTGTGCCAGTTTGGCTAAACCTTTTGTCAAAAAACAGCTGCTTACCAAAGGTAACTGCATTTTGATGATAAGCAAATCGATTAGATTGGTTGTTATATTGCTCAGGTAGGTGCTTGAGATCAAGCGACCTCAGAATACTAAGCTCCGCATCTGACCAATAAGCTGCACCGGCAGTAGCGTTGATCAGAAGTAATAGAACAGAGAGAGAAAACTGCTTAATAGCTAACCTTGACATCTAGTTCAGCCATGTCTTTTTGTGTTGGTTGTACAATCAAAAATCTTAGCTTCCATTGACCATCCATATTGAATTTCATGCCTGCGATCAAATACTGACCATCACCAATTTTTTTTTCTACGCGCGGCTGGGTTGGTAGCCCGTGCCCATGTGCAGGCATACCACCGCTGATGGCAATTCTAGCATTGTTTACAGCTTTATCATTTGCATCTTTAATCGTCAGTATCCATTGATGAAACTGATTAACAGGTAATTTTTCTAACCCTTTTGCACGGACGTTCAACTTAAATAAGCCATGTTTAGTTGTGATTGCTTGCGAGAAAACAGTCTTTTTTTCGACAGTATCCGCCCAAGTTATCGATGTAAGTGCCGTTAATAGCAGTATAGGAATTAAAACTAAGCAATTTTTCATAATTTTATTGATTGTTGATCTGTATCATATTATCCACAATTAAATTGTGGTTATACTTGGAGAACAGGTTTGCTTTTCATGTGTTGATCTGATGATGTCTTGTACATATTAGTTCGTAAAATGATATGACGAATTGTTGTAACTATCCAATATATTAATGAAATCAGTAACTATGTCTGACTATTTAACACGAATTTTAGTGGCAACACTACTCTGTTTCTCTACGTATGCTCATGCACTATTTGACTATGAGTTATATGAGGGTGACTTTACAGCAATGCCTGATTTCTCGACGCTAACCGCTGTAGAAACAGGTCAGAGTAATCATATTTCATTATTTTATAGCAATACCGAAGACAATTTTGCATTGGTGTTCAGCAATACTTTGACAGTTAGCACCGCAGCAACTTATGAATTTCAAGTGATTTCTGACGATGGTGCCAAGCTTTATATCGATGATCAAGTTATCATTGATCATGATGGCGTTCACCCGTTAACGAAAAAAACAGGTAGTGTTTCTCTTACTGCTGGTACACATTCATTTCGATTAGAATATTTTGAGCGCATAGGTGGTCAAGGCCTAGATGTGCAATATAATTTTCCAGGTGATCAGGCATCACCAATCCCAGCTGACGGTGTGTTAAATGGCGCTATCAGAACAGTCAAAGCGCTAGGGGAGTGGGGGCCAGTTATTACTTGGCCGCATGTTGCGATTTCTGCAGCAAACTTGTCTGATGGCCGTGTCTTAACTTGGTCTTCTACCGAAACGGATGCGTTTCCTGCCAATGCAAACTTCACGCATGCGGCGATATTTGATCCCAGTGACAATAGCTTCACCAATATTGATAATAACTTCCATGATATGTTTTGTGCTGGGTTATCCATGCTTGAAGACGGGACTATTATCGCCTCTGGTGGCAATCCCTATGATAACCGTGTGAGTAAGTTTGACCCTGAGACATTAACGTGGTCTGCCTTGCCTGACATGTTTGACAGCCGTTGGTATGGCACCAATGTTACCTTGCCCAACAATCAGGTTTTTTCTTCGTTTGGTCGTCAGGCAGGTAACCGGTCCGAAAAATATGATCCGCGTTTAAATCAATGGATTAGAACACCTAATGCAAGTATGCAGACTTTGCTCGATGAGCATAATGTGCAGATCGACGGTGGTGATTCTCAATGGTGGGCACATTTAACTGTGCAGCCAGATGGCAAAGTTTTTCATAGTGGCCCTGGCCAAACCATGCACGTGTTTGACCCTATGACGGGTGGAGAAACCTTGAGCCTTGGAAAACCAACAGGTGAACGCTTTCGCATGTGGGGTCATGCAGTCAATTATGATGCTGGTAAAGTCTTAGTGCTGGCTGGCTCAGATATGACAAAAAATCCGATTACGGCGACTTCTAATGTCTACATCGCAGATTTGAACGGCCCAACACCGGTGATCACATCAGGTACTGATATGCATTATCCACGTGCTTTGAGTAATGCGATTACCATGCCAAATGGCGAAATATTAGTGATTGGTGGTAACCGAGATGGCGTAGGCTTTAGTGATGAAACTGCGGTTTATCCATCTGAAATTTATACCCCCTCGACTGATAGCTGGCGCCTAGTTGACAAAGTCGATGTGCCCAGGACTTATCATTCCACGGCGACATTGTTAAAAGACGGCAGAGTGTTGTCATCTGGCGGCGGTGCCTGTGGCGCTTGCGATGCCAACCATCTGGACGGACAAATTTACTCCCCGCCATATCTCTTTAACCAAGATGGCTCAGCAGCAACTAGACCCACTTTGAGCGGTGTTCCTGCTGACGCCCTGATTGGTAGCAATATCACCGTCACGGCTAGTGCTGACACAGAACGTTTTTCAATGATACGTTTAGCTGCGCATACGCATCATATCAATACAGACCATCGCTTTTTACCTATTTCCTCACAAGACCTTGGCAATGGCAGTTTTGAATTAACACTAGAGGCTAATCCTAATGTTCTGATTGCTGGCTATTATTGGATTTTTGCACTGAATGCAGATGGCACACCTTCTATTGGTCAGGCAATTAAGATTACACGCGACCTAGTGGATACTGATGGCGATGGCGTTAATGATGATCAGGACGCATTCCCTTATGATCCATTTGAATCGGTAGATACTGATGGTGATGGTGTAGGAGATAATACAGACGCTTTTCCTAATGATGCCTCAGAAACACTAGACTCAGATGGCGATGGCACTGGTAATAATGCTGACACAACGCCATTTGGAGATCCTGTGGTGATGTCATTACCCGACGCCCCACGCCAATCCAGCACACTGATTGTAGAAAATAGTACTGGTCAGGATCGTATTTGGAATGTGAACCCTGATAACAATAGTGTCTCTGTGTCGAGCGCAGATGGCAATCTCATTCAAGAGATCAGCGTGGGCAATAAGCCATGGTCATTGGCCAAAGCGCCAGGCCGTAACCAAGTGTTTGTAACCAATAAGCAGTCGGGTACGTTAAGCGTTATCAATACTGCTACGCTAAGTGTTGCTTATACCATTGGCCTGAATAGCACTGGTCAGCCGCATGGTATCGTATTTAATAGTGCAGGTACCTCCTATTATGTTGTCTACGAGGCAGCAGTAGAAATAGAAAAACGCAGTACGTTGCTGCACACGGTTGAGGGCACGCTTGCGCTAACGGGTCATCCAAGACATGTTTCGATCTTATACGATGATAGCCGCTTACTTGTCAGCAACTATATTACGCTGCCGTTACCAGGCGAAAGTACCGACAATGTTGATATCAACAATGGCTATGGTGAACTGTATGTTGTTGACCCGCAAGAAATGACCCTCAGTAATGTGATCGTGCTGCCATTTGATGAAAGAACAGTCTCAGAAAGCAGAGGGCCAGGTTTACCAAACTATCTGAATGCAGCAGCTATATCATTTGACAATAGCATTGCGTACGTACCGTCTAAAAAAGACAACATTAATGCAGGCGGCTTGCGCGGTAATATTGGGATAACGTTTGACCAAACGGTGCGTGCAAACACATCAAAAATTGATTTATCTACCGAGACTGTACAGGGCACTGCCATTGATTTTGACAATGCCAGCTTAGCAACAGGTGCCGCCTTTACTGGTGATAATCGTTATTTGCTGGTGGCACTAGAAACCAGTCGTGAACTGGCTGTATATGATGTCAATAATCGGTTTGAGCTCATGCGGTTACCAACTGGGCGTGCCCCACAAGGTGTCGCGCTTTCTACCGATGGTAGCATCGCCTATGTGCATAACTTTATGGATCGCAGTATCTCCCGGTTTGACTTAACGCAGATGATTGAAACTCAATTACCTGCAACGAATGAGTTAGCCAGTATCTCTGTTGTCACCCAAGAAACATTATCTGATCAAATCTTGCTTGGTAAGCAGTTGTTCTATGATGCAGCAGATGACCGTATCGCACGAGACAATTATTTGAGTTGTGCAGCTTGTCATAATGAAGGCGGGCATGATGGACGCGTGTGGGACTTTACCAGTTTGGGTGAAGGTGTACGTAATACAACCTCATTGATCGGTAGAGGCGGCACATCGCATGGCCTATTACACTGGTCAGGTAATTTTGACGAAGTGCAAGACTTTGAAGCACAGATTCGTCAGCTTGGTGGTGGTACTGGCTTGATGTCAAATGAAGACTTTAATTCAGGCACGCGTAGTGAGCCGCTAGGTGATCCTAAAGCAGGATTGAGCGAAGACTTGGACGCCTTAGCTGCTTATGTCAATTCCCTAAGTACGTTTGCGCCGAGTCCTTATCGAGAAGAAGTTGCCTTAACCGCTGAGGCACAGCAGGGTAAGCAACTTTTTATCCAAAAACAATGTGCTGAATGCCATGGTGGGGCAAGATATACACGTAGTAGTACAGAATCAGCATTTGCTAACATTGGAACAATAAACGCCTTTAGTGGGACACGTTTAGATGAGCCCATTACTGGCATAGATGTTCCTACCTTGCGTGATGTCTGGGATACGGCACCTTATTTCCATAATGGTAGTGCGCAGACCTTATTAGATGCAATTTATGGTCATGAGCCAGGCATGGACCCTGGTGAAGCGACATTGTTGGCGCATTATCTTAGTCAGATTGGTAATGGTGAAGGTGATGGCATAGAGCCAGATGGCAATTCATTACCTTCGATCACCTTAAATGATCCAGTAGGAACAGAAGGCAATACCTCTGGCAGTATCGAAGCCGTTGCATCGGATGATGACGGCTCGATCACAAAAATTGAGTTTTATTATGACACGTTTAATCTGGTGGGTACGGTTGAGCAAGCACCTTATGTTCTAACATGGAGTGGCGTGGCTAATGGCACCTATCCATTAACTGCAAAAGCCTATGATGACCAAGGTGGTGTTACAACCAGTAATATTGTACAAGTCGTTGTCGATGACTCGCAGAATATTGCGCCAACCGTCTCGATTGAACAGGCCGAAGGTAGCACTGGTAACGTCTCAGGGTCAATCTTAGCGACTGCGTCAGACCAAGATGGCACGATTGCTAAAGTTGAGTTTTATTACAACGGTAATAATTTACTGGCGACTGATGAAGCAGCACCATTTGAGGTGAACTGGAATACTGCGCCAGATGGTACTTACAATTTAACTGCAATCGCATACGATTCTGCAGGCGCAACTACTACCAGTAATGAGCTTACAATAACCGTTGATAGTAGCCTTGAATAGCCTCTTACTACTAATGTAACAAGGCCAGGCTGCTATCATCAGCCACTCAAAGTTAATCTACTTTGTGTAAACACTTTCAGATTTTCCTTTCTGAACCGTAAAACATATTGATGTAATCAAAACCTGATGTGAGGGAAATGTGCTGACAGACGATCAACGTGGTCTGAGTCAGCACAAGCACTGTCTTTATTTTTTCCTCGCTCAACAAAGTTAAATCAATACGAACGGTTGCTTATAAAAGGAAATTCATGCGTTTCATTACAACTATCACGCACCTAGTTACAGCGTTTTTGTTATTGTCTACTGGGCTAGCAAACGCAGCGTTTAATTATGAGGTTTATAACGGCACCTTTAATCAGCTACCAGATTTTTCCACATTGACACCTGTTCAAACAGGCACAACTAAACTCATACAAACTGATATATCAGGTCAGGCGACGAATTTTGCACTCGTATTTACCAACCAATTAACGGTAGACACAGAAGCGACGTATGAATTTCAAACAACTTCAGATGATGGAATTAAACTGTGGGTAAATAATATCCTGGTCATTGATGATGACTTTTTACATCCTACCAATACAGAAACTGGTCAAATCCAATTAGGACCGGGTACGTATGACTTTAGAGTGGAGTATTTTCAGCGTGGTGGGGGTATTGCTTTAGATGTGCAATATCGTGTTGCCAATGGTATTTTTACCCGCATTCCTAGTGGCGGTGCGCTAAACGGAAAAGTCCCGACCAAAAAAGATATTGGCGAATGGGGGCCAGTGATTGACTGGCCGCATATTGCCATCTCGGCTGCTAATCTACCCGACGGGCGCGTGTTGACGTGGTCTTCTACAGAAGTGAATGAGTTTCCACCCAATCGTCAGTTTTCACATTCTGCTGTCTATGACCCTGCTACGGGTAGTTTTACCAATACGGATAACAATTTTCATGACATGTTTTGCGCGGGTGTGTCGACGCTCGAAGACGGCACCATTATTGCCTCTGGCGGCAACCCGGATGACCGCAGTACTAGTGCGTTTGACCCAAACACATTGACTTGGTCTGCCAAGGCAGAGATGTTTGATTTACGTTGGTATTCAACCAATGTGACCTTGCCAAACAACCAAGTGTTTGCGACTTGGGCTAAATCTTCTGCCAACCGCTCAGAAAAATACGACGCCGAAAACGATCAGTGGATCAGAACACCGAATGCCAATATGCAAACATTGGTGGATGAGTTTAATCAAACTGCCGGTGGTTTAGAATGGTTTGCACACTTGGCGGTACAACCCAATGGCCGTGTGTTTCAAGGTGGCCCAACCATGACGTATCACACCTTTGACCCAGTCAACGGTGGCGAGAATGAAGTCTTAGGCCAACCGATTGGTGATCGCTTAAGAAAATGGGGTAATGCAGTCACCTATGATGTGGGTAAAGTTTTACTCATTGGTGGCGCAGATTATCGTTTTGCGCCGAATACTTTAATTCAAAATGTATACCTAGCGGATTTAAATGGCCCAACACCTGTGATCACACAAGGTGAGCCCATGAACTTTGCCCGTGCGTTGAGTAACTCTGTGACCATGCCAAATGGTGAGGTGCTAACCATTGGTGGCAATGTCTCAGGGCAAAACTTTGTTGATGATGGCTCAGTGTTTGAAGCTGAAATCTACACACCAGCAACCGATAGCTGGCGCATTGTCGACTCGATTAGTGTGCCACGTAACTACCACTCAACCGCGCTGTTGTTAAAAGATGGGCGCGTCTTCTCAGCTGGTGGTGGTGCTTGTGGTGGTTGTGCAGTGAACCATCTTGATGCCCAGATTTACACACCACCGTATTTATTTAATGAAGATGGCAGCCTAGCCACAAGGCCAACGCTAAGTAATGTGCCAGCAACCAGTGCCGCAGGCAACACGATTACCGTCACTGCCAGTGCCGACACGCAGCGTTTTAGCATGGTGCGTTTGTCTGCCACTACGCATCACATGAATACAGACCAACGTTATGTGCCAATCACCTCAGTTGATAATGGCAATGGTACGTTTAGCTTAACCTTAAATGCCAATCCCAATGTCTTAATCAGTGGTAATTATTGGATATTTGCGGTGAATGCCGAAGGCACACCTTCTATTGGTGAAACGATACAAGTGCTGAGAGACTTGGTTGATTCTGATGGCGATGGCGTGCCTGATGATCAAGACGCTTTTCCTGATGACCCGACAGAATCACAAGACACAGACGGTGATGGCATTGGGGACAACGCAGACACCAGCCCAAATGGAGAAAGCCAATTACCGGCTGCTGCAATCCAATGTGCGGTAGAACAAGCAGTCTGTACTTTACCTGATGGCCTGACTTCTACTGTTTGGTATGGTGATGGCGATACTTGGTATTCTCAAGCAAATGTTACAGGCAGTATCGCCTGTAACAACGCCAATTTTGGTGATCCAGTCAATGGGGTGCTTAAGGCTTGTTATTACTTAGAGCAAGCAGTTGGAGGTAGTGTCACACCGCTGCCAAGTGCGCCGCTCAACTCAACAACAGTGATTGTTGAAAACAGCACTGGTGTTGACCGCATTTGGAACGTGAACCCAGATAATGACACAGTTTCCGTCACCAGTGCCGATGGTACGTTGCTACAAGAAATCGCAGTAGGCAAAAAACCTTGGTCCTTAGCTAAAGTGCCAAACAAAAATCAGGTGTTTGTCACCAATAAAACCTCAGGCACTTTGAGTGTGATTAATACTAATACACTCAGAGTACGATATACCATTGGCTTAGACGCCACAGGGCAGCCACATGGTATTGCCTTTGATAGTGCGGGTGATACTTATTATGTCGTCTATGAAGCCGATGCCAGAGTAGAAAAGCGTAATGCGACCTTGCATACGGTCACTGCTAACTTGGCTTTAGGTGGTCACCCACGCCACATCGCCATGGCCTATGATGACAGCCGTTTGTTGGTCAGCAACTTTATCACCCCACCAGTACCGGGTGAGAGTACTGATGCCGTTGATGTGGCCAATGGTATGGCGCAAATCTTTGTGCTTGATCCAGATAGCTTAAGCTTATCTGGCACTATTACGCTCACGCATGATAACCGTGCTGCCTCTGAGAGCCGTGGGCCAGGCATGCCGAATTATCTCAATGCGCCAGTGATTACGTTTGATAGTCTCACTGCTTACGTGCCGTCTAAAAAAGACAGCATCAGCTCAGGCGCGTTGCGCGGTAATACCGGCATGACTTTTGATCAAACAGTCAGGGCTAACACTTCTCAGCTTGACTTGGGATCGGAGTCTGAAGCCAGCTTGCGCATTGATTTTGACAATGCCAGTGTTGCCACCGGTGCAGCACTCACTGGTGAAAATAGATACTTGCTCGTTGCACTCGAAACCAGTCGTGAGCTCGCTATTTACGACACGGTGGGTGGTTTTGAAGTCATGCGTCTAGACACAGGCCGTGCCCCACAAGGTGTCGCACTCTCTACCGATGGCAGCATTGCCTATGTGCATAACTTTATGGATCGTTCAATCTCACGTTTTGACCTAACAGAGATGATCCAAACACAGCTGCCTGCCAGCAACCCATTGCCAACAGTCACGGTTGTTAGCGATGAAAATCTCAGTGATCAAGTATTCCAAGGCAAGCAGCTCTTTTATGATGCTGCCGATGACCGCCTAGCGCGAGACAACTACATGAGCTGCGCTAGCTGTCATAACGACGGCGGGCATGATGGTCGTGTTTGGGACTTAACTGGTTTTGGTGAAGGCCTACGTAACACCATCGACCTACGTGGTCGTGGCGGTGTGCAGCATGGCTTCTTACACTGGACAAGCAACTTTGACGAAGTGCAAGACTTCGAAGGTCAGATCCGTCAGCTCGCTGGCGGTACAGGCCTCATGAGCAATGCTGATTTCAATGCAGGCGACACATCAGAACCATTAGGTGACCCTAAAGCAGGTAAGAGTGAAGACCTAGACGCCTTAGCCGCCTATGTAGCCTCACTCATCACCTTTGCGCCAAGCCCGTACAAAGCTGGTGCCAACTACACTGCAGATGCGCTTGCTGGTCGTCAGCTCTTTATCGACAACAACTGTGCAAGCTGTCATAGCGGGGCTAATTTTAGCCGCAGTGCCGGTGTTGATCAGCTTGCTGACATAGGCACCATCAAAGCCAGCAGTGGCACCAGGTTGGAAGAAGCCCTCATAGGCTTTGACGTGCCAACCCTCAGAGACGTCTGGCAGACTGCTCCGTATCTACATGACGGAAGTGCACTCACACTAGATGATGCCATCAATGCGCATGACGGCCTCAGCCTCACGCAAGCTGAAATCGCGCAACTCAGTGCCTTCGTCAGCCAGATTGGCAATGGTGAGCCAAATGGCTTTTCCGGTGGGGGCACTGGCGGTGATATACCACCTGTTGTACAACTCAACCAACCCAACGCCAGTGTTGGCAATGCTACAGGCAGTATCGAGGCCATTGCCAGTGATGCTGATGGCACTATTAGCAGTGTTGCCTTCTACTACAACGGTGATCAGCTCATCAATACGATAGTGACTCCGCCCTATGTTGTGAACTGGGCAGATGTTCCCGATGGCACTTACACCATTACTACTAAAGCCACAGATAACGATGGTCTTGAAACCACCAGTAATGCTGTTGAGATTGTTGTTAATAATGGACTTAACACAGCCCCAATGGTGACACTGAATCCAGCGCAAGGCAGTGCAGGTAATGTTTCAGGTAGTATCACTGCGATTGCGAGCGATACTGACGGCAGCATTACTAAAGTCGAGTTTTACTACAATGGCGACAACCTGTTGGATACAATTACCCAGGCGCCTTATACCGTGAATTGG
>SPJL01003290.1_pt1 | contig 12777 bp, 11 predicted proteins | sample 3741751 | NCBI WGS metagenome assembly SPJL01 (sample SAMN10925998, study PRJNA522277) | cold seep metagenome | isolation source: Elba SIP-enriched marine methane seep metagenome, extraction at timepoint T3 | place: Italy: coast of Elba, Mediterranean Sea | reverse complement strand
CCGGCTTTTGCGCCTTGATGTTACTCGGCTGGAAAATAAATCCTTAACTTTGGCAGACAAGTTTTCATAAAAATGTCACATCCAGGGGGTGAAACAATGGTTAATTTTGAAGCTATTCTGCTCCGCCTGATTCTGTCATTGATTAGTGCCTGCCCATATTTCGGCAGGCGTTTTTTCAACAGTCCATCCATTCCTGGATAAATTTATTCAGCTTTTGATAATTTTCCAAAACTTCATGAAATTTTACATAAAGCTAGCAACGCAACCTTTAATTCAATTTTTACTGCTGGGGACATTTATTTTTGTCATAGACTGGCAACTCACTGGTAACCCGGACAATCCCCGCAGCATCATTATCGATGACCAAAAATATGCCGAAATTGCCGGCATTTTCGAGGATAACCAGGGCCGGGCTCCCACAGCAGCCGAGATGGAAACATTAACCATCAAATGGGCGCAGAACGAAGTGTTGTACCGTGAAGCCAAACGCATGGAATTAGACAAAGGTGATGACATGATACGTCAGCGCCTGATTCTTAAATTTCGCAACGTCCTGTTTAATAAAGTGGTTACAGAAGAACCTTCGGAGCAAAAACTTCGTGATTGGTTTGCAGCACATCGTCAGAATTACGACAAACCGGAAAAAGTCGATTTTGAGCAATTTCGGCTTACCGACCAATTCGACAAACAACAAGCACATGAGCTCGCCGTTCAGCTGGGTAACACTGATGCCCCCCCCTTAGGGTTTAGTCACATTCGGCGTTATCGTCAACGTCCCAAACATAATATTGAATCCGCTTTCGGTAGCGATGACGCCATGCGTCTTTGGCAAAGTCCAGTAAATCAATGGGTGGCGGTGACGTCTCCATCGGGTTGGCACCTGTCTCGCATCACCTCCCGATTTCCGGGCCAAGCCGTTGACTATGACGCGGTACGAAAGCACGTGCTCGAAGACTGGAAAGCCCAAACCATGCAATCTGAATTAGGTGAAACACTAAGCAATATCGCCTCCAATTACGATATACGAATCAAACTGGCAAAAACCGCAATAGACGTTGATCCGCAAGATATAATTGAGCAGCGCCTGGCGCAAGGGATACATAACTGATGACTGCAATTGCCAATACAGTCAATCTCTTCCGACCCGGCAAAGTGAAAGCTAGCGTGGTTCAATGCCTGGCATTTGCCTGCCTGTTGTGGCTGCCATTTCCTCTCACCGCTCATGAAACACCTATTGCACTATTCGAGATTAGGGAAATTCAGCCCAACAGTTTTCTCACCCAATGGACGTATTCTTCTTCGGTTAATAAGCTGCCGCCCAGTGCTATCCTGCCAGCGCACTGCAATCATCAGCCTCCCCGCCTGGACTGTGGCGAACAAGGATTAAACGGCCGCCTCAGTTTCGAACGACTGGGGGCAAGTTACTCCGCGGTGGTCGTACGCATCACTCACCTCGACCTACCAACCCAAAGCTTTACTCTCACTGGTGCCGAGCCAGTTATCACCCTCACACCTGATGGCAAACTCCCGCTTTCGCAAGTAGCGGCCTCCTTCATTCCTTTGGGTTTCGAACATATCCTGATGGGCGTCGATCATTTATTGTTCATCCTGGGATTGATGATGTTGGTTAAAGGGCTATATGCTTTAATCAAAACCATCACCGCTTTTACCATCGCCCACAGTCTGACTCTTGCTGCGGCAACATTGGGCTGGGTCGGAGTCCCGGAGACTCCGGTCAATGCAGCGATAGCTTTAAGCATCGTTATCGTTGCTGTTGAAGTGATCAATGAACGCCGGGGTATACCCAGCTGGTCCGGCAGGTTTGCCTGGAGCGTGGCATTTGGCTTTGGTTTATTGCATGGCTTTGGTTTTTCCAGTGCACTGACCGATATCGGCCTGCCACCGGAAAATATCCCGGCCGCGTTGTTGTTTTTCAACATCGGAGTTGAGATCGGCCAAATCAGTTTTGTACTGCTGGCCCTTACTCTGCTTGCCTCGCACCGGCGCCTGCGAGCAGAACCTCCAAGGTGGTTGGAAACCGTTGGTATTTATTCGATGGGGGGGATCGCCAGTTTCTGGTTCATCAGCCGTTTTGTCAACATGATACTACTCAAGGTAATAATATGAAAAACCAACTTGACCTGAAATCAATGCTACCTCTGTGCATGGGCATACTGACGATGATCTACGCCAGGGATGCCTATGCACATGCAGAGACGGGCGTTGCGGGTGGACTGTTGAGTGGATTTTTGCATCCTGTTTTCGGCGTAGATCATCTGATTGCAATGGTAGCAGTCGGTCTCTGGGGCGCGCAATTGGGCTCACCGGCAATCTGGATACTCCCTATAACCTTTCCGGTCGTCATGGCTTGCGGCGCATTACTGGGTGTTGCCGGCGTACCGGTACCCGCCATCGAAGAAGGCGTGTCGGCATCAGCCATCATCCTGGGACTGATGATTGCGTTTGCCCTAAAACCACCGTTTTGGGCAGCCGCGATGCTTGTCGCAGCCTTCGCGGTATTCCATGGCTATGCCCATGGCGCCGAATTACCGGCTGCGGTGAACCCTATGGCCTATGGCGTTGGCTTTGTCGTCTCCACCGGTTTGTTACATCTTTGTGGCATTCTGCTGGGGATCCTGATCCGTTGGCCTATGGGCGCAATGGCGATACGTGTTTCTGGCGGCAGCATCGCAGTGGCAGGCGCCTATTTTCTGGTGGTCACACTGGGCTTGCTGCCATGAAAATATTATTTTTGTTGATAACCGTATTCATCAGCGTGGCCCCCCAAGCCGCATATGCTCACCTGGTTTCCACCCGCTTTGGTGAACTCTATAGCGGCATGCTGCACCCCATCACCAGCCTTCAACACCTCGTTCCTTGGATAGCAATGGGATTATTGGCAGGCTTGCAGACGCCAACGACGGCAAGAAGGGCAATCATGTTTTTTCCATTGGGCGTTTTCCTGGGACTGACACTGGCTGATGCGATCCCCGCCCTGACTTTTTTTGACTCTCTCAATATTGCCTCAATGGTCATTATTGGTTTGTTAGTCGCGTTCAATTTCCCCATCAACAAATCGGTATTTATTATCCTGGTCAGCCTGTTCGGAATGAGTCACGGCTACGCCAATGCCTCGCAGGAATTGTATGGCGTGCAATGGGTACTCTACATCATGGGTGTTATGCTGTCGGCCTATCTCCTCATCACCCTGGTCTCAGCTGGATCCTGCACTATCAACGCCTACCGGGCTTGGGGAGGGATTGCGCTGCGCTCGATAGGGAGTTGGATCGTGGCTGCCGGCACGATGTACAGCGGTTTTTTGTTGCTGGCAAAATAATAACTCCAGCCATGACTAAACACGCTGTTTCTGCAACTGCAGCATCCGCCACATCCCGCCAATCCGTCGCTGGCATTGGCTTGATCGTGTTCTGTTCAGGCTTTGCCGGACTCGGCTATGAAATTGTCTGGTCGCGTATGCTGGCAGTCGCGCTGGGTCATGAAATTATCGCTGTTCTGGCGGTGCTCGCCGCTTTTTTTACCGGCTTGGCGATAGGCGCCTTTGTTTTCAATCCTTACCTGAGAAATTCCACTCAGGCCCACCGTTGGTATGCCTTTCTCGAACTAATTATTGCATTGTGGGCGTTGGCGCTAGCCTGGCTTATTCCTTACTTCAACCAACTTTTACCATTGTGGATAGGTACCGACCCGTCTCAACTAAAACATTGGGGTATTGCTTTCGGCGCCACGCTGGGTCTACTGCTACCGGGAACAGCCGCGATGGGAGCCACCTTACCCGCCCTGGAACAGGTGTATACCCACCAATTTGGTCCTGGGCGCTATGTTGGCGGCATTTATGCCGCCAACACTTTCGGGGCCGTTGCCGGCACTCTGTTTATTACCTTTGTCCTGGCACCTCATCTGAGATATCAATGGATCATGGGGTTATGCGCCGCGATCAATCTCTGTTGCGCCGCAGGCATTTTGTCTTTGGTTCAGAACTCTGCCAATGGTTCGCTGACGACCCAAGATGGCACAAACTCAACCCGACTCGACGGCAACCGACTGATGACGACTCTGTTCATCACAGGTTTTTTAAGCTTGAGCTATGAAGTATTGGTCATCAGAGCACTCAGTCAGGTGCTGGAAGATACCATTTATAGTTTTGCCCTGGTGTTAAGTATTTATCTATTAGGCACAGCCTGTGGCGGAGCTATCTATCAACGCTTCCTGGCCAACCGCAGTGTATTGCTGTCTCCATTGCTTGTCTTTACCTCTGCAGCCTGCCTGACCGGCGCGGCCAGCTTGTGGCTGGCTGATGCCAGTTATGAACTGCTTTACCAACAGATGCAGCGCACCGGTGGTGCAGCCATGATGGCAGAAATGATCCTGGCGATCATGGTGTTTTTGCTCCCGACCATCACCATGGGCATGCTATTCAGTCACTTGGTGCAAGAAGCGAAGTCCCGCTACGGTCTGGGACGCTTATTATCCATTAACACTCTGGGCAGCTCGCTGGGGCCATTTGTTGCCGGCATTTTACTCTTGCCGGCTATCGGCTCAAAATCAGCCTTGCTTGTTGTTTCATCAGCCTATCTGACCCTGTTGCCTGATCTACGCCGGCAAACCTTAAAATTGGCCATGTTCCCGGTCATGCTGGCAGGCTTAATGGTATTGCTGCCACCACTGAGGTTTGTAACTATTCCCGAGGGCGGCAGGCTGCTGGATTTTCGTGAAGGAATCATGGCGTCAGTGGCGGTAGTCGATGATTACTCGGGCACCCGGTATCTGAAAGTCAACAATCACTTCACCATGGGCAGCACCTCGTCCTTTTATGCAGATCACCGGCAAACCCATATTCCACTCTTACTACATAAAGCGCCAAACAGTGCACTATTTCTTGGCGTTGGTACCGGCATGAGTCTCAATGCCGCCCAATATCACCCCCAACTGGAAGTCACTGCTGTAGAGCTGGTGCCCGAAGTACTTGCACAGATGTCTTTTTTTGGCACCGCCACGCACCAGAACGACTGGTCAAAACAACCCCTTCTTGTTGCCTCTGACGCCAGACGATTCATACTGTCCAGTCGCCATCAGTATGATGTGATCATTGCCGATTTATTTCATCCGTCGCGGGATGGCGCTGGTTCACTTTATACCAGTGAACACTTTGCTGCGATCAAAAAAAGATTAGCGCCTGACGGCCTGTTTTGCCAATGGCTGCCATTATTTCAAATGGACCTGAATACCTTTAAGTTAATCGCCCGATCATTCCTGGAACAATTTCCTTATGTTCAAGTTCACTTACCCCATTTCAGCCTAAGACAGCCAATTATAGGCCTGATCGGTTCCAACCAACCCCTACGCTACGCTGATGACTGGCTGTTGAACCGGGTGCATTACCGTCCTTTACAACGGCAACTTGTATCCTTGCGCCTTAATTCCGATCTGGCGTTGTTTGGCAGTTTCATTAGCGACGGCAATGGACTTGACGAATTTGTCGGCCCCGGTGAACTAAACACCGATGACCGCCCTTTGGTAACCTACCGCGCACCAGAATTTGCCTACCAGCAACGCCAGGGTCATGACCAGCGATTACTCACGCTGATAGACGCGTTAGGTCCAACTCCAAACACCATTATAGACATATCCCAATCTAATCAATCAGAACAATTCACCAATCGCCTGGCCGCCTATTGGCTTGCCCGTAACGCGTATTTAAAGGCCGGTCTGGGCGTCTCGCCTTCCAACGATGTCTCGACCATGCTAAACCAGATCAGGGAGCCATTGTTGAATGTCATCCGTATCAGCGATGAGTTCACGCCCGCCTATGTACCATTGTTGTCGATGGCGGAGGCGTTAGCTGAATATGACAATACTGCCGCTCGCCGGTTATTAATGGATATCAAACTGGCTGCCCCAAACCGCAACGAAGCCTCTCAACTGTATCGGCAGTTGTTTATCGACCAGGAGAACCGACCATGACCAGCCCACAGGACATCCAGGCTGAAATACGACATTCCATCGTCCCGATTTTTACGACCCCTATCGCTAATTTTCGCTGGCCGCACATGGCGCAGCTAAACGATGAACTGTGCCGGGAAATTCTATTGCAGGAGCAACAAAGCCAAGGGATCATCAGAAGTAATGTCGGGGGATGGCACTCCTCAACTGATTTTTTCACTAGCGATCTGCCCTGTGTTAAGGCACTGAAATCACGGATTCATGGTTTTATAACCGAGATGTTTTCTGCATTTGACGCTTCCAAAGAAGATCCGGCGATTGCCAACCTGCAATTGGAGGGATGGGCAAATATTCTTCGCCATGGCCAGTACCACAGTCTGCACAGCCATCCCAATGCTTTCTGGTCTGGTGTTTATTACATTACTGGAAATCCTCCTCCAGAGCATGAAAATTCATTCAGCGGCAAGCTGGAACTGGTGGATCCGCGCCCCGGAGCAAGCGTGGTCTATTCCGAGCGAACCAATCTGTACGGACGTTTTTTAGTTAACCCGGTACCGGGCCAAATGCTGGTGTTTCCAGGATGGCTGCAACACCAGGTGCATCCCTATTTCGGCCCCGGCCATCGCATAACCATCGCATTCAACGCCATCCTCGCCAATACAGTTTGAAGGCGGCACCGTTGGCTCATTGAAATTTGATTTTATAGCCGAGACTGTCCAATTGATCCGGAATTGCATTGAAAGCCAGGGTTATCCTCTGCTCCCCTTCATTGGGAGGCACCCCGTGCAACATATAGCTGGGAAACAACACCACATCACCCGCCGCCACATCTGACAATACCCAGGTGTCGCTGTTGAAATGACCTACCGGTACATCATTTCTGAAAATGAATTCGCCGCCGCCAGTGGACTTGCGGAACACAGTGTTTGCGGAACTATGCGATCGGGTAATATACACCACCCCTGAAATAAAACTGTTGGCATGGGTGTGCATGAACTGACTGCCTCCATAATCCAATACGTTTAACCAAAGTTCCTTGATCGTCCATTGTCGTTTCTCAGCAAACAGGAGCTCACCAAAACTGGCCACGTGCGGACCGACTTTCTCTTTCAGCTGTTTTAACACCTGATGTTCATCAGCACTGATCATTTGCGTATGTGCAAGTTTGTCAGTTGCGGAGTTTGATGACTTTTGCCCTTGCCTAGCTATCGCTGAGATTTGTTCGAGCATCATCGAATCAACAAATGTATCAAGTTTCATCAATGGGGTTGGAAAAAGCCCTATGACCTTACTCATGAAATTATCCTGGTTAATGAAGAGAAATATTGTGTGGAATTCTTAATTGGACTGCGGGTGCATCTTAACCAGATAGATACGACCAGACAATGATTTTTATCGCTCTCATCATCAGAAGCTGGAAAAGTTTGAATTCTTTATCAGTGAGTCCTTACCGTTTCCCCATAAGTCTCAGCTAAATTGAGCTGCCTTCCCAGGATGGGAGGTGTTTTCACAAACCATGGATAATGCAAGGAAACCGAATGTCGTATTGCTATCTTAGTTGAAAACGATAAGCGCATTCTGCCAGGTACCCAGATACCTGGGACTGATATAGAAAGCACACATTATCGTATTTCAAGAGGTGCTACCGAGAGTGAAATCTTCTTGGCTTGTGTGATCAGACTGAACCACAGTGTGGACAACGAAATCATTGCAGCCATTTCATTATTGAAATGGCTGCACGACACTGCGGTTCAGAATGAATATCCTTGAAGCGTTATCAACACATTAATTACTTGCCACAGGAATAGGCGAGTGAGCTGAACGCATAAATGAAATCGGCGCCTCGTCATCATTTTCAAAAGCCACTTTTTCCCATGCCTCGGCATCATTAAGCAGTGCCAATAACAGTTTGTTATTTAAGGCATGCCCCGATTTAAATCCTTTAAACTCGCCTATCAGACTATGCCCTAGCAAATAGAGGTCACCAATGGCATCCAGAATTTTGTGCTTTACGAATTCATCTGCATAACGCAATCCATCTTCATTCATGACCTTGCTGTCATCAACGACGATTGCATTGTCCAGACTACCTCCCAAAGCAAGATTATTGGCGCGCAGAAATTCAATATCTTTCATGAATCCAAAGGTGCGTGCTCGACTGACTTCTTTCACAAAAGTGGTGGATGAAAAATCCATTTCTGCTGTTTTCAGATGATCAGAAAAAGCAGGATGTTCAAAATCGATGGTAAACGTGACCTTAAATCCATCAAATGGCTCAAAACACGCCCACTTATCTCCATCTTCGACACGAACCGGCTTTTTTATCCGGATGTATTCTTTCGGACTGTCCTGCTCTGTCACCCCGGCCGACTGCAACAAAAACACAAACGGTCCAGCACTGCCGTCCATAATCGGTACTTCTGCTGCACTCACATCTATGATTGCATTATCAATGCCCAGCCCCGCCAAAGCGGATAACAAGTGTTCAACCGTTGCCACCTTCACCCCATTGTCTACCAACGTGGTAGACAACATGGTTTCTCCTACATTTCCCGGGGTTGCCGTTATCATCACTGGATCATCAAGATCGACACGACGAAAACGAATGCCAGTATTTGGTTCGGAAGGACGCAAAGTCAAATACACTTTATCACCGGAATGCAGACCTACGCCTGTCGCCCGAATGGTATTCTTCAACGTGCGCTGTTTGATCATAAATTCACAACAATTTTCAAATCGGGAATATTAACATATTTTTACATATGCCATTTTCTTAATATAACTGTCACTTCGAGAGGATGAAACTGTGTATGTTCCACCGTCCTCCCTTCAGCTTGCTTTTTAATCCGCCTGGCGTCTTAAAAAGGCCGGTACATCAAGATAATCCAGATTTGTATCCTGCTTAGGCTGGGCTCCAAATCGTGTTTCACGCGGATCCGTTCTTTTTTGACGAATCACGGTTGGCTTATCCAGTACATCGTAATTCATTTCACCGCTGGCAGCTTTCTGCACCAGTTTAATCGGTGACTGCGCAATGTTCTGCTCACCCATTCCGGTTGCAACGACGGTGACTTTTAATTCATCATCCATCTCAGTATTGATGGCTGTACCGATTTTCATGTCCGCATCTTCGGATGCAAATGAATGCATAATACTGCCAATTTCATCAAATTCAGTCAGATCCATTTCCGAGGCTGTAATGTTCACCAGAATCCCTTTCGCACCCTGCAGATTAATATCTTCCAGTAACGGACAGGCGATGGCTTTTTCAGCCGCTTCTCGCGCCCGGTTATCCCCTGTAGCAACACCTGTACCCATGATTGCAGTACCCATGTTACTCATCACGGTTTTAACATCTGCAAAATCCACATTAATCAACCCTGGATGGGTGATCAGTTCGGTAATACCTTGTACTGCGTCTGCCAAGACATCATTAGCTGCCTTGAAAGCATTGGTCAGACTCAGGTTATTACCCAACACCGGCAATAATTTCTGGTTAGGAATGATAATGAGTGAATCAACATTCTTTTCCAGCTCTTTGATGCCTGCTTCCGCCACCATTTTTTTCTTGCCGCCTTCAAAGTCGAACGGCTTGGTGACCACTGCCACAGTCAATATACCCAGGCTTCTTGCCTCTTCAGCAATGACAGAAATTGCGCCGGTACCGGTACCGCCTCCCATCCCTGCAGTCAAAAACACCATGTCGGAACCCTCAATTTCTTCCCGAATACGATCCCGGTTTTCTTCTGCTGCTTGCTTACCTACTTCGGGTCTGGTTCCTGCACCCAACCCCTTCGTCAATTCAACCCCTAACTGAATTTTTGTTTCAACATCCAGACCACGTAACGCTTGTGCATCAGTATTTGCACACACAAACTCTACCCCGGCAATTGCACAATCGACCATATGGTTAACTGCGTTACCGCCGCCACCGCCGACGCCGATCACTTTGATTACCGCATTTTCACTGCTCATATCCACCATTTCAAATTTCATCTTCTCAACCTCACCTAGACAACTAAAAATTACCCTGAAACCAACTTTTCATTTTTGCGAAAATACCGCCACTTTCATCCCCCAACCCATCTCCTCGTCCATGATGTTCCTTTCCATACATTAACAATCCCACACCGGTTGAATACACCGGATTTTGCACCACATCCGTCAACCCAGACACCTGCAGCGGAAAGCCTATCCGTACTGGCATATGGAATATCTCTTCGGCCAGATCCACCAGCCCCTGTACTTTTGAACTACCACCGGTCAAGACAATGCCGGCTGCAATCAATTCTTCAAAACCGCTCCGCCTTAATTCAGCCTGCACCAGCAACATCAATTCTTCATAGCGTGGCTCTATAATTTCTGCCAGATTCTGCGCCGATATTTTTCGCGGCTGCCTGTCTCCAATACTGGGCACATCAATTACTTCCTGGGCATCAGCCAATTGAGTTAAAGCACACGCATATTGTTTTTTGATTTCTTCAGCGTTTTTAGTCGGTGTGCGTAACGCTACCGCAATATCATTTGTGACCTGGTCTCCTGCAATCGGAATGACCGCAGTATGCCGAATCGCCCCATCGGAAAAAATTGCCAGATCCGTGGTTCCGCCACCGATATCAATCAAGCAAACGCCCAGCTCTTTTTCATCCTCACTCAACACAGAAGTACAAGATGCCAATTGCTCCAGCACAATATCTTCCACATCAAGGTCACAGCGCCGGATACATTTAATAATGTTCTGGGCAGCACTGACGCTGCCCGTTACCATATGTACCTTTGCTTCCAGCCGTATACCCGACATCCCGATGGGTTCTTTAATCCCTTCCTGCTGATCAATCACAAACTCCTGTGGCAAGATGTGCAATATTTTCTGATCGGTCGGAATCGCAACCGCTCTTGCCGAATCAATCACACGTTCAATATCCTGCTGCGACACCTCCTTATCCTTGATCGCTACAATGCCATGTGAATTCAGGCTTTTAATATGGCTGCCAGCAATTCCGGCAAACACCGATTTAATTTGGCATCCGGCCATTAATTCTGCCTCTTCGACAGCTCTTTGAATCGACTGAACCGTAGACTCAAGATTGACGACCACCCCTTTTTTCAATCCTTTGGAAGGCGCAATACCAATGCCGACCACTTCAATAGCACTATCTACCTTATATTCACCCACTACCGCCGCCACTTTTGACGTGCCTATATCCAGCCCCACCAATAAGTTTCTATCTGATTTTTTAGCCATTATTTATCAGCCTGTTTTCGTTATTCGGCCGCTTTACCACAGCCTTTGATTTATGTGCAGCCAGCTCAGCCATTTTTTGTTGCCAGTCAATCACTTCAACTCCATTTTTCCATGCGACGGCATATCCATTCGGATAACGCAAATCTACGACTCTCATGCGCTGGACAATCTCATCTCCCAACACATCGAGTGTGCTCAAAAAGCGCTGCATTTTTTTTAACTGGTCCTCTCGTCCCAGCAAAATTGTCTGGTCATTTTCCAAACGAAGCTGCCAGGCTAATCTGTCATCTACAAAAAGGCCGGATAACACCAGGTTTTCATCCTGCAATGCCAGTTGCAGCCCTTTCCAGATTTCCAAATATTTTTTCTGCTGCCCTTCGGGGGCATGAATCAATGGCAAATAGTTAAATTCACTCATATTTTCCGGGCTGAACACCTCCCCGTCGTCATTGATTAATTTCTTGTCACTCCAACGCGCTACAGGGTGTTGTTCCGATACTGCAACTTTAATGGCATCCGGCCAAATCCGTTTGACTGTCACCTGATCTGACCATGGAAGTCGGCTAACCGCATTGCGCAAGTGCTGTAAATTCACATTAAAAAAACCAAACATCACCTGTTCGTTAATGGCACTGCGTATTTTTTCCCTGGACATATACTGAAAAACGCCCTCCACTCTGACATAACGGATGGGCATGATGTCTGCTCCCTGTGATTTCACGAAATACATACCTCCGGATACTGTGGACATCACTGTCAGAATGATAATGGCCGGTTTTAATAACATACTATTCAACATTGCAACTCGTCTCCAGAATGCGCCACACCAGTTCATCAAAACTGATCCCGCCGGCTTTGGCCGCCATCGGCACCAGGCTGTGATCTGTCATCCCCGGTACCGTATTGACCTCGATCAACTGGGCTTCATTTGCATCATCAATGAATACATCCACTCGCGCCCAACCACTGATTCCAATACCCTCGCATGCGTTCACTGCCAGGGTTTTCAATGTGTTTTCCTGCTCTTCATCCAGCCCACATGGACACAGATATTGGGTACTTTCCGCCTGGTATTTCGCATTAAAGTCATAAAACACATGCGGTGTTTCCAGGCCGATCACCGGCAAGGCTTCTCCATCCAGGACGGCGACGGTGTATTCTTTCCCCTGCACCCATTGTTCGGCATAGACTTCACACCCGAATGAAGCCGCCAATTGATAGGCCTGTTGCAGCTCCGCCAGGTCTTCGGCCCTGCTCATCCCCAGACTGGAACCTTCCAGTGCCGGCTTGACGATCACCGGAAAGCCAAGTGTCTCTGCAACCGGCGCCAGTTCTTCTTCATTTTTTAATACTTGCCAACGCGGGGTTTGTAACCCCATCCCCTGCCAGCATAATTTGGTTTTCAATTTGTCCATGGCGAGCGCAGATGCCAACACATCTGACCCTGTCACTGGAATTTTTTTATCCTGCAAAACCCCTTGCAATACCCCATCTTCACCGCCGCGCCCGTGTACGATATTGAATACCCGGTCCACTTGAAGATCGGCCAGGCTCGCCGTAAAACTTCCCTG
>SPJL01027400.1_pt1 | contig 12785 bp, 11 predicted proteins | sample 3741751 | NCBI WGS metagenome assembly SPJL01 (sample SAMN10925998, study PRJNA522277) | cold seep metagenome | isolation source: Elba SIP-enriched marine methane seep metagenome, extraction at timepoint T3 | place: Italy: coast of Elba, Mediterranean Sea | reverse complement strand
GGTTTGGCCTATGTTTGGTCCTGATACTAAGCAGTTGTCGAACCGATGTAAAGCTTGCGAATGACCCTACCCTACAACTTATTCCGGCCACGGCTTCCTCGGTCAGTGCCATCCGTCTGCCACAGCTGCTAAAGAAAGCAGATATCAAGAATCTTAAGAAATTACCGCTCTATCAGGAGATAGTTCGAAAATCGGGTATCGAAAATGCTGCGCTCGGCGAGGTGCTCCAAAACCCGGAGGATGCGGGCATCGATTGGAAAAGAACGGCTTATTGGTTTAGCGAATTATCGACCGACAATCCGGAAGATATGGTCCAGTGTCTTTTAGTACCACTTAGTGATGCCAAGGCTTTTTCCAAAACGCTCTCTTCTTTTGAGGAGAAAATAGAGGATAAAAACGGCTATCAACAAATCCTAGTCAGAGGGAATAACTACCTACTGTGGGATGAAGAAAATGCCATTTTTGCAGTCGCTAGTCATAATTCGGCCCATATCGGTACTTTTTTAGCTCAAATCCTAAATGGAGAATTAGAAACTGTGGCGGATAATGCAGATTTGCAAAAAGCTCTCGATAATTCCTACGATATCAGTTCTTGGATGAATTCCAATGCCTTGGCCAATTATGGCGATGCCCGCCTAATGCTGGCCAATATGGGCTTTGACCCCGATGCACTAAAAGATAATTATCTACACGGCTATGTAAATTTTGAGCAAGGGGAAGTCATTAGTAAAAATACCTTTCACCTACAAAAGGCGCTGACTAAGGACCTTGACCTGCTTTTTAAGGATGGTATCAATTCTAATTTCGATCCCTACCTTCCTGCCAAAGATTTTCAGACTGGTTTTACCGCCGCCCTTGATGTCAAAGGCTTCAAACAGGTATTGGCCGAACGCGCCCAAAGCCAGAATTTCGTCAATTATGCCCTCCAACCTTATGATCTCACCATCGATGATATTACCAAGGCCCTCAATGGCGACCTCTTTTGGGGACAGTACCAAACCGAAGGGTCCAAAGCTCATAGCCTCTTCGTCACCAGTATCGATGACGCAGAAGACTTTGCCAAAGTACTCGATGCGACTCAAAGAATTGGTTTTACCGAACAGATCGATGAAAACCTTTATCAAGTCAAATTATTTGGACCAGTCAGGAATACCGGAACTGGTATGGGACCAATTTCTATGCTGGTAGCACATGGGAATGTTTTTATTTCTGACGATAGGAGTATCTTGATGCAAATCAAAGATGGAAAATTGCCCAAAAAGGAGCGACTTCCAGCCTCTTTTCTGAGCAATATGAAAAATAATATCTTCCAGGGTAATTTTGATTTCTCCAAACTACCGACCTCCGGCTATTGGTCAAAGGATGTTGAAGTATCAATGGAGACGATCGAGATTCAGACGAATCGCGAGCAGATGGAGATGAAAGTAAAGACAGGTAAGTCAAACGAAAATAGCTTGCGTACGATCTTGTGGAAGATGAATGATTTTTATGAGGCCAAAGAAAATGGTTCCGATTCGGATTCCATATAAATTCCAATTATGGAGAGCGTTTTAGCTTTAAAAAAATTATGGCCCCTGCCGCTTCTAGCGCAGCAGGGGCCATCTTCTGGCTCTGATATTTGGGGGCAGGAATGCCAATTTGAGGCGGGTTTGGCGCATTTAGTCTTGGCGCCATCGGGCCGGGGTAAATCTACTTTTCTCCACACCATCTATGGCTTACGCCACGATTATAAAGGAGAAATCCAGCTCTTTGGTAAAAATTTACGCGAGCAAGATGCCGAGCAATGGTCCAAATGGCGGCAGCAACAATTAGCTATCGTATTTCAGGACCTGCGGCTCTTTCCACAATTGAGCGTTTGGGAGAATCTTCAACTCCAAATGGATTTGTCGGCAGCACTTGAGGAAAATGAAGTCCGCGAATTGCTCCAACAATTGGGTATGGAGGCATTTGTTGATCAAAAGGTAGCCTTGCTTTCCCTAGGCCAACAACAACGAGTGTCCTTGGTCCGCGCCCTGTTACAACCCTTCGACCTACTTTTACTCGATGAACCCTTTAGCCACCTCGATCAAGCCAATATTAAGATAGCACAGCAAGCTATTGAGGCGGCCCGTCGACGCGAAGGGGCCAGCCTCATTTTTATTAGCTTAGGAGACGAATATGGTATTTCCTTTGACCAACATTGGCAATTGTAAGGAAACTAGTGCTCCTCATCAGTTCTTTTTCATCGTAATTACGATGACGCCGTTAGAACCAGAAGCGCCATAAAAAGAAGTCTCCGATACATCTTTAAGTACGCTCAAATCATCGATTTCAGCAACATTGATCATTTGCGAAACCCGATCGAGAGAATGTCCCATCCGTACTCCATCTACGATAAACAAGGGTTGATTGTTTTGTAAACTAGAGCTACCTCCACGAACCCTAACGCCACCGCTGGAAACCATCAGCCCAGGAATCCGGCGGAGATAGTCTTCTAGGGTGAGGACCTCGTTGGAAATCCGGGAACGTTTTTCCTTTTTCTTTTGCTCTACAAGCTGCTGATCTATTTCGTCGGTATTGGTTGAGGTAGTAGTAGATTTACTGCTAGAACAAGCCATTACACTGACCATTAATAAAAGGAATAGCGGATAATACAGGACTTTCATAAAAAATACGTTTTGGATTAACGTTGCAATAGAATCTTTTCTGTGCTAAATTCTCCTGAATCCTTCTGCATACGAACAGTGTACAAACCAGCAGGTAAATCGTTGAGATTTAAAACAAGGGTACTTGTCCCAGCAGGATAAACTGCTGTATTTTCTTGACGTACTTGGCGTCCCATTTGGTCAAAAACACTGATTTGTAGATCGGTGGTCGCATTTAATTCAAAACTCACAAAAGCTACATCGCTAGTTGGGTTAGGTTGAATTTCGAAGGCTTCTAATTCAGGAATCGCCACCTCTTTCGTATTGGTCAATAAGGTTTCTCCTTGAGCAGCATTCAATACATAACGATTACGAGGATTAACATCGAAATGAGAGACAAAGGCGATAACGTGAATGTCTTCTGCTTTCCAATGCTGTTCTTCACCGCTAGCCGTAGGGAGCGTAAAGGAATAATTGGTAGTGATGGTAGAACCTGCTGAAATCTCGTATGGATAAGCTTGGTCGTCTCCCCAGGTTCCGGTCAAACTTGCATTGAATACATGCTCATGAGCAAATTCGTTGGGTTCGAGGAATGGGCCCATGTTGAAGAAAGGCGAAGAGGGATCATTATCACTATAGTTGGCATTATTCCAGCCGTTATTTCCAGTTTGTCCGACAGGCCCGGTTACGTTTTCTTCAATCACCCATACGTTGAGACGCAGATCATCACGAACGGCGCCCGGGAAAATAGATTCGACGGATACATCAAGCACGCGAGTATCGCGATTGTAAGAATGAGTCACGTCCAATTCTACGGGCACTACTCTTTGCAAACTGCTCAAGGCACGATCAAACCATTGATCCCGAGATACTCCGACATTACCCTCTCCGGGGAAACGTTGGAAGTCAAAACTAGCACTGGGGTAACCCGAAGCGGCGATATTACAAATTTCGAGGCTTTCATCGATTTGCATTTCATCTTGAAAGTGCAAGCCAACAGGTACAAAGGTAGGATCTCCTTTGGCAATTTCATCCAAAATCACGGTTCCTGCGGGGCACCAGCCACACCAAGCTCCGGTATATTCCTGAATCAATACGCGCTTTAGTGGTGGTTCGTTGATGGCACTTACAAAGCCTAATTTTTCATTATCCTCCATCACCATATCCGCATTACCATTTACTGCATCTACCCAAACTTTCACCTCATGACCACCTTCTTGGAAGCTAAGGCTTTCTCCAAACTCCAAATCAATTTGGTCACCAAAGCTCATTAGATTTACCGTAAAAGTTTCACTTTTTACCGTACCAGAATTATCGACCTCATAGTTGAGCGTTACGCTGGTAACGGGGTTGCGGCTCCGGCTTGCGATTTGGGTACTAATTTTTCCAGGGCCACTAAGAATATAGGTAGGCATGGTCAATTTTTCCACTTCGATATCATCTTCGAAAGCATCTTTGATTTCAAAATTATCGAGGATGGTACGGGCGGGAATAAAGGACAAGTTGCGAAAAGCAAAGTAGATATCTTGGCCTGCATAAGCACTCAGATCGATGGCGTAGGTATTGAAATCGTCTGGTTTGAGCTTAAAGGTGTGAACGTTATTAGCGTTACTCGCCAAAAAATCTGCGGAACTAGGTTCCGAACCTGCGATGCTGGTAGTGATCCAAATCTCGCAGTTGTCTAAGCCTTCGAGATTGTCGGTAAAACCATCCCAAAAGAGGTAACTCGTGGCTTTTATTCCTTCCACCTTGGGGCTGATCAACCAACGATCAGTCACATTATCCTCTGGACCATGCAAAGAGGAACTGATAACAGCTTTTTGACCACCTAAGTTGATGTCCGTAATGGCCCAAGCATCATATTGATAAGCCGCTTGGTCAAAAGGATAATTGGCCGCAGCATCATAGCACTGTTGCCCATCTCGGTTTTCTACGACCCAAGTATTAGGCAATTTAGCCGCTCCTGCCGAGATGATCACATCATCAAAGCCCTCGCTAAATAAGCTCTGCCCATAGCTCGGAGCGATGAATAAAAGGGCAAGTACAAATGTAAATAGAGGTTTCATATTTCAATAAAGTTATGGAAGTGAGGAGAGTCACTTCTGATCAATAGAGTTTAGTGCATCTAAAATAGGATGTTCCGAGCAGATTGTGAAGTAATCCGGCTTAAATCCGATGACTTAGTGGAGAGTATGAATCAATTCGCCGGGTATTGGTCAAAATTATGGACTTCCCGGTACTGCTGGGGAGACTGATTCGTCCACCGTCGGAAGGAACGGATAAAGGTGGTAGCATCGGCATAGGATAGCAGGTAGGCAATTTCCTTGATGCTCAAATCGGGATTTTTCAGGTATTTCATCGCAAATTCCCGACGAAGATTGTCTAGGATTTGCTGGTAGGTATGGCCTTCCTGTTGCAGCCGCCGCTGTAGGGTGCGGGTACTGATATTGAGATTTGCTGCAACTTGCTGAACACTGGGAAATTCTGGTTTGACTAAGTGTAAAATCGATTTGCGAACGATACCGTAATAACCTTCATCTTGTTGAATCTGGCGGACCTTTTCCTCAGCGTGGGCCACGAGTACACGAAGCAGATCGTAATTGCTGGTAAGAATGGGTAATTCGATCTGTGCCTTTTCAAAAAAAACTGCAAAGCCCTCTTGTTCAAAGCGAACCGGGCAATTGAACACGCGTTGGTATTCTTCCGCTCCACTGGGCGCTGGGCCAAAATAGTGAATGTCTACTGGAAAATACAGTTGGCGGGTGAGCGTATGAAATTCGCGTAGCGCAAAGGCCACCATTCCATCCACCGTTTGTCGAACCGCTACCGGAGAGTCTTGCCACCACAATTCGTCAGGGGTAAAGCTTAAGCGATAATCATTTTCCCGTTCCTCCAATTCCATCGGCAAAGCACGACAACCCAAACTGGCAAATTCACAACAGAACTCCAAGGCCTCCTTGACCGTTCGGCTGGTCTGGGTGATTTGACTGATCAAACCCGCAGCCGAAAGGTTGAGGAATTCCCCTAAATGTAATCCAAAATATTCATTCCCCGACCATTTAATACAGGTCTCCACCACCCGGTTGTACACCTCCGCAGTCACCCGGCAATCTTCCTTATACAATTCTTCAACTGGCAGACCACAGATGTCTAGCAATGCCGCCCGATCAAGCCCTTGAAAGGAGGCAAAATCAATCATGTCATAAAGGAATCGTCCACTAAATGTCATGTGCTAAAGATACATTTTTTTTAGTTTGGCACGAATTATCGATCACCTGTCGCACTCGGCCAATTCTCGCCCTTTCGCCCCTCCTATCTTTGTAGTATCACAAAAAAGCAGTCAATACAATGAAAGAAATTAAAACCAGTATCCTCATCCAAGCCACTGCCGCTGAAGTATGGCAAGCGATCATCGATTTTGAAAAATACCCCGATTGGAATCCATTTATCCGCAAAATCACGGGACAGCCAAAGATAGGCAGCAAGCTCGAAGCAAAAATACTGCCTCCAGGATTCAGTCTACAGACCTTTAAACCAGTCGTAAAAGTGGTGGATGAAAATCGCGAATTTCGCTGGCTAGGGAATATAGGAATCAGTGGTTTGTTTGATGGCGCACACTACTTCCAAATCGAAGAAGTAGGAGAAAATCAGGTTCGCTTTATCCACGGAGAGCAGTTTCGAGGCATCTTGGTTCGCCCAATTATGGCGATGATTGGCAAAGCTACAGAAGCTGGGTTTACCGCCATGAATGAAGCACTCAAAAATTATCTTGAAAATAATCAAACGTTAAAATCATGAAGCATCCAAAAAAATCATTGCGTAGGGCATTAGGAGCTAATGTCCTTTTTTCTACTACCTGTGCCACGATCAGCCTAGCCTTTGCAACACCCATTGCCCAGTGGATGGGCATTCCAGACCCTCGCATTCTTTGGGCATTGGGGATCGGGCTTTTGCTTTTTGCCGCCAGTATTGTCTACCTCCTTCGTCAGCCTCAGCTCAAAGCCAATGCGGTGAGGAGTATCATCTTGCAAGATTGGCTTTGGGTGATTGGCAGTGCTTTACTCGTAGCCACTCAGGCCTTTGGGCTGAGCCAGGAAGGATATTGGCTGGTAGTCTTAATTGCCTTGGAGGTAATGGCCTTGGCGCTATTCCAGCAATACTTCCTAAAGCATCAGTTGCGCAGCATAGGATGATGCTGGGAGTTGAATTTGGTGGTACTCATGATCTCCACCCCCTCGCTACCGGCTAGTAGTTTGATGTCATAGATATCGCTGATATTATCCAAGATAGTAGGGTCCGTTTCCCCAACTATTTTACCACTAGGCAGATGGACGAGCACCACACCAGCCTGATTGGAACGTGGCGAAGTAGATAGTTTGCCCGCCGAAGAAGAAACTTTTCGATGTTGAGAATAAGCAACAAATAAATAGTCGCCACATTTGGCCATGCCTCTTACAAAGCCACCAATTCGGGTAAGCACTTCGTAGTCGCCTCTTTCTACATCTACTTTTACCAACTCCCCTGAGCCAGAGAGGAGCATAAACAGTTCACCATCGTGCATTTGTGGGCTATGGGGAAAGAATAAATTCGCGAGAATGATTTCATTGCTAGAAACGTCCAGGAGTATACCATCCTTCATTTCATCCGTCCGCCAACTATAGGGGCTGTTGCCTCTTCCCAGAGCAGAGACGTAAAGTGGTGATCCGTCTTGCATCACTAAACCATTAAGATGGCAACGATCTTGTCGAGCGAGACGGTCGATAAAATGGGGTTGCCAACGAGGGGTAAAGCTGTAAGGGCCACCGATTGTACACAGGCAAGAGTAAGCCGTATTGACTGCCCAAAGTCCCTCCTTGCCAAAGTGTAGGTCGTGGATATCTAAGTCTCCGGTATGATAGGACAGCTTGGGGTACCAGGCCCTTGACGCTTCCGTTTTTTCCCCTTCCCCAGCAGGTGCTTGTTGATAAATTCTGACCTCTTCCTTACAAGCAATGGCCATTTGGTCCTCCCGTATCGCGATTCCGTTGGGCGAGGATAAGTAGTATTGTTTTTGAATTAATTGATCCTCATTTAGTGCTCCAATTACTACTAGTTGTTCCTTATTCATCGTACTCAACAATAAAGAACAATTGGCCTCGGATAAGAGGGCTGCAATAGCTGCGCCTTTGGTGGATGGGCGGTTAACTTTGACGTCTAGGGATACCATTAATCGATTCCTTAAATTGAAAAATGGCTCTCGCCCAAAGCCACTGAGTGCTTTAGGCAAGAGCTATTGAGGTAGTCCGTCAAGTTGATTAACCTGCAGACATTGCAATAAAACCTATAGAGACTGGCATATCCCAGCCAGCTTGAGAATCACTCCGAAATACCCGAGCCGTAAAGCCACTGGTAGATACACCGTAAACACTTACGGTGAATACATCATTATATGTACCAGGAGCGTAAGTAGGATTGATGATTGTCGTTGCTGTAATAATCGGTGGGTAATCAAAACCTGCGTCAGAAAAATTTACTGATACATCTACAAAAGTAGTCTTTACTGGTTTGGTGTTTACTGATTGAGTTTGTGCGTAAGTAGCCATAATGGTGTTTTTTGAAAGTTATTGAAATAATGTTTTTGACAATTGTCTCTACAAACCTAAGGGCTAAGGGCGGGGAGAAATGGTAAAATCAAGGTAGATATTTGGAATTGGGGGTAGGTAAATGGTAAAACATGGGGGGAAGAATGGAAGGGTACTTAATTAATTCAAGTTGCGAATAACCCCAAAAGCAGCTAAATGCGTTGGATATTCCTTTCGTCCGCTCTGCGGACTCCTGAAATCCGCCTTATTTACCTGCATTATCCGCAACTTAGGCTAATTATTGTTTCCACAAACAATATTGGAATCCAAGAAAGGTAAACTTCAGCGGCTGCCTTAGCTCCAAAATTTTAATAAATATTTAAGGTCTAGTAAAGCTCCAATTCTTTAGTTTTCTTTTGAAATATCCGTACCTTTGCGCCGTTTTTATGCTGTTCCGAGTCGTTTCGGAGGTCCAAAAAGATGTAAATATGTTAAATGTCAATAATCTGGGTTTACAATACGGTAAACGCGTGCTCTTCGATGAAGTCGATCTCAAATTCACCCTCGGCAATTGCTATGGAGTGATTGGTGCCAATGGAGCGGGTAAATCTACCTTCCTCAAATTACTTTCGGGAGAACTTGATCCTACTCGGGGTCACGTAAACCTCGAACCGGGTAATCGGATGGCAGTACTCAAGCAAAATCACTTTGAGTTTGAGGAATATGAGGTATTGAATACCGTGATTATGGGCCACCGCGAGATGTATGATATCATGGTGGAGAAAGATGCCATTTACATGGACCCCGACGCCAGCGAAGCAGATGGCTTGCGGGCTGCAGATTTGGAAAACCAGTTTGGTGAAATGGGCGGCTGGGAAGCCGAAAGTGATGCAGCCGAGCTTTTGAGTAATATGGGCATCAAGGAAGATCTGCATTCTAAGCAGATGAAGGAATTGAGTGGTCCCGAGAAGGTGAAAGTATTGCTGGCCCAGGCCCTCTTTGGCAATCCCGATATCCTATTACTCGATGAGCCTACCAACGACTTGGACGCTCGTACCGTAACTTGGTTGGCAGATTTCCTCGCCGATTTTAAAAATACCGTAATCGTCGTATCTCACGACCGTTACTTCCTTGACATGGTCTGTACCCACATCGTGGATATTGACTTTGGAGGTATCCGCATTTTTACTGGAAATTATACCTTCTGGTACGAATCTAGCCAATTGATGGCCCAGCAAATTTCCAATAAGAATAAGAAGGTGGAGCAGAAGCGAAAGGAGATGATGGAGTTTATCGCTCGCTTTAGCGCCAATGCCTCTAAGTCGCGGCAGGCGACTAGCCGTAAAAAGGCCTTGGAAAAACTCAAACTGGATGAAATTCGACCTTCTTCTCGGAAATACCCATTTATCGCCTTCCAACCCGAACGCGAACCCGGCGACCAAATCCTCAAGGTGACCAACCTGAGCAAGAGCGACGAGAATGGTAAACAACTCTTTGGCAACATCAATTTTACGATGAATAAAGGAGAAAAGATCGTTCTCCTTTCTGATGATTCCTCCGCGTTGACTGCTTTTTACGAAGTGCTTTCTGGTAAAACTCCAGCCGACAGTGGAACCATCGAGTTTGGTCAGACCATCATTTGGGAATACCTACCTAACGATAATACCGAATTCTTTACCGATGATCAGGATCAGGATTTGATCAACTGGTTGCGTCAGTTCTCGGAAGAAAAAGACGAGCAGTTTATCCGTGGCTTCCTCGGTCGGATGCTTTTCTCTGGAGAAGAGGTACACAAGAAATCAAGCGTACTTTCGGGAGGAGAAAAGGTACGTTGTATGCTTGCCAAAAGCATGTTGCACCAACCTAACTTCCTCTTATTCGACGAGCCTACGAATCACCTCGATCTCGAATCAATCACTACGCTCAATAACGCCTTGAAGGATTTCAAAGGAAATATGATCTTTACCACTCACGATCACCAGTTGATCCAAACGGTAGCCAATCGGATCATCGAAATCACTCCAAATGGCCTCATTGATAGCTTGTTGGACTTCGATGAATATTTGAAGGCAGAGAGCATTAAGAGTCAGCGGGAAACGCTCTCAGGTGCACTGGCCTAATGATGGCTTCGCCAAGTAAATCTTCAGCGGGTCCAATCGGCATTTTCGATTCTGGCTATGGTGGTCTTACCGTTTACCGTGAGATCAAGCGTTTGTTGCCTCAATATGATTATCTCTACCTCGGGGATAATGCTCGTACGCCTTATGGCAATCGTAGTTTTGATACCGTTTATCGCTATACTTGGGAATGCGTCCGTGGCCTTTTTGATCGAGGTTGTCGGCTCGTTATCCTCGCTTGCAATACGGCAAGTGCCAAGGCCCTGCGGAATATACAGCAACGCGATTTGCCACAGGTCGAAGGGCTGCATCGGGTATTGGGGGTAATCCGGCCTACGACCGAAATCATTGGTACTTTTAGCCAAAGCAAGGCCATTGGGATATTGGCCACGGAGGGCACCGTAGCTTCGCAGTCCTACGTGATCGAGATTGAGAAATTCTTTCCCGAAATCAAGGTCCATCAAGAAGCCTGTCCGATGTGGGTGCCACTGGTCGAAAACCGCGAGCACGAATCCAGCGGAGCAGATTATTTTATCCAACAACACCTCGATCGAATCTTAGCAAAGGGCCCCAATATTGATACGCTATTGCTCGCTTGTACCCACTATCCCCTACTCTACGATAAAATTCGCCAGTTTACCCCATCTTCCATCCAAATCCTCACTCAAGGACAGATTGTGGCGAAGAGTTTGCAAGATTACCTCGGTAGGCATCCTGAAATGGAGGAACTTTGTACTAAAAATGGCCAATCTGCCTTTTGGACCACCGAATCACCGGCCATTTTTGACCCACGGGCCAGCTTTTTCCTCGACGATCAGATCGAAGCATTGCATTGGAAATAACACCTTGGGATTGATCAACCAATATTAAGCATGAGTATTGCACTCACCATATTTTTTATCGCTCTCTTCTTTGGTATCGCGCAATATCTTTCTCCTATTTATGAGGAAGATTTTGATAATTCCAAAAGTTTTGCTGAATTAGAGAAGAAATACCGCAAATCCGATTGGTGGGCCATACTCTACCTATTTACCTTTGTTCCTTTGTTAACGATATTGCTGGGTTGGATTTTTCAAAGGATAGCTCAAGTTCGTAACATCTTGTTTTTTATGGACTACGAAAGGATTTGCAGTCCAGAATTTGCGGCTTGGTGTGTATTGGGCTTGGCCTGGGCCTTTTACCTACTCTTTCCTTTCTTCCACTGGTTTTCCCAAAAGGTATTAAAAATCAACTTAACGGAGTACTATCAATATAGTGATCTACGCTACGGCTTCGACAATCGGGTCGTTGGTAAATGGCTGGGAACCTTTCTGTTGGCGATCGCACTATTGGCAACGCCCATTTTTTTCAATACCTATACCATCTTCTATCCTCAGCGAATTCTGGTAAACCAGTATACGACGCTAAAGGCAAAAGATTATCAGTATGCTCAAATCGAAGCCCTTCTGAAAGTCAACTTCTTTCAAGCGCCCAACGGAGACATCAAAAATAGTCCGAAATATATCATCCTTTGGAAGGAAGGCAATGATTGGAACCCCAATTGGAATGGCTTACCGGATTTGGCAGACCAAGCCTTGTTGTTTGATTTCTTGAGTAAAAAGACGGGAAAGACCATTATCGAAGTGGAGCTGATTGAAGATTACCTGCCTCATTAAGAGGAATTTGACCTAGCCCATATATTCCCAGGCCGAGCGATAATCGCCATGTTTTTCTACGTAGCTAAGAAAGCTTTGGTAAAAGTCATCCCCGCCTACCGTAGCACTATCTCCAATCACGATCAGTTGCTTACGAGCCCTAGTCATCGCCACATTCATCCGACGATAATCCTGAAGAAAACCAATCTCTCCCTTGTCGTTCGAACGAACCAATGAGATATAAATCAAGTCGCGTTCCTGCCCCTGAAAAGCATCGATGGTATTGATCGAAACCCGCGATCGGATGCGTTCCCATTCCTCTTCTTCGGTCAATGCTTCGCTAATATATTGGCACTGAGCGCGATAAGGAGAGATGATGGCCGCCGAGGTCGTTTCCCATTGGTCCTCAGGAAAGCTTTCTAGCAATTGAAAGAAATGTTCTCGAAGGATAAAATGCTCGCCTTTGTTGAAAGAACTTCGGGTCTCGGGATTGCGTTCTTCTTCAAAACCACAACCTGCGGTATCGATAAAAATTACGGCTTTGTTGTCCGCGTAGGGCAATTCCCATTCCGCCACCCAATCCGCAGCGGCGAGTTGGCCTTCGTAAAACCGCTGGTTGGAAAAGCCCATAATAGCAGCATTCATCCGATACTGTACATTGAGAAAATTAGCGGCGAGTGGCCCTTGAATCGCCTTTTCCAATAAGGTTATTTCTAAGCCCTTCTTTTTAGCCTCCATCGACTTTACCGTCGGTGGCAGTTGAAAGGGGTCACCCGCCAAGACGACCTTATGGGCCTTGGTGATGGGAATCCAAGTGGCGGGTTCGAGGGCCTGGGCTGCCTCATCGAT
>SPJL01039887.1_pt1 | contig 12800 bp, 10 predicted proteins | sample 3741751 | NCBI WGS metagenome assembly SPJL01 (sample SAMN10925998, study PRJNA522277) | cold seep metagenome | isolation source: Elba SIP-enriched marine methane seep metagenome, extraction at timepoint T3 | place: Italy: coast of Elba, Mediterranean Sea | reverse complement strand
CGATTTTCATAACCAATCAACCGATAGGAATCTACCTGACCAGGATCAAAAATCACCTGGACCTTTACATCTTTTGCAATTGTTACTAAGGTTCCGGTAATTTCTCTGATAAATACTTTTTTAGCCTCTTTCAAATCATCGATAAAGGCGTAATTGCCATTGCCTTTATCCGCCAAGGTTTCGAGGCGATTATCTTTTAAGTTGCCATAACCAAAACCTAAGACGGTTAGAAAAATTTGTGCATCGCGCTTTTGAGTAATCAATTTTTCCAAACCCTCCAAACTGGATACACCGATGTTAAAATCGCCATCGGTAGCTAGGATCACCCGATTGTTCCCGCCTGGGATAAATTGCTCTTGAGCGGTTTGATAAGCGAGATGGATACCCTGTGCTCCGGCGGTGCTACCTCCTGCTTCAAGTTGACTTAAGGCTGCAAAAATCTTTTGTCGATCCGTGCCTGGGGTAGGAGGGAGTACCAAACCTGCCGCTCCGGCATACACGACGATGGATACGCGATCTTCTGGTCGCAGTTGTTTTACCAATAAACCAAAGGAGGATTTCAGCAAGGGCAATTTATTGGGGGCACTCATTGAGCCAGATACGTCGATCAAAAAGACCAGATTATTGGCTGGAGCATTCTGCCAATCCATGGTCTTACCTTGCAGACCGATGTGGAGCAACTGGTGGTCGCGATTCCAGGGGCACTCATTTACTTCGGTATAAACGGTAAAAGGAGCTGGGCCTTGTGGTTGAGGATATTGGTAGTCAAAATAGTTGACCATTTCCTCGGTTCGGGCTGCATCCGGTGCGGGTGATACTCCCTGTTGGATATCGCGGCGGATGATGCTATAGGCGGCGTGATCTACATCGATAGAAAAAGTGGAGAAAGTTTCTTTCCAAGGACTCACAAAATCGTTTTCGACGATAATTTGATATTCCTCCTGATTGGAAATGGGGTCACTAGTAGGAGATTCTATCGGAGTTATAGACATTTCTTCAGCATTAGGAAAAGCAGCTGGGGTTCCCCCCAATAAAAGATCTGCTCGACTTTCCCCTAGATAGATATCTCCTTCTTGTTCTTCTTCCTTTACATTATTGATATTGCTGCCCGAGATGGTACCACAACTGCTGGTATGATCCTGGTGGATTAATGGTACTTTGAATTCTCTAACCTCTATTTGAGAAAGTTCAATTCCCGTGCTAAGACCTCCCATCTCTACATTGAAGCGGGTAAATTTCCGTGCTTTAACGATTACTCGACGATAAGTTTGCGAAGGGTAACCAATATAACTGATTTCCATATCGTACTTACCGGGAGCAACTTGGATTTGATAAAAGCCGTTTTGATCACTTACCGTTCCGGCGATAAACGCTCCCTTCTGATAGAGAAGGAGGTGAGCATCTGGTAATGGATCGCCATTGTCCAATTCGGTAACTATTCCCTGGATACCGCAATTTTTGGGAGCGATATCATATGCCAGACCAGCTTGGCTAATACAAAGCATGAGAATGATGGGGGTAAATATTTTCATAGAGTGTATAGTTTTCCTTTTACATAAATGCGTTGGCCTCGATATTTTTCCGCTAGGTATTCTTGCTCATTGGCATAGGGGGAGGGGATACCACCAATGGTTAGAAAAATGCCACTCCCATCACAAGCTAGGATGGCAAGATGTCTAGCAGGTATACTACAACCCCATCGCCGTAGTGGATTCCTACGAACTGGTACCGCTAGCGTTTTTAGGAGCCTACCATCAGTAATTTTGGCTAGGGGCATGAGAACAATGGTATCGCACCGCTGCCTCGTATCGGAGGAAACTTGTGCTTTTGTAGTTTCGAGAAGGCATAGCAATAGTAGTAGTAATCCCGTGATTTTCATGGACTCTGATTCGTTCGTAAATAAATGATACTAGTTGCTTAGTGGAAAAATGGAGGGTATTCAAACCCTCCAACGATGCCCGATAAGACGGACTATATTTAGGGGTATAGTTTTAGAAACCACCCGTTATTCCGGGACTACCGCCCAGGGTAATGGCGGGTACCCGTTTGTGTGGGCTGCGTTTAATTTCCCATTGATCAATTTCATTTAGAGAATTGCTACCAGGGTCTTGATCGACTATGGGAACATTGATACAACGGATGATGGAGAACCTGAGTTGATCGTAGTCAATTAGACTATTAAGCTTTACATTTAAAATATTTTCCTTATCCGCAATGACTACCACCCCTGCAACCCGATTAGGTGGATAGCCAATATAACTTACGTCTACATCGTATATGCCCGGTACTAATTTTAGTTCATAGTTGCCATCGAAATCAGTTGAGGTTCCGGCGATGTAATGATCGTTTCGATAAACGACTATATTTACTCCGATCAACTCCTCGCCCGTTTCTTCATCTAAGATCTTGCCTTTAAGAATCACTTCTTCTTGAGCTCCTGCATAATTACTTATCATTAAGCCCAGCAATAATATATACCAAACCTTCATCATCTTAATTTTATTCAATTACCGATCGATACCCCCTGAAAGTTTACCAACAAATCTGGTATCGCTTTATGAACCTGCGCTCTAACATACACGGACGAGATTGGAGTAGGGCCGGGGTCGTCCATGTCGATGAGCGGAATAACGTAATCAGGGCACCACAAGGCTATAGGGAGTCTCGGTATTTCCGCTCTATAAATTAAAGTTATATTTAAAGTTTGTAGTTTATTTATTGGGACCTCTATGTCTACAACTTTAGAGGGATAACCGATATAAGAAACCTCCATCTTATATTTTCCCGGATCAAGATAGATCTGAAAAAAGCCATCAAAATCTGTAGCTGTTCCCTGCTGAAATACGCCCTGTTGGTAGACCGCTACACTGGCCGCAATAAGCTCCTCTGGATTATCTCCATCCAATACCTTTCCTCTGATCCCTGACTGCCCAGTCAAAAAGGGAGTTAAGATAACGCTAAGTACTATGGTCAATCCTACTGCCTTCATATCCAAGTACGCTTTACTGTTTTATAATACTCATGTATCTCATATCTTATTGGCTAATCGACAAGCCAGGAAAATAAAACATGAAATCTTTTATTGCTTTTACCGATTGATGACGGAACCAGTCAGTCGTAACTGCAGAGGTGGAAGCTTTATCCTTCTTAATACTGACCGGTGGGTCACTCAAAGTAAAGGAGTAATCAGGTATGATCGGTGACTCCATACTCAATTTCGCTACTTTTCTGGGCAGTCCCCTGATTTGTTCGGCAGTGATGGTATTACCTCCAGTGATAGGATCTACAATGATAGGAGGAGTATCTTTACAAGAGGTATAAATAATTTTTAAAGGCTCCGGTAGGTTAGTCTCGGCCACAATATTTTTGATCAGCTTAACGGGACAATTATTATAATTAAGCTGTAGGTCATAAACTCCTGCGTTTAACCATATATTAAAATCTCCATCTAAATTGGTATGGGTACCTGTGATCGGGATTCCATTTTGAATAAAAGTAAGTTCCGCACCAATCAATATACCTTGCTCTCCTTCCTCCCATATTTGTCCCCAAACCCGGACCTGCTCTTGCGCTACAGCAGTAACACAAATCATCAAGCTAATCAATATGGTATGGACAATTTTCATAATCAGTAATTGTAATGATATTTTCTAAATGCCTGCCAATCAAAGTTGCTGCTAAACAGTCCCCACTTGTTCAATACCCCATCGATACCCCCGGAAAATTGATCATCAAATCTCTAACTTCCTTGACAGGTTGCAATTCAATGTCCGATTGGTGAATCGGGGTAACTCCAGACTCATCAATGTCCATCAATGGAACGTAATAATAGCAACAGCCACATATCCAGGTATCTAGGGGAAAGGGTTCTCCTAAACTCATGTCAAAAGTTTTTGATTTACCTGCTTCGATGATAATAGCTTCGACCTCAAAGGTTGGCATACCAATGTAAGAAACCTTTAATTCATACTCGCCGGGGTCGAGGTTTAGGCAATATCGACCATCAAAATCAGTGGAACAACCGGATACATATACGCCTTTTTGATAAACGATGACATTGGCCCCAATCGCTACCTCTTCTTGATCTTCAAAAGTAACTATGCCACAAAGTTTCCCTTGACCGGCTTGCTGAGCTGATAGCATTGTATTGGTCAAAGTCATGGTCAGCAAGAAAAGTAGAGCGTATTGGATGTTTTTCACTGTTTAGTTATTTTAGAGATAAACGGGTTTAAAAAGTGACCCGGAGCCTACAATCTATTGCACGTCTCATGTGGTGACGCTGTAGGTATGTTGGCTACTCTAGGCTATGATGTAAACCCTCAGGCCACTTTCTATTGGTAATTTTAAGTTTTTTTAATATTCGAAAACCACCTTCCTTTTGCTAAAAGTCAGGTTTCCACAAATTCCACTACCCGCACTAATCGCTTGGCTTCTCCTTTGTAATTCCTCCATTTCTCCGTACTTTTGCCCAACTTTTGAGAGCAGACCCCTACTTTTTTCCATCACCATCATTTTGCATCATGACTTCAAAAAGGATAAAATCAGCATTGATCTCCGTTTTTTCTAAGGAGGGATTAGAGCCCATCGTTCAGGAATTGGACCGGCTGGGCGTGAAAATATATTCTACTGGTGGCACCCAAGCCTTTATCGAACAACGCGGGATTACCGTGGAGGCCGTAGAAAACATCACTTCCTATCCTTCCATCCTCGATGGTCGGGTCAAAACTCTCCACCCCAAAGTATTTGGTGGTCTACTCGCCCGCCGGGAGGAGGCCCACCTCGCTGAGTTGGAGGAATACAATATTCCAGAAATTGATCTTGTGATCGTCGACCTTTATCCTTTTGAAGAAACTTTGGCGCAAACGAAAGAGGAAAAACAAATTATCGAGAAAATTGACATCGGAGGAATCTCTCTGATCCGCGCTGCCGCCAAGAATTATCGCGATGTAGTAGTCGTTCCTTCGCGGGAAGCTTATGGACAAATCCTCGACCTCTTAAAGACCAAAGAAGGACAAACCGACTTGAGCGACCGCAAAGACCTCGCTCGTCAGGCCTTTAAAGTATCCTCGCATTATGATACGGCAATTTTCAACTACTTCGCCGAAGATGCTGAGGAAGAGCTATCCTTCAAACACAGCATCCATCAGTCACAGGTGTTGCGCTATGGAGAAAACCCCCACCAGCAAGGCGTTTTCTTTGGCGACTTTGATGCAATTTTTGATAAACTCAATGGCAAGGCCATTTCTTATAATAATTTGGTAGATATCGATGCCGCTGTAAGCCTGATGGCTGAATTTCAAAACGCAGCGCCAACCTTCGCCGTGCTTAAGCATACCAATGCCTGCGGTGTGGCAACTCGGCCGAGCGTGCTGGAGGCCTGGCAAGCAGCGCTGGCGGGGGATAATATCTCCGCCTTTGGAGGCATCCTCATCAGCAATAGCCCCATTGACCTGGCAACGGCTCAAGAAATCGATAAAATTTTCTACGAGGTATTGATCGCTCCTGAATTTGCAGCGGATGCCCTAGAGCACCTGCAAAAGAAAAAAAAGCGCATCCTTCTCCAAATCAAATCTTTCGATGTTAAATCGACTTCTTTCAAAAGCTTACTCAATGGAGTGATCCAACAAGATTCGGATTTGAAAATGGAAACGGCAGATGATTTTAAGGTAGTGACGAACCTAGCGCCAACTCCCGAGCAAATCCCAGATTTGATCTTTGCCAATAAATGTGGCAAACACCTCAAGTCCAATACCATCGTTCTCGCTCGTGGCGAACAATTGCTGGGAATGGGCTGTGGCCAAACTTCTCGGGTGGATGCCCTCAAGCAAGCCATCCTCAAGGCTCGCCATTTTGGTTTTGACCTCAAGGGAGCGGTGATGGCTTCAGACGCCTTCTTCCCCTTCCCCGACTGTGTCGAAATTGCTCATGAAGCAGGAATTGTGGCCGTGATACAACCCGGTGGCTCTATCAAAGATCAATTAAGCATCGATTATTGCAACGCCAATAATCTAGCCATGGTCATGACCGGTACACGCCATTTTAAACATTGATGGAGTGGGCCCCGGTTTATCAGTATCTGGTTTCCGGTGTTTCGGTCTCCGGGAACCAATAAACCGGACACCAAATACCGGAGACCGATAAACCGGACACCGTTCACCGAACACAAAAAACATGCACCTCATCATCGACATCGGTAATACCCGCACCAAATTGGGCTTGTTCGAAGAGGGAATACTTCGGGAGAAGCTGATCTGGGAGGATTGGGGCGTGACGGATTTGGAGGGTTTGCGTCAAAAATATAGTTACCAAAGGGTAGCTTTATCGACAGTAGGAGATGTGCCGGAAGAAATAGACACCTATTTACAGGGCCAAGCCTATTATTTGAATCTAGATCATCAGACGCCATTGCCCATCACCAATGGCTACCAAACGCCAGCTACGCTAGGCAAAGATCGACTAGCTGCAGTGGTAGGGGCCCAAGAGCAATTTTCGGGACAAAACTGTCTGGTAATTGACGCTGGGACCTGTATTACCTACGATTTTGTAGATGCAGCCGCCATTTATCACGGTGGAGGCATCTCTCCAGGTATGTTGATGCGTTTAGAAGCTATGCAGTATTTTACGGCTAAATTGCCCCTAGCCGAAGCAGAAAAGGCCCCGGCTTTTATCGGAGTCGATACTCATAGCTCCTTGCAGAGTGGTGCTCAATGGGGGACAATTCTCGAAATTGAGGGCTTTATTCGACATTACGAGGACCGATTTGGGAACATTAACGTGCTTTTAACAGGAGGAGACGCCGAATTTTTGGCGAATCATCTGAAAACTAAGATATTTACAAATTCAAATTTAGTCCTACTCGGGCTCAATAAAATTTTAAACTACAATGTCCAAATATCAGGGTAAGTTTATTTTATGTATGGTAATGATGGGAATGGCCCTGACGGCTTTGGCACAACCCAAATACAACTCTCCCTACTCCCGACTAGGATTGGGAGATTTGTTTGACCAAAATTTTGTCAATCAAAGTGGATTGGGAGGTATTTCAACCGCTGCCAGCGATCCTTTTCACCTCAATATTTACAACCCCGCTTCCTATAGCTCCCTGCGTTCTACGGCCTTTGAGGTCGCAATGAATGCTCGCTATTCTAGCCTGGAAAATACCGACGGTACCAATGCCACCCTCTGGGGTGGGAACGTTTCCTATTTTGCACTCGGCTTTCCAATGCGGAATCCACTCAACGACGTGCTTGATCCGCGTAAACGCAAGACGAAGTGGGGAATGGCTTTTTCCCTAGTTCCTTTTACTACGGTAGGCTATGATATCGAAACCAGTGATTTTGTGCCCGGCGCTGATACCATTCGCTACCTTTTTGAAGGTACGGGAGGAACGTATCGTTTTGTATGGGGGAATAGCGTCAAAATCAATAACTTTTCTGCGGGAATCAATTTGAGCTATCTTTTTGGAAAAATCAGCCGGGAACATCAAGTGTTGCCAGATTTGACCAACTCCTACCAAGAAGTTTTTATCGACGAGTTTAGCGTTAGCGGCTTACTATGGGAATTAGGCCTGCAATATGATTTGGAACTCGATCGCGATCGCCCCAAAGATAAACCTAGCGTACGCAAGGTAACTTTTGGAGCTACTTTTAGATCAAATAATTCTTTTAATACCAACTCTAGTACCCTTTACCGAACTTTTAACCCTCTATACAGCGATGTAGATACCTTTCAGGTGACCGACGATATTGCAGGTAAAGGAACCCTCCCCTTAGCTTTTAGTCTCGGGGCGATGTTGGTAAAGAATAATAAATATCGTGTTGGCCTTCAATACGATTATACTCAATGGGATGCTTACCGCAACGATGCCAAACCCGACGACTTGGTCAACTCTTGGCGTGTCGCTATTGGTGGTGAAATTATTCCAGACTATTCTTCCTACAATAAATACAGTAAAAAGATCCGTTATAGAGCTGGAGCTTTCTATGGCACCGATCCCCGTACTGTTTTTAATACTTCCTTAACCAACTACGGAATAAATATTGGACTCGGTTTACCAATAATACTTCCCCGCCAACGCACCTCCTTTGTTAATGTGGCGCTTGAGCTGGGTCGTTTTGGAACGACGGAGTCTTTGCAAGAGACATACGCCAAACTTTCCGTCGGTTTTACTTTAAATGATAACTCCTGGTTTTTTAAACGAAAATTCAATTAATCATGAAATGTTACCAAGATTTACTGCGCAACGGTTTTTTAGTAGTCATGTGTGCGCTTTTATCTTCCAATATGCTTTTGGCTCAGTGTGGGAAATTCAACGAGTCAGCAAGTGAATCAGATGCTTTGGCTGCACACTCTCTTTATCGGGACGCTGTAAAGACTAAAGATTATCTGGGAGCTTTTGAGAATTGGAAAAAGGCCTATGAAATGGCCCCCGCTGCCGATGGTAAGCGTGCTTTTCACTACTCTGATGGTCGTAAGATCTACAAAGAAATGATCAAAAAAGAGAGTGATGAGGCAAAAAAGAAAGAATACATCGAGACCATCATCCGTCTTTATGATGAGCAAATTCAATGCTACGGAACTGATGGTGAAGAAGCTCGACTGCTAGGTCGTAAGGCTTTTGATATGTTCTACGAATTTCGCACTCCTTATTCTACCCTTGAGAAAGTATTGTCTTCCTCTATCGAAAAAGGAGGCAACGATTCTGAGTATATCGTTTTTGTTCCCTACGCCACAGTGGTAGAATATTTATTTACCAACGAGAAGATGGATGCAGCTCGCGCTCGCGATATCCACGGTGCCCTCAATGGCATTGCCGATCATAATATTGCCAACAATAAGGAATTTGGAGAGCAATACCAACAGGCAAAAGATGCCATGAACGGTGTTTTCGCTCGGATCGAAGATCACATTTTCGATTGTGCTTACTTCAAAGACAAATTGGTTCCTGCTTACCAAGCTGATCCCGATAATGTTGATTTGATCAAAACGACTTACAACAAACTCGCTTCTCGCGGTTGTGATGAGGCTGATCCGATTCTGGTAGAGCTTAAGGGGAAATACGAACGTTATGCAGCAGAAGAAAATGCGCGTCGTCAAGCAGAATTTGAAGCCAATAACCCTGCGGTAATGGCTAAGAAACTCTACGATGCTGGTGACTTTTCTGGTGCTTCGGCTAAGTATAATGAGGCCTTAGAGAAAGAAACTGATCCTGAAAAGCAAGCAACCATCTACTTTGGTTTGGCTTCTATTGAAGGTCGTAAATTGGGGAACTACTCCCAAGCTCGTAGCTATGCCCTCAAAGCGGCTGGACTCAAATCAGGCTGGGGCCGCCCTTACATGCTAATCGGTGATTTATACGCCAAGACTAGCCGCCGTTGTGGTGATGCCTTCGACCAACGCGTCGCCATCCTCGCCGCCATCGCTAAATACCGCTACGCTCGCTCCATCGATCCAGAGGTTGCCGACGAAGCCAATAAGCGTATCGCTAGCTATTCCGGTTCGAAGCCCGATTCTTCCGAAGCCTTTATGCGTAAGCTCAAAGCTGGTGACTCTGTAAAAGTGGGTTGCTGGATCGGAGAAACAGTGAAACTGGAATTTTCTGACTAAAGAATTTTAACTTCTCCCTAGGAGTGTTAAACAAAAAAGCTTCGTTCTTTCTCTAGGAACGGAGCTTTTTTGTATTATCAAGCCGTAAAATAAAAATCGCACTTATGAATATTCGTACTCTCTTGATCCTTTTCGCCCTCAGTACCATCGCGGCCTGTACCCCCAAAGTGACTCAAACCACGACGGAAACGACGACCACGACCACCACGCCAACTCCCGAACCGGAAGATGAAAGTTTGAGCAAATGTAAAAATTGGAACAACTCGGCCAATCAGAGCGATATCATGACTGCTCACGTACTCTATAAGGACGGATTCAAAGATATTCGCGCCGAACAGCGCCGTACCCCTCTTAACCAAAAGCGGGTTGATTCGCTTTACCAAATTGCTTTTGATTATTGGAAAATGGCCTATGCCCAAGCTCCCGCTGCCGATGGTAAACGGGCCGATCACTTTGAAGATGGCATCCGCTTTTACGAATACTTTATCAGTCAAGCCACCGACGCTACGCTCAAAAATAGCTACGTGGATAGCATCATGGTTTTGTTTGACAAACGCGTCGAATGTTATGGTGAGGAAGGATACATCATGGGCCGGAAGGCTTTTGATTATTATTACAAATACCCTTCAATGGCCACCGACCTAGAGAAATATGAGATGTTTAAAGAAGCCATGGATATGGATGGCGCCGATAATGCCCAGTATTTTATCTTAAATCCATTTACCGCGCTATTGTCAAATTTGTTGATCGAGGAAAAGATTCCGATGGCCGATGCCCAAGAGTACCAGACCAAGATTCGGACCGCACTTTCAAGTGGTTTGAGCAACTGTAAAACGGATAAAGAATGCGAGCCTTGGAAGATCGTCGAAGAATATGTTCCCGAGGTGCTGGCGCAATTGGAAGGGGTGAAAGGTTTTTACGATTGTGATTATTACAAAGAAAAATACTACGCCGAATTTGAGGCTGATGCCAAGAACTGCGACGCGATCGTATCTGTTTTAGGGCGTTTGAAATGGGCCGGCTGCCCCGATACCGATGCCCAGGTAGTCGCGGCCAATGACGCTTGGAAAAAAGAATGCTATACACCCACCGAGCCTACTTGTGGAGCCACCCTCCGTGACGGTGATTATGCTGGAGCCATCAAATGCTACGAAGGTAAGGCCGAGGCAACTGCGGATATGGAGAAAAGAGCTCAGTTTTACCTTTTTATCGCCAAAATCTATTACGGTGAACTCAAACGCTATAGCTTGTCGCGCAAATATGCCCGGCTAGCACTCAAAGCAAAGCCTAATTTGGGCGCGGCCTATATCCTGATTGGCAAACTCTATGCTTCTTCTGGCCCCTTGTGTGGTCCGGGCCGGGGCTGGGATAGCCAAATCGTAACTTGGCCAGCCATCGATAAGTGGAACCAAGCCAAACGCGTCGATCCTTCCGTGGCCTCCGAAGCCAATCGCCTCATTAGCACCTACTCCAAGTTTATGCCCGATGTGGAAGATGTTTTCCAAAGAGGACTGAAAGTAGGTACGGCTTATACCGTTCCCTGCTGGATTCAAGAAAAAACAACTATTCGTACCGCGAAATAAAAAATTAGGAGCCGGACACCCTAGCTATCCCAAGTAGCGGTGTCCGCGCTCTTACCTCACCTTTAAAGCTTTCGTTTCTCAGAAAAGCTTTGTCACCATGTTTACCTGCCCCACGTCGAATCCGAAGCCAATAAGCTCCGGGGGCAGCTATTTCTAGCAAAAATCCCTACCTTTGCGGCCGAAAGACTAAAACGCTTATGAATTTCCTCCGGCCCCTTAGCCTTTTCTTGATACTACTATTCAGTCTCTACAGTTGCGGAAGTGATGCTCCCCAAGAGCAAACGGCAGCGCCTACACCCTTGGCCCCCGAAGTCGAAGACGATCTGCTTACCCGCCTGTCGATGCAGTTGATCGCTAAACCCAGTAGTCAGGCTCACCACGACCAAAACACCATCGTTAATTACGCTATTGATCAGCTGGTCGATGTAAAAATGAGCCCTTCAGGATTATTTTACCAAATCACCGAAGCGGGTGATCAAGCGGATATTCCTCCTCGCTGGGGGGATGTGTTGGTGCTCCATTATCGCGGCACCTTTCTCGATGGTCGAGTTTTTGACGAATCCAAGCCAGGTAAGGCTTTTAAAGCTAAACTTCGCCAAGTAATTCCTGGCTGGCAGGAGGCATTATTGATGATGCGGAAGGGGGGAAAGGGAATATTTATCTTACCTTCGCATCTGGCTTATGGCCCCGAAGGTTTGGGGAATACCATTGCTCCCAATACTATTTTAAAATTTGAAATTGAACTGGTCGATATCGATCGTTACTAAAAATAAAATCACCATGCGTTTGTACCTACTAGCGGCGAGCTTCTTATTTTTCACCCTCACGGCCTGTACGCCCAAATGGCAGAAATTATTGAAAGAGCAAATAGTGGAAGCCCCTGAAAGCCAGGAGGATAAAGATAAAAATCTCATTCTTAATTACGCTTTGGAAAAAGAATTGCAGGTGCAGTCGACTCCAGAGGGCGTGTACTATGTCATGGAAACAGAGGGCACTGGAGATCGCCACCCGGAACGCAGCTCCATTATCACGGCGCATTATCACGGTAGTTTGCTCGATGGTAAGGTATTCGATTCCTCGGTAGAGCGTGGTAAGCCTTTTGATTTTTCTCTAGGCGGAGTGGTCAAGGGCTGGCAAGTGGCTCTGCCTTTGATGAAGAAAGGAGGGAAGGGTAAATTCTTTATTCCTTCGAAATTGGCCTATGGTTCTAGAGGCGCAGGCAACGATATTCCCCCAAATTCCGTCTTGATCTTTGACATCGAGTTGATTGATTTTATGAGCCCCGAGGAAAAGATAGAGCGACAAAGGCAAAAAGACCAAGACTTGATTGCTGAATATATTCAAAAAAACAACCTGACGGCTGAATCGACTCCTTCAGGCTTGCATTATATCATCGAAAAAGAGGGGACGGGAGGTCACCCATCGATTACCGATAAGGTGACGGTACACTACGAAGGTTATTTGCTGGATGGTAGTGTTTTTGATTCTTCGATCCGCCGGGGAGAGCCCATTAGTTTTGGCCTCAATCGCGTGGTAAAAGGTTGGCAAGAGGGCATCCCCTTGTTGAAAAAGGGAGGAAAAGGGAAATTGCTTATCCCAAGCCATATGGCT
>SPJL01034990.1_pt1 | contig 12817 bp, 9 predicted proteins | sample 3741751 | NCBI WGS metagenome assembly SPJL01 (sample SAMN10925998, study PRJNA522277) | cold seep metagenome | isolation source: Elba SIP-enriched marine methane seep metagenome, extraction at timepoint T3 | place: Italy: coast of Elba, Mediterranean Sea | reverse complement strand
GCGCGCAAAGTGAAACAGTTTCAGCACCGATTCGTCGGCCAGCAGGCGTTTCAGATTCGGGCAGTCATAATCGCGCGTCAGCTGCACGACATGCGCCGAGCCGTCACCAGACGATAGCTGCACCACGCACAGCGCATCGCGCACTGGATTGAGGCCCATCGCCTCGGTATCGACGGCGACCACGGAACCGAGGTCCAGCCCGGCCAGCAAATCGCCCTTATGAAGAGTAATCTTGTTCATTCCCCCGGGAATAGGCCTGCCGTCTCACGCATGCAAGCCCATCTGCGAAAAGGCGCTGCATGGGCACAATCCATGCTTGCCATCAATGCCCGATATATTTAGGGCTTTCCTCCGCGCGGAGAGGTGGCCGAGTGGCTGAAGGCGCTCCCCTGCTAAGGGAGTATACGTGATAAGCGTATCGAGGGTTCGAATCCCTTCCTCTCCGCCACCCAAATCTTAGACCATTGGTATCACTTAGATATTTTCTCACGAAAGTGTCTAACCCAACAGGTTAGACACTTTCGTGTTCTAGACCTGTACTCAACACTCCCCATAGTGGTCCGAATGGCGAGCAAAAGAAGACAAAACAGTCGAACATCTGCTTGAGCAGCGAAGTCGATTTTAATCGCTCTTCTAAGCCGGACTCTCATCGCGGGTCGAAACGAGTATTGCCGCAAGCGCGACCACCCAGACTGCGAGCAAAACATGATAAAGATGCCAGCTGAGATCAACACCCAGCGCGGGCGAGCGCCGCACAAACAGCGCATTGAGCGGAAGGATCGCGGCGAAGGTGAAAGCCAGGATACGCGTGCCGCTTTTTTGAAACGGTTGCAATGGCGAGAGCATCATTATGATCATTGCCCATGCCAACAGAATGAGCGGCTGCAGGCTGCTATTGATCAGCCCTGCAATCGTTGAAACCGCAACAGCGCCTCCCGTGACGAGGAGATAGCTCAGGCGACGCTCCGACGAGACGACGCCGTCAACCAACGACAAAACAATCAAGCCCGCGGCGATCAGGCCACCATGTTGCGAGACCATACGATGGACCACAGCAAATTCAGGACCCAGCCCAAATGCGAAGCGGATCGTGCCCAGTCCTGCCGCAAGCCCCAATATTCCCATCCCGATCGCGGCAAACCGGATGGATCGATTCCACAGGACCCACATGGCGCCCAGACAGGCGATGGTCAGAATGAGCTCTGAGGCGGCAAAGTGAGTCGGCATCGAGGTGGACCTCAGGCTGACGGCGCTGGCGTAACCGCACCCGAAGCGTAATCGGTTTTGGTCGACGCATCAGCGTCCGCCTTGATTTGAAGTGACGTTTGCCGCGATCCGTCATGGCTCCAGCCGGGCTGGGCAAAAATGTACATCAGGCGATCTTTGAAGCTACGCCCAGAACCGAACACATCCTTCGCGATGCTCCAGTATTCATGGAAAATGATGGTGAGCGGATTTAGAGTTTCCAGGTCCTTTACGAGCCCGTAATCCGGCTTGTCTTCAGGGTCTTCTGCCGTGAACGTGCCGAACATTTTATCCCAGATGATCAAGGTTCCGGCGTAATTCATGTCGAGATATTTCGGGTTCTTCCCATGATGCACCCTGTGGTGGGAGGGCGTGTTGAACACCGCTTCATACCAACGGGGCAGCTTATCGATTGTCTCGGTGTGCAGGAAGAACTGGTAAATGGCATTCAAGGCCCCGCAAAACAGGACGAGAACGGGATCAAATCCGATCAGGACGAGCGGAATTTTTAGGAATGTCGTTCCCGAGAAGTGCTTGGTCCAACCTTGTCTGAGCGCAACCGCGAAATCGAAATGTGTGCTGGAGTGATGGGTGACATGCATCGCCCAGGGCCAGCGAACGCGATGCGCGATACGGTGATGGAGATAGTAGCGCAAGTCATCGATCACGAAACAGGCAATGATCGATACAATCGACAAAGGTATGGTCGCAATCCGGTACTGCGCCGCCCAGAATAACATTCCCACCGTCAGGAACGCCACGGCGCCGTTGGTCACCACGCTCATCAGGCCGAGAAAAATGCTGACCAGGTCGTCTTTGGCGTCCATGCTACCGCGCGCTTTGAAGACGCGCACCGCAATCGTTTCCATGGCGATCGCGGCAAAGAAAACCGGAATGGCGAGTACGGTGATCTTTGATGAGATCAACTCTTCTAGGTACATGACAAAATCCTCCTCAAACGGCGCCTGAACAGCGCTCTCAGGATGCGATACGCGACTCTATCCATTCTTAGAATTGAAATTATAGGGAATATTGATTACTCATTGGAATATATGATTGACCTCCGCCTCATTCGACATTTCGAATCCGTGTACCGGCTGGGCAGTTTTTCGAAGGCCGCCGACGAGATTGGTTTGTCGCAATCGGCGGTGACGAAGAGTATACAAACTTTAGAAGCAGCTTGGGGCGTCACGCTTTTTCACCGCACCACGCGCTCTGTCGCACCGACCGACGCTGGCAAGCGGCTCTACCCGATGGGATTAGACCTTCTTGCCCACGCTGAGACGGTCAAAGCGGAAACTCGCGGCGGCGAGCGTGAGTTAAACGTGGTCAGCGGGCCAGCCATTCTCGAAACTCTGATACATCCGGCCATTTTGGGTTTTCGCCAGCGGTTTCCCCGCACCCGGATCACGGCAGAGACGATGCCGCCTGCTCATGCCGTGGAAGAATTGGTTCAGCGCCGCATTCACATCCTAATCTATCACACGACCACCATACGCGGCCTTCCCCACGCCAACCGATTGCGCACCAAGGAACTATTCAATGAACCCTATATGGTCGTCTGCCGCCCTGACCATGATGTGTTGAAAACGGATCGCAGCGAAGCGGCGATCCTGGAGTTTGAATGGGCCATCGCCGGCTACGATCCTGTCTTCGAGGCAAACCTTCCTGCCGAGACCCGAGAGCTACTGCAAGCAAGCCAATTTCCGAAATATCGCCTGCTCAGCCAGACGGCCTGCATCGAAATGGCGAAAGCCACAGATATCATCACCACCGCGCCAAAATCGGCGATCGCCCCTCTGTTGGAAAGCGGCGAGATCGCGGCTTTCCCGCATCCCGCGAAGATTGCCTTTACGGTCAGCGCAGCGGCGCTCGTCGACACATGGCGAGAACCTACAGTTCAAGCCTTCGTGGACAATCTCTAAGGCATAAAACAAACCTTGTTCGAAATCTCCGATTGCGCGAGCCAGCTATAGAGTACCGCTATGCGAGCATCTGTGGACGGCGCCCCCTTGGCAAGAGATTTTCGTTGGTCATTTGCAGGTTGGCCGTTAGCGGGCATCTGTTCGGCCTATTTGGGCGGCTTTTAGATGCCGCTGGCCATCATGCGTTCCGCAAGATGAGGTTCCTTACAAAAGGCCGCACTCAAGGGTGCTTGCTCGCAGGTGGATTGTCCTCACTTGTCAGAAACTACGGGTCTGCATGACCTCCTTATGCTCTCACCAATCTCGTTTGCGCCTGTTCGGCGCGGCGACTTTATGCCGGCATCAGCTTTGCCGGATCGAACTTTTCTCCTTTGACCATCAGGGCCCAGATCATTCGGCCAATCTTATTGGCCATCGCGATCGCAACCACCATCGTCGGTTTACGCTCAAGCAGACGGCTGAGCCATGGATGCCGGGTGAAGTCGCTCCGTTTTGCTCGGATGATCATCGATATTGCGCCAGCGACGAGTAAGCGCCTGAGTTCCGGGTTTCCTTTCTTGGTGATCTGTCCCATCCGCTCTCTGCCACCGCTTGAATTCTGTTTGGGCACAAGTCCGACCCATGCGGAGAACGCTCGGCCGGATTTGAAGATCTTCGGATCGGGTACTTCAGCAACCACCCGTGTTGCGATGACCGGTCCGACGCCGGGTATCGTATCCAGCCGCTGGCAGATGGAGTTGGCTCTGTGGGCCTTGAGGATCTTGCGGTCCATTTCCAGGATTTGCCGCTTTACGTGTCGGAGCTCATTGGCGAGTGGCATCAGACACTCCCGCGCCAGATCGGGGATACGATCATCCTGGTCGTCAGCGAGCGTGTCGAGGATGGCTTCAACACCCATACGACCTCTAGCAGCGACGATGCCAAACTCTGCGAGGTAACCCCGTAATGTGTTGATCAGCCGGGTCGATAAGCGCACCCAATGATCACGCACGCCATGCAGAGCCAGAAGCGCTTGTTGATCTGGTGTTTTGATCGGAACGAACCGCATCGTTGGCCGCGTGACGGCTTCGCAGATCGCTTCGGCATCGCGCATATCGTTCTTCTGGCTCTTCAGATACGGCTTCACGAATTGTGGGGGCATCAGTTTCACATCATGTCCAAGTGCGCTCAGCTCACGGCCCCAATAGTGCGCTGTTGCGCAGGCTTCCATGCCAACCAGGCACGGTTCCAATTGATTGAAATAGGCGAGGACTCGCGACCGGCTCAGTTTGCGTCGGACGACAACCTCACCCTCCGCGTTGATCCCGTGAACCTGAAAAATCGACTTGGCTAAATCTAAGCCAATAACTGTGATACTCTTATCCATAGGCGTGCTCCTAATGTTGGCGGTGTGGATACCTTCACATTACCAGCTCCGCGGAGCTGGGTGGGGCACGCCGTCCACAGCATCAAAAGGAGACATAAGATTTTGGTTGATCGACAACGAACGCGATGTTCGCACACCCCGTTTTACCCTAATTGTCACAACAACGGCTAGCGTTTGCTGGAAACGCAAGCGAAAATACGGTCGAATTAGTGAAGCTAGTGGCCCTATCCTCAGGGTTTACATGGAATATGTGACTTTGGGCGCCACAGCTGCTTTGCGCCGGGCTTCAACATCCTGGAGCCAATCTTCAAGGTTTTTCAATTCGCCCAGCAGCTCCGCATGGGTGGTTTCACTCGGGTTGATCGTTTCCGGCGAGGTATGCTGATCTTCAGAGAGACGTGCTTGAGCTCTGCGAACGGTGAGAACATCAGTGTCGTTGATGATAGCAATGCGATAGAGTGAAGACGGTTTGATCTCATTATTGAAGCGGGACATGACAGGCCGCAGCATGTCGGCAATCCCTTGCTCCCAACCGTTACGAAGCTTCCCAAGAAAGCCTTGAGCGAAAACGGACCGGCGCGCTTCAGGCCAGCCATCGAAATGATCGCGCACAGATTTCAGCTCTGACCTCAGCGCCGCTGCCATATGGATTGCTGCCTTTGCGTCGATTGGAAGGTCCTGACTGACGTGGCCAGGCTCTGAGCTAACCCGATGGACGTTCTGGAAATGCACATTTTGATCCAGCGCTTCGGCTTCGCGCTGGATATCGAAGAGAAATGTTAGGTCATGGGTGAAGACCACGACTTGGCGATGGTCCGCTTCTTCGGCAAGACGGCCTGCAACACGTCGGCGATACTTGTGATCAAGTGAGGACATGGGGTCATCGAAGACAATACCCGAATAGTCCCTTGAGGTGACAAGTTCGGCGAGAAAAGCCGCGAGCGCGACACAGCGATGTTCGCCTTCGCTCAGGACTTCGCCGATGGGTTCGTCGGGTTTGTCGACGAGCGCGACTTTGAAGAAGGACTGAGCGTCCCGGTCCCGGACTTTGCGCAGCTCAATCGGCATAGTGCCGATCTGGAGTTTGGATACCTCTCTCGCAAATCGCCCACGTAAAAGATCCGTGACCAGTTTTTCTGAGAGCTCTTTGTTCTTGGTCGTGATGGCGCGTTTGACGCCGGTGCCGCAGGTTTTCTCCGCAGCTTTGAGTTTGTCGATTTTGACCTTGCGGGCAATCTCTGCGCGGACATCCTCTTCGAGGCCGGCCAATGCGATACGGTCCTTAAGACCGGCATGCTCGGCGACAAGTTTCAGGCGGGCGTCGCTATCTTTTTCACCCGACAGCGCCGCAGCGCGCGCCGTGAGATCCTTGCGCAGCGCATCCACGGTATCTTCCGGCAAAGCAACGGCTGAGCCCGGCTCTTTATGTCCTCGGAGCAAAGCCCGGTGACGCCATGCGGCGGTGAGCGCGCATCGGCGGATGCTGTCCGCGAGCGCTGGTTGATCGAGTTCGGTTTTGAGAAGTGCAGCAAAACCCCGGATGTCTGACAGCGACATCGCCGTGTCTTCGATGTCAATGCGCTTCTGTTTGATTGCATCGGCGGCTGTTTTGGCAGCCTGACGTGCAGCGCCTTGGACATGGGTTTCGAAGGACGCCATCCTCACTTTGGCATCGACATCGAACGCTTGGTGGCACAGCACGCAACGCTCGTCCTCTAAAGGCTCTGGAAAGGATCGGTCTGGATAAGCTTCGGTATTGGAGAAGGACCTAGCCGCCTCCCAAAGGGTACGCCAGGTCTGCGACCCGACACCGGACAAGGGCACGTCTTGGAATAATTGTTCAGAGGCAAGACGTTCGGCCTCCGCCGTTGCCGTCGCCTCATCTTTTAGTCTTTGCAGATCGGCGAAGGCTTCAGAGGTCGTTGCATCGATCAGTGCGCTGAGCCGGGACATGGCCGCCGAAAGGCGACCCGCACGCGCGATAATTTTTGCGGCAGCTTTGGCTGGGTTCTGGGCAAGGTCTGCATCAAGGGCGGCGAAACGCGATGTTTCTTCGTCAGTCAAAGCGATGAGCAAATCGAGCGTATCAGGTTTTGATTTGGCCCAAAGCCCATGAAGAAAGGCACCAGCGGCCGTGTCCGAGCTGAGCGTGGGCGTCTTCAGCGCAATCGGTGTCTGAGACTGAAGGGCGGAGATCCGGTCCGCGACGCGCGCTTTTAGCGTGTCACAGACTTTCCCGAGACGATCGAGGAGTTCCATGGGGAAAGGAACGTACGCGACATTATTAGTTTCACGGACATGCGTATTGGCGCTGCGCGAGTCGAAGATACTGACCGCAGGAAGATCGGGATGATCATCGCCGTCCGGCGACCATTGAAAGTGATCATCATTGCCGTCGACAGCATAGTCGATGACTGCCGATTGGGGAACGCTTTCGCCATCATTGACGTTGCGCAGAATACTGAACTTTTCATCGCGTGAGCGGCAGGCATGTTTGAGGATGCGGACATAACCTGACTTGCCCGACCCATTATCGCCATAGACGATTGTGAGGCCGGCTGCTGCGAATTTGAGACCTTGACCCATTGCGAGGGCGTTGACGCCCACGGGCTCGCGAAGCCCGCAGATCGCAACCGGTTTGCCGGGCAATCGCTGGGGCGCGATATCGCCTTCAGAAAGCGGTGACGCTTTGTCTTCTGCGCCCAGACAAATTTCTTCCAGCGTATCAAGGTCATCGCTTGACAGGTCATCGGTTTGCATGAGCCGACGAAGTGCATCGCGAAGCCATAGAGGCCGTTTGACTGACCATTGGAGAATTTCCGCAAGAGCCGCGCTTTCGGTAAATGGCGCAACGGGGTTGTTTGTATCGGCGGTGTCGGTCATGGCAAAGGACAGGGCTTATTATTTAAGTTGATAAAATCGTCTCAGTGTGACGGTTGCATCGTCATAGCTGAGTGGAAGTTTGAGGGCGGAATAATCAAAGCTGTCATCGCTGCCGACATCTTCGAGAAAAGCAGACAGGTCTTTGCGAATAGGATCGCCGAGATCGCTTGATCCAGTACCAGGCAAGAGCTGGACGAGGCGAAAGACATCGGCGCGATGCTTGCGAATATGACGCGCATCTACATTTTCGCCGGCTGTCTTGCGGGCTGAGAGGTCCAGAAAGGCGCGGGCCTTAAACGGAATAAGCACAGTTTCATCAACGAGGCTGACACCATCGACCGTGCGCCGCGCGGTTTTGAGTGCTGCATAATAATCATCGTCGAGAAGAATGGCAGACAGGCTGATGACGTCTTCTTCGACCGCGATCGGAGCAAGCTCGGCGCCTTCTGGTGAAACGAGCGTGTCGGGCGTTCGAGCGAAAAGCTCGATCATCGACGGGAAGCGATCATTGGTAGGCCGATGAAACCGGTAGAATTCGCGCCGACCGGTTGAGCGCTCCCGGGCCTGGTATCCGCCAGCGTCTAGAAGTGAGGCAAACACGCCTGCGAAGTCGGCGCTCACCACTTCAACGCAGAGCACCATGTCGAAGTCTTTGGTGGCGCGGAACGGCAAACCCGCTTCACCGAAGAGGATGTCGCAGGCGGCGCCGCCGATAAGTGCGTAGCTCTCTTCATGGCCTGCAAAATGCGTTTTGAACGCCTCAATACCTTTTACCATTCGAACGCCTCCAAAAGCTGGTCGGCAGCCATGGAAACCCGTTCGTCTTCGTGATCCCAGAACTGCGCGTAGAGCGAAAGCGGATCGACCACAGAGCGTTCAGATAGCCCCTGTGGATCGTAACGCCATGTCTCAATAACGGCCGTTGCCTCGTAGGTCTCTGATACGGGCTCAACCACACCTTGATTAAGGAGCGTACGCCAACGATCGGGCGTGACCGCAAAGGTTTCCGGTTCATCGCTATTGAGATCAGTCAGCCTTTCGAGCGCTGTCAGCCCAGAATACTGTATCTCAGAGGAGTCGGCTCGTAGACGGACGGGTATGGTCTTCGATACCGGTGAGATGAGAAGGGTTTTGGCCATATCGATCAGGAGGCGCCCGTCTTCGTTAAAGCGCAGATGCTTTTCGCGGCCCTGGCGTTCGATCTTGGCAAGCCCGACGGCGGCGAGTTCATCGAATGCGCGTCCAATCGTCATCGGGCTGTAGCGCAAGGGGTCTGCCAGGGCGCTTGGTGTCATCCCATACAACCGATCGTGTTCATCAATGAACAAGACATGCCGAAACAGAACCGCTTGCGCAGACGGGGAGAGTTTTTCCGGCCGAGGCGCTCTTGGGCGGCGAAAATGTTCGCGCAGGTCCATGGCGAGGAGAGGGATATAGAGTTGGTTGCCGGGGGCGATGAATGCGACGCCCGCCTCAATGAGACGTGCGCGCAAAGTCGAAGAGATGACATTAGCCGCATAGACAACGGGGCCAGCGAAAGCCGCTTCAACCAGACCAATGTGTTTGGAGATTTCGTTCGGGGTTCTAGGATCCTCGCGATCCGAAGCGAGCACGACCAGTCGAGTATCACCGATTTCAAGCTGGTAGAGCGTGTAATTCCGGGTCAAAAAAATCGGTAGCTCCGCGCCGCCCTGCCATGGCGCAAGATCAACAGGCACATGAAGTGTGCGCTCAAGATAGGCCCGGAGCGAGCTGCTGAACGGGTCCTGGTCTGGCAGATTTCGATCAATATCTAACATCAGGCGCGGACACTAACATTGATAGTGTTAGTATTCAATGAAAACGTTATAAAGGTCTCGGAAGGTGAAATGGCGATGCGGTTTTCCCGGCAACCGCCGGGTCTAACAATCTGGCTGGACCACCCCGATGGGGCGGATCACGGCGTTATGCCACTCTGGCTGTTCTAACTGGAGAACAGAACTGTGACGCCGACGGCGAAGAGACTGATGTGATTGAGAGTTGATCCCGCAAATTCAAACGCTAGCCGATGCCTCGGATCAGATGACTGTTCAGCGCCGCAAAATTTTTTTGGCGGCTTCTTTTGCGAATAGATCGGCGATTTCGTTATGTCCGGTATTAGGAACGACGAGCCCAACTTCGGCAGGATCTGCAGGAAGCCCCGGGACACTGCAATTATTGTATTTTTTGAGTCTCTTGCCGTAGCTGAGCTTAGTGCTGCGCCGTAAGTCGCGACCGATTGTGGTGTTTGGTCGTGTCCGCTTGGTAGTCTGAATGGATTCCTCGCATTCATCACTAATGTCCTGTGAAGCACTAAAATATCCTTAGGTGGAACGACCGAATTTCACACACAACTTTGCGATATTTTTCCACCCTGGGTGGTATTTTGTCATCAAGGGTAGTTGTATGATGACTAAAAATCCAGATCCTTTGTGGAAGCGATATGCGGCAGCGCTCATCCTGATTTTGTCGGTGTTGACGGTTAGTCATTTCATCGAGTCTTATGCGCTCAAGAATGCACAAAAGGATGCGGAAGTTATCGCTCTCAGCGCGAAGCAGCGTATGCTCTCTCAACAGATCATACGTTTCGCACGAAATACGGTTGCCAGTGGCGATCGTGAATCCGCAGATCAATTGGCTCGTGCGGTGCACGAATTTGAAGGCGCCCACCAAAAATTGATGGAGGACGCGGAGCGCGAAACGAGTCTCGGCAGATTGTACCTAGCGCGAACGCCGTCAACAGATGAGATCGTCAAAGACTACATCACGCTTGGCCGGAATGTTCCCAGAGCTAGTTATCCGCAAGCCGTTTTTGATGAATTGGAGTACAAAGGAACCGGTATAGTTCTGGAAAGATTGGAAGAAGCCGTTGCCACATATGACGAGCGGGCGCGTAAGCAATCCAGTTGGGTCCATACGCTTCAACAGATCACGCTTTTGACCGCGGGATTCATCGTACTACTCGAAGCATTTCTCATTTTTTTGCCCGCACACCGCAGCGTCCGACAGAAAATGACTGAGCTCCGAGCGACGGCGGAAACAGACCCGCTCACAAATCTCCGCAATCGGGCTGGCTTTGAACATGATATGGAAACATCTAGGTTTCTAGCCAATGGTGAGACTCGGTCGGTTTCATTGGTATTGTTGGATTTGGATGATTTTAAAGGAATCAATGATCGATATGGGCACGTTGTCGGTGACGAGGTGCTCCGCATCGTTTCCGAACGCCTTACCAAACTTCCAAATCTCATATCGACGGCGCGGGTCGGCGGTGACGAGTTCGCTATCCTCGTCGATAACACGCTTTGGGATTCTTCGGACGAGCTGGAGGAAATTGAATTCGACATGCGTGAGTGTATGGATTTTGTGTATCGACCGATTGAGTGCAACGGTCGAATAATCCATGTTTCCGGTTCTATCGGATTGTCTCGTTTTCCTCAGGACGCCGAATCCTTGGATGATTTACGCCGCAATGCGTCGGCGGCGCTACACGATGCAAAGCGATCAGGCCGCTCGAGTCTATCGCTTTATGGGGAGAAAATCGACAAGGTTGCGCGGTTGAAACGGACCATTCAGTCGTCTCTGTTATCGGGCGAGTTCAAGAAACAAGTATCGATTTCTTTTCAGCCTGTCGTCGATATATCTTGCCAAAGAATTGTCTCGGTGGAAGCGCTTGCCCGTTGGTTTCACCCTGAACTTGGGCACCTGAATCCTGAATTATTCCTTTCGATCGCTCGAGAATGTGGATTGGGTGACGAAGTCGACCGGTTTCTTCGGGCATTGGCACTGCAGCAAATGTCCGTTCCACTTGATGAGGGACGAGTTGGCAGCATTTCGCTGAATATTTCACCGGTGGACCTAGCAACACGCGGATTTGCTAATTCAATGTTGGAGCAGTTCTCAAGCTTCAAAGTACGCCCCAGTCAGGTTTGGATTGAGGTAACGGAAACCGAACGGCTCACGAGTCGAGCGACGGTCCGAGAAAACCTGGAAACTCTCAATCGAAACGGAGTTCGAATTGCCTTGGATGATTATGGCGTCGGATATTCGAATGTTCGGCGACTGGCCGAGCTTCCAATTCAACGGATTAAGGTCGACAAGTCGATTGTGGCCAATGTCAAACGAGATCCAAAGTTTGCTGGGGTATTCAGATCAAGCGTTCAATTGGCCACGGCACTAGGAGCTGACGTCGTAGCTGAAGGGGTTGAAACGCGCGGGCAACTGGAAGAGGTTCGCAGGCGTGGGTGCAACCTGGTGCAAGGCTTTTTCTTTTTTAAGCCAATGATCGCTTCCGATTGTATCAAGCGCCTCGAAAACGCATGCGCGGCGGCCGCATGAAATCGATTCTATAAGTATTTTTTTGGAACCTAACCGATCGAGATCTACGTATAGTAGGCAGACTGGTCGTACTTCGCTATTGTCGAGAGCACGTATTCTGGAGACACGTATGGCACGAAAATATCTCCTTTGGGTGCGAGAACAACCGGGAGCGATAAGCGTTTAGCTTCCCGGTTTAACTCAGATTTCCAGATATCCGTTGTCTCTTCTCCGGAAAGAACCACGGCGTTCAGATCTGCGAAGTAACCGTCTTTCAATGTACGATCTGGAAGGAGGGTCATTCGGATGTCATAGAAGAACGTTTCAGGTTGCACGTTCAGGAACAGTTCGCTCGCCGCAAACAAGTCGCTACGGTTCTCGGCGATATAGTCTCGATCTCCGGGGCATTTTTCCAGAACATCATCGTAAAACTTGACCGGGTCCTTTTTCAACTGATGTTTGAGGCCCACTTCGGCTATACGTACGCCGCTCCTGGTTTTCATAATGAGGCCGAGCAATGTCTGAAACCAGCGCGGCCGAAACACCTCTAGAATATCCTGGTTGAAAACGGGGTTGGCATAAATCGAAAGGCTGACGTTTTTGCTCAACCGACTGAGACGGTAGCAAACAGAATTTCCTGTTCCCAAACCCATCAAAATAATGTTGCGAAGGGATAGATCGTCCAGAATGTTCAGTAACAGCGCGGCCTCTGCGGCGACCGTAGCGCCAGAATTGATCAATTTTTCATCGAGCAGAACCGAGGGCAGCGCACGAGCGCCACCAAACCCTGGACGTCGAATGTAGATGACTTGCAGGCCCTTAGACCACATGTGCTCACAGAATTTGACAGCGGGTGGCATCGGGAAGTCAATTGACCCGACTATGACCAACGGTCTCAAATCCGCAAGTTCGCCGCGATAAATCATGACTTCGACTTCAACGGTTCCGGCTGGACCAATCCGCTTCACTTTCATCTCGCGCGGATTGGGTGGAACGGATTCAGGCGCCCCGAAAGCAAACTTGTTTACATCAGCTGTCATGGGTTTGCGATTTATTGTTTTCG
>SPJL01034409.1_pt1 | contig 12819 bp, 10 predicted proteins | sample 3741751 | NCBI WGS metagenome assembly SPJL01 (sample SAMN10925998, study PRJNA522277) | cold seep metagenome | isolation source: Elba SIP-enriched marine methane seep metagenome, extraction at timepoint T3 | place: Italy: coast of Elba, Mediterranean Sea | reverse complement strand
GGTCGATCAAGCGGTCGAGGCGATTAATGCCGGAGCCGAGCGGATCATCACGGTCTCTGAATCCCAGATCAAGGCGGCGATGCGCGCCTATTATCGGGATACTCATAATATCGCGGAAGGCGCGGGGGCGGTGCCTCTGGCGGGCCTGATGGCGGAACGTGACGCCATGCAGGGCAAGAAAGTCGGTGTGATCTTAAGCGGCGGCAATATTGATCGGGAACTCTATCTCTCCATCCTTGCAGAAGAAGACAATGATGACTGATAAGCCCCAATCCCGGATGGCCGGAGACATGGCCACCCTGGACAGTGTGCTGGTTCGGGCGAAGGACATCGCGCTTGATGCCCGCCGGGAGATGACGGCGCGTCCGGTTGGTCATTTGGATGTTTCGGTTAGGGCATCGCGCCTGGATGACAGCGGGGTCGGTGCGGAAGCCGCGATGCAAAATCTGATGGCCGATTATGGCGCGGAGTTCTCGGCGAGCGCCGGGCCGCGTTACCTGGGCTTTGTGACCGGCGGAACGACACCAGCGGCCCTGGCGGCGGATTGGCTGGTAAGCGCTTTCGATATGAACACCGGCATTCCAGGTGACAGCGCGGCTGCTGCTGTATCGGTTGAAGCGCATGGCTGGCTGAAGGATCTATTCAACCTGCCGCGCGATGAATTTGACGGCGCTTTTACCACCGGGGCGACGGGCGCCAATTTGATGAGCCTTGTCGCCGCCCGGCAATGGGCGGGGGAGCGCGCTGGTATCGACATCGCGGAAGAAGGCGTCGCTGCCGGCCCGCCGATCAAGGTGTTCAGCACGACACCGCATTCCAGCTTTGTGAAGACGGCAAGACTGATTGGCCTGGGCGCGAAGGTGATCCAAGCGGTTGGTGCCGTCGATGATACGGAAGCCATGGATGCCGGGGCTTTGGACGCCGCCCTGTCTGAGGCCCCAGCAGAGTTGCAAAAGATCGTGTGCGCCAGTGCCGGCACCGTGACAGGAACGGCCTTTGATGATTTGCCGGAAATTGCTGCCGTATGCCGGAAGCATGAGGCGTGGTTGCATGTCGACGGTGCCTTCGGTCTCTTCGCCCGCGCGGTGCCGGAAATGGCGCATTTGGCGGCGGGAGCGGAACTGGCGGATTCCATCGCCGTGGATGGGCATAAATGGCTTAACGTTCCTTATGACTGCGGCTTTTACTTCACTCGACATATCGATGTTCTTGAACGGTCGAGCGGACCGCTGCCGGTCTATCTGGATGTCGGATCAGACCTGCCATATTACGTCAATCGAAGCACAGAGATGTCACAGCGCTTCCGGGCGTTGCCGGTATGGATGACGCTGAAAGCCTATGGTGCTGAGGGTGTGCGGGAGATTGTGCGGGCCAACTGCCGGCAGGCGGCGCTGTTGGGCGATTGGATCGATGCGCAGGAACATTTCCGGCTGTTGCTGCCGGTTGGCTTGAATGTCGTTTGCTTTCAGGCTGTCGCGCCGCAGGGATGTGATCCTGGTGATTTCAATATTCGCCTGATGGAAGCCGTGAACAGGAGCGGCAAAGTCATCGTAACGCCGGGTGCCTATGGTGGTCAGCCGGGTATTCGCGCCGCCTTCTCCAACTGGATTACGCGCGATGAGGATGTCGCAGTCATTAGCACGGCGCTCTCTGACGCCTATGCCTCTCTTCTCAGCTAGAAGGATATTCTTTCATGCCGACCGAATTGCCGATCTATCAAGTCGACGCCTTTGCCGAAACGGCGTTCGCTGGAAACCCGGCGGCGGTTATGCCGCTGCATGAATGGTTGAATGACGAAACGCTGCAAGCGATTGCGATGGAAAACAACCTGTCGGAAACCGCTTATTTCACGCGCCTCTCGGCGGATCCGGATGCTGACTATCATCTGCGTTGGTTCACCCCGGCGATTGAGGTGGATCTGTGTGGGCACGCGACCTTGGCCTCTGCTGCGGTGTTGTTTGGGGAGCTTGGCTTCGCGAAGGACGTTCTACGCTTTCGCTCCCAATCCGGCATTTTGAGCGTCCGGCGCGATGGTGAGTTGTTGGAACTGGACTTTCCGGCGCGGGTCGGTGGCCCAATTGACCCGCCGGCAGGCTTCGCAGAGGCCCATGGGGTGGAGGCCGAGCTTTATCTCAAGGCGACAAAGATGATGGCGGTGCTGAAGGATGAAGCGGCGGTCCGCGCTTTTGAGCCTGATTTCGACTACATTGCAGCCCTGCCGAGCGATGGGTTGATCGTGACCGCGCCGGGGGATGAATGCGATGTGGCCTCCCGCTATTTCGCGCCGCATGGCGGTATCCCGGAAGACCCCGTTACCGGATCGGCCCACTGCACAATTATGCCTTACTGGGCAGAGCGGCTCGACAAGAATGCGCTCCACTGCCGGCAGGTATCCGCACGCGGTGGCGATCTTTATTGCCGGATGGATGGTGACAGAGTGCGGATCGCCGGTCGGGCACGCATGTATATGACCGGACAGATTATCGTTTAGGGCTGTAAGGAGATTGGAAGAGGGCTAGAACGATTGCCGGCGTTTTTCCGCTGAGGCGGCGATCTCTGCCCCCAACCTTCCAGAAGTCTGAATGTGGCTCTGCGCATCCGTTTTTGAATTTGCTTAGCTTTTCTCGAAGAGCTGACGAAGCCCTTCTTCTGAGGCTGGGCAGGTGCCGCGCTCGGTGATTAACCCGGTGACCAGGCGGGCAGGGGTTACATCGAAAGCATCGTTTCGGACGGCAACACCTTCCGGCGCAATATCGACTTCCGCGACAGATCCATCGGCCAGGCGTCCGGCGATGCGCGTCAGTTCTGTTCCGCCTCGTTGTTCGATGGGGATTTCCCTGACGCCGTCTGACACGGTCCAGTCGATGGTCGTTGAGGGTAGGGCGACATAGAAGGGGACATCGTTGTCGTGCGCCGCCAGCGCCTTCAGATAGGTTCCGATCTTATTACAGACATCGCCTGTCGCAGTTGTGCGGTCTGTCCCGACGATGCAGAGATCGACCAGCCCATGCTGCATCAGGTGCCCGCCGGTGTTATCGGCGATCAGTGTATGTTTGACACCATGGCGACCAAGCTCCCAAGCGGTCAGACTTGCGCCCTGATTGCGGGGGCGGGTCTCATCCACCCAGACATGCACATCGATCCCCTTCTCATATGCCATATAGATCGGCGCGGTTGCGGTGCCCCAATCAACCGTCGCAAGCCACCCTGCATTACAGTGGGTCAGGATGTTGACCGGTTCGCCCGTGGCTTTCCCAGCCGCGAGTGCTTCAATAATTTTAAGGCCATGCCGCCCGATATTCTTGGAAATCTCGACATCGTCATCGCAGATCTCTGCCGCGCGTGACCAGGCTTTGGCGGCGCGATCCGTTTCCGGCAGATCACCAAGCACCTCTTGCATTTGATCCAGGGCCCAGCGCAGATTGACTGCGGTCGGTCTGGTCGCATAGAGCGCCTTATAGGCGGCAGCGAGACCTGCATCACTGGCATCTTCATTGACGGCCAGCGCGATGCCATAGGCGGCTGTAGCACCGATCAGCGGCGCGCCCCGGACCAGCATTTCGCTGATTGCATGGGCTGCGTCATCCATGCTGGTCAGAGTGACCGTCTCAAACCGATGCGGCAGTTTTGTTTGATCGATGATACCGACAGACTTTCCGGGCTCTTCAACCCAGATCGTCCGGTATGGGGTGCCGTCGATTTCCATGTTCTACGCCTCTCCCGACTCGGGTTGCTTGCCATAGGTTTGGAACTTCTCCAGCACCTCGTTCATCTGTTTCTTGCGCAGAATCCTTGGTTTGCCAAGCTGCCGGACCGCCCGATATTGCGCGGCCAGGGTTTCCACCTCGATGGCGAGCGCCAAGGCTTTCTCCAGCGTCGTTTCCCAGCAGATCATCCCGTGATTGGCCAACAGACAGGCCTTGCGGTTCTTCAGCGCTTTGATCATGCCGTCAGACAGTTCCTGGGTGCCGAAAGTGGCATAGGGTGCACAACGGATATTCGCCCCACCAGCGACTGCGACCATGTAATGGAAAGCGGGGATGTTCTCGCCCAAGCAGGCGATGGCGGTGCAATTGACGGGATGGGCGTGAACAACAGCACCGGCTTCTGGAAAAGCCTGGTAGATATCGTGATGCATCCGCCATTCCGAAGAGGGCAGGCGTCGACCCGCAGGTTCTCCTTCGGCATTCAAGGTGACAATATCCGCCGGCTTCATGGCGTCATAGGCCATTCCAGTCGGTGTGATCAGCATCCCTGTCCGCCAGCGTGCCGATACATTCCCGGCCTTGCCCTGGTTGATGCCGGACGCGTTCATGCCAAGACAGGTGTTGATCACAGCCTCTGCCATTCGGGTGCGCAGGGATACACGCGCCGCCGGACGGGCGGTGGTGCTCGTCGTTGTCGTCGTAGGGGGGCTCGCCGCTCCCTGTTGGGTGGTCATGCGTGTTCTCCCGTCTTTGCGAGGGCGAAAAATCTATGGAGGAAGGCATCGAACCACTGGCCCATGCGCGGCTCATGCGCCGCCAGGTCTCTGTCCTGTTCTTGCCTGGGTTGGGCCCCCGGTTTGCCATGTGGGGCCCAGTCGGACGCCTGCCATCGTTTAAACATGGATTGCGTCACTTCCGGGTGAAACTGAAAGCCGTAGGCGGAGTTGCCATACCGCATTGCCTGATTTGGGAAAGTATCCCCGAAGGCGAGCTTTTCCGCGCCCGCCGGCATCTCCCACCCATGAAAATGCGCCTGCACGACATGAAGCGTCTCTGGAATGATATCCTGTCCGCTGGGTTCTCCGTGTACGGGATAGAAGCCGAATTCGTGTTGGACAGGTTCCAAGGGGCCGACTTTACCACCCAGTACATGGGCCAGCATCTGGCCGCCGAGACAAATGCCGAGGAAGGGCTTGTCGTGTTTCAAGCACATCTCAATCCAACGCGTTTCCCCGATCAGAAAGGGATATTTATCCATCTCGTCAGTGTTCTGTGAGCCGCCAAATAGGATGGCGGCGGAAAAGGCGTTGGGGTCTTCCGGCAATGGATCACCATTGCAGGTATAAAGATGCTCGAATGCCACACCGCGCGTGGTTAGGAGGTGGGTGATCCGGTCATCATGCGGTTCCCCATGATGGTGGTGAACCAATAGGACTTTGTCGCGCACCGCGTTCCCCACTTCACGAGATCATGGCATTTCGATAGAGTTTATAAGCATAGGAATCGTACAGCGCCACGACTGACGCGTCGATAATATTCGTCGACACACCAACCGTCGTCCATCGCGAACCACCGCCATTCATACTCTCGATCGTGACGCGGGTAACAGCATCGGTCCCGGACGTCTCTGCACTGGGCGGCATGATGCGAACCTTGTAGTCGATCAAATGCAGGTCGGCGAGCTCCGGGAAGGCTTCAAGCAATGCTTCGCGCAAGGCTGTGTCCAAGGCATTGACCGGACCATTCCCCATAGCCACCCGCATGATATCGCGGTCCTGAACGCGTACAGTCACGGTCGCTTCGGATTCTGTGACAAGGACACCTTTCGCATTGCGGCGGCGTTCATCGATCACCCGAAAGCGCTCAATCTGGAAGTAGCGGGGAACCTCCCCGAATGTGCGTCTGACCAGAAGCTCGAAAGAAGCATCGGCGCCGTCATAGCTGTAGCCCTTGAAGGCTTGTTCTTTCACCCGCTCCAGCAGTCTGGAAAGACCAGCGTCATCCGGCTTCTCGATACCCAGTTCAGCCAGGCGGGCCAAGACATTGGATTTTCCGGCTTGATCCGAGACGACGATGATGCGCCGATTTCCAACGGTGCCCGGCTCAATATGCTCATAGGTACGCGGGTCCTTTGCGACCGCAGAGACATGCAGGCCCCCCTTATGGGCGAAAGCCGCTTCGCCAACATAGGCCTGATGCCGGTTGGACGGACGGTTCAGGCGTTCGTCAAGCAGGCGGGAAAGCTGTGTCAGGCCCTCCAGTCCGCCGGGCTTTAACCCGGTTTCCATTCCCATTTTGAGGATGAGGGACGGGACGACGGACATCATATTGGCATTGCCGCAACGCTCGCCCAGGCCATTGATCGTGCCCTGTACCTGCCGCACGCCGGCCTGTACCGCCGCCAAGCTATTGGCGACAGCGTTCTCCGTATCGTTATGGGCGTGAATGCCGAGATGGCTACCGGGGATATGCTCGGTTACATCACCGACGATTTGGGCGACCTCATGGGGCAGGGTGCCGCCATTCGTATCACAGAGAACGATCCAGCGGGCGCCGGCCTCATAGGCCGCCTTGATACAGGCAAGGGCGAAATCCGGATTTTCCTTGTAGCCATCAAAGAAATGTTCCGCATCATACATCGCCTCTTCCTTCCGCGCGACGCAGAGGCGAATGGAATCGGCGATCATGGCGATGTTTTCCTCATGCGCAATTTCAAGCGCAACATCGACATGGAAGTCCCAGGCCTTACCGACCAGACAGGCGGCATGGGTCTTGGCATTCACAATGGGGGCGAGACCGGGATCATTCTCTGCCGAGCGACCCGGGCGGCGGGTCATGCCGAAAGCAACGAATTTGGCGGTCTCAAGTTTCGGTGGATTGCCAAAGAACGCATCATCGGTCGGATTGGCGCCGGGCCAACCGCCTTCAACATAGTCAATCCCCACCTTGTCGAGGGCGGCGGCAATGGCTTCTTTATCCGCGACGGAGAAATCGACCCCTTGCGTCTGCGCCCCGTCGCGCAGCGTCGTGTCGAACAGGTAGACGCGGTTATCTGACATGAGAATACTCCAATTGATACGCGAACACCCGCATCCTTGAGGCGGAGAGAGATGAAGATGCGTGCTTCATCTCTAGGCCTTTCGCCATTCGGTCATGCCGCCCGGCTTGTCTTCCAGGACAATGCCACGCGCCTTCAACTCATCGCGGATGCGGTCTGCCGTGGCGAAATCCTTCGCTTTCTTGGCTGCAGAGCGTTCTTCGACAAGCGCATCGATTTCCGCCCCGTCATCATCCGACGCTCCGCCCTTGAACCAAGCTTCAGGGTCTTGGGCGGCAAGACCGAGCAACGCACAACTGGCCCGGAAGGCACCGGCATCTCCGCTTCCCTTATTCAGGGCAGAGGCTTGTTCATGCAGCTTTGCCAGCGCCAGGGGCGTGTTCAGGTCATCCATCAGGGCCGCGCGGAAGTCGTCCGGTGCAGCGCTTTCTGGTGTATCCGCCATTTCCTGAACCAGACGATACAGGCCGTCTAACTCCGCCTTGGCTTCACGGCATTTGTCTTTGGTGAAGTCGAGCGGTTGGCGATAGTGGGTCTTCAGGAGCACGAGGCGCAGGGCCTCGCCCGGGAATTCTTCCAGCAGCTCCGCGACGGTGTAGAAGTTGCCGAGGGATTTCGACATCTTCTCCCCTTCGCTCATCAGATAGCCATTATGCATCCAGTAGCGCGCAAAGCGATCATGCCGCTCCGCCTCATCATGGACGCAGCAGCTTTGGGCCACTTCGTTCTGGTGATGCGGAAATACCAGATCGATCCCGCCGCCATGAATATCAAAGTCAGCCCCAAGATGCTTCGCCGACATGGCGGAGCATTCGATGTGCCAGCCGGGCCGGCCAAAGCCCCAGGGGCTTTCCCAACCCGGTGTCTCACTGTCCGAGGGCTTCCAGAGAACGAAGTCAGCCGGGTCTTTTTTGTAGGACGCAACTTCAACACGGGCGCCGGTGACCTGCTCATCCCGGTCCTTACGGGCGAATTTGCCGTAATCGGACCAGGAGGGCACATGGAAGAGCACATGCCCGTCATCCAGCGCATAGGCATGGCCTTTTTCAATCAGCTTTGCGATGTGATCGAGCATCTCCGGAATATGATCTGTGGCGCGGGGTTCAATGTCCGGATCAAGGCAGCCGAGGTCTCGGGCGTTTTCTTGGAACAGCGCGGCCGTGGTCTCGGTCAATTCGCGGATGGATATCCCGCGTTCCTTGGCGCGTGCATTAATCTTGTCTTCCACATCCGTGATGTTCCGGACATAGGTGACGTCGCTATAGAGACTGCGGAGAAGCCTGGATAAGACATCGAAGATGACCAACGGGCGTGCATTGCCGATATGGATCTTGTCATAGACGGTTGGGCCACAGACATACATGCCGACCTGGTCCGGTGTCCTCGGCTCGAAGGCGACCTTTTCGCGTCGCGCGGTATCGTAAATCTTAAGGTCCATGTCTCGTCCGTCCTGCGCTCAAGGCGCTAAACCAAAGGGCACCAAAAAACCCGCCTCCGATCTCCGGGGGGCGGGCCCTGCTTCTTCCTGTTATCTGTGGCGTGTCAGTGTTGGTGAACGCTCAGCGGGAAGCAGGGCCGCTGCTAATAATGCAGCACCCGATAATCCCAATAATGCAGATGGCTCCAGATTGCCTTTCGGCGGGAGCCGCGTTCGAGACCATGATCTCTTGCTCCGACATCCAACAATGGCGCGCATAATAGTCGCGGTCGCCGTCTTGGCAAGGGATGCTCGACAAGCGTACGCGATTCAGCGAAAAATTAGGGATGAACGCTGAAGTAAAAAAATCACCGCATATTGCTGTTGTAATGCCATGCTACCGGGCTGCAGGCAGTGCGGCCGGCGTTGTCGCGGCAATCGGGGCGGACGTCACGACGATTATCGCTGTTGATGACGGGTGTCCCGACAAAACAGGTGATGCGCTGACAGCATCCTGCAAGGATGACCGACTGATTGTCCTCCATCACGCCGAGAATAAAGGTGTTGGTGCTGCGATGGTCACCGGGTATCGGGAAGCCTTGACGCGCGGCGCGGATATTGTCGTTAAGATCGACAGCGATGGTCAGATGGACCCGGCGTTGGTGCCGAGATTAATTAAGCCGATTGTTGTGGGCAGGGCGGACTACACCAAGGGTAATCGCTTCTTCCACCCGGAAGACGTCTCCGCAATGCCGGGCGCGCGTTTGTTCGGGAATGCCGTTCTTTCGCTCTTCGCCAAAGTGTCCTCCGGCTATTGGCCGATCCTTGACCCCAATAATGGCTTCACTGCTATTGAAGCGAAGGTGCTTTCCCATCTGCCCCTGGATCGGATCGCGCCGCGCTATTTCTTCGAAAGCGATATGTTGTTCCGGCTGGGTGCCTTGCGGGCCGTGGTACAGGATGTCCCGATGACTGCGCGATATGACGGCGAAACAAGCTCGTTGAGCGTTATGGGCTCAATCCTGCCGTTTCTCTTCGGTCATATGAAGAACACCATCAAGCGGGTCGCCTATTCCTATTTTTTGAGAGATTTCAATATGGGGACGTTGGAACTCCTTTTAGGCGTTCCCTTGTTCATGATGGGATTCACCATCGGTGTTCTATATTGGCTTGAAAGTGCAGTATCCGGTGTGCCGGCAACAGCGGGGAGCGTGATGCTGGCTGGTCTGCCTGTGATCGTGGGGGCGTTCTTCATCCTGTCATTTGTGAACTACGATGTTCAGAATGTCCCGCGGATAGCCTTGCATCCATTGCTGGACAGACGTGATAAGGCGTCGTAGGACCCGCCCTTGTGGATCTGTTTCGGCGGTGCGAGTCCAAGAACAATAGCGCAGAACCTGCGGAGTAGAATACTGGCTGACGCTTTGCGTTGTTAGGCGACCGCCGCGTGGCGGACCAACGAGAAATGGCGCAACCAATCTTCGATACGCTGCGCCTCCGCCAATTCCGGTGATACTGACAGCAAAGAGCGCAAATATGCGCTCGGCCGGTCGGCAAAGCTTCTTGCTGCGGCGATGGTGCTGATGCCGGAAAGCCCGAGCGGTGGAAGATGCCCCAATTCCGGCAATCGGTAGCCCAGCACCTCCATGATCGCGCGTTTTGTGGCGTTTTGGTGCATTTCTGAAACTGGCGCCAGGATATGGCTGGTCAGCATCTCCCCATCATCGACGGCGGCTGCCAATAGTCTTGATGGGGTTTCGTCCGCCGTCATCACAATCGGGTCGCTTAATGTCCGAGCGGGGATGATTTGCTTCGAAGACACAAGGTCGTTCCATTCGATATCACGGTCCGGAAGGCGGAACCGAAGATGCGGTCTTTGTCCAATGGCGACCAGCCCCGCTTGCTCTTCCGGCGTCTGAAGCAAGGCCCGTCGGTCATAAGGCTTATCGCCGAGCGCGCTCAACTCTTCATCCGTCTCAAAACAGGAATAGAGATGCCCCGCGCGTTTCAACCTGTCCAACGCACGGTGATGTCGACCGATCCGGGAGCTTTGCCGGCCATATTCATCCCAATCGAGGCCGAGCCATTCGAAATCGTCGAACAGGGCATTGATCGCGCCGGGGGGCGCCGCTGCATCATTATCAAGGCGCAACAGGACCTCACCACCGCGCGCTCGCGCAAAAAGCCATGTCACCAGAAGGGCCCGCATAGTCTCGTCGCCGGGTGGCTGTGCCACATCTATGGCAAGGCGAAGGCGGGTTTCCGGCAACATATCAGAGGATTTTCCGGAAGGCGTTGGTGATGGGATAACGGCGTTCCCGGCCGAAGGATCGCGCGGTCACCTTTACGCCCGGTGGCGCTTGGCGGCGCTTATATTCCGCAAGGTCGAGCATGCGCCAGACCCGTTGCACCAATTCCGGCGCGTGGCCACGTGCCGCGATATCGCTGACCGACATCTCCTTTTCGATCAGACACTGCAGGATATCGTCCAGGACATCATATTCCGGCAGGCTATCCTGATCCGTCTGGTCCGGCTTCAGTTCTGCTGAGGGCGGCTTGGTGATGATCCGTTCCGGCATCACAGGTCCGTCGGGTCCGAGCAGGCCTTCACCTCCCATTTGCGGACGTCCCTCATTCCGCCAGCTCGACAGACGAAACACATCGGATTTGTAGATATCCTTCAAGACCGAGTAGCCCCCGCACATATCGCCATAGAGCGTCGCATAACCCGTCGACATTTCGGACTTATTGCCGGTGGTAAGGACCATCGCCCCCTGTTTGTTGGAAATCGCCATCAAAGTGAGCCCACGACTGCGCGATTGGATGTTTTCTTCTGTCACGCCGGCTTCTGTTTCGCCAAAAATTGGGGCGAGCATCTCACTGAATGCATCCATCGCCGGGCCGATATTGACCTCATCCAGCTTGGTGCCAAGCATGCCACAGGCTTCCGCAGCGTCTTCCAGGCTTTCGCGGCTGGTATAGGGGGACGGCATCATAACACAATGCACGGCCTCCGGGCCCAGAGCGTCGACAGCAACTGCGGCAGATAAGGCGGAATCGATCCCACCGGACATGCCGAGCACAACTCCCGGAAATCCATTCTTCCGGACATAGTCACGCAATCCCAAGACCATTGCCTTATAGATTGCCTCCAGCCGTTCCAGCGGCGGCGTCATGCTGGTCTTTGCACAAACCCAGCCATCCGGTCCTTCTACCCAATCGGTCAGAATCGTCGCTTCTTCAAAGGCCGGCAGGCTTGCTGCCAGACTGGCATCAGCATTCAGCACGAAGGACGCGCCGTCATAGATCAGCTCATCCTGTCCACCGACTTGGTTCAGATAGACGAGCGGCATGCCGCTTTCATTAACCCGCGCGATCATCAGTTGAAGGCGGTGTTCGTCCTTATCCATCTCGAAAGGGGAGCCATTCGGGACCAAGAAGATCTCTGCCCCTGATTCTTCCAGGCACTCGACGACATCCGGGGTCCAGACATCCTCACAGATAGGAACGCCCAGTCGGATGCCCTGAAAATCGATGGGCCCCGGCATCGGTCCCGCTTGGAAAACGCGTTTTTCGTCAAAGACCCCATAATTCGGCAAATCATGCTTGTGACGCGCAGTCGCGATCTCCCCGTTTTCCAGCAGCAAAACGGCATTGAAGGGGCGGGCATCGGTGCTTGCCGGCATGTCACTCGGCCCCGTCCGCCACGGAGTCGGCAGAAGCATCGCCGGTCCGCCATCGGTCGTATCCGCTGCGAGCGCATGGGCGGCCTCTTCCAGTTTGTCGAGGAAGAAGGGCTTCAGAACCAAGTCTTCAGGTTGATACCCGCTCAAGAACAATTCCGGAAAGAGAATCAGATCAGCCCCTGCCTCAGCGGCTTTTGCTCGTAACGAACGAGCGAGGGCAAGGTTGCCGGCAATGTTACCGACGGTCGGATTGGCTTGCGCAAACGCCAGTTTCAACCTTCTGGGCATATGTTTTCTCGCTTCCTTGCGCTCAAAAGAGCAGGTTACGCTTTGACGATGGGCTGAGCGCGACTATCCTTATCGCTGGCATTTTATCAAGCCTTGCGCAAATGACAGCAAGGATGGGGTTGAGGACAGTTTAGGATTATGGCTGAAGACAGGGATGGCAGCGTCGGCAATGCTCGGGGACTGGAGAAACTTAATGGCATGGTTTCCGAAGTCATGGATCTCTTTCTGCGGCGTCTCGCTGAAAAGGCGCAGCAGGCGGGAGGGCGTCTGCAAGCCAATGATCTGCAAGATCTCGTAACGACATTTAAGATGGGCGACGACCCCGTCCTTGAAGGGATCGTGTCACGCAACTGGAACCAACTCCAGAACAGCTTTGAGCAGACATTCTGGGCGCAAATGCGGAAATTCCCGCTGGAGCGGATGATCGTTTCGCGTTTCGCCTCGCTTCTGGCGGATCGCGGTTCGGCGCCGATCCAGGGCAAGACCTTGTCCCGGCGCGTTATCCCCGCCTTTACCGGTGCGCTGCATCAGATGATTGGGCCGGAACTGTTTGATGAGTATGAGAACCGAGCCCGGGCACTCGTTGAATCGCATCAGGCAAAGATGGGGTCGAATTTTGACTGGGAAGCGGTGCAGGGAGACCAGTCGGCACAGTTACTGGTC
>SPJL01039895.1_pt1 | contig 12843 bp, 15 predicted proteins | sample 3741751 | NCBI WGS metagenome assembly SPJL01 (sample SAMN10925998, study PRJNA522277) | cold seep metagenome | isolation source: Elba SIP-enriched marine methane seep metagenome, extraction at timepoint T3 | place: Italy: coast of Elba, Mediterranean Sea | reverse complement strand
GTGTTATCGGAGTCAATAGGGTACCTGATCTTGATGATATTTTCTTTGCTGTGATTGAGATTGCCGCACTATTGCTGATACTCCGATTGGCATGGAACTGGAAAGAACACGTAGCTTAATGGGTGTTCGTCGCGAGGCGAGTGGGACATCGAGCGGATTTTTTGATCTATTGAGGCGCAAGGGAAAAATCAGCCGATGTCCCATCACCGCAGTAGAATCATCCATAATCCGACAGTCTCCTAGGATCAGGTACAAATTAAACCCCGAAGTGGGAAGCATACTAACATTTGAAGTTTTTATTACAAAAAAAGCAACCAGACAAGCTGATTATTTTGGCGTTAGAAGTATCGAGATATGAGCGAAATTGAATTTCTGTGTTTTAACCAAGTGAATCCAGAAGATTTCATGCGCGTCGTCAACGAGGAATCTCTGAGAACGCACTTAATCGATCACCCGTATTTTGACGCAAACAGCCTTCAAGCGTGGATGGGAGATAAAATTAAAACGGATGAGATACAGGGTTGTCGTATTCGGGTAGTTTATATAGGCGGCGCACTAGCAGGTTGGTGTGGAATTCAGCCGGATGATAATGGCTTTGAATTAGCGATTGTTATCTCACGAAAATTCTGGGGTTTTGGGATATCCATTTTCAAAACTCTCATGTGTTGGGCAAACGAACTAGGGCATAAAGAAATACTATTTCATTTGCTCGAAAGCAGGCCTGAGTACAAGGCTCTAAATAAAATGTCTACTAAAGTTCATAAAACAGAGCTGGCAGGTCAGTGTTTTACAACCTACCATGTTCCAGTAGGTAAATAGTGCACGCTAAAACTTCTAACAAGCGGGTCAACTTGACCGCCAAAAGCGGCGTTTCGCTGCGCTTTATTCTGCTTTTGTCGTCAAGTCACCCTTGGCATTATGCTCAATCTGATTAAGGAGAACCCTGAGCGAAGACATTAAATGGTGGATGCTTATGCGGCTCTGTTAAATATATAATTCCCGACGATTTAATATACGCGGGGTATTGCCATTGTTCTGAATGTAGGCGATGGACTGGAGCACCGTTCTCAGCAACGGGAGGTGTTAAAGAACTTGATTTTACTTTGATCAAGGGGAAGTCATTTTTATCTTCTTTCAAAAAAGGGAAAAATTCTATTTCCTACTTTTGTAAAAATTGTAGTTCAATTGTTTACGGGGAGGTTCCTGAGCATAATATGGTTTTTGTAATGCTGGGTACTCTTGCAGAATCTCCTTCACTGAAACCTCAATGGCATATATATACAGATTCAAAATTGGATTGGTATCGAATTTATGATGATTTGCCTCAGTATTCTGGTTCACCAAATGCACAGTGAATCCGCTCATAACAATCACTTGCAGCGGAGCAATTTTCGTTGCTTCCCTAACTACAAATTGCCTGGTGGAGGAAAAACTGGGGGTTTGATTTCCTTTTATTTTTGCTCTCATGGTTAACTCACTTATTTTGGTCTGCTTGAAATCAAAGTTCAGCCAATGCCTGCTCAATGCCTGATTCCAGCTGTCGAAGCTGATTAAGTTCCTCAAAAAGCCGTTGTTCCAGGTTCTTGAAATTGAGCGGTAGTGTGCGTTGGCAAATACTGTATCCCTGTCCGACGGTCTGGTATCCCTTCCAGCGTCTTATGCGGTCGCCTTCTATCTGTAAGAATTTTTGAATAAATTCAGGCTGTGCCGGGCAATCTTCCTCTGCGTGCATACAAACCGGAAACGCTTTTTGTTTAATTTGAGGCGCTTCAATATACGTTTCAAAATGTATCCCGCCTTGATTTTGATTGTACCAGGTCATTTTGTAGAGCTGCAGGTAAACCCCTCGGTTATATATTTCCCAGTCGTCCTCAAACCAACTCGATTGTTTAAGTTTTTTTTCGACATTACGAAAAACATTTTTTAAATCTTTCATCTGATTAAGTCATTTATTTTGCTTGAAACAGGAATCACATCAATTCAAGGCATTTAATGCAAACAACGTTTCAAAGAACTTTTAATAAAGCGTTCATCCAACTCCTTTCCTATAAAGACCATTCGGTTTACCGGTTGTTGATCGCCCCAGGGTTTACCTACCTGGCTACCAAAAATCATATGAACCCCCTGAAACACAATTTGGCAGCTTTCGCCTTTTACACCCACCACTCCTTTCATGCGATAGATGTCAACCCCTTTTTCCTGTAAAAACTGGCTAAGCCAGGCGTTTATTTTATCCATGTCAAGCAACCCGGGGAGTTCAATGGCAACGGATGACACCGCATCGTCATGCTCATGCCCCGCATTGAAATAATGTTCTGCTAGCGGGTGACACTCTGTATCGTCCTGATTCAACAACTTCATTTTGAATTCTTCCGGCGTGTGCTGGGAAAAAACTGCAATTTCCTGAGGCGCTTCAGTGTCAAAATTGAATTCATACATTTCCTGACCCTCCAGCTGTAATCGATAACATTTCCCGGTTTGTGCAATCGTTTGCCCATGGGAAAGTAAATCAGCTGTTTTGGAAAATTCAACAAACACGCTTTCCGCCTGGGTCAATACTGCAGATTCAGACACATCACTGACATCAGCCAAAAGAATGGCCATATCTGGGTCGGGACCGTTTGCCAGCTGAAAGCGATAATGCCCTGCGGGTAACGGCCAGATTCCCCCCCATTCAAAGGGATATTCTGGTTCCAGGAAACCAGGTTTCATATCCACAGCACGTTCCAAATTAAAACCACCAATGTCCAGCAGTTCTGCAATGGGCGCATTGGCCATGGTCGCCGAATAAAACCCCGCCATTTGATTGATTTCTTGTAAGCGCTTTTTCAGGCTTGTCATGTCATCTTCAGTTATCAGGTCAGCCTTGTTTAGTATGATACGATCCGCGAAAGCAACCTGCGCCATGACTTCATCGGTACTGTCATCCAAGTGTTTGTTGATATGCTTCGCATCCACCAGCGTGATAATGCCATCGAGCTCGTACTGTTCACTAATATTTTCATCAACAAAAAATGTTTGTGCGACCGGACCTGGGTCTGCCATGCCAGTCGTTTCTAAAATGACGCGGTCGAACTTGTCTTTACGCTCGGCCAATTCGCCCAGTATCCGGATTAAATCGCCACGAACCGTGCAACAAATGCAACCATTGTTCATTTCGAAAACTTCTTCGTCCGCATTGATTACCAGATCCTGGTCAATACCAATTTCTCCGAATTCGTTTTCGATCACAGCAATGCGTAGACCATGTTCTTCCGACAAAATGCGATTAAGTAGCGTGGTCTTGCCACTACCAAGAAAACCAGTGAGCACCGTAACGGGAATACTATTGGGCATACTTACTCCTAAATGTAATGATATAACATATCTATTTATCAATTGTATTAGACTGGAGTGAAAGAACCATGCTGTCAAGTATTTATTGAACTTTTACTGTATAACTCATGATGCTTATAAAGTTATTCTGCAAGCAGAATTTAAAGCATAGGTTTTATTTGTATCTGACCACATTATTCAATTTCATGACCCCAATTCTTTGCTGTGAAAAAGGCTGCTTAAATGAAAGAATCAGGCGAAAAGCATGTTGACACCTACCGTTACAGACCTACCTTGCCAAAGCGGGACTCTCACCCTCTGGAATTATCGACCTTGCTCGGCCGCACACCTTAATTATTTTGTGTTGTAATCGAATTTGAACATAATAGTGTTGTAATCGAATTTGAACATGTAGGTACTGAACGAGTGGCTCGAGAGAGATAATTCTGAGCTGAAGAGGTTTGAAATTGAAAGCAATGATAGAACCTGACACTAGGCTAAGGCAGTAATTGCAGGATAGAATAAAGTTATTCTATCTGCGAAAGATGTAAAATCCTGTTGCAGAGAGATATGCATGGGCTTCAAAACCGATAGGAGCTAATCTAGTGAATTCTGAAGGTTTACCAGCATCTGTTTTTCAGGCTGATGATTGAAGCCTATCTACAGAGTAATGTGTAGTTGAATAAATAATTGAGGTTGAGGAATGCTTTTTAATTCTTTCGAATTTATAACGCTGTTTTTGCCAATAGTGTTGGTTTTGTTTTATTTAAGTAGGGTTTATTTTGGGTTTAGAGTTTCAGTATTTGTACTGGTTGTTTCATCGTTCTTTTTTTATGCCTACTGGAATCCTCCATATTTAATACTTTTGATAGTCTCTATCCTTGTTAACTTCTCTTTAGGTACAGCTATATCGAATAGAGAGTGCAGTGATAAGGCTAAGAGACTTCTTGTGACTGCAGGGATAGTCTTTAATTTGCTGTTGCTTGGTTATTTTAAGTATACAAATTTCTTTTTAGATCAGCTTGAATTAGTGGTTGATTCAACCTTTCATTTAGATGTGCTTTTACCAATTGGTATATCATTTTATACCTTTCAGCAAATAGCCTACATCATGGATAGCTATAAAGAGAAAACTAGTTATAGCTTCCTCGATTATTGTTTGTTTGTTTCTTTTTTCCCGCAATTAATAGCGGGCCCAATTGTTCATCATGCAGAGATGATGCCTCAGTTTAAACAAAATAAAGCTCGGGAGCAGTTAATAAATAGTTTGTCAATTGGTGTCTTTATCTTTGTATGTGGCTTATTTAAGAAAGTTGTGATTGCTGATAATTTATCCTTATATGCATCACCAATTTTTAATGCTGCTGATGAAGGCATGCAGATTACGATGATCGAGGCATGGCTTGGTACTCTCGCATATAGCTTTCAATTGTATTTCGATTTTAGTGGTTATTCTGATATGGCGATCGGGTTGGCCAAAATGTTTGGTATTAATTTGCCTTTAAATTTCAATTCACCATATAAATCTACAAGTATTATTGATTTTTGGCGTCGTTGGCATATTACGTTATCCCGATTTTTGCGTGATTATTTATATATCAGCCTAGGTGGTAATCGTCGAGGAGGTATAATCAGATATAGAAACCTGTTTCTGACTATGTTAATGGGTGGTATTTGGCATGGAGCTGGTTGGGGCTTTGTGATTTGGGGATGTTTGCATGGGTTGTTTTTGGTAATTAATAATATATATCACCAGTTTAGTTTAGTTAAGGGCTTGTTTAAAATATTTGATAAAAAGCTGTTTGCCTGGATGATAACGTTTTTTGTCGTAGTTCTGGCATGGGTGCCATTTCGCGCAACTACATTCGAAGGTGTTGTTGGTATTTGGTCTTCGATGTTCGCACTAAATGACATAGGTTTGCCAGTTATTTTAGTAAATATGCTCGGTGTTCAGAATTTAGAATCAACATATTTGTCAACTCTGGTTGGTGGGGATTATGTGCTTGAAATTCAGGATTGGGCGTTCAGCGGTATCCCTCTGATATTTGCTTCATTTGTAATTGCTTTGTTTTTGCCGAATAGCCAACAGCTTTCAGCTTATTTACAAGATGTAAAATCTATTTTCCGAATTCAGAGAAATGCATTGTCAAGGATATCTGCCGTCACTACAGCACTATTGTTCGTTGTGGTTCTGAGCATGTTGAATGGTGCAACTGAATTTATGTATTTCCAGTTTTAGGGAGAAATTGGCAATGAATTCCCGTATATTCTTATCATGGTTTCTCAGTACTGTTGCAACTTATTTCGTATTTGTGAGTGCGTTGAACTTTTTCTATGATCCATTTTATAAATATCAGCCTTTAGGTAAGAGCAGGAGTCACTTTCAATTTGCTAAGTCATATAATGAGGCTCTCTTGAAATTGTCACTTCTTGGGCAAACAGACAAACGGTCATTTATTATCGGCGATAGTCGAGGCAATGTGTTTACAGAGGATGTAATTAAAGAGGTCGATGAGAGTAGATGGATAAACTTATCGATGGGTGGTGCGCAACCTAAAGAAATAGTCGGTTTTGTTGACAGGCTTATTGAAAAACGTGGTAAAAATAGTATTGATGAAATCATGATTGTTTTACCAATACGACTCTTTGTCGATAGGCGGGTAAATAGACTGAACGAAGCAGAATCCATACTCGATAATAACTTTGTTTATCTAACCAATACACTGGTTTTTCGTTCCTCTATGGCGAACCTGATTTTTGACTTTACAGGAATTGTATTAAAAACTCAAAAGCAGAAGGGATCAAAAGAAGAGGCGTGGAAATTTTGGCTTGCTCATGCGAAGAAGAAAACATTAGTATGGGAAATGCCGAATAAGCAAATGCAGTCTTATAAGGAAGTGTTTGAGCGGCTTAGAGAAAATGGAATAAAATTTAAAATCGTCTCGCCTCCCGTATATAATGGGGTAGTCGATATTTATTCGGCTGGCATGCCTGACATATGGGATGCTTATCTAAGCTTCTTGCAATCTCAACCGGAGACAGTTATCTGCTTGAGTGCTTCATATAATAGTGATTACGGCATGTTTAATGATCCGTATCATGCAAATAAATTGTTTGCGAAAATAATTTTCGATGATCTGGTGAATCAGCGAGGCTCAGTTTGTGGTCGAAATTAACGAGATCACTCGATTAGATTACCTGATCACTCACACATAAGCCTCAGCTAACTTGGGAGCATTTGAAAATAGATGTTGCGGCTTAAACAAATAATAGGGGTCAAGCAAATAATAAATAATAGGAAATAATAGGGGTCAGATACGAATTAAGTGATATACTTTCATTGTTCTTAAATTTAAAGTTCAATGAAAATGGCACGACTTCCTAGAATATCACCGTCAGGTATACCCGTTCATTTAATCCAGCGAGGAAATAATCGCCAAGTTTGTTTTGGCGCATTGGAAGATTATATAGCTTACACAGGTTGGCTTAAGGAATATGCAAAGAAATATTCTGTAGCAATTCATGCTTGGGTATTAATGACAAACCATATTCATATACTTTGTACTCCTTTAGAGGATGGGGCTATCAGTAAAATGATGCAATCGATTGGTCGGCGTTATGTTCAATATTTTAATCACCAGTACAAGCGTAGTGGTACTCTTTGGGAAGGTCGATATAAATCATGTTTAATTGAAGCGGAAAATTATCTGATAAGTGTTTATCGGTATATCGAATTAAATCCAGTGCGAGCGAATATGGTGACAGACCCAGGTGAATATAAATGGTCTAGCTATCAAATCAATGCATTAGGAAAGTTGTCTGAGTTGTGCACGCCACATGCTGAATATCTTAAGCTAGGGCTGAGTGAGGTTGAGCGTATGGAAAATTATCGTGCATTATGTACTTATCATGTAAAAGACAAATTACTTGATGAAATTAGGGTAGGTGTAAATACAGGGATGGCAATAGGCCATGATCGTTTTAAGGATGACATTGAGCAGTTAACTGGACGACGGGTAAAACCGAATAAAGCTGGTCGTCCAGTTGGGTGGCGGAAAAAAAAGATTCAGGATTAACTTGTATCTGACCCCGGTTATTCCCGGTTATTCTGAAAAAGAGAACGTCTAAGAAGCTGTAAGCAATTGAATATAAATGGTGCCTCGGGCCAGAATCGAACTGGCACGGTGTTGCCACCGAGGGATTTTAAGTCCCTTGCGTCTACCAATTTCGCCACCGAGGCATTCAGGTGCGTTGATGTAGATAGCCGATCATTTTAACTATAGCATCAATAAATTGCCAGGATTTTTTGTATTTTGGTTTTAAAAAAAATCAGTCTAATTCAAAATCGAAAAATGTTTACAATACTTCTTTTTAATCCTCGCTATCGTTAAATTGAAAAACGTCGACACCATCAGCACATCATTGCTACGTAAGGAATTAGGCTCATCCACTTATACTCGTGGCCTGGATTATTACGATAAACAATACGTTGATTTTGTAACTATTGATACTCAAAATTCGAGTTTAATTGTGCTGAAATCCCATGTTCAGGGCTGCGGTAAGCACAGTTACGAGCAATTATTGACTGGTTTAATAATCTATATGAGCAGAATTCAGAGCTTGATATCCGTCAAGAATTTATTGCTTATTAACCGAAGCCGATACTGTGATTATTTTCGACCCGTGGTGGAATCCGGCAGTTGAAAACCAGGCTGCCGACCGTGCACACCGTATCGGCCAGGATAAAGGGGTATTTGTCTACGAACTAATCACGGAAGACAGCGTGGAAGAAAAAATTATGGCCATGCAGCAAAAAAAACAGGCGCGTGCTGATAACTTTTACAAAGGCGGGAAAAAAGAAGAGGCATTACTCCTTACCGCAGACGATCTCACCGAGCTGTTTCAACCTATCAGCGGACTGTGACCCGGTTTTCCATTATTATTCCGGTATTAAACGAAGCAGCCAGCATCGCCAGCACCCTTTCATCGTTGCAAGGCTTTCGACCGCTCTGTGAATTGATTGTGGTCGATGGTGGCAGTGTTGATCAAACCACTGCATGGGCTTCTCCTTTAGTTGATAAACTACTATCCACCCGACCGGGAAGAGCCATTCAAATGAACCAGGGCGCGCAACATGCACGTGGAGAAATACTGATTTTTCTGCATGCGGATACGTTTTTACCACAACAAATCTTATATGATATCGAACGCGCCCTGCAAACGCATAACTGGGGGCGTTGCCCTATCGAGCTGCGGGGTCAGCATGCCATGCTGCCCGTCATTTCATTGATGATGAATATTCGCTCACGTCTGACCTGGCTGGCGACAGGCGATCAGGTCATGTTTTGCAAGTGCTCTGTGTTTGAACACGTCGGTGGTTTCCCCGAGATTGAATTAATGGAAGATATCGCAATCAGTAAACGACTGAAACAACACAGCGGATGGCCTGCACTGGCAAAAAGCAAAGTAGTCAGCTCCGGCAGACGTTGGGACAAGTTTGGTGCTTTCAACACAATTTTGTTAATGTGGTCATTAAGAATTCGCTATGCGCTGGGGCAAGATCCGGCATTGCTTAACCGGCTGTATCGTGAGGGAAAATTATGGAAATGATGGTTCGTCTTGGCTTTGCACTGGGTATTTTCGCATTAATGTGTCTTCTGGAATTCCTCATTCCCCGTCATCAACATCCACAACGTAAGTATCGCTGGCCCGTCAATATCGGCCTTGCCGCGTTCAATATGCTTGTAATGAAATTGTCTATAGGTGCGCTGGCGTTGATCAGTGCAGTGACTGCACAGCAAATGCAATGGGGCCTGTTTAACCAGTTTGAGGCTCCTGACTGGATCGTGTTTGTCGCGACTTTGTTGATTCTGGACCTGGCCATTTACTGGCAACATGTCGCCAGTCATCTGTGGCCGTGGTTATGGCGACTGCATCGGGTGCATCATTGTGATAATGAAGTTGATGTGACTACCGCAGTACGTTTCCATCCGTTTGAACTGATATTGTCCATGCTGTACAAATCACTTTGCATTATCGCCTTTGGCCTATCGCCCATCGCGGTGATTGTATTTGAAGTGATTCTGAATGCAGCCGCAACGTTTAACCACAGCAATATCAGCCTGCCAGCCCGACTCGATAATTGGCTGCGCTGGATGCTGGTCACTCCTGACATGCATCGCATTCATCATTCTGTGATCAGAGAGGAAATGGACAGTAACTACGGATTCTCAGTGTCCTGGTGGGACAGGTTATTTGGCAGCTATACCGCCCATCCTTCGCAGAATTATGTTGATATGGCCATTGGTCTGCACCCTGACAATCCTTTATATGCACGTTTTCTTGGGTTGTTGCGCCTGCCTTTCAGGCGTAATTAATTGGCGTGCTTTTCCAACCAGTACAACACCGGTGCAGTCGGGCTGATAGCGTGGCAATCATGCCGCGTCACCGTAAATTCAGCCGGGTTCAATGCCTGTAACCAATGCTGAATTTGTAGATGCTCTGTGTCGCCGCCTGTATGCCCGGGATAGACCAAAAGACTGATCACACCGCCACTACAGAGGATGCGTGCTGCCTGGCTTAATGCCAAGAGCGTCGTTTCCGCAGAAGTGATGATTGACTTATCTCCCCCCGGCAAATAGCCCAGATTAAACACAACCGCTTTGACCTGAGCATGAAATTTTAGCGGGATATGGGTAGTCATTTGACTGTGACTGGCTTGATATAAACACACGTGTTGCAAACATTGATGCTGATGCAATCGCTCCCGACTGGCATGAATCGCATCGGCTTGTATATCAAAAGCAAATACCTGCCCCACCTCCCCCACATTTGCAGCAAGAAACAAGGTGTCATGTCCATTACCAGCAGTCGCGTCCACCACAACATCACCTGCATGAATAGCTTCTGACAATAATTGATGGGCCAGTTTAGGTAGGGATTGTGTGTTCATGATGAATTTTTGCGATCAGTAATGTCTGCAGATAGTGGTGTTATCACGCGTAGAAAACTGACGGATTATGGATAATCCTACTGCGGCAATGGGACATCGGCTGATTTTTAAGAACCGAAAGTTCCAGCGTACATCAAGTACGTTAAAGCCGAAAGTGCAGACAATCAGCATTTGCAGTTCATATGCCACGCGTGACGGCAATATCTAACTAAACCGGGTAATATTACACATCTCCAACAATGGTCGGGCATTCAATAAATGATCAGCAAAATGACGGCAATAATAGGGAATAAACAAACTGCCCTTGCTGCCGAAACCATTAAAAATGCTGAGCGAAGCATGCGCGGGATGAGTACCGATAAATGGCTGCCGATCCTGCGTTGCTGCTCTGATTCCCACCTGCTGATTGATAACCTCAGTCTGCGGGCTTATCTTTAATACCTTATTGAGTGCCGCCAACAGCATTTGTCTGGCATCTTCTGTTGCCGTCAGATTGATATTATCCCGATCAAAACTTGATCCAGTGCGAAATTGATCTGACGCTGTCGGGATCATCCATTGATGATAATTCAAGATTTCCTGTGGCAACTGAGTGGAACTGGTCGCGGTCAGAATCTCCCCTTTTACTGGCGCAAAAGGCAAACAGGAAAACCACGGATTGTGTTGTCCTGCATAACCTTCACAAAATATGATTTTTTTAGCTGAAATTTCCTGATACCGAACATGCCCATTCACCTCAAGCTGAGCGTAATCCAGCCTTCTTTTTTGCAGTACGCCACGTTGCATAAAATACTGTTGCAAGGCCAGCAACAGATCGCGGGTTTTGATGTAGCCGGTTTGCTTTTGTCTTAACAGTCCATAGGGACTTTCAACACATTCAGACGCTTCCAAAATGCCATCAAGATAAGACGCATAGGCTGTATCCTGTAATCGCTTTTCTGCAAGTTGTCGATGCTCAACTGTTTTTAATATCCGCAACATCGGACGTTCTATGAGGAAACGCTGCTTGAAGTGATGCTCTAGTGATTGGTATAGATGCCGCGCAACCGACAAATAATCCGCAATGCGTGGATCAGCAACAAAACGCATGCCAGTCACAGGATTGATTAGTCCGGCGGCCACTTTAGAGGCGTTCTCTTCATCCGGGTCAATAATGGCAATCGTCTGTTGTCGTTGCAACAATTCCCAGGCTAACAAACTGCCGGCCAGGCCCTGACCGACAATCAGAAAACTTACCGCAAACAATCGGGTACCTCTAAAAATGCACTTTCCCCCCGATAGCCGCGTTGGAAGCGTACTCGATTTCTCATGTATGCGTTATACATTATGGTTCTCGGAAACGGTTCCCTGCGTTTCCTAACCTCCTGAGTCCATGGCGTCATCCGTGCATTGCCCGCCGTACTCTGACGGAAAAATTACTCTTTTTAGAGGCACCCAAATGCTATTTAACGGTCAACGGTTGCTGCTTAAATTCAATCCCGTCCCAACCGTATTTGATAAAGGTACGGATGTTCAGGTGAGAGCTGCCTTCGGGGTCGTTTAAAACTTCATCGCGGTAATAATCACCGAATAATTGCAAGGTTTGCTCAGGCGACAACTGATGCAGCATGGCAAACGCAAAAATCTTGCACGAACCTTCATTCGTGCCCGCCGCATTCACCTGTTTATCGTCTCCGATACCATTGCAAAATTCGGTGGCTTCGTAATCATAATGATTTGAGATCACCGCCAGGGTATCAGCAAAAGAAATTAAGTTATTGTTATTAATCTTGTTTAAAAAATCTTCCAGCGTCATATGTATCGAGTGTTAAATCATAAATGCCAGAATCTCCAAAAATTTAAAAATGATATTCACCGATAAAATAAACAGGATAATGGCAAAAATAATCACCAATGCATTTATCATCATTTTTAAATTGTTCTGGCTTTTGGGCAACCAGGTCATCCAGAAGTTATACACACTGGAGCCTTGTTGATCTAAATCATGCCCGTATCTTAACAAATTACGAGTGGAATAATAGAAAAATGCCGCTGTTGCCAGATACATCAATAAATAAAAAATTTTCATTTAATCTTACCAAAGAGTTGAAAAATCAGCTTTCTACACCTTTAGCAGTTAAACAATTTGATATGTCATCATTATGATAATGTGATGACAATTTTGTTAATCAGCGTATTGACATTTTTCTTCCCAGCTCCCCAGGCAAGCCTTACCAAATAGCCAAAAATAAAGATTAATATCCAAATCAATTTTTCCTTTAAACTTTTTAAGATCAGAAATTTTTGATTTTCTAACCCGTTATTCTAATGCTTGAATAATCACCCCGGTTTTTGTATTTATATGGGTAAGTTTGATTGCTTCAATAAGCACATTCTCTGGTAAGTCATGTGTTGTTCTCATAGCTTTCTCCATAAGTGATGCATATTTTTTCAATAGGGTAATGGCTGTGTCGACAGGTGATTTGACTTAGTTTTTGAAGGCTATAAGAATCAAGCTAGCTGTAGCGTAGAGGTGCAGGGCGAATCGTGGCTGCCGGAGGCATAAGCAGTCGCGTTAAGTTTTGGCATTAATCCAG
>SPJL01037648.1_pt1 | contig 12876 bp, 10 predicted proteins | sample 3741751 | NCBI WGS metagenome assembly SPJL01 (sample SAMN10925998, study PRJNA522277) | cold seep metagenome | isolation source: Elba SIP-enriched marine methane seep metagenome, extraction at timepoint T3 | place: Italy: coast of Elba, Mediterranean Sea | reverse complement strand
TACGGATACCAAATAATCCGTAACGAGTTCGTCCCCCTTCGCGCCTCCTTTGTGCCCCTTTAGCTCGCTATCGCTCGTGAATCTCCTCTGTCGATTTGCGACACAACCCTCAACGCGCCAACTCGCCCCCCTCTTTAAAAAGAAAACCTACTGCTTCACCATATCCGGATTCAGCAAATCATAAAACTGATCCAACTTCGGCAAAATAATAATCCGCGTCCGACGATTCGTCGCCTTACCCTCTGCCGTATCATTACTCGCCAAAGCATTATACTCCCCACGCCCAGCAGCAATCAACTTATTCGGATCCACGCCATACTCCTTTTGCAGTACCCGAACCACCGCCGTAGAACGCTTGACACTCAAATCCCAGTTGTCCGAAATACAATCCGTCTTGATCGGATCATTATCCGTATACCCCTCTACCATCACATCAACCTCTGGACGAGACTGAACGATTTGAGCAATTTTGGCCAATACCTGCGAGGCCCGAGAAGTAAGATTAGAGCTACCACTGGTAAAAAGCATTTTGTCAGAGAGGTTAATATAAACGACCGTTTTATCGACCTTAACTTCTACATCCTCATCCGCAATGCCTTTTTGCAGTACACTCTTGAGGTTGACGGCCAGCGCCAAGTTGATGGAATCGGCCTTGGTACGAGCGGTTTGGAGCAATTGGATGTACTCATCCTTTTGTGCCAATTGAGTCAAACTTTTATTCATATTCTCATTAGCCGCTTGAGAAAGGACCGTGAGGTCACCCACTTGAGAAACTTGCTGATCGCGTTGCTTACGCAAATCGGCGAGTTGATCGCGGAGGTCGGTCATTTGCTCTTGGCGAACTTCGTCGGCGCTGCTCTTCTGTTGGAGCTGCCCTTGGAGTTTAGTCTTTTCCTGCTCACAGGTCGTCAGACGATTCATATACTCATTGAGGTCCTTACCGCAATCACCGACTTGTTTGTTGGCCAGGGCTAGTTCGTCTTGTAGACTAATAAATTTTTTCTTACTCACGCAAGCACTCAAACTGGCGCAGCAAAATAGTAAACACAAAAATTTCAGGGATAAATTCATTGATCAGGTGGTTGGTTAATATTTGATAAGACGCCAAAATAATAAATATAGTGGCATTACACATGTAAAAAATACAGATTTGGTTGTTAAAAGTAGGAAAGAAAGGGTTTTATTTTTCGCGTATATACCGAGTTAAGATCAAAATTCGACGATTTGGTAGAAAAATTCGGCCTCTTCCTCGGAGTGCAGCTAGTTTTACGAACTACTCAGGTGAATTAAAATTTGCCTTACGTTCGCTTAACGAAAAGATGAAGGAAACTTAATGGGGATGATAAGCGGACCCCGGATGAACGGGAATATTTTTGCAGGAAACTTAAACCACTACGATTATGAGTCGATTACAGGATTGGATTTTCGAACAAGTTCATGGTAAAAAATTAATTTATAACACTTGCTGGGAAGACCCCCGTTGTGACCGAAAGATGCTCCAGTTGGAGCGTGATAGCAAAGTGGTGATGATTACGAGCGCGGGGGATAATGCATTGGATTATCTCCTAGATGACCCCGCCGAAGTACACACGGTCGATATGAATTATCGGCAAAATGCTTTATTGGAGCTCAAACGGAGTGCTCTTCAAAATAACGATCACGATATACTTTTTGATTTTTTTGGTAAAGGTGCTTTTCCCGATTCCAAGTCAGTTTACAAAAACGAACTACGCGAAAGCTTACCAGATTACGCGCGTCAGTATTGGGATCAACATATCCGTTATTTTTCGGGCAAAGGATTGCGTAAATCTTTTTACTATCGAGGCACCTCAGGAGCTTTGGCCTTCTTTTGCCGCAACTACCTCAAGTTGCAAAAGATGATCCGCCACAATGTGGAAGCCCTACTCAATTCTCAGAGTATTCGCGACCAGGTCGCTTACTACACCGCTTTGGAGGAAAGAATTTTCAATCCCTTTATCCGTCGCGTACTCAATAACCATTATACGATGGTACTAGCGGGAGTCCCCAAGGCCCAACAAGCTTTGATTCACGAAAAGTACGAAGGAGGGAACGTGGAATACATCCAAGAATGTCTGCGTGGTGTATTCACCGAACTCGATGTAAGTGACAATTACTTTTATCAAGTTTACTTCCGAGGCAATTACACGGAGGACTGCTGTCCCGAATACCTTAAGAAACATAATTTTGATACCCTTCGCGAGCGCGAGCAGCGCCTGTCTACCTATACTACTACCCTGAGTGGTTTTCTAAAGGAAAATCCAGGAACGTACTCTCATTATATTTTGCTCGATCACCAAGATTGGCTGGCTGCTCACGATGTACCTGCTTTGGAAGAAGAATGGCGTTTGATTTTAGAAAATAGCGCTCCGGGCACTCGCATCCTGATGCGTTCGGCGGCGGCGGAGATTGATTTTTTCCCCGACTTCGTTAAGGAGCGTTTGCATTTTGAAGAACAACTCACAAGTGAAACGCACAAAGAAGACCGGGTAGGTACTTACGCTAGTGTATATCTCGGAATTGTCCAATAAAACAACTAAACATGATTGCTAAAGATTCACTGGCACAAAACCAGATCATCCGCAATTACTACCAATTCCAATCTACGATTTACGATGCGACGCGTTGGGCTTTTCTCTTTGGTCGACACGAGATCATTGATCGGTTTACCTTTGATCAGACTCCGGAGCATTTGGTGGAAGTAGGTTGTGGCACGGGAATTAATGTCAAAAAAATGGCAGCGCAATTCCCGGAGGCAGAGATTACTGGAATTGATGTATCGGCGGATATGCTGGATAAGGCCCAGAAGAAAATGGAGGGGAACCCCAAGGTTAAGTTGTTGGAAAAGGCCTATGCAGTAGGTCCTTCTGCTTTTGAAAAGGCGCCGGATTTATTCCTGTTTTCCTATGCCCTTACCATGATCAATCCGCAATATGGAGATTTGATTCGGCAGGCTCATACGGACTTGCGACCCGGTGGACGGATTGCGGTGGTTGATTTCCACAGTTGCGAGGTGCCTTGGTTTAAAAAGCACATGGAAGGCCATCACGTTCGTATGGAAGGCCATCTTGATCCGGTATTGGAGGAATATTTCAAACCGCTTTACTCGGAGGTACGCAAAGCTTACGGAGGTTTGTGGAATTACTTTCTATTTGTGGGAGAAAAAAGGGTTTTGTAGTTAACCGTTTCGGAGGTGTCCATCACGCGTTGTACTAACTCTTCGGGAGTTGGGGCATAGCGAGGTATTTTCTCTTTGGGCTGCTTGGTTGCTGGTTTCATATCTTCTTCAAAAGAAAATATTCGCCAGTGTTGGTTGTTGTATTCTAGTGCGCTCAAGTGCTCGATCCAATCGCCGGAGTTGAGGTAAGTGACCTTTCCCTTTTTATTTTCTACGGTCCGCATTTGAGGGTTATGAATATGGCCACAAACGACGTAGTCGTATTCCTGGTCGATGGCGATTTCAGCGGCACTCATTTCAAAATCATTGATGTAGGAAACGGCCTTCTTGACGTTATTCTTTACTTTTTTGGAAAACGACATTTTATCCCGACCCAGTTTGCTGAGTACAAAATTGATAAACACATTGGTCATGATGAGGATGGAATAACCATAACCCCCAAGTTTGGCGAGCCACTTGGAGTATTGAATAGAAGCATCAAAAACATCGCCGTGGAAAAACCAAGCCTTTTTACCATCGAGATCGAGCAATAACTTATCGACCAGGTGGAAATTGCCAAGAGAGAAACCCGAAAAACGCCGTAGCGCATCATCATGATTGCCGGTGATGTAATAAATGGGAACTCCCGACATCGCTATTTTGAGGATTTGCTTGAGTACTTCGATGTGGGATTTGGGAAAATAATTTTTGCTAAACTGCCAGATGTCGATAATGTCGCCATTGAGAATGAGGACCGAAGGTTTTACCGACTTGAGGTATTGTACCAACTCTTTGGCGCGGCAACCGTAGGTGCCGAGGTGAAGGTCAGACAATACGAGTAATTCCATTTTTCTCTTTGCCATGGCTACAAAATTAGCGGAGCAATTTTGCTTGATTATGAGGCCAAGGTTATGGCTGAGTTAAGTTTGTAGAAAAAATCGGATGATAAGAAATGATCGAAATGGGCTAGAGATCGCCGAGGTCTAGGTACATATAGGTACCAAAATAATTGACGTAAAGCGAAAGAAAAACGAGTATCCCCACCATAGGCCACCACCAGCGCCGATCACCCCAGCGCTTGAATAAAAACAAGATCAATACCACCATAAAAACCTGATAGTCGAGACTATAGCGCGAGGCAAACTGCCGCCAACCCGGTGCAATATTAAGCATGATGGGTGTTGCAATGGCCAATAGGCTGAGGGTCGCTCCCAGCATCAGGTGTCGGTCGCGGAGTGAAAGCAAGGAGGTTCCCGTTTTGCGTAATGATTCGCGAATGGCGAAAAACCAAGCGGGAAGCATCAATAGGAAGAGGGGAGAGGCCCAGAAAAAACTAAAGCCAATTTTATCCCAACCCAATTTGAAAAAGGGAAAACTCGCCTTGTAGATCGGAGGCGAAAGCAACTGTACCCAAACATTGGTAGAGAGGTAATGTAGATTGAAAAAACCATACTTTCGAAAATCATCGATCAGATATTCCGACATCATCTGATACTCCATTCCGTTGTTAAAGGCATCGTCGAAACGGGCGTAATTATACCACAAATTGAGTAGGCTAAATAGACCAAATGGTAGGGCGAACCAAGCCAATTTTCCAAATTTTTGCCGCCAACTATCCCCTGCCCATTGGTACCACTGAATAGCTCCAATCAAGCCATAGCCAAAGAGCAAATGATTGCGACTATAACAGGCCAAGGCAAAAAAGACACTGGTCCAGATGATATTGGCAATGCTCGGTGGGCGTAAGGTAAAAATGAGGGCGAGTAGCAAATACGTTTGCGCACATACCTGAGCCATACACCAAATGCTGCCCAACATCGACATGTAAAAGTGCACCGTTCCCATGCCCCAAAAGAGCGTCAGCACCGCAATGCTGCCAAAGCCCAATGGCAAATCAAAACGTCGGACAAAAAGCCATAAAAACCAAGAAAAGAGGAAGACATTAAAAGCGCCAATCAGCCCAGTGATTAATTGATCGGGGGTTTCCACTCCTAGGACGGCCACAATCGGCACATAGAGGAGGGCGGGCGCGGGAGGCCAATAGAGGTATACTTTTTCCTTATACTTCAACAAATCATAGCAACCCGACTGCTCCGGACAGTCGATATCGAGCCGACCTTGTAGAAAGGAATCGGCCAAATTGCGGAGGTAGTTCTGAGGCTGAGTCGCTTGGCGAAAGCGACCGTAATTGTGCATCAGCAAACCATTGTAGAAAAACCAAATAAGCAGGGGAAGGGCCAACCAACGGGCCGTTTTCACGAGCTTCGACATAGGGGCTAGATTAGAGCCCTAAAGGTAAAAAAAAATGCGATCTCCAGGTGAGGTGGGAATGGGGGAGATCGCAATTACTGTAACTATGGGGAAATTTAGATAGTATAGAGAGTAGAATAATTACCAATAAAAATAGGATGGATACGAGGCAATCGGCATACTCATATACCAGATTGTCAGGTAGAGCGAGATCAACAATCCGTCGATCAATAGCCAAAATTGGCGGCTCCGATATACTCTCACCTTCTTCTCCGCAATAATATACGAGAGATGAGATAAGAAGATGAAATTCGCTATTCCTAAGAAAAACATAACACGCTATTTTGATCATTCATTGGAGTGGCTTCCAAGGGCCACTCCTTATACTTGTTCTTTTTGAGCTTGGTGTTATGAGGTTAGACGGGAAGGGGGGCTAAAGGGTTGCACGAAACCCTTTTTTCAGACAATATCTTGTATTTTGTTTTGTCGATTATTATAATTTTCGAAACTCGCGAAGGTTGGTAGAGATGCTAAAATGGTTGGTACCTCCGGCTAAGTGATAAAATGCGTGACCAAATTCCACGCGGAAACGCTTGATTTTCAGGCCAAAACCCATCGAAAAGCCAGCTAGGCTTCTAGGAGCAGTGCTGACGGTCATCTCGCGACGGCGGAAATGGTTGTAGGCGACGCGTAAACGCAAATTTTCTTTTTTTCCGAGCAAAAAAGCACCGCTAAAGATGGCGTGGCGGAATAAATTATCGATCCAAGGGCCTACTTGATCCTCGCGAACGGGCTGATTGGGGTCGAGTAGAAAGGTCGTTTCTTCCGAGTTGGGATCATCGTAGGTGATATTCCATTGGTTGAGGTGATGTACAGTTAGGCCTAAGCGAAAGGGCAAGTATTTGAGGCGAGCCGAAAAACCAGCTTGGATATCAAAAGGCAGGGGTTCGTTATTGTCGGGGCGGTAGGTGGTGATTTGAGTGCCCACGTTTTTAAAAACCAAGCCCATTTGGAAACGACCGCTAGTATCTTGATAAAAGGCTCCTAAATCTGCTGCGATTCCGAGAGAATTGAACGATTCTAATTGAGAAGTAATCACTTTAAGATTGGCTCCTACGCTTAGCTTTTCGTACAGTTGCCGCGCTCCTCCAACTACTATGGCGTATTCGGCGGCTTTAAAATCGCCGACGACATTGCCAAATTCGTCTGCCGATTGGAAATTGCCGTAGCGGGTATATTGCACTCCTCCGTGGAGGGTAGTTCCCCATTTCTCTACGTGGTGACCATAGGCGGCATAGCCATTATTGATTCCGGCTAGGTGAAAATTGTGGTTGAAATTGAGTTGCTGATGCATCTGAGGGTTTAAAGATGCAGGGTTGTCGATGGCCAAGGCCACATCATCGTCACTAATGCTTATGAGGCTTCCCCCTAATCCCGTGCTACGGGCCGAAGGTGGGAGGTTGACAAATTCGTAGACATTATCGCCTCCAATCTGGCTCCACAGGGGAGTGAGGAATAATAAGGAAGCAAATGTGAGTAAAAGTTTCTGAGCCATAGTTATAGTTTCGTGCCCGAGTTGGAGAGCCTAAGCTATTGCTCCTTCTCGGTCTCTTTTTCCCAAGTCGTACGGCAGATGCCGCGTTTACAATTCATTTTTTTGACCAAATCGCCAGTTTCATCGTACAGTTGTAAAAGGCCATCCTCATTATCACCGTCGAGATAATTCCCCTCGGCCTTCTTCTTCCCATTCTGATAGTACTCGACAAAGGGACCATTTTCCATATTATCCCGCATCTGCACAACCTCCATCAACTCGGAACTGTCGTAATACTTCTTCCATTCTCCCTCGGCCTTATTATTACTGTACTGCCCGACCAATTGCGCCTGCCCATTTTCGTAAAAGGTTTGATAGGGGCCTTCAAAATTACCATCGACATAGTTCTCAATAATTTGAACTTCGCCATTCTCAAAATAGAGCTTACGCTCTCCATTCAATTGGTCATTTTTATATTGAGCTTCTTCGTACTTATTGCCTTTTTCATCGAGCTTGACGTACAAGCCTTCTTTGGCATAGTCCGTTTTCCGACGGGTATATTTGATCTGGTAACCATAGTCGTCTTTGGTCTCAACCGTTTCCAGACCATTATTACAAGCGGGAAGCAAAAAGGTGCAAATACCTAGTAAACAGATTAGTTGACGCATGTTGATCTTTTCTTAGTGCTATAACGCTAAAATAGAGAAATGATTACAGAAAGAGGGGAGCTTTAGTTGGCTACCAGACAAAAAACAGTCCCGTTTCCCCCTGATCGAGATCAAAATAAGGAAACGGGACTAAATTTTGGGCCGAAAGAAAGCTATGCTTAGCTATTGACCGGTTTGCCATTCGACACTACGAGGTGGCGATTGACGGGGTTGCGGCCGATGCTTTCGTAGTAAAAGCCGTGTTTCTCCATGGTATTGAGATCGTATAAGTTACGACCGTCGAAGATGGCTTTGCGGCTCAAGTTTTCTTTGATGCGGTTGAAATCTGGTTGACGGAAAACACTCCATTCAGTAACGATAGCGAGGATGTCTGCACCATCGAGGGCACCGTAAAGGCTATCTACTAAAGTAATGCGGTCGCCATATTGCTTGGCTACGTTTTCCATGGCCTCAGGATCGTAGGCACGGATATTAGCCCCAGCTTCCAACAATTCGTCGATGATGTATAGGGCCGGAGCCTCGCGAATATCATCGGTATTAGGTTTGAACGCCAATCCCCAGATTGCAATGGTTTTACCCTGCAAGTCGTGTTGGAAAAAACGTTTGATCTTTTCTGCTAAGATGCTCTTTTGAATGCGGTTGACATTCATCACAGAGTTGAGAATCTTAAATTCGTATTCGTGTTGATTCGCCGTTTTGGCCAAGGCCTGTACATCCTTAGGGAAGCAGCTACCACCGTAGCCTACACCAGGGAATAAAAAGCGCTTTCCAATCCGGTTGTCACTACCCATGCCTTTACGAACCATATCGACATTAGCCCCTACTTTTTCACAAAGGTTGGCGATTTCATTCATAAAAGAAATCCGCGCAGCCAAATAGGAATTTGCCGCATATTTGGTCATTTCCGCCGAACGCTCATCCATAAAGATGATTGGATTACCCTGACGAACAAAAGGATTATACAATTTACGCATCACTTCCCGAGCCTTCTCTGATGAGGTCCCGATTACTACGCGATCCGGTTTGAGGAAATCATCCACCGCTACTCCTTCCCGTAAAAATTCAGGATTGGAAACGACATCAAATAACTCTTCGCTACAGTTTTTGGCTATGCGAGCGTGTACCTTTTCGGCCGTACCTACGGGAACGGTACTCTTATCAATAACGATCTTGTAATCTTCGATTAGATTGGACAACTGATCCGCTACTCCTAAGATATAAGACAAGTCAGCAGAACCGTCCTCGCCCGGAGGCGTAGGAAGCGCCAAAAAGATAATTTCGGCATCTTTGATGGCCTCACCCAAATTGGTGGTAAAATGCAAGCGCCCAGCTTTGGTGTTGCGCTCAAAAAGCAGATCCAGTCCAGGTTCGAAAATGGGAACTTCCCCATTTTTCATACGGGTGACTTTATTGGCATCGATATCGACGCAGATCACGTTATTACCCGTCTCTGCGAAGCAGGTACCCGTAACCAGGCCAACGTATCCAGTTCCAACTACTGCAATGTTCATCAGAATATTTTTTGGTGAAGGAAATGATATTTATTTGTGTGTTGTGAAAGAATTCTGTAATTCTTCCAGACAGTTATGATTTACTACGGGAAAACCCTCTACGGGGTTGCTTTTCGGGGCTTAATAAATCAGTAAGTCTAAAACGGTAGGTATTTTCTGACGCTTAGAAGAAGCTATGGAGGAAAAGAGCTGGTCAGAAAAACCCGAAGCTCCGATTGATTATTCAATCGGAGCTTCGGATGCGGGTTGGACTAGTAGAAATTGGAGCGATAATCTTTGATCGAGGCTTCTTTTTTCATGGCCTGAATCAATTGTCCAGCAACTTGCCCTTGGACGGGGCTGGCTGCTTGCTTACGAAGTTGAGCCATATTGGAAGGTGCTCCTGCTTCGGTTTTGTTAGTTACTTGGAGTACATATACCCCGTTGGAACCGACAATGGCAGGAGAAACACTATTGACTTCTTGATGGAAAGCTTGAGCGATCACACTAGGCTCGTCACCTAGGCCGGGTTGGAAACCAGCGCTAAACTGTACTGAGCGTAGGGTATCAATCTGACTATTGAAGGCAGAAGCTAGAGCAGCAAGGTTTTGACCAGCAGTGATCCGGCTCTTGATGGCTTCGGCTTTTTTACGGTTTCTAACCGCAGCTTCGATATCAGATTTCAGACTAGCTAGACTTACTTGGTTGGCCGCTTGGATATTACTCAAGCCCGCTACCACATATTTATTATCGCTAAAGTAGGTTTGATCTTGGTAAACATAAACTTCAGGTGAAGAATCGTTGCCACTAGCAGTAAAGGTCCATTTTATGATATCACGAGAAGCCTGTCCAGGCCCGAGTAGACCGATGGTAAAATCATTGGCTTTAAATGCAGGAGAGCTAGCAACTTCCAATCCAGCGGCCGTGGCGGCAGTTCTTACTGCATCCAAACCACGATTTTGACCAGCAAACTCTAAGGCTTCCCGGTAGCGTTTTTTCTGCGTATCAATACTAGGGATGATGGGCTTGCTGACGTAAGCAACTTTTACCCCTTGCTCATTATTAATATAGGTACGATCCAAAACTTCTACGATGTGAACTCCAAATTGAGTATTAACGGTGTATACCTTATTTTCTTCAGCGGTGTAAAAGATTAGGTCGTTAAACTCTTTAACCATTTGGCCGGGGTAAGAATTACCGAGGTCTCCACCTTTAGCGGCATTTGAAGCATCTTGGCTAAACTTAAGGGCCAGAGAATCAAAGCTAGCAACACCGTTTTCGAGTAAGTTTTTCAAACTATCGGCAGTGGTCAGGGCAGAAATCATTTCTACCTGGTTGCTGGCGCGGAGTAGAATATGGCGAGAGTGAACAGAATCAGGAAGTACCATCCGGTCTACCAATTTGACCGCATTGTATTTACCGGCATCTTCGTAGGGCCCGATTACATCACCAACTGAAGCGGCGAAGATATCATCGGCGATTAAGCCGTTGAGGGTTTCTTTTTTGACAAAGCCAGGGTCCATGGTTCCTTCGTTGAGGATAACGAAGAGAGAATCCTGAGTAGCTTTTGAAAAGTCGCCAATTAGTTCTTCCATCTCTGCCTTTAGATCCGCAGAATCTTTAGACGTTGGACTTACCTCAAAAACGACGTAATCTACTTTACGTGTTTCTTCATCCTGGACGAATTGTGCTTTGTTTTCATTGAGGAAAGCTTGGTAGTCGCTATCTTCAAGCGTAACGTCAGCGTCATCGATTTCGGAGAAAGGGATACGTACGTAATTAAAATCTACGGTCGACTGCTGATCTTGGTGGTAGCGTTCGGCTAACCAAGATGGGGTAAACATGGCCTTACTTACTAAGGTGTTGAGTTTGGTTTGCAGGCGATCTTTTTCAATCTCTTTTTGTTGGTGCGCCCAAAAAGCCCGGTATTGTGGATTCAATTGATCCTGGGCGATGGCGTCTTTGATTTGGTTGAGCTGGTTGCGATCCACCTGACGAGTGGCAGGGTTCATGAAACGGCTCTGAACGATTGGGCTAAGGTTTTGACCAAATTCCAGTTCCCGAAACTCGTTGTCACTTACGCCTAGACCGAGGGCTTCGGCTTCTTCCCGTACTAGGGCATCTTCAACGAAGTAGCTCCAGAGGGCGTTGCGACGGCCAAAGATATCACTACCCGAGCCCGAATAGAGGGCATCTTCTGCCTTGTAAAAATCATTGGCATTGATCTTTGTGCCTTCGATATTACCAATTACGTTTTGCGATTGACCGAAGATACTCTGCTGCCCTGAGAGGGTATCCATGAGGAGAAATCCCCCCAAACCGAGCCCGATGGCTACGATCAAAAGCCAACTGTTATTTCTGATTCTTCCAATTAATGCCATTCTGTACTATTCTTTTTACTGTGTGTTGAAGATTATTATTTTGGTATAGACGATTTCCTCTTTTATAATTGACTGATTAAATGGTTTTTACGCATAAAAACACGACAAGTTACTCTTTTAAAGAGTCAGATCGGATTGACCTTTAGAAAAAATCCATGCAAAGGTAAAGTCTTTGAGGCTTAAAATCAAAATTTTTTCTGAGGGGGCTGGGGCTACAAGCGTTTATTTTTCAAGGTGTTGGGCTGCGGCAGCCAACTCTTCGTAGAATTCTTCGCCATACTTTCGCACCAAGGCCTCGCGAGCAAAGCGGTAAACGGGGAGCTTGGCTTTGGCGCCATTGCTACAGGCTGCGGAGCAGATATCCCAGCGATCGTAATTGAGGGCCTCGAAGTTAACGGTAGGTTCAGAATTGACCCGAATGGGGTAGAGGTGGCAAGAAATGGGCTTCTTAAAATCTACGACGCCATCGTTATAAGCCTGCTCAATCCCACATTGAGCTACCCCGTTTTGATCGTAAGTCATAAAGCTGCAAGCACCATTGGGCAGGAGAGAAGTCCCGTATTCCTTTGGTTCTTCGTAATATACGGCCACGCCTTTTTCCTCAATCACCTCCAAACCCTCAGGCCTTAGATAGGGGCTAACTTTATCTAAAATCTCTACTAAGGTGGAGATTTCTTCTTGCTCCAGCGGAGCACCCCAATCTCCCTCCCAACAACATGCACCTTTACAAGCGTCGAGTTGGCATAAAAATTTTTCCTTCACTACATCGTCGTGGATCAAGACGTCTTGGATGATCAACATAAGGCATTTTTTTTCAAAAAAGTCCGGATGGCATAAATACGCAAAGGTAACACCATATATATATGGATAAGAAATGAAAAAGTACTATTTTTACCATCCAAGCTAAAAAACTTTTACTTTTTATAACCGTTAATATTACTAAACCAAATTTTCCAATTCAACAACTCTAGATGGACCCGCTAAAACAGAAATTTCAAGAAAAATCCTCCCAGTTAAAAACTGAAATTAAAGCTCTCCTCAAAGAACAAGGCTCAACTAAGGTCGACGAAGTAACACTGAAGCAAGTGTTTGGTGGTATGCGCGGCGTTAAGAGTATGGTTTGGGAAACCTCTCAGCTTGATGCTATTGAAGGTATTCGCTTTCGCGGTTATTCCATCCCCCAGTTGCGGGAATTATTACCAACAGGAACGGGTAAGGAACCTCTTCCAGAAGGATTGTTTTGGTTGATGCTAGTTGGTGAGGTGCCTACGGCAGAGCAAGTGAAGTGGCTGACAGACCAATGGACCAGTCGGAGTGTTGTTCCAGAACATACCTTCAAGGCCCTTGATGCCCTGCCTGTTGATACGCATCCCATGAC
>SPJL01035575.1_pt1 | contig 12922 bp, 12 predicted proteins | sample 3741751 | NCBI WGS metagenome assembly SPJL01 (sample SAMN10925998, study PRJNA522277) | cold seep metagenome | isolation source: Elba SIP-enriched marine methane seep metagenome, extraction at timepoint T3 | place: Italy: coast of Elba, Mediterranean Sea | reverse complement strand
GCCCAATACAGATGTAGTGGGACTGGAACCGGGGGCTGTCGTCACCCAAAATGTCTATAGCTACGTGGAAGAACGCCTGGCGCCCGTCGATTTGCTGGTGACCTGGCTTGGCAGCGACGCGGTGAGCGCGCTGCGGCCTGCCATCGAGGCTGCGGAAATTGAGCTTCATGTGATCGGAGACGGACTGGCGCCACGGACAGCGGATATCGCCATTGCGGAGGGAATGATGGCGGGCCGGGCGTTGTAGAGGCCCGGCGTTGTAAAGGTTCGGTGTTGTAAAGGTTTGGCGGGCAATCTCTATTTTTGTTACGAGTTTTTTAATGGTTGAAAAGTATTTTGATCCTCGAGGGTAATTGGCCGTGGCGAGTCTGAAGGCGATTTAAGCTTCTTCCGTCACAGCCCATGAACTTGGGGAGAGAAATATTTTGAATATGCAGCATGAAACTGTTCCTGGCAGTGCGCTTGCGTCGGAATCCGCCACCGTGGCTGAATCAGAAATGGCAGGAAGCACCTATTCCAAAGCTGATGAGTTTGCCGATAATTCACTGGCTCGGCTGGAGTCGGTTTGCCGCGGAATGTCAGAAACTAAGGGGATGGTTAGCGATGTCTCTCGCATCGTGACCGATCAGGCCAGCGCATTTGAGAACCTGCGTGGTCTCATTGAAGAAATGACAGTGTCGATGCGGGAAACTGACGCCGCCGGTCAAGACACCACCCATGTCACCCGTGAAGCGACGGAAGAGCTGGGGCGATCACGGAAGACAGTAACCGATGCCGTCAGCAAAATAGAACGATTGACCCAGTCAGCTCAAAGTATTGAAGATCGACTTTCAGGTCTCGAAGATTCCCTCAAGAGCGTCATTGTGATCGCATCCGGCATTCAGGGCATCGCGAAACAGACCAACTTGTTGGCGCTGAACGCAAGCATTGAATCGGCCCGTGCTGGAGAGGCTGGTAAGGGGTTTGCTGTCGTCGCTGGGGAAGTGAAGGCGCTTGCCAATCAAACGGCAAAGGCGACGGAGCAAATCAGTGAGACGGTTGAGGTCCTGACTTCCCAGGTTGGCAGCTTGATTGATGATAGTGGAACGGTCCTAGCCAACGCGAAAGAGGCTAGCGCCAGTGTTTTCGATATCGACACGGCGATGCATGGTTTTTCGGAGGTTTTTGGTCAGGTTGAGCGGCAGATCACCACGATTTCGACGGCAACGGATGCCAGTCTTGGCCGATGTGCGGATGTCGGGGGACGCTTTGATGAGATGGTCGATGGACTGAACACCGGCGGTATGAATCTGCAGATTGCGGATGATTGTATCGACGAAACGTTCCTCGAAATCGGCGATATGATGAATTTTATTGCGACCAGCGGTTTCAAGACGACGGATAGCCAGTATCTCAGTTTGGTCCGTGACGCGGCCTCCAAGATATCGAAACGCTTTGAAAAGGCCATACAATCGGGTGAGATTGATGAAGCGGGTTTATTTGACCGTCGCTATCAACCCGTCCCTGGAAGCGATCCTCAACAAGTCACGACGGAGTTTGTAGATTTTACGGATCGCGTGTTGCCGGAGATCCAAGAACCGATTCTTGCTTGCGATGACAAGATTGCTTTTTGCTGTGCCTGTGATGACAACGGCTATATCGGCACGCACAACCAGATCTACTCGAAAACGCAGGGAGATGACCCGGTTTGGAACAATGCGAACTGCCGTAATCGTCGGATTTTCAATGATCGCACTGGGTTGTCAGCCGGACAGAACCGCAAAGATGTTTTGCTGCAGACATACCGGCGGGACATGGGGGGCGGGCATTTTGTGCTTATGAAAGATGCTTCCAGCCCGATCATTGTGAATGGCCGGCACTGGGGTGGTTTTCGAATGGGGTATCGGGTTGTTTGATTTGCAATCGCGCAGAACTGGTTTTGGGCGGTTTCTTGCGGGCTAATCCGTTTGGCTGTGATTTGGAAGCCACTGCGTCGGCCAAGGGTCGCCTAGATCCTCTAACGCGCATAGGACGCTGTCTACGTCCAACCGGATGGCGACATCCTCCGCAAAGCTTAGGACAATCGTGCCGGGGCCGGTTGGTGAGCTGACGTCCGTTGGTGCATAGGATATTGCAAGAAGACTGAGCATCTTCTTGTTTTCTTGTTGCTGGACTCCCTTGCGCTTGACTGCGTTTACTGTATCGAATCTCAGTCCGGCATGGCCGCGACGGTATGGTGGGCCATCCGCGCTGTCTTCCCATCGAAATCTGTTTAGGGCGACCATGAATGAGCTGCTGTCCGGCAGAAACATCATGTCTTCCAGTGGTGCTAGCGCATCTTGCGTCATACTTGAAATAACCGATAGGTCTTCAAGATCACGTGCTCTTAGTTTCAGCCCCACCATTTCCCCCCTCGATATGCGTGTCGCCATTCACCTAAGAACCGGCGACGCGCTCAATCTTTGCTCCGCAGGCGCCGAGCTTTTGGTCGATCGCCTCATAGCCGCGGTCCAGGTGGTAGACCCGGTTCACAACGGTTTCCCCTTCCGCCACCAGGCCTGCGATCACCAAAGAGACCGATGCGCGGAGATCCGTTGCCATCACGGGAGCACCAACCAGATGGTCGACGCCGCGTATCATCGCGGACCGGCCATGCAGGTTGATATTCGCGCCCATTCTGGCCAGTTCCGGCACATGCATGAAGCGGTTTTCGAAGATCGTTTCCGTGACCATAGAGGCGCCTTCGGCGACCGTTAGCATTGTCATCATCTGTGCTTGAAGGTCGGTTGGAAAGCCCGGATAGGGCTCTGTCATGACATCTGTGCCTTTGATGCCGTTATGCGCCTCAACCAGAATGCCACTGTCAGTCGGTATGACCTCTAGCCCGGCGCGCGTCATGGCGGTCAGGGCGGCCTCTAATAGATCAGCGCGGGCACCGATCAGCTCCAGTTTCCCACCAGTGACAGCGGCAGCGGCGGCAAAGCTGCCGGTCTCAATCCGATCCGGTAGGACTTCATGAGTGGTGCCGCCAAGACTGTCGACACCATCAATCGTCAGGGTGTCCGTGCCGATCCCTTCGATCTTTGCCCCCATCTTAACCAGGCATTCGGCCAGGTCTGTCACCTCGGGCTCGCGCGCCGCATTCATCAGGCGCGTCCGGCCTTTGGCCAGGGTGGCTGCCATAAGAGCATTCTCTGTCGCGCCAACCGATACGAAGGGGAAGACGATGTCGGCGCCGGTCAGGCCATTTGGTGCTTCCGCGACGATATAGCCCTGAAACAGATCCACTTTTGCACCCATTTGCTCGAGCGCTTTGATATGCAGATCGACAGGCCGCGCGCCAATTGCACAACCACCGGGTAGAGAGACTTTGGCCGAACCAGCCCGGGCCACAAGGGGTCCCAGAACCAAAACACTGGCGCGCATTTTCCGCACGATGTCATAGGGCGCAAGCGTTTCGGTGATCCGTTGCGCATCCAGTGTCAGTCGTTGGCCGGTTCCCGGCATCGATCCTTTTGGAGGGGCTTCGGCGCTGATCGCGATCCCAAACTCACGCAGCAGGGCGCTGAGCGTCGCGATGTCGGCCAGCTTCGGCATGTTCTCAAGGATCAGGGGCTCATCACTGAGGATTGATGCACACATCAGGGGCAGGGCGGCATTCTTCGCGCCCCCGACCTTGATCTTGCCTTCCAATCGCGCACCACCGGTGATGACCAAGGAATCCATGCCACCTGTCCTTACATTTCCAGCAGCTGCAGGCGCCGGGTTTCCATCAGTATCGATATTGTCTTCGTCGTTATTCAGATCGCGAGGCGACATGAAAATACTCTCCACTATGCAATAAGGCTGTTCCGGTCTGGGAGTCAGACCGAACCGGGACGGCGCGGACACTCCTTAAACCATTTATCTTGGCCAATCATTCAACTTGGCCAACCATTCATCTGGACCACCCATCCAGGCCGGTTATTTTGCATCCGCGTTGAACCGCAATCTGGCTCCGGACTGTGTCAAAGTTTGGGCGGTGTTACGCCGCGTTGGCCCATATACTTGCCGGAGCGGTCCTTGTAAGAAACTTCAGGCGACGAGTCACCCTTCAGGAACAGAAATTGGCACACGCCCTCATTCGCATAAATCTTAGCCGGCAAGGGCGTGGTGTTTGAAAACTCCAGCGTCACATGGCCTTCCCATTCCGGCTCAAGCGGCGTCACATTGACGATGATCCCGCAGCGGGCATAGGTCGACTTGCCCAGACAAATCACCAACACATCGCGGGGGATCCGGAAATATTCCACGGTGCGCCCCAGAACGAAGGAGTTCGGCGGAATGATGCAGGTTTCCGCCTCGCGCTTCACGAAGGCATTTTCATCGAAGGACTTGGGATCGACGACGGCGTTGTTCACGTTTGTGAAGATGAGAAATTCCGACGCAGCCCGTGCGTCATAGCCATAGGAGCTGACGCCATAGGAAATTGTCCCCTCTCGGCGTTGGCTATCAACAAAGGGCTCGATCATGCCGTGATTGGTCGCCTGGTCACGAATCCAATGGTCGGGCAGAATGCTCATGGTTTGCTATCCTCGGCGCCACTGCGCGTATGTTTCGATTCTGGAGGGTCGGATGGTGCGGTTTCGTCCTGCTGGACGATACGCCCGCGTTTCTGGTTCTTGCGTCGCGCAAGATTTGCCCGCAGTTGCTCCGCGAGGCGCGTTTCACGGGTCCCGGATTTGGCCGAATTCTTAGCCCCGCTATCGCTATCCCGCGCTGTCATCGCCCCCAAATCTCGAATGGTTTAAGTCGTATCGCACTATATCTAGGGGGTGAGGGGGATTCCAGCCCCAACTTAGTGAGCAGTAAGGTTTTTAAGGAAATTTTCTGGCCAACATTGGCTCTGAAGGCATTTCCGAGCCTTGCACCGGCCTGAGCGCTATGGCATACACCCGCGTCATCGACAAAGGCGCTGCCGTGGCTCAGGGGTAGAGCACCCCCTTGGTAAGGGGGAGGTCGAGAGTTCGAATCTCTCCGGCAGCACCACTGTTTTCAATGGCTTAGCCGCATCCCCATTATCTTTCGCCACTCGAACGGTGCCCTTTTGAGGCCCATAGTGGTCCAGTGCCTCCACCGCTTCCTTGAACGTGTCTGGTGCCAAATGAGCATAACGCTGCACCATTTGCGGTGTTTGATGCCCCAACAAGGTCTGCACCTTGTAGAGCGATACCCCCGCCTGGACCAAGCGAGAGGCAAAGGTATGGCGCAGATCGTGGAAGCGGAAATCCTCAACCCCAGCCGCCGTCACCGCGTTCGCGAACGACGTGGTAACTTCAGCCATTGCCTTGCCTCGATAGGTAAACACCGGACCCGCTTTTTGCGACCCCAGCTCCCGCAACGCGGCGCTAAGCCGCGTTGTGAGACCCACCGTTCGATCCCGACCATTTTTGGTCTGGGTAAAGGTAACCGTGCGCCGGTCGAGCGAGACCTTGGACCAGTCGAGAGCGAGGATTTCTCCTCGCCGTCCGCCAGTATCCAACGCCGCGATCAGGATTGGCCTGAGATGTGACGTTGCGGCCTTTAACAGCCGCGCCTCCTCATCACGGGACAAGAAACGATAACGTCCCTGAATGGCCTTCATTCTCGGGAAGATCGGCATCTTGGCCAGCCGCTCTTCACGGTACGCCCGATTGAGACAGGCTTTCAGCATGCCGATTTCCTTTTGCACGGTGCCGAGCGACACTTCATCGCCCCGCTCATCAATAAAGTCTTGGATGCGCCCGAAGGTGATCTCATGACAATGTAGACCATCGAAGCGTCCCCAAAGCAGTTCAACATGGTATTTCGTATGCTTGTCGAACCCATCCTGGTTGCGCCGTTTCAGATGTTCCGCGTACCGAAACAACGCGTCCTCGAACGGGTAGGGCGGGACAGTGCCGAAATGCTCCTGGAAAAGGACTTCCTTCTCCATGTCGCCAGCAATCGCCCGCGCTATCTTTTCATCCTTAGTCCCAAGGCTCTTGCGTTCGCGCGAGCCGTCGGGGTGACGAATGTCAACGTAGTAGGTTCCTTTCTTACCTTTCCTAAAGATACGCATAATGTACGCCCTCCTTCCTTGATTGCGGTTGGATGGGCGCTGTCGCGGTCCATCATGCTTAACACAAAACGGTCGATATCGCGAATATCCCAGCGCGATAATCTGGGCCCCAAGCAGTAGCTGGGTAACCCCATATTCCTGAAAGTTTCGACGTTAATGCCTAGGTAAGCCGCTGCTTCTTGAGCCGATAGAAACCGACGGGCAGGCAGATGAGTCAAAGTGTCGCGCGTCATGAGGCGACCGCCTTCTTCTGCGCGATGAAGCGTTCCAGCATGTCGAGGTCGTTTTCGGGCGTGTCGGTTTGCTCTTTCGCCCGCTCCAGCCACCGGGCCATGTTTTTCCCGAAGTGCTGCGCGGCCTCCTGTTTGGCTCTCAGATCGGCATGGGTGTAACGTTCGGTCGTCTTGATCGAGCGATGATCCAGGCCCTTGCTCACTGTGTAGATGTTGGCCCCGCTCATCACCGCATGTGTTGAGGCGGTGTGCCGCAGATCGTGAAAGTGCAGGTGCTCGCAGCCCGCCCGTTGTCGGTAGTGCTTCCACCCATCGAAATCATGCAACGCCTCGTTCGGGTTGCGTGGGCTCGCGAACAGCCATTTGCTTTCTGGAAAATCCCGCAACCGGGCACGCACGATCTTGGCCGCGATAGGCGACAGGATACTCACTTCCCAGCGCTTGCTCTTGGCGAACTCGGGTGGCTTGCGCCACACCGCAATTTCGCCCTCGGCTGTTTGCTTGAACTCAATGTATCGTTTCTCGATATGCAGGAGCTCTTGCTTGCGCGCGCCGGTCAGCAACGCGAGGCGTATCCCATCAATGGAACTGCGATAGCGTTTCTTGCCGAGCGCCAAATCCTCTTCCAGCAAGCGCATCAAACGCACGAGCTCTTCCTCGTTGCCCCACATCTCGCGGGAGGACTCTTTGAAGCGGCGCACTGATTGGGCTGGATTTAAGTCCAGATAGCCCCACTCAACCGCACGGGCCAACGCGTTCTTGATGAGAGCAAGTTGTCGGTTAGCGGTAATCCGCCCGCCCCAATGACGTGACGCATCGCTGATCGGGCCATCTTGAACTGAGACCTTGCGGTGAAAATCGCTAATGGCCGTTCGATCCAGCTTGAACAACGGGATGTCGCCCAGGATCGTCTTTATCGTGCCGTCGATGTAGCGTTGATACCGATACAGTGTCCGGGGGGCGAGAGTCTTCTCCTGGTGATGGCGTTTAATAAACTCGTCCAGGAAGTCGCCAAAGGTCATCTTGCTGCCACGGGCATAGTCATCATCGGCGAACGGGTCTTGGTTCTGTCGTGCCTTGAGCAGCAGGTACGCCGCGTGCCCTTGCGCCATTTTGGCGTTGTAGCTGTGCCACTCTGGGTTTGGCGCATGGCGCTCCCACGTGCCGAAGGCACGTTCATAGGTGTGCGTCTTGGCGCACTTGGTTTCCTCATCCCATTGCTTGAGAGAGTACCGGATGGCGAACTCTGCTTCACCCGGTTCACGGCATGTGACGATCAAGGCACGTTCCGTCAAATCGGCCAATACCGCCGGATACTCCGGCCCCTCCACAAGCAGTTGAATGGCGTCATCGGTGAGATGATCCATCATCGTCTTGTTCCTATTTACGGTTAACGGGTTATCGGTTGGACAGCCATCAGGCCAAGCAAACCCAAGGGTTTTCGTGCCATTGAGGCGCCACACCGTTACCCATAGGAATTGGCTGATCTGCTAGAATGCTCGACGTCGGGTTGCCAGAAGGCGAACCGCAATGCGACCCATTAGGTCCTAACGTAAAGGCACAATACCACTTATTAGTGTATTCGTCAAGTGAAATCTGACATTCTCTATACAAAACAAAGTGTTAGCGTTCACGTTGGGAGCATCCCCGCGTCACTTTTGATGATTTCATGGAAGGTGCCATGCTAGCACGGACCCTGAATCCTCAGAAAGTGACGATCAAAAAAGCTATTTCGCCAATTCACATTGTAACGATAACACAAGATTTAATGAGAACAAAACAAAAATATCGTTTCTCTGGATTCACCAAGAAACAGCGCTGGTGGGCTGTTCTCTGATCCACGCGTCTGCGGTCTGTCCTTAAGAGAGAGGCCGGCTTGTGCGGTAAAGGGCCGCTTCGCTGTCTCCCCTTGACCGCGCCACCCCATCGCTTGCGTTATCCCTACGACGGATGGCTCCGGGAAACAGCGCCCACTGGCTAAGGCCACAGAATGATGCTACGCATAGATGTGGTGATGATGGGGGCAATGATGAGCCGGTTTGAGAAGCGCGTTAATCAGGAAATCGAAAACGGATTCTCGTGGTTGGGAGTGTTGGCCAAAGTGGGTTGGGCAACGGGAGCGTCTATCGGCAACAGCATTCACCAGAGCCGACTACACAAAGCCATTGAGCAAGAACGCGCCCGCCGAGCCACTATTGAGGCGCATGAAAAACGTGAGGAGATCGCCTCCAAGGTGCGAATTGAAAAATTCGAGAAAGTGATGCTGGCGAAACTTGAGAACGATCTTATCTAATCACAGGCGATGGCCGGTAAACGTCAACACTACATCCCGAAGTTTCTGCAGCGAGGCTTTCTTGCCGAAAAGAAGGGCAAGAAAGAGTTCGCTTTTTGCTATCAGGCAGAAGGAAACGTTTTCAAAACCGACATAGAGAATATTGGTGTAGGCACATACTTTTACTCTGAACTTTCCGATAGTGGTGACCCAACACTTGACGATGAGATCACAGAATATGAGCCGCACATAGCCAATCTCGTGAAGGGTTTGCGTGGCTTGCCGCACGGGGCACAGGCTGATCCGCATCAAGTTGGTGACGTTCTTGGCCATCTTGCAATTCGTAGCGCCCATTTGCGGGGCTCAATGAGTGGAGCGTTCTCGCAAGTCTTGGACGGCGTTCAAGATTTTTTCTCCTCTGATGATCAAATAGCGTCGCTACTGGGAGCTAACGAGGATGAAATCCCCGCGCCCGTTGTCGATGGCTTCTCTCATCAGCTCAATCAATTTCCTTACATTCGATCACTTGGAATTCCAGACCGCGTTCTCACGCGGTTAATCTGGATGTGCTTGCAAGAACGGCAGCAGGAGTTTGCCGACGCGATCCAAGATCAACTCGCGGAGACTATCCATGCGATGAAGAGTGAAGGGCCGAGTGTTGCGACGCGAAGTCATAAAAGGGCTCTAAGCGAATCGTACCGAGCCGAGGCATGGGCAAAGAAGTTTGCCAAACTAGATTGGTGCGTCGCCAAGACCGACTACGGTCTCCTTCTCCCGGATTGCATTGCGATTGGCATCCACGAGAATGGTGTTCCTTATCCGGTTCTGTTCGCCGATGAGGAGGAGTTGGCTATCGTGCTGTTTCCAGTCTCAACGCATACTCTGTTGGTTGGAACTTGCAGTACTATCCAGGCAGTCAATGCCATTTCAGATTTCAACGAACACGCCGCAATGTGCGCAAACCAGTTTTTCATTTCAGCGCAAAAGAACGAGGCGTTTTCCGAACTCGTTGAGGTCATCGGTACCAGGACAACGAGCTTCTTCAGTAGCGTAACGTCTGAAGCAATTGCTGACTTTTGGAATAAAAACAAACCCACTGTCGTCAGCAGCGAAGATCAACTGAGTTCAGGCGACGACCAGAACTCGACGAAGTCTGAAATAACGCAATACTGCATTCCCGTTTCGCTCTCAGGGTTCGCATCGAATGATGTTGCGGAGAAGGTTCAAGCACAGCTCGTGGCAATTATTGAAAATCTTGCATCCGTTGTATCGTTGCGCAGGGTGGCGGGTATTTCTATTGTGTCGGCATATGATGAAGAGAAGCAAATCTATGAAGACGCACCAATACCCGATAACGACGTGTCTGCTGTTGGAGTTGTGACAAGTTACCCTGAACAAAACGACGGTTTCATAAAGCATAGGATCATTATCCGAGCTTCTTTCGCCGAGTGGCTTATCTCAGATCAAGAATATGAGGTCAGAACCGCCTCAGCCCTCATTGTTGCCAAGCTCTTTGAGAGTGCTGTTTTGGACAAGGTTGAGGAAGTGTTTCCGGGGTTGCTTTCTCAAGCGCATGGTTCGTGGATGACGCAATGGTTATTCAGTTCCGGGTACAGTGGAGTCGAGAGCTATTTGTGTGCGCGTTTGGGCGGGAACAGCTTTCCTGAGCACAAAGAGTATCTGGAGGATATTCTGGAGCTTCGGCTAAGATCGGCTGCTCAAGAGATTGTGGCGCGTCGGTTGGACTACCGCGAGCACGGTGATCTAGATCAGTTGTTTGGTGACATTGCACCTCATCTGAGAAGTGTGCTGTCCGCTTCGGCATCTGTGGTCGCATTGGCGGAGACGCGAAGTACACCAACGATTGTCAGTAGCTCGCTAGACTCGCTTCTAAAAGTATCTGGATTACGAAGTTGGATAGAAAAATACCGTGAGGACCTTGAGCTTATTTGGGCACGTTACGGAAGGTGGCAAAACGCGAATGAACTCACCCGGTTATCCGCCCATGTCGAGCGCCTGCTGTTCCAGTTTGGGATTGTAATGTGGGAAAATGAAGACGGGAAATGTCAAGTTTCAGTCCCCATCGCCACCGATGCTGTCGCTCTTGGTTTGACGCCCGTGATCGAGCACGACAGCGCAAACTGAAAAGAGGCCCAGCGCTTCGCCAGAGCCGATCCAACACCCGCCGCCGTTAGCCAAAAACCTCTGCGACCACGCGTTCTTTGAGCTCGTTGAGTGCGTTCAATCCGTCTTGATGCCGTTGATCCATCTTGTTCAAGGCGCATGTTAGAACCAACGCAATGACGAACCCATAGTCTAAACAGGCGACAAGTGCGCGACGAGTCTGCCAGCTATCGTGCCCATACATGGCAACAAGTGATACGCCTGTATATCCGTCGTTTCTTTCGCTATCGAAGGAGATATTGTCGATAACAGAGGCGACGTTTGGGTGGGCGCCTTCGTCGATCGTGCGTTCGTAGATTTCAAGGATGATACTCCCACTTTCGTCCTGAATTTTGTTGATGGCATCTGCTGTTTCACGAACAGCAGAATTAAATTTTCGTCGAGCCAATTTACGTTCGGTGTCACCTTTATTTCGATCCAGCCAGACTTGACACAAAGATTCATCCTCAGACATACGGTAGGCATAACAACCGGATTCCAATGCGGTGCGAAGGACAGGGAACATAGCCGCTGTATGGCCGGACATCGCGACTCGAATCCCCGCCAGATACAGCATGAACGCATTGAGTGATAGCAGCGCCGGAACAGGTTGCAGATCGTCTTCTCGCCAAAGTATTTTTGTGAAATAATCGTGATACTCACGCAGGGCACTTAGCAATGCGCCATTCTCAAGCATCAAATCTTCAGTTATCTGATCCGCTTGGTTGAGATAGTCGTCAAGGGAGGTGCTTATTTTTGCTTTCATAGGAACTCGTGTATCATAGTTTCAAGCGGAATTTAACATACAGAGAACAAGTATCGAAGGCCCCCTATGGAAGATACTGTAACAGTCAAAGTTTCATGCGCATCATGTGGCCAAGAACTCCCATCGACCTGGGCATCAGAGCCTGATGGTAAAAAATCACTTTGTCCGGTGTGTGGCACAACGGCGCGTGCATTTGCCGTGGAAGCCAAGACTGGAATTCGGGTGCGAGACAATGTGACCGCCCGCCTAAGAGGGGCAAAAAAGATTGGTAAGAAGAAGTTTGCAAAAGAGATGGCTGTTGGTTGGGTGCCTAGCAAACATCAAGACAGTATGGTCTACAAAGAGTGGGTTATTGATCGAACGTCTGAGCCAAAGTGGTATTTAGAGAAAATCACAGACGAAAATGGGTCGGTCATTCATGAAGTGAGCCACCCGCTGAAAGACCATAAAGGGCACGGTTCCGATAAGTTCAGGAATGAAGCAAAAGGTGATGACGCCGAGGGATCAAAATAACTCCCTCGCTTCAACATCACCCAAGCCCTCCCAATCACCGTAGAAACCACCCGTCGTCTCCTCATGCGTTTTGAGGAAGAGTCGATGGGCACAGGCCATCACGGTGTCATCTTTGGCGGCGAGGGCTTGGAGCTTCTCCAAGGTGCGTTGTTTCTCGAAGACCAACAACAGCCGTGCGCCGTGGGGATAGTTTTGCGCATCTTCAATGGCGGCCCACGTGCCGGGGTGGCAATAGGTTTGCACCTGGGCGAACAAGCGCCGTGCATCATCGCCGTTGTGCTGTTCGATCAACAGTAAACGCGTCACCCCGTCTGGCATGGTGAACGTCGCGATTAGATCGGGCGCAATCACTTTGTCTTTGATGGTCATCGCCGTGGCTGGCCGAGCTGTGGTGCCTTCGTGTTGGCCACGGCCATAGTAGGTCTTGATCGTCTCCAAGACACCACTTTCTGTCTCCAACCACAGGGCGAGGCTGATGTGCAGATCGACACATTGGCACCGATGCACATAGTCGTTGGCAAACAGATGCGCTGACTTCACCCACTGGGCATGCTGAGGATCAGTCCCCGCTTCGAGTAGTAGATCGGCGCCACGCTCTGTCAGGGCATAGAGAATCGGTAACCGCCCATGGATTGGCAAGGCGCCAAAGTCGAGTGAGCGCACCAACATGGGGGAGCGTTCTCGCAACGTCTTAAGTGCCGCTTGGATGGGGCCAGGATGCTTCGCCACGCCAAGCCGCAACAGATGCTTGCTGGTGCAGTAGTGGAAACGCCCTAACGCGCGCACGATCGCTTCTTCAGTCGGGGAAATAATCTCCGCCACGGGCTTGCCCGTCTTATATGAGTGGACGGTCGATGACCGCGTCAGGTGTTTGGGAGTGGGGTTGGTCCAAGGCCCCTGTCACGTCGCGATAGTAT
>SPJL01044607.1_pt1 | contig 12929 bp, 13 predicted proteins | sample 3741751 | NCBI WGS metagenome assembly SPJL01 (sample SAMN10925998, study PRJNA522277) | cold seep metagenome | isolation source: Elba SIP-enriched marine methane seep metagenome, extraction at timepoint T3 | place: Italy: coast of Elba, Mediterranean Sea | reverse complement strand
TTGCGCAGGACCTTGTTCCCGATGTGGCAAGACTATCCGACCAGGTCAGTCAGGATTGGGAGGCACGATTCAGGTCTGAGTTTGGTCTGGGAGACACCAAATAGGCTATGGTTTGCCCAGACTTTTGATCTGTTCAAGCCCAGGCAGGATTTCACTATAGGTAAACTCGACCTTGCTTTGGGGACCGCCGATGGCCGGGTCAGGGAAGCGGGTCGACCAAGCGTCCATCTTCAGCATCAGACCGCAGAGCATGCCGCCGACTGCACGGTGGTGCGTCGTGATCAACCGGCGAACATCGCGAAAGCGTTCTGCATTGATATCCCGCCAGAAATCCTCTGTCTGTTTGTCGAAGATATCAAAGCGCGTCGTGACCGCGCTGGAGACGTAGTTCAGGTCATCCAAGATGCCCCGTATAATTCTATCCTGCGCCCGGTCATTTTTGATAATCCAGTTTGATCGAAGGTCGCCAAGCCAATCCTGGAAAACTGTTAGTTTTGGCACCATCTCGTCCAGAATCTCACGGAAATAGGCTAGGGAAAGGAAGATGTCGCCGTAATCTTCAATAAACTTTGGAATCTCATTGATCCTGACGGCAAGGCTGTCGGCCATTTGGGTCAGGCGGCGTATTGTTTCTTCCTTATCCGGATTTCGGAGTAACTTTGACAAATCCGCAGCGTCTTCCAGTGGGGAGGCATCCTGGCCAAACACGTGCTGGACCAAGGGACGCGTGAAGGTTGCCATGCGTTCGGAGAGCTCGGCGCGTTTGGTCTCAGAAAGCGTTAGATGTTCGCTTTCATCGACATCGAAATCCATGTTCCGCAATCCGATACGGGTCGAATAGACATCGAAACTGGGGGTTCTACCGAGCTTTTCTATCTGATTGATATCAGCACGCAGTTCCTCGCCATCCTCGCTTTCCAACATGAGTACAATATCGGAAATGGCGATCTGCCCGCTACCGGATACCCGATCCCGAAACAGCTCAACCGTGGTCTCGAAGCGATTGTTCTTGATCAGCCGTGCTCGTTTAAGGGCGCTCGTCTTTAACGGCATGATAGATAGCGGTAGGATATGTAGGCTATCCATGTCCGAAGCCGTCGGCTTCGCAACAAGGGAATCTCGCTCCCCACTCATACTCGTTTATACTCCCCAATATGCCCGTCAGCTCGGACTTTGTGGCAGGGGATTGCATAGGTCAATTCTGGAAAGGGCTTCAACTGCAAAACTTCATGCCGAATTCATTTGCGGCAATGGCTGTGGGCGGGTATCCGAGGGCATCCAACACTATCTGTCACCCCTTAACCCCGGTGCTTTTCTGCCAGGAGGCCACCCATGCGCTATGCTGATCGTGTCAACGCAATTGCGGGCGAATCCGACAAATCTTGGGAAGTTCACATGGTTGCCCGGAAGCGGGTGGATGCGGGGGAGCGCATTATTCAGCTGACGATTGGCGATCATGACCTGGGCGCGCCGGCAACAGCGGTTGAGGCGACCATCAAGGGGCTGAAGGACGGCTTGCATCACTACACCAATGCTGGTGGAGAGCCGCGCCTTCTGGACGCCGTTTTCAAGCATTGCCAAAGCCGTCACTATCCCCATTTGAAGCCTGAGCAGGTTGTTGTCGTGCCGGGTGCGCAAAATGGGCTCTATTCGGCGGGGATGTGTCTGTTCAATCCCGGCGATGTGGTTCTGGTGCCGGAGCCCTATTACGCAACCTATATGCCGGCGGTACAGGCGAGCGGCGCGATCGCCAAGCTTGTCCCATTGCGTCCAGAGAACGACTTCCACCTGGATAATGCCGATCTGGAAGCTGCCTATGCTGCGGCGACCGGGACGGTGCGCGGTGTCCTGATCAATTCCCCCCACAACCCCACAGGTGTCGTGATGCGACCGGAGACGGTCACTGCCGTCAGTGATTTCATTAAGGCGAATGACCTGTGGCTGATATCGGACGAAGTCTATCAGGATCTCATCTATCGCGGCGAACATATTTCTCCCTGGAATGAAGCGGGGATGTCGGAGCGAACGATTGTCCTGGGCAGCTTTTCTAAATCCTTTGGGATGACCGGCTGGCGCCTTGGGTGGGTAATCGGACCCGAACTGGTGGTTTCTCATATCCGGGAGTTGGCGGGCTGCATGCTTTTTGGATTACCGCCTTTTGTTCAGGACGCCGGCGCGACAGTCATCGAACATGCGGATGAAATCATTCCGGTGCTGCATGAACGCTATGGATCACGGGCCAAAGCGGCGGTGGAAGGGCTTAGCCGCATCAATGGATTGCGCTATCACCATCCCGACGCCGGTATGTTCGTGATGTTCGATGTATCACCCTTTGGGTTGGCGCCGAGGGATTTCGCGCTTCGTCTGTTGGCAGAGGAAGATGTCGCGATCCTGCCTGCCGATGGGTTTGGCCCCAGCGCGTCAGGGTATCTGCGGATGAGTCTCAGTGCCCCGGTTGACGGTGTTTCGGAGGCCTGTGAGCGCTTGAGCCGTTTCGTTTCGCGACTTTAACCAGGAAAGGCGTTCGTCGCGGTCGCTGAGACTAGGCCGCTGTTTCCACGCGATTGCGGCCATTCCCTTTTGCCTCATAGAGCGCCTCGTCCGCGGCCTTCATCATTTCGGAGGCTTTTTTGTAGGCACCTTCGTTTTCATGGCTTGCGATCCCGGCGCTTAGTGTCACGACAAACGCCCCATTCGGAGAGGGATGGGAGACCTGGGCAAAGGCGTCTCGAACCTCATTGATAACGCGCAGAGCGGCGTCTTGTGGTGTGTCCGGCATCACCACAACGAATTCCTCGCCCCCATAGCGTCCAATCACGTCGGTGGCACGCAGCCTTTGCTTCAATAGGTGAGACAGGCTCTTCAAGACCTGATCGCCGACAGGATGCCCGTGGGTGTCATTGACCGTTTTGAAATGGTCGAGATCAAGCAGAACCAAAGACAGCGGTGAACCCGTTCGCTTTGCCCTGCCGAAATCTACGTTCAGGCGTTCCTTGATTGCGGTGTGGTTCAATAGACCCGTCAGGCTGTCGCGCAGCATCGTCGCCCGCAACGCCCGGAAGCGTTCGGCCCGTGTGGCAATTGCGTTGACCAGTAACTCGGCGTTGATCGGCTTTGTCAGGAAATCATCCCCGCCGGTCCGCATAAGGATCAACTGTTCTCGCCGGTCATCCTCGTTCGACAGGAACACGATCGGGATCGAATCATAGGTCGGTTCCTGACGGATTACCTGCGCAAGTTCCCTGCCTTGAACTTCCGGCATAAAATGGTCCATGAGGATCAATTCAGGCCGAAACTCCGAGAGTTGATCGAACACTTTGTTGGGGTCATGCAGCGAAAGGACTTCCATCCCGGCGGCGCCGAGGACTGTGGCGTGGAACTTAGCGATGGTTTTGTCGTCATCGACAATCAGAATGCGATAGGGGGCGTGTTCCTTATCCCGTCGCGTTGCTTCCAGCCGGTCGACCAGGGCGATCATGTTTAGAGGTTCGCCCAGAAAGGTGCTAACGCCAGCCCGCACCGCCGCCAGTCTGGTCTGCATAGAAATATCCTGGGATAGGACGATCATCGGCGGCAAGCTCGTGCGATCATCCATATACTCAATCATTTCCAGGGTTTTCTGGCCTAGAATGGATCCATCGATACGAATGATTAAATGGCTGGGTTTCCGCCTTTTGAGGATGTCGCTCAGGTCATCCCGTCTGCCGATTTCATCAACCCAATATCCGAAGGGGGCAAGCCGCTCGGATATTGTGTCGTGCTTCTTACCAGTCACATCGAGCAACAAAACCAGGCGAGGCTCTTCATCGGGCGAGGGAGGGGAATTTTCAGGCTGGGAGCTTGGCTGCTGTCGATGGGCAATAGTAGACGGATCGCCGACACTAGCCTGCGCGTCTCCTACAGAATTGGATTCTTGTGCCGTTTGAGACAAGCCCGCCACCCTCTATCGTCTCTCCCTTTCAGTCTATCCTCTGGGCGAGACCGCAGCAAGGCGGGCGCATCACTCAATGCAGCTATTCACCCTTTTTGAAGGGTGCATGGGAGGCAAGGTAATCGCGTGCATCGGCTTCGTATCCACGTTCTTCCTCCAAAAAGCGCGCGACAGCTTCTCTAAAACTTGGGTCTGGAAGCCAGTGAGCCGATACAGTCTTAACGGGCTCATAACCGCGTTGAATCTTATGCTCCCCCTGTGTCCCGGCCTCGACGCGGGAAAGCCCTCTTTCTATGGCGAAGTCGATCGCTTGATAATAACACGCTTCGAAATGCAGGAATTTATAGGCTAACTCACAACCCCAGTTTCTCCCATACAGGGCGTCATCGCCAATCAGGTTCAGCGCCCCGGCAATCGGTGTGCCTTCCACGGATGCCATGACCAGCATGACGCGGTCCGACATGCGCTCCTGCAACAAGGAAAAGAATTCTCGATTGAGGTAGGGCGCGCCCCATTTTCGGTCATAGGTATCCGTGTAGAAACGGTAGAAGTGGTCCCAATGATGTTCTTTCAGAGCCTCTCCGGTCAGGCGGCTCAGTTCAATGCCGGCTTCAGCAACACGACGACGTTCTTTCTTAATGGCCTTGCGCTTGCGGGATGCCAGTTCCCCCAGAAAGTCATCGAATGTTGCATATCCCTTGTTTTGCCAATGAAACTGATGGCCGTGACGAATCAGAAACCCGGCGTCTTCGAACAATTGGGCCTGTGAGGGCTCCAGGAAATTGACATGCAGGCTTGAGACGCCATGACGATCAGCCAATTCCGCAAGGCCTGAAACAAGAAGCTCTTGCGCCCTGATCGGATCACGCGATTTTGAGACCAGCAGCCTTGGGCCGGTCACCGGCGTGAAAGGAACCGCGGATAAAAGCTTTGGGTAATATGAGCCACCGGCCCGCTCATAGGCATGTGCCCAGGAATGATCAAAGACATATTCACCCTGGGAATGTCCCTTCAGGTAGACAAGTGCCGCCCCCTCCATACCGCCATTTTCATCGCGCAGGATAAGGTGCTGGGGAAGCCAGCCTGTTTCCGCTTTGACGCAGCCCGTTTCTTCCAGGCTGGCGAGGAAGTCCCAACTGACGAAAGGGTTATCGGTACCTGCGCATGAATCCCACGCAGCCCGGTCCACAGAGCTCAGGGACCGGGCAACCTCAATCAGGGCACTGTCGCCTCCATCTGGCATCAGTCGACTTCGAAAAGGCCTTCGACCTCTACCGCGACATTCAAGGGCAGGGAGCCGGCTCCCATCGCGACACGCACATGCTTGCCTGCATCTCCAAAGATATCGCCCATAACATTTGAGGCACCGTTGATGACCTTCGGGTGGTCCGTGAAATCTGCCGGGCAGTTTACGTAACCGCCCAAACGGACTACCCGCTTAATCCGATCAAGATCACCGCCAAGCGCATCCTTGACCTGGGCGATCAGGTTCAAGGCACAGACACGTGCGGCTTCCTGACCTTCTTCCAATGTGAAGTCCTGACCGACTTTACCGACATATTTCAACTCGCCATTCCAAAAGGTTACCTGACCCGCGACATAGATCAGATCACCGTGGCGGTGATGTTGGACATAGGCCCCTGCAGGAGCGGGCGGGGTCGGCAATTCAATGCCAAGTTCCTGAAGGCGTGCGTCGATCTTTCCGGCCATGGTTTTCTCCTGACTGACGTGATGTGAGATCAAATGGGCTCATCTGAGCGTTCGTGTTCAAAGGGGACAGTCTCTTCGACAGTCCAAGGCTAAGCGACTATATAGGGGGTTGCGCCTGCCCGTCTATCTCGATGGTTTGGCTTTTCCATGACACGGCGGTCACGTATGGTCTGGAACGAGCATGCGAGGCTCGTGGAAGCTGGGCGCGTATACGGATTGATCCGAGGGGATTATGCTGTCATTTGACGATAAAGAATTGCCTGCGAAAGTGATCTCCTTGCGCCCACCGGAAGGTGAAACCGTCCCCGCTTTTGTCGATTCCCCGCATAGTGGTTACGACTATCCTGCCGGGTTTGATCCTTTGGTTCCCATAGACGATCTGCGGCGTGTAGAAGACGCCTATGTCGATATCTTGTTCGGCGATGCGCCAAAGCATGGGATCGGGCTGCTTTCGGCCCTATTTCCGCGCAGCTTTATTGATCCGAACCGGGCGGCCAGTGACATCGACCCCGATATGATCGCCGGGACCTGGGATGGCCCTCTGCGCCCTACGGAGAAGTCGCGGATGGGGCATGGGCTGGTCTGGCGCAGTTACCCATCTGATAGACCTCTCTATCGTGATAGATTGCCGGTGTCAGAGATTCGGGATCGTATCGAAAACTATTGGCAGCCCTACCATGATTGCCTGCGCCAGCAGCTGGATCACTTACACACGCTGTTTGGTGGGGTTTGGCATATCGATGGCCATTCCATGCCGACCAGCAGCAGCCCCTATGTGCCCGGCCGTCCTGGAGCACGGGCGGATTTTGTGCTTGGGGATCGCGATGGCACGACATGCAGCGCGGAGTTTACGCGCTTCATTGCGGCAAATTTGACGGAGCTAGGGTATGCCGTGCGGATCAACGATCCCTATCGCGGGGCAGAACTTGTGAAGGCCTATGGAAAACCAGCGCTCAATCGGCACAGTATCCAGATTGAGATTAATCGAGGCCTCTATATGAATGAGGCGACGATGGAACGCTCGGTGGGATTTGATGCGCTACGGCGAGATATTGGACGGCTCTTGGAGGCTTTGGCTGGTTATACCAGCATGCGTGCGACCGGAGTCATGGCGGCTGAGTAAATGCCGGTTGAGTAAATGCCGGCTTAGTAAATGGCGGCTGGGTAAATGCCGGCTGGGTAAATGCCGGCTGGGTAAATGCCAGCGGAGTAAATGGTTGGGAGAGCGTCTTGATAATTATCCATGGATTGAAGAACTGCGATAGCTGTCGGGCGGCGATGAAGCAATTGAAAGCCGCCGGAGTTGAGGTGCAGCTGAACGATCTCAGTCAATCTGGTGTGTCGCGCGATGTCGTGGAATCTTGGCTGAATGCACTCGGTGCTGCGGCCCTGATCAATCGAAAGAGTGCTACATGGAGAGGGTTAGGTGAGGAGGCGCGCGCGCTTGCGGATGGTGATCCGGTGACGTTGCTGGTTGAAAATCCGAAACTCATCAAAAGACCCGTTGTCGAAACTCCGGATGGGCATCTCTCCATCGGACTGGATGAAACTCGGATCAAGCGTTAGGCGACGACTTAGCGTAAGGACCTGATGCTTCTGCGAGCGTTGGCAGATAGATCGTGACTGTTGTGCCGACCTGAACAGCGCTGTCGATCTCCAGCCGACCGCCAAGGCCCTGACACAGCATATGGCAGATAGAAAGCCCAAGGCCGGCGCCGTCCCGTTCCCGGACCATGGGGTCCTTTCCACGCTTGAACGGATCGAAAATATTCGGCAAATCCTCTGCCGCGATGCCAATCCCGTTATCTTTCACAATGATGGTCAGATTGCTGCTGTCATCAAGTTCGCTGATGATAGAGATATTCCCACTCTCGCCGGTAAACTTGATTGCATTGCCAACCACATTGATGATGATTTGACTCATGGCACGCCTGTCGCAAACGAATGCTGGGGCTCCATCAGCCATTTTTGCCTTTGTTAGGTTCACAGAGACGGCAAGGCGTTTGCGGGTGGCCTCGTCGTTCAACATTCTGACGCAGCGTTCGACAAGCTCATCAGGGGCAAAGGGGGACGGGTCCGGTTCGAAACCACGTGCATCGATCTTCGATAGATCCAGCAAGTCATTAATGATTTCAAGTAAATGCGTGCCGCTGTTTTTAATATCTTCGATGTAATTTTTGTAACGTTGGTTCCCCAGAGGGCCGAAGATTTCACTTAAGATCAGTTCAGAGAAGCCGATTGTTGCGTTCAAGGGGGTACGCAATTCGTGGCTCATGCTGGCAAGAAATTGAGACTTCGCCAGGTTTGCTCGTTCCGCCCCTTCCTTAGCGGTGCGGAGCTCTCGCTCGAGTCTCGCGGCGTCTGAGATATCGGATATGACTATGGCGATGCCGCCATTAGGGATCAGCTGCTCGACTGTGCGAAACCAACGACCATCACGGTGTTTGAGTTCAATTGGACCCTGAGGGTTTTCATGCGCCCGCATTCTTTCGGCGATAAAATTTTCCGCAGACAAGGGGCGGTGGTCGATAAAGCCAGCATCCACTGTTGATCGGACAATCTCTTCGAAAGTTTGGCCGGGTTGGATCTGTTGCGACAACGCCCCATACAAATTTCGCCAAGCTTGATTAGCGATTACCAAGCGATCTTCAGAATCGAAGAGCATGAAGGCGTCTTGCAAAGATTCGATTGCTGAATGAAGGAGGTGTTCGGCTTGTTGCGCCGATTGTTCCATTTGAATTTCATCGGACACATCCTGTCCAACGCCACGATAACCACTGAAGTTACCGAGTTCATCGTAGAAGGGGGTGCCATTGATTCGAAGCCATCGGACTTTGTCATCCGACCCGATATTTGGATAGGTAAAGTCCTCAAAAGGTTCCTTTCGGGCAATGAGGGCATTGTTTGCGACGGCAATATCCGGTGCGATCTCCGTGCAGATCAATTCTGATCGATGTTTCCCTATATACTCTTCCACCGGCACGCCGAGCAGTCGATAAAAATTCTCCGATACATATGTCACGTATCCGTCCGCATCAGACTCCCAAACCCAACATGGGCTGACCTCAAGCGCGACGCGCAACCGGTCATGCGCCACGCTATGACCTTGGTCTTTAGCGCAGTCTTCATTGCCAAGTCCGGCATCCGGTTTTGTCGTGTCTGGCAGAAAATCGGTAATCGGCTTCATCCGTTGCTCGGCGGTTTACGGCTGGAGGTTTACGTAGGTTAGATCAACGAAAATCAAACTATGGCGTTCGGCTTCGAGGGTTGCCCATCAACATCTCATGGAGACGTTAACAAATTGCAAACAGATGCCGCCGTTTCTACGTCTGACGGATCCCTGCTAGGCGGCGCGTCCGTAGAAACCCACTCTTTCGTTTTCTGAGAAGTTCACATTCTCCATCTCATAAAAGGAAAACACAGCAATCATCCGCGATGTTGCTCCTTCTACCGGGGTGACGCGATGGGCTGTGTTCTTGCCCTTGAAAATACTGAGTGTGCCGGGTGTGAAAGGCATGTTGATGACGGTATCATCCTCGCCCCGCAAAAGCTTAGCCACGCCGTCATAATTGGGATCATCGTCGCACCGGAGGGCGGGGCGATATTGGAACACGCCGCCGGCTTCAGGTTCTCTCAGCAACAGGGTGACCGTAAATTCGCTTCGGTCAAAATGCCAGTTGAGGGCTTCATTCGCGCCATAGGCCATGACATTCGCGCGCGCCAAAGGGTCGGCCATAAGATGTAATCGGGGTTTCTCAAGCACGGCTTCCAGGAAATGCAGAAGCGGGGTCCATTCGTAGATACGTAGGACCGCGCTATCAGCTATTTGATCAGCGCAGACAGTGTGATTGATCGTTTCGCATTTCACGAGCGCGGGATGGTCAGCAGATAGCTCTGGTTTGTCCGCAAAATAGATGTTGTGCCAACGCGCATGCCGGAAGCTTTCCCGGTCCATTATCGGTTGGATTTCATTGGCAGCAGCAGCAGCGGCATCGGAGGTCATCAATGAGTCGAGATTGGTCGCCCCCGATTCTTCGAGCTGCATCCTACATCGCGTGATGAGGGCTTGCGCCTCCGGCGTGTCCAGCCGGTCGAGGGGATAACGATCCAGGTCAAGCAAGTCTCGCATGGTTCCTATCCTTCTATTCGAATGAACCTGAAAACTTTCTGCCTGAATGGAAATACGCGCAAGTGAAATCCTTACTTTCGCCGGGTGCGTGGACGGTCATGGCGACCGATAAAGTCATTCGGTTTCTTCCGGATCCATTTCACGAAGCTGACGATATCCGGGTGGTCCTTCAACGCATCCGGATTCGAATAAAGGCGTGCCAATGTCCGTTCATCGAACAGGCTGTGAAGCTTCTTGTGACAAATCCGGTGGAGCCAACCCCAGTCCTTTCCACCTTCCCGTTTGGGCACCCAATGATGGCGGTCAACTGATTCTCCTTCGATCATCAGGCGTCCGCAGATCGGGCAGGGGCCAAGGTCGCGTGTCTCCATATCCGGGAGTCTACAAGTGGATGATCTCAGACAGCAACATTCGGTTGTCAGGAGACATCGCTTTAGGCCACACCATCGCTTGTTCTCAAATGGCACCGAAGGTAGATGGGCATATGGATACGCGAAGCTGGAGCATGTTGATTTTGCTGGCCCTGGTCTGGGGGGCAGCCTTTGTGATGGTTGGACATGCGCTGGACAGCTTGCCGGTCCTGACTGTCACTGCGTTGCGGGTTGGTATTGCGGCAATAGCGTTGGTGTCCCTGGTCGTTATTCTTGGGCTGAGGCCGAAACTAACGAGGCCGAAACTAACGAGGGTGGAGCTTCGTGATTTGGCGGTGATGGGCGTTTTGAACAATGTCTTTCCCTTCACGCTAATCGTTTTCGGCCAGCAGTTTGTGACCAGTGGCCTCGCCTCCGTCCTGAATGCGATGACACCGATCTGGGCCTTTCTGGTCGGCTGGGCTTTTTTGCGGGTGGAAGGCTTTACCCTGCGACGATTCTTCGGCCTCGTTGCCGCCCTGGCTGGTGTGGCCGTATTGGCGGGGCCGGCAGCGTTTCAGGGAACGGAAGGCGGTATCATTGGACAAGTGGCGGTTCTGCTCGCCGGGTTGTCCTATGCTTTTGCCAGCTATTGGGGGCGTCGGCTGACCCATCTGCCGAGCCTTGTTGCCGCAACCGGTCAGCTTGTGAGTTCGAGTACGGTGATGACGATCCTTGCCTTTATGATTGATTCTCCCCTATCCCTCGATTGGGCGGCGGCTTTGGACAGCGGCGCGGTCTGGTCGATGGTTGGTTGCGCGCTTTTTGGAACAGCGTGTGCCTATCTTCTGTATTTCGAGATATTGAAGCGGGCAGGGCCGGTGAATACGATGTTCGTCACCTATCTTGTACCGCCTGCGGCAATCCTAATGGCCTGGCCGACGTTAGGGGAGGCGCCGTCTATTGAGTTGGCAGCAGCAGCCGTTCTGATTTTTATCGGGATCTATCTCGCGTCCAAGAAGTCCGACACCTCACAGAAATCCGCTAAACCGTGATCGGCGGCCCCTTGTATTCTCTGTGATGTGGACGAGACTGGGACAGTCATCTTAACCCATCACCCATTAAGGGGGAATTTCATGTCCGCAATTACACCGTTGATACCGCGCCAACCTGTGCCGGCGTTAGCGCTTCAAACAGTCGGCGGCGGGAGCTGGAGCCTCGCCGAGCAACAGCCAGAGAACTTCACCATGGTCGTGGTCTATCGCGGCCTTCATTGCCCGGTCTGCTCGACCTATCTTGGCGATTTGAACCGCCGAGTAGAGGCCTTTGCCGAGGTTGGGGTCAATATTGTTGTCTTGTCTTCGGATGATGCTGAACGCGCTGCCGAGGCAAAGGAGAAATGGGGGCTGGATAACCTTACCGTCGGCTATGGTCTCGATCTGGATACTGCACGGGCCTGGGGCCTATATATTTCAGCAGGTATCGGGAAGACCTCAATCGGTGTCGAAGAGCCTGCTCTCTTCGCAGAACCCGGTCTGTTTATGGTTCGGCCGGACGGGACCCTCTATTTCGGCACGGTACAAACCATGCCCTTCGCGCGGCCTGCTTTCGCTGATATTCTGAAAGGGGTTAGTTTCGTTGTGGATCGCGGCTATCCGGCACGCGGAGAGATCGTCGATCACACAGCGGGCGCATAATTGCGTCCACTGTAGCCTGAAAAAGCGAAAGGGCGGGTCCGTTAGGACCCGCCCTTTCTTTGTTCTGGAACCGGAAACTTACGCCGGCGACAGATCGACAGCCTTCGGGCCTTTGCCGCGCTTATCGGGTTCGGTTTCGAAGCTGACCTTCTGGCCTTCCGCCAAGGTGGCCATGCCCGACTGCTGAACTGCCGAGATGTGGACGAAAACGTCAGCGGTGCCTTCATCCGGAGTGATGAAGCCGAAGCCTTTGGTTTCGTTAAAGAATTTTACGGTACCTGTGGGCATGATAAAGCCTTCCTTCATGCTGTCATATGTCTATCGCCATCACCCTTTGTGCCGGCGATACGCGTCGTTGGGAATCCACGCTTTACATTGGATGGCTATATTCGGCGTCACGTGCGGCACGCCGAATTTCTTTGAAAGTCTGGCGGGAGGCAGATCAAGGCGAAGGGCGCCAATGTAAGCGGGTCTTTACGACCGCGCTGACGGTAATGGACGGAAGCCGAAGCGATTGCAAGCGAATGTTTCGCTTCTTTTATCAATATCCTCGGTTTAGGTCGACAACTTGGCTCAATGGCTCCCCGGAACGCCAGCGTTTCAGGTTCTCCGCAAAGCATTCAGCATAAAGCGCAGGCCATCCCGGCACGTTATCTGCCATATGCGGGGTGACGACCACATTCTCTTGTCCCCAGATAGGATCATCTTGAGGAAGAGGTTCGATATCAAAGACATCGAGGATCGCACATCTAATCCGCCCTGGCTTGCGAAGTGCGTCGGTCAGGGCCATTTGATCGACGACCGGTCCGCGCGCCGCATTCAGGAAAACCACCTCGTCCTTCATCGCTGCAAAGGTTGATGGTCCGATCAGGCCAATGGAATCGGGTGTTTCGGCGGCATGGACGGCCACTAGATCCGCTTTCGCAACCGCTTCATCGGTCCGGTCCGGCGTATAGACTTCGGCGACATGGGGCGTTTCAGCACCACTGGCCCGGACACCGATTACCCGCATACCGACATTGGCGGCCTGGCGCGCCAGATCCCGGCCAACGCTTCCAAGGCCGACAATGCACAATGTCTTGCCGACAATGCTCGTCCATGTGGTGGCGTCC
>SPJL01014329.1_pt1 | contig 12962 bp, 10 predicted proteins | sample 3741751 | NCBI WGS metagenome assembly SPJL01 (sample SAMN10925998, study PRJNA522277) | cold seep metagenome | isolation source: Elba SIP-enriched marine methane seep metagenome, extraction at timepoint T3 | place: Italy: coast of Elba, Mediterranean Sea | reverse complement strand
GTCAAAAGATTTCCCAGGCCCTTTATGAAAAAGGCTTACCCATCATCGGAGTTCCGAAAACCATCGACAACGACCTTTCGGCTACCGATCTAACCTTTGGTTTTAGTACTGCGGTACAAATTGCGACCGAGTGTTTTGATAAATTGGTAACCACTGCCGAAAGTCATCATCGGGTGATGATCATGGAGGTGATGGGACGCGATGCGGGTTGGATTGCGTTGCATACTGCCGTAGCGGGAGGTGCAGAGGTTTGTTTGATCCCCGAAATTCCGTTTAAGGTGGAAGAAGTATTGGCTCAAATCCATCAACGTTACAATGGTGGTCGTGGTTTTGTAAACCTGGTGATTGCCGAGGGAGCAAGGCCGGTGGGTTTGGAGGCCATGGGAGAAAAGTCCAAGGATGCAGGAGATGAGCACATCAAGCTAGCTGGAATTGGAAATTGGCTAAGGCATCAGTTGGAGCAGCGAGGCTGTCCGGGCCAGGTCCGCACTACGGTATTGGGACATATCCAACGAGGCGGCACTCCCGTGGCCTTTGATCGAATCTTGGCCAGCGCCATGGGTGTCAAGGCCTTTGAGCTGATCAGCGAGCAAGCATTTGGACGGATGGTTTCCTTTCGCAATAATCACTTGGATAGTGTCCCTCTTCTCGATGCCATAAAAAAGTATAACTTTATAGCTTCAGATCACTACCTCTTACATACCGCCCAGGCCTTGGGTATTTCCTTTGGTAATTGAGGGCGTTTTGTAAATTTTAGCTAGAGAAAAACTAACAGAAGGGGTCACCCAAACCCATACCACTTATGTCAAAAGGAATCATCCTCAATGCGGATGACTATGGCGCCATGAACTTCATCGATCAGGGGATCGAAGCGGGGATTGCCGCAGGCGTAGTCAACTCCGTATCTGTATTTGTTACCTTCGGTGTCAACTCTCACCATAATATCAAAGCGCTTTACGAAAAGTATAAGGACCGGATCAAAATTGGTCTACATTTTACCATAACTGCTGGCCGTCCCTTGGGCACCTATCAGCAAGTTCCGTCCTTGTATAAGGGTTTTGGTCGCAAAAAGCGTAAGTTTCGGCTTTTCCAGCATCTTGATGTTACCAAAATTCCCGGCAATGAATTTGCCATGGAGCTAGAATTACAATTGGCCAAGCTCGCCGAATTGTTAGACGGCTATGATAAGATAGATCACATCAATAGTCATCAGGGCATCTTGAATTTTATTCCATCGTTTTGGGAGGTGTTACTGGATTTAGCCAAAAAAGAACCCTATTCCAATTTACCCTTCCGCAGTCCGGTGACCTACGAGATGGAACATCGTTTTAAAACGGATCCCAGAGCCTTCCTCCCCATCACTCGATTGGCCTTGGGAAATATCTTGGGTTTACTCAAAAACCCCTATACCGCTGCGCTTTTTATGAAAGGAACGGATAAGGGCAACTTGCGGGTTAAGCAAACCCGAGCCGAGCGCGAAGGGCATCGATTGCCCAATTATTACATCACCTCTTACTTTGGCCAGCCCTCAGATTCGATTATTGAAAAATTGGTGAATGATATTGCCGATGGCGAGGTTGCCGAATTTATGCTACATCTTGGAAAAGGGTCCTATGAGGCAGAATATAATCGCAAAAAACATTGGGGCATCCGAGAGAAATCTTTGACCAAGCGAGCAAAGGAATTACAGGTATTGACCGAGGCTGTAGATTTCCCCAAACTCTTGCAAGACAAAGGAGTAACAGCCACCAATTACAGTAAAATTACCACTCGATCTTAGGACAAAAAAGTACATTTATCAAAACTTGAACATATGAATATAGGGTCCTACAAGCCTTTAAAATACTAGGTTTTTATTATTGTGGTTTGTCATTTTTAAATACATTTGGGCAACTTTTTGCCTCAAAAATTCATTTAGGCATTATCCCAATTAGAGGATAAATAAGATGAATTAAAATCTAGAAAATGACGATACCACAGATAGAAGCATACCTCAAGCGGTATAAGGCGGAAGGTAAGAAGCTATTTATCACTTCTTCCTTCCAAACCCATAGCATTCCCCTACTCCACGTGCTGAGTCAAATCGACCGTAGCATCCCCATTTTGTTTATCAATACGGGCTTTCTCTTTCCCGCCACCGTAGAGTATAAGGATCAGATTGCCGAAATGCTGGGAATGCAGGTGATCAATGTAAACCCCTTAATTCCCAAAAGTCAGCAAAAGAATCAGCAGGGTAATTTTTACTTTACCTCCGATACCGACCGTTGTTGCTATTATAATAAGGTCCAACCGCTAGAGCCTTATTTGCAGACTTATGATGTATGGATCAACGGGGTCCGTGGTGATCAGAATGCCAATCGCAAGCAAATGCAAATTGAGCAAGACGCACCTCATGGTTGCCGACGATTCCATCCCATTTTGGATTGGACTGCTAAGATGATTTATGATTATACCGTAAAACACGATTTGCCTCCCCACCCCATGGATGCCCTGGGATATGTAAGTATCGGCTGTGAACCTTGTACCAGAAAATTTGATGCTGGTGATGAGCGGAGTGCCCGTTGGTTTGGATTGAATAAAACGGAGTGTGGCCTACACACTGATTTAGCAAAAAAATAAGACATGAAAGTATTGATAACTGGAGGTGCTGGCTATATCGGCACCGAATTGGCTTACGAATTGGCCAAAAACCCACAAGTTGAAAAGGTAGTTATTTACGATAACCTGAGCAGAGGCAATTATAATCTACTGATTGGGCAATCGAAATTAAACGAAAAATTCCAATTTGTTCGTGCCGATATTTTGGACACTTTAACCTTAAAGAAGAATTTAAAAGAGGTTGATGTGGTCTATCACCTGGCGGCCAAGGTAAGTACCCCATTTGCGGATCATTCTGCTCACCAATTTGAGCAAACCAACAACTGGGGAACGGCAGAATTGGTTTATGCTATCGAAGAGAATCCACAGATCAAAAAGGTGATTTATACCAGTAGCGCCTCCGTTTATGGCTCCTCTGTGGAATTGGCCAGTGTTGACTCGCCCTTGAATCCGCGTTCTTTTTATGGAATTTCTAAGATGCGGGGTGAAGAACACGTTGGTCGCCTGCTAAAAAAGAATGTTGATACCTATATCGTGCGTTTGGGGAATGTGTATGGCTATAATAAAAGCATGCGTTTTGATTCGGTGATCAATAAATTTATGTTTTCGGCCAATTATCAGCGCTTAATCACCATCAATGGCGATGGGAAACAGCAACGTTCCTTTATCCATATTGATAAAACGGCCAATATTTTGGCTCAACTGATTAACGATGGCTTGGCTCCCGGCCTTTATGACCTCGCCGAAGATGCCCTTTCCATCAACCATATTGCCGATACCATCCACGCCATTTACCCCGATTTGGAGATGATCTACATCAATCAAAACATGAAAATGCGCCAACTCCGGGTCAAAGTCGACGAGCGAATCAATAAACTGACCAATATTCCAATGCGCAACCTACAAGAGGTTTTGGAGGCTTTTCGGGGGCACTTTACGTTCTAAAAGCGGCATATGAGATTTTTTCCCCTTTCTCTTGGCATTTTTCGTTCAATTAAAATAAATTTGCGGATCATCCAATCAATTTAGAATTATTTATGGGTAGAGCATTTGAATACCGTCGTGCCGCGAAGGAAAAACGTTGGGGACATATGTCGCGGATTTTCCCCAAATTGGCTAAGGCCATTACCGTTGCTGCTAAGGAAGGAGGCCCCGACCCCGAAATGAACTCCAAGCTGCGTACCGCTATCCAAAACGCGAAGGCGCAAAATATGCCCAAGGATAATATCGAACGGGCCATTAAGCGCTCGCAAGGTAAAGATGCGGCAAACTATACGGAGGTGAATTACGAAGGAAAAGGCCCGCACGGTGTATTGGTATTTGTAGAATGTGCTACAGATAATACCACTCGTACCGTTGCCAATGTCAAATCCTATTTCAATAAAGCTGGTGGGGGAATTGTACCTACTGGTTCGCTAGAGTTTATGTTTGGCCGCAAAGCCGTTTTTGAATTTACCAAGCCAGAAGATTTGGACCTAGAAGAACTCGAACTGGAAATGATCGATGCGGGCTTAGAGGAAATTGAAGAACATGAGGAAACGGTTTACGTTTATGGTGATTACACCAACTTCGGCACGCTCAATTCAGCTTTTGAGGAAAAAGGCATTCCCATCACCAAAGCCAATTTGCAGCGTATTCCTACTTCTCCGGTAGAATTTTCGGAAGAACAACTCGTCGAAATCGAAAAGATGCTGGACAAGATGGAAGAAGATGAGGATGTGCAGCAGGTATTTACCAATATTGCTTAGGTTGCGTTGGTAAAATAGGCGAGTTCTAGAAAGTATCAAGCCCCGGCCATATGGCCGGGGCTTGATACTTGGATACGATTCTATCCTATTTCCGTTTCTTCTTTTTCCGCCGCTTCCCCTGCTCCTCTTCCGCCTCTCGAATCAAACGCTGCCAATCGGTATTGCTTTCGTCGGTTTGACTGACGGAAAAATCTAAAGTCTCTTGATAATCCTCCCTAGCAATGCCAATCACCTCAATCTCTTTACCAACGTAAGCCTGAATCGCTTCCAACAGCGGCTTCTCCCCCGTACTACAAAACGATACCGCTCTACCCCGTCGTTCGCCCCGGCCCGTACGGCCTACGCGGTGTACGTAGTTCTCCGCTTGCTCCGGCAAATCGTAATTCACTACATAATCTACCGAGGGAATATCAATGCCACGCGCACTGACGTCGGTGGCAATCAACAACTTGGTTCCCGCTCCCCGGAAGGCTTCTAATACCGCAAAGCGCTCTTCTTGCTCCTTATCACCATGAATCGTTAAGCTATCAATTTTCACCCGGCCCATGGCCTTGGCGACCCTCTCAGCGCGAACTTTGGTACGGACAAAGACTAAAATCTTGCTTTCCGGGTTTTCGCGCACCACCCGTTCGAGGAAAAAACGTTTATCATCCATTTCGATATAAGCAACGGAATGATCGATATTTCGGGCCACCGGATCTTTGGGAGATACCTGAATACGGATGGCATTATGGACTAGCGAATAGGCTAGTTTTTTGATTTTATCGTCGATGGTAGCAGAAAAGAAAAGGGTTTGTCGGCGTTGGGGTAAATGGCGGAGCAGATCGCGAATGTCTTTGATAAAGCCCATGTCGAGCATGTGGTCTGCTTCATCGAGCACAAGTACTTCCACCCGGTTGAGTTTTAGATGGCCTTGGCTACGCAGGTCAAATAATCGGCCGGGAGTAGAGACTAGGATGTCAAAGCCTTTGTTGAGCTGCTCGATTTGTGGAGCCTGATCCACGCCTCCCATCAAGGCAAAGGTCTTCACTCGGGTATGTCGGGACATTTTCCGAAAGACCTCCTCTACCTGTTGTGCTAACTCATGAGTAGGCACCATCACCACGCATTTGATCCCATCCGGGCGGCGATTGCGATTACGGCCGTGTAAGAGGTTGATGATCGGAATGGCAAAGGCGGCAGTTTTGCCCGTGCCCGTCTGGGCAATGGCTAATACATCTTCTCCTTTGAGAATGGAAGGAATCGCCTTGTACTGGATATCGGTGGGGCGTCTAAACCCCAACTTGGAAAGGTTTTTCTTAATTTCTGGCGCAATGTGATAATCCTCGAATTTCATAGGCAAATTTTCCCTTAAACTTGTGCAAGCAGCAAATCGCTATAAGAGACGGCAACCAATTCTTCGGAAGTGATGGAGAACAAATCAAGATAGGTCTGACATTGCTCCCATAGTTCCTCCTTATTCCGAATCCCCGTCTCGTCGATGGCTTCAATTTCGACAAAGGTACCCAAATGCATTACGCTATCCAGATGAAACTTGACATTATCGATAAAATAAATCTCGCGTTTTTTGTCTACTACCGTTAATACGCCAAGAGAATTGATCAAAATTTGCTTTAGCGAAGACTCTGGATTAGAACGGTGAAGCAGGACCTGAGAATGCTTGGGGCCTTCTTGGTTGTCGCGTTGGTATTGAATCAAATGGTTTTCGATATTCCCCTCGCGGAGCTTCAAACGCCCTTGATTCACCTTAAAATAGGTATCAATCTGATGGTCGATTCCTTTGTATTCTGCCTCGCGCGCTTGGAGGATGGCTCTGATTTCTTCCTGTCGGCTACACCGGGCCTTGATTTCTATAATATTGATCATTGAAAAGTTACTGTTTAATTAAAATTCCTGCCCTTAGTTGATTCCCAACCACCAGTTGGTAAGCATATAAACCACTCGCATTAGCTCCACTATTCCAATAAAGCGTCTGTTCTCCGGCCTGTTGCCATTCTGCTTCGCTCTGGTAGATCAAACGGCCATGAGCATCTCGGATGAGCAATTGCACTTCTTGCCCTTCCACTAGTTCATAATCCACTCGCAATTCCTCCTGCACCGGGTTAGGGCTGAGTCGAATATTGCTTACCCTAAGCGGTTCCGGTTCAACCGAAGTGGGTTCTTTAGGCCGATTCCATCCAAGGTCGTAAAGGACTCCGATAAAAATTGGTCCCGGACTTTGATTGATTTCACCAGAAGTCGAAAAAGGCGTCATCAAGCCATTTTCGGTACCGCGATAAGTATTTTGATCCAAATGGGTACAGCTAGAGCCAAAATCAAAACTACCTGGTGCATACAGCAGTGGCGCTTGACCATTATTGGCCGCCCGAGCCGAATCACCATTAAAATATAGCGCATTGCTAGTCAGCGCTCCGGCCAAGGCTTGGGATTCATTTGGGTAAACCATGGTATCCATCAGACTGACATCGCTGCCATCGATGAGGTAATGATCAAAGATACTTGGCAATCCTTCAAGGTCCTCGATGGTAAAGGTGGTAGGTAAAATAGGAGGAGTCAAACGGCCAAAAGATCCTTCTCCATTTTCGACATTGCATAGAGAGGTCATCCCGAGGCTATGACCAATCTCGTGGAGAAAAACGCTGATAAAATCTTGCTGATTGGGGCCGGGGTTACCATCCGTCCCATAGTGCCAATTGGTAAGCGAGGTCATATAGATTTCCATATCGGGTTCGTCCCCATTCACGGGAGTACCACACATGGCATTAGCCAAACTAGCCGGATACCAACGATCAGCGATGGGAGCACCGGGAAAGTTTTTACGGGCATTGGCTAGGCTGAGTCCTAAAAAGCCGGGAACGGGGATAAAGTTAAGTTGTATTTTGATGGGCACCTCAGAAATAAGGTACTCGCTCCATATCCTAGTGGCAAAGGCTATGGCCGTATCAATTTCGGCGGTGCTATTATTTACCGTAACCTCAAAGATGGCATTTTGCGCCGGAGCAATCGTAGAGAGTAAAATGCTAAGGGCGAGAAGACTAAACAATTTTTTCATCGGACATTACATTTAGGGTTAATGTAATGCCTAATTTAATAAACTTAGACCGTGCGGGGAAGGAATTGGCCTCTTATTCACAACCTAATTCAATCCGAGAAAAGAGATCATTATTGGGAAAGCAATTGCCAGAAGGAAGTTCCTCCGGAACATAGCGCTCTAGGTCATCATCATAGAGGGCATTTTCCAAAAAGGCGATCAAATCTTGGATTTCATTTTCGCTAAGGTCAACAGGAGCAAACCGAGAAGAAAGGATTTCTTGACTTACCCTTGGGTTTTCCGATACGGCACGCATTTTAAATTCAATCACCTCCCGAAGGGTTGTTTTACTACTGCCGTGGAAATAGTGGGTGTAATCTTTGAGATTGTATAGCTGAGGCACTTTAAAGCAATTTTCATCTTCCAAACGACCGCTAAAGAAGGCGCGACCTAGGCTCCGAGTATCGTTTTCGTCAGTATTGTGTATTCCTTCTTTTTCGTATAAATCGCTGGTACCGAGGGCGTGAAACTCCATAGCGTTGAAAGAAGGGCCATTGTGGCAGTTGGCACAACGGGCATCATTGAGGAAAAGCAGGGCGCCTCTTTTTTCGCTAGCTGTCATGGCGTGTTTATCTCCTTTCAACCAATCCTGAAAAGGAGCCTCATTAGCTAAAACAGTACGCAAGTAAGCACCGATGGCAAAGGCCAAGGTTTCATCTGTATAACGATCTTCCACTGGAACATCTGGGAAACAAATATCAAATAATTCGCGGTAGCCATATTCATCTAGCAAAACATCATTCAAACCCATTCGGTGCAATTCCAAGCTTTCAATATTTTGCGCCTCCATGCCTTCAAAACCAGTGAAGTTGATTTCAGCCGCTGGATTTACCGTCCACCAAGATTCTGTACCCGTATTTACGCCATGGGCGCCAAAAATTCCACTCCAAAGCATATTGGTCACATAAGCAACATTGAGAACACTCAATGGCCGAGTTCCTTGAGCATCTACTTGATCACTATCGTAAAGCTCCAATTTCTGACGATTTTCCATAAAACCAACGGCTCCATCCGCTACTCCCTGGATACGACCGGGAGTAAAACCAGCGCTAGCCACATGGCAGGTCGCACAAGAATAGGTTCCCTGCCCTACAGGATAGACCGCATCGATGGCCAGGCCCGTTTCGTGAAACAGCAATTTCCCCAGCTCTGCTTTATCGGCAGTGACGGGGTTGTGCTCATCCTGGTGAGGGATGGCGGCAAAATCGTCGCTATCAGGAAATTGGTAATAATCAACACTACCCGTCGGAGAGATGCGGACGAGTGCTTCTTCAATCTGTTGGTCGTATGGATCAGCTAGTCGATCGTTGTTACAGGCAAGTAGGGCAAATAGTCCCAAAAAGACTAACCCAGCTAGTGACTTGTTCATTGTAGTGCTTGTTCATAAGATTAAAACGGAAACTCGGGAGGCCTTTTAAAGTATCTAACGGTGATTGTGCCCTAAAAATACGGCTTATTGCCCAGCTACACAATATCATTTGGGAATTTTTCCTATCCGATTTGGAAATAAATTGCTTTGAGGTAGGCCCCTTCGGGGAAGTTAATGGGGTGATCGATGTCGTGAAATTGCTGTTGCAACATTTTATATTCAAGCCCACTCAATTGGAGTCCTTGCGTTGAAACACTAAAAAAATCGGGGGCTTTCACCCGTGAAGAGCAGGATGCGAGCAATAAAATTCCTCCTCTTTTTACCAGACGAGCCCCTAGTTTTGCTAACCGACGATATTGATCCAACGCGCCTTCAATTTCAATGGCTTGTTTGGCAAAAGCGGGCGGATCGATCACCACAAGGTCGTAATTTTGCTTTCGCTTGGCTAAATCTTGTAATAAGTCAAAGGCATCTCCGGCCATGACCTGGTGTTTCCCTTGATGAGGGTTTAAAGCCGCATTTTTCTGAGCCATCTTCAAGGCTTGAGCGCTCAAATCCAAGCTGGTTACTTCGCGAGCCCCTCCCGCCAGGGCATGGACAGAAAAACCGCCCGCATAAGCAAAGACGTCGAGCACGGTTTTGCCCTTAGCCATGGTTCCAATCTGCTTGCGATTGTGGCGATGGTCGAGAAAGTAACCCGTTTTATGGCCTTTGATCACATTTGCACTAAACCGTAGGCCGTGTTCCCGAAATATCACCTCCTCGGAGGCCAATTCTCCATAAATCACTTCACCGTCTTCTACCGAGCCGTTTGCTATTCTTTGCAAGCTTCGGCTGAGGCGCAAAACCACCGTTTTACAATTGCTGACAGCTATGAGCGCAGGTAAAAACTGATCCCAGTAAGGCCACCAAATGGCGCTGTAGACCTTGACGACTAGAACGTCGGCGTAGACATCCGCGATAAGGCCGGGCAAACCATCATTTTCGCCATAAATCAGGCGATAGCTATTGGTATCGGTTTGTAATAGTGGCTCCCGTAGACTGGCGGCGGTTTTGATTTTTTGCTCCAACCAATTGGCATCGATTTTAGCCGACTGGTGAAATTGCAGGAGTTTGACTCGGATGGGAGAATGCGGATCGTAGAGCCCACAGGCTAGGAATTTGTTTTTCTTTTGGTCAAAGATGATGGCCAAATCCCCTGCGCGACCTTCTTGATTTTGTTTGGTGATACTGGCTTCAAACACCCAAGGATGCCCCTTTTTGACTTGCCGTTCGGCAGCGGGCTTGAGTTTGATGGCCAAACGGGCGGGTGGTGGGCAGGTGGGTATGGGCATAGTTGTAGGATCAGGCGTTTTTTTGAGTTCGCGAAAATAAGGAAATAAACAGTGCTTTCAAATACTAAATACTTCCTCGCGGCAACTTTGGGTCTAGCTCTTATTCACCTGGCGCAGCAGCTGATTAAACGCAGCTTTGCGGCGAGCGGCGATGTCTAGTACGGCGCCATCTTTTAAACGCACCCTACTAATCCGGCCAGTAGTAATCTGTTCGATCTTATCGAGATTGATGAGGTGAGATTTGTGGATGCGAAAAAAATTTGGGTTGGGTAAAAGGGTTTCATAATAGCTTAAGGAATTAACCACTAGGTGAGATTTACGATCTTCCAGATAGATCATGACGTAGCTGCCCTCGGCCTCAATACGGGTGATATCGTCTAAGGCTACTACGGTGTGGTTTTCGCGGCCGGGCAGGATGATTTGACGGAGTTCACCACTGCCTTTTGTATACTGCTGGTGTAGGAATTTTAGCTGCCTCGTATCATTTTGCTGCCCGGCCTTCAATTTAGCAATGGCCAATTGAAGCTCTTCCAAGTCGACTGGCTTGAGCAAATAATCTAGTGCTGCGTATTTGATGGCTTTGATTGCAAATTGATCGTAGCCCGTGACAAATACGACATTAAAATTAGCGTAATCAAAGGCGTTCAAGATATCAAAACCATCTCCATTGGGCATTTCAATATCCAATAAGATCAGGTCGGGTTGTACATTTTTCAAGAGTTCTATCCCGGTGTATACATCATTTGCTTCGCCGACTAGGCTTACTCCTTCACAAAAGTCGACTAACATTTTTCGTAATAATCTTCGGCTCTGCCGTTCGTCATCGATAATGACTGCTTTTATCATGCTACTTTAGTTGAATAGGAATAAAAAAATTAGCTTGTGTCCCAATAATCTCCTGTTGCGAATTGTGGTGGTTGAAGATTTCAAATCTTGCGAGGGGACGATCTATATTCGAATTCAATAGTTTGATTCGATTTTTGATAATAGAAAGTCCCATAGATTGGTGGTCCTGTTGCTTCTTCTTTTCATTTAACGTTTTAAACCCTGGGCCATTATCACGAATAATGATCTGAATCATCTGCTGCTCAGGAATATCCAAAAACTGAATAATCAATTGGCCAGGATAGTTTATATTTTTAAAGGCATGTTTTACCGAGTTTTCTAAAACCGGTTGTAATAAAAGTGGGGGAATAAAATAATTGTGTACTAATATATTAGGATCTAGGGTTATTTGTACTTCAAATCGGTCGTCAAAGCGTAGCTTTTCTAACTCTAAATAAGAACGGATAAAATCCACTTCTTGTTGGATGGAGATGTACTCTAATCGGGAGTATTCCAAAGTATTTCGCATCAGGCGCGAAAATTTAGAGAGATAGTAGTTGGCCTCTTTTACATTCTGGTGGAAGATAAAACTTTGAATCGAGTTGAGAGAATTAAAAATGAAATGAGGGTTCATTTGGTTGCGGAGCAGACTAAGTTCTGCGCCTTGCAATTTTCGCTTTTGCTCTTCCTTCTGTTGAATCCGGTGGGTACGAGAATAAAAGCCAAGGGTTAGGAGCAGGGCAAAGGAGCTTCCACCAAATAGCCTAAACCAAAGTTGCTCGGAGAAATGAGTAGCAATAAAAAAATCATATTGAGCGGTTTCCGTACTCCAGTAGCCGTTTTTATTTTGAGCAGCTACTTCGAAGTGGTAATGCCCCGGTGCCAAATCTAGAAAACGGATACTGCGATTATTGGTATAATACCATTTGGCGGCTTCGTCATTGTGGCGAAGTTTATATCGATAGAAGGATTTATTTATCGGCTTCTTAAAACTTATGCCGAGAAACTTAAACATCAGGTCATTTTCATTGTATTCCAAATCAACCCTACCAGATTCCAAAACCGATTGTTCGCTGACCAAAACATCTTCCAGAAAAATAAGTGGTGCCGTTTTGTTTTCTTGTAAAGTCTGGGGACGAAAAAAACTAACCCCATGGTCGGTTGCCAAGACGAGATGCTCCTCCCATATGCTCAAGTCATTGATATAGTTACTGATTAGACCATCCGCAGTAGAAAAGTTAGTAATGGAACGTAGGTCAATCCCCTCCCCTTCCAATTGATAGACGACCTTATCCAGGCCTTTATTGGTGCCCACCCAGAGTGTCGAATCATTTTCAAGGTAAACTTTATTGATCAAATTGCTGCTCAATCCATCCTCAACGGATAGGCGAACTTTGGTCTTTCCCTTTTTGTATATTAAACCATTCCCAATCGTAGCTACCCACATCCGCAGAGAATCGATCTGACAAATGTCTTCGATTCGAGCCTCTAATATGGAGGAGGTGTCTTTGTGGGGGCTATTGAAAAGTAACTCAGGTGGAGTTAGCCAATAAAGGCCATCTAAGCCTCCCAACCAAATGGTGTCCCCTATTTCTTCAAGCGAAGTTAACCTAACATTGAATTTAACAATACCGTTGTTTAAAATAGAAGATGTGGTAAAAATAGATTCCGATTCGGGATCAGCATAAATTTCATAGCCCCCTCCAGTGATCCTCAGAAACAGGCCATTTTTTAGGACTCTTGTAAACTGCCAATTGAGTTCCAAGCCATTAAGAGGTTTTACGATTTTAAAACTCAAACGACCATTCTCTTCAACAATCCGATTGAAGCTTCTGAAATAGATTATGCTATCTGCTGGATACATTCGCTTTACTTCAACTAAGTCCTCAAAGCCTCCCTCTGGGTTCAATAATTGAAATTGTTGATCTACTACTCTCATCCCACTGTTGACCGTTCCAAAGAGCAAATGCTTACGTAATTTCCCAATTCCCAAAATT
>SPJL01017783.1_pt1 | contig 12993 bp, 11 predicted proteins | sample 3741751 | NCBI WGS metagenome assembly SPJL01 (sample SAMN10925998, study PRJNA522277) | cold seep metagenome | isolation source: Elba SIP-enriched marine methane seep metagenome, extraction at timepoint T3 | place: Italy: coast of Elba, Mediterranean Sea | reverse complement strand
TGCTCGCAGAGCAAGCTTACATTGGCCTCAGAATGCGAACCCAAACCCTCACCCACTACACCCCTGAAGAACGCTACCTCCGCCTCCTAAAAAATCGGCCCAAAGTAATCGAACGCATTCCCCAACATTATATCGCTAGCTTCCTCGGCGTCAAACCCCAATCCCTCAGTCGCATTCGCAAACGACTACTCTCCAAAAAATAAACTTCGCACAAATCGATCCCCTTTTAAGATGAAATTGGAGGATTTATTAACTCAGGTGCATGTTTTGTAGCCCTGCTTTGCCACATCTTTGTGGCGAAAGAAAAATCTATCATCTTAAAACGCTACAAAATGAAATGTACCCCATTTTGCTTGGCCTTGCTATGCCTACTGCTAGGGAGCAGCCCCCTTTTTTCCCAAACCATCATCGACCTAGGAATCGGTACCTCCCAGCAAGATCAATGGGCCTCGCAAATTGCCCTCCGCCAACAATTGAACCCTAAATTCCGAGCAGGGCTGGAGCTACAGTTTTCCACCCCACGTTACCGCTTCATCGAAGCCAAGCCCATCACCGAGGGCTACTCCCTTATCCTTTCTCTTCCGCTGACCTATCAGCTCTACGAGCAAGACCAACTCCAACTTTTTGGTCTGTTCAAACCGGGGTTCCGTCGCCAAGGCATCATCGATCCCGATGGAAATGACCAACGCGATAGCATCCTGAATAGCACCGCTTTGCTTGGAGAATTAGGTCTTTTAATCAATATCATTGCTAACGAACGACTTAATATTCAGAGTGGCGTTAGCTTTCCCGCAGCCTTTGAAATTAACCCGACCAATTTATTCGAAAACCTGACGACGCTGTTGCATGCAGGGCTTACTTATCGCAGTGGAGAACGGAGTGTCCTTTTTGCCAAGGCCAATATGGGCGCTGCTTTTGGGGCCAGTGGGGATTCTCATAAGTTCCTTTGGTCAACTCAAATAGGCTTGCGCTTCGCCTTGGGTAAAAAACTAGATAGTCTCTTTGTAGAATCCGCTTTTTAATTCTCCTAATTCTAAAAAATAAACAATATGAAAAAAATATTTTTCGCCCTCCTGCTCTGGGCTAGCTTTAGCTGTTCCCTCTTTGCACAATCTACTTCTTCTTCCAGTATTGGTTGGTTTATTACGCCCGAAGTGGGCGCCATCTTTCACGAAGATCACCTCGGCCGTACCGTCGGAGCTTCTATGGGCTTGAAGTTATGGAAAGATCGACTCAAAGTTGGCTTGCAAGTCTACGGTCGCCCTGGGCCGATCAATCCTACTATTTTTATGGTGCCTACTTCTGATGGTCAAGTCTACAGAGGTAGTACTACCCTTCGCCTGCGAGCGGATCATGGAGCCTTTGGCTTATTGGTAGCCCCTAGTTTTGATTTGGGCAAATGGAAATTGGATATTCCACTCAATTTTGGTTCGGTGGGCGGAGGATTTTATCTATTTGGAGAGGATCGAGAGACCCCGGATGGGCGTCGCGTAAGCGAATGGGAAAATGAATTGATGGATGGTCGTGATGCTGGATTTGGGACTTGGCTAGAATTTGGGGTACGCGCTTTTGTACCACTAAAAACACCGGGGATAAGCATCGGCGCTGGTCTTCATTATACCATGACTCCAGGTTGGGAAACCTACCTTGATCCCAATGGCGATCTTTACAACAACCGTTTACGGCTTTCCATATTGATCCATTTTGAATCCAATTGATAGTTAAAGCAAGACGGAAAGCTCGTAACTTGTCGGTATTGATTTAACGATTTTAATCTCTAGTTATGCAGGCTTACGTTGTTGCTCGCCCCGGTGGCCCCGAAGTATTGGAACTCCAAACGATGCCCGATCCAGTCGCTCAAATTGGTCAGGTTCATATCGCCATCAAGGCCTTTGGGCTCAACCGTGCCGAAGCCGTCACCCGGATGGGAGGCTCTGGTGCCGCTGTTCCGTTTCCACGCGTTATTGGGATTGAATGTGTGGGAACGGTATTGGCTTGCCCCGGCGGCGAATTGGCCGTCGGACAAACCGTAGCTGCGGCGATGGGGGAGATGGGGCGAAAATATGATGGCTCTTATGCCGAACAAACAGTGGTTCCTGTCAATAATGTCTTCCCTCTGGAAACCACTTTAGATTGGACGACGCTGGCAGCGATTCCCGAAACCTATTTTACTGCTTGGGGCTGTTGTTTTGAATCACTTCAACTTAGCGGGCAGCCTCGGGTGCTGGTTCGTCCCGGAGCTTCTGCACTTGGGATTGCGATTACGCAGTTGGTTAATCAAATGGGCGGTAGCGTAATTGGGGTAACCCGCAGCGCCCATAAGGTAGCACGTTTACAAGCAGCTGGGATGGCAGCAGTATTGGTAAGGGGTGGTGCAGTGGCCGATCAGGTCTTTGCCCATTGGCCCGATGGAGCCACGGGCGTGGTCGATACGATTGCCAGCGCCACTTCCATCGCCGATGATTTGGCTTTATTGGCCCCGGAGGGACGGCTTTGTGTAGCAGGTTCCTTGGCGGATAGCTATGGCACTAGCCCCGCTGCTGATGTCAGCCGAGCCTTATCACAGGATAATGTCGGCTTTTACTCTAGCGAGAGCCTATCCGTAGCCAAAGACGGCGCCAAGCTCCAGACGATCGTAGATCGCGTGGGGCGGGGAGAGTATCAGCCTCATATCGACCGGGTTTATGATTTTGCCGACCTCCGCCTGGCTCATCAGGCCATGGATGCCAATGCTTTTGCAGGCAAAGTGGTGATTCGTGTAGCGGAGTAGTAAGCTATCTAACAAACAGCGTATAGCACTAGCGATAAATTTAGACAGTCTCGTCTTTTTTTAAGCTAAATTGTTTATTATCAGTGCCTTGGGCAGATGAATTTGTGCCTAATCGCAGTAAATGAGGTTTAATAACTGCAAAGTTCACCTCACTCTGCCCTAACATTTTAACACCTTTCCTTGAGTTATAAAGTCCTCATTCGCCCAATGACAGAAGCTATCTTGCCACCCGCAGAATGAAGGGACTTTGAAACAAAAGAATTTCGCTTTAGTGCCAATCCCTCAAACGATTTGTTTGCTTTGGGCAAAAGGCCTAGCGGCCAGAGTGTTAAACTTTGGCTCAACAAGATATTTTGTGGCATAATCATCCAAAATGGGCTTGGCAAATAGCTTTTATTGCTAAGTGCCTGCACAACAGGCATTTAGCTAACTCAACTTCGGCCTCGCTAGCACTATATCTCCTTGATAATCAATGGTATACAAGGGAAAAAAGTGTCGTTAACATTTTACCCAATGGAAAAAAATGCCTAAATTGTAGCAGTCCGGTACAACTGACGATAAATAAGACAGGAGTTAATAAAATACTTAAAGTTCATCCATATCTTCGATAATAATATTATCCGAAGCGTTGTTTTCGCTTCCTGCTCCTCCCTTGACTTGTTGGCAATTTACGGTACTTAGAATAGTAACTTTGTTTTTCAATTCTTTAATTGACATGATATTGAAGTTTTGGTTAAAACCAAGATAAGGTACTATATAGGATAAAGCTATATAAAACAGGGGGCGTATAGCCCCATTGAAAAATATAGATAAAGCTGAACTTTTTTTAACTAAAGCATTCATTTTCAACTTGTTGCGAAAATATTTTTGTACATGATTGCAGTATATGAATTACTCGATCTGTTGCCTGCAAAGTTTACCCCAACTTTTGCCCCTCGTCTTAATGCCCTCTGTGAATTTCTAATGAACCACGAGCGGATGAGTCAGGTCCAAGCTGCAGAATGTTATTTGGGGGATCGTCGTCGAATCAAATATTTCAATACCCTCAAGAACGACCTGAAAAAAGCATTGATCCGATACTTCATCGTAAACCCTTCTCTTGCCGAAGGTAGTGGTAAAGCACTAATTGAAGATTGTTATCGTCAATTTACGGCCTATAAGATTTTGCTTTTGGGGGGAAAGAGGATTGCTGCGATAGAGCTAGCGACTACTTTGCTTGCACGTTTGAAGGTAGTAGAAATATTTTCTTTATCCTATGAAATCTGTCGCGATCTTTTTAATCATTATTCCAATTTTGATTCCAATTTAAGTAAGTCGAAAAAATACGAACATTTGATGCAGTTTTATCTCAAGCAGATGGAGATTGAAACGCATGTTTTAAATTATCACAACCGGGTTACACTCCTTTGCAACACTCGTGAAGCATTTAATCCCCAGCATATTGCATATTTTAATGAAGCTATGAAAGCTACGGAGCCCAGCCTTGAGTTGGGTTCCACTTTACTCAATCGTTATATCTATAATATCATTACCATTTGTTATTCTGCAACCAGCGATCACGAGATGGTATTATATTATTGCGATGAGGCCCTGAAAAGTTTTTCTACAGAACACCCTCGTTATCGATCATTGCGCTTCTCTTTCCTGCATAAGAAAATTCCAGCTTTATTAGCTATCGGAAAAAATGAGGAAGCGAAGATGATCGCTAGAGAAACGAGTGCTCTAGTAAAAGAAGGTGGTTTCAACTGGCATCTGGCGCTGCTGAAAAGAACGCTCGTCTGTTTTCGGGCTGGCGATTATCAAGAAGCTTACGAATTATACAAGGCCCATCGGCAGGAGACTTGTAATTCTAAGGTGTTGGTTGAATATTGGAAAATTCTTCAGGGCTACCTTTATTTTCTGATCCAACGAGGCTATATCGAACCCTATGAAGACGAGCGTTTTTACCTCGGTAAATTCCTCAATGAAGTCCCCCTTTATTCCAAAGATAAAGCAGGGCAAAATATCAATATCCTCATCCTACAGATCTTGATCCAATTGCAACGCGAGCAATTTGGAAACATCATCGATCGGGTGGACTCGCTCCGCGAGTACATCCGAGCCTATACCCGCAAGCCTGAAACCAAAAGAGCCAACCTTTTTATTCGGATGATCCTCAAAATGGAATCGGCACAATTTCACCGAGCTGGAACCGAATTAAAAACAGAAAAACTACGTGAGCAATTGGATGCCACCCCGCTCCACTTCGGCCAAAACCTGGCCGTGGAGATCATTCCCTTTACTGTCCTTTGGCAAGAGATCCTACAAATGCTAGCCAATAAATTTCGTGGCACCACCGTACGCCGGAGCCGGCCATCAAAGGGGACTAGCTCAAAATCAAACTGACACGGATTGCAACTCACTAGAGAGGAAGGGCAGGGCTCGGCATGCCAACATTAAGCCGAGCCCTCCACCCTTCTGAGTAATCTTCTCGCCATTCGCCGACAAATTAAACCAATTCCACGCCTCCTTTTATACTAAAACCAAGGCCCACCAACGTTGTACTGCTATTCACCCATTACTAACCAACTTCACTATATATCGATCGGGACCCATTACACTAATTTGATTTTACTAATCGAAAATTGTAATTCATGACTTTGTCCCGTATCCTCAGCCTTTTCACCCTCGTCCTATTTTTCTCCGCCTGCCAAAAGGACGACACCTTTAATAATGTAACTGATGCTCAATCTGCAAACGCTCCTACTCCAGAGGCCTTACTGGCTTATTTTGATCGCTTTGAAATAGCTGCCGCCGAACGTGGGCTAGATATTGATGTCGTAGGAGAGGGGATTACCGCCGAGTTTATGGATATTGATGATGAAGGAGTAGCCGGAACCTGTACTTATGGCTCTCATACCCCCGGCCATATCGTTATCGACCAAAATTTTTGGGTCCGCGCAAGTGACCTCTTTCGCGAAATGATCATCTTTCATGAATTGGGCCATTGCGCACTCTTCCAAGGTCATCGTGAAGGAGTCCATCCCAATGGCACCTGTGAAAGTATTATGAGAAGTGGTTTGGAAGATTGCTACGATAACTACCGCGTAGCTACTCGCGAAAGCTATCTGGATGAGTTGTTTGCGGCCGACCCTGAATTCCAATAATCTTCTTTTTCAAAAGATTTTTCCACTGGCCCTACGTCATAAATGCAAAAGCCCGATGAATTTCATCGGGCTTTTGTAAAAAGGCCTTATTGTAAACGAAAAGGCCTAGTAAGACTGCGTATTTTCAGCGAGCATTTTACCATCCTGATTAACGGTTACTTTTACGGCCGTCTCGTCAGCACCTTTTATATACAATCCAGGATCGGCAGTCATCGTTCCACCTGGAGATTGCTCTAATGCCATGATTTCAACAGTGATTTCTCGTGTAGAAGCACCATCTGCTAAGGAGTTTCCAGTTGCTGCCGGAAAGTACCCTTTGGGGATGTCCGTAATCGTGATGATATCTTCGTAGCTGTTTTCGTTTAAGTGCTCAAGTTTTTGTGAAACTGTCATTTTTGGTTAATTTTTTGGAGTTAAGGAATATATTACAAGGGCAAAATACTAAATTTGTCTCATTATAATTTATTGTAATAGATTATTTTATCAAATTTTAAAGCTATGCGACTTTGCTATCTACTACTATTTTTTTGTGGTGCAATACAATTTGCCAGTGCCCAACGCGTCCCTAAGGCCTTTCGCAAAAACCTTCATCCCGAGGCTAAAGTAATCTGGGCAACGGTTCAATCTACTTTTGAAAAAACCAAAGACAAAAAATTCGTCCATCAGGTTTATTATGTTGGAGGAAATAACCAACGAACCCATTACATCACCTATCGCGATAAAGAGGGGATGATTCTGGAGGGGGCCTATGCGGAATGGTGGGATGATGGAACTTTGCGTTATCAGGGCGAGCACCTCAATAATAAAAGGCATGGCGAATGGAAAATAGCATTTGGAGCCTCGGGGAATTCTGCTGGCAGTTATAAAAATGGAGAGCGCGAAGGAAAATGGATTATAACGGATAGCCTTGACCGGGTTACCACTGAATCTTACTACTCTGGAGGCAAACTGGATGGCAAATCGAGTTATTTTAATGAAAACGGAGAACTTAGCAGAGAAGAGATTTATCAACAAGGAACACTGCTCGAAGTGATTCCATCCGAATCAGAAGATACGACGACTATTGAATTTGCTTTGGTCGAGGAGATGCCCGCTTTTCCCGGCTGTGAAGAATTATATGAAACGGATTATGAGGCCTTCAAACAATGCTCCCAACGGGAGATGTTGATGTTTATTTACAAACAAATAAGATACCCACCCTCCGCTCGCGAGAATGGTGTCGAAGGCTCTGCGATCATACGATTTGTAATTGATAAAGATGGACAGGTTAGTGATATTGTAGCAAGACGAGGAATCTCCGATGCCATCAAAACGGAATGTATCAGACTCATCAAGAAGATGCCCAAGTGGCGCCCCGGTTATCAGGACGGAGAACCCGTTAAAGTAAATTTCATTTTACCCATCAAATTCAAACTGGAATAAGCAAAGTCCGTACTACTTTTGGGGGCGTAAAAGGATAGAAATCTCGCTATCTACTTGAGCAGCTACTTTGCCCTTTTCCCAAAGCTGATAACCGGTTTTGCTCGCCCGCAGCGTATGAAAACGCTTTTGCTTGAGTGGATCTTCGATCTTTAATTCCCACCAACCATTCGCATCGGAATAAGTTGCCAGGTCCAGTACGCTTACCCGAACGCTGTCGAGCAAGGCCTCATTAACCGAATCTTTAGTGACGCCATACAGTCGATCCAAACCACGGAGCAGCACACTCAATTCAATGCGTTGCCCCACCTGCAATTGATACTGCGAATCTGCTTGCAGGGCCGAATAATTTTCTCCATCCGGGTCGGTAAAACTAATCTTGACATTTTGCCCTGAGGCAAAAAACTGAGGGGAGATGTCGGTAAAAATAGCTTGGCCATGATTATTGATCGTCTTACTAATTTGACTATTGCCATAGGATAGATGAACTTCCCCTTTGCTCGGAAGTTCTTGACCATTTACCTCACTTACCAGAACGGTCATGGTCTGGGGTTGAGTAGGGGAGGCGGAAAATAAATGACTCAAATTGACCCCCGTAATTTTGGCTAAGCTAGCGAGTATCCCGAGTAAGATACTAGCAGCGATTATCCATTGCCACCAAGGCCGATTGGTAAAGCTAGGGCCAGTCGGGGGGCTTGGAGCAGTGGGAGGCGGAGCGGCATCCGCGGGAGCGGCCTGGTCTGCATCGGCTTGAGGTGGAGGCGTGGGTTTAAACACGTTATCGGTTAACTTCAAAAGCGTATAGGTGACTTGAGTATAGGCCTGTTGAATCTCACTAGCATCGCGAATGTTTCGGATTTCATCTCTTTGCAGCTTTTTTAATCGTTGTTGTACAACCAATAAATCCTTGTGGTCAGGGCCTTGCGCCAAAGGCAACAAAGCATCAATGGCTGCTTGTAATTTATTATTGGCAATTAAATTTTGAATATCTTTTTTAGTCATAGTTTTAAATTCTAAACAAACCAATTTCCGCTCGCGCCCAAAACGTAGGAGAAGAATACGTTTAGAACAAAGTAAGGATTCGATGGCAGTTTTTCAAATAATGCTTACCTTCACTCCACACATCCTTTTATCATATGCCCATACTCACTAGTCCCCACTTGACGCTAATCGGCGCCGGTATCATGAGTGCTACCCTCGGCACCCTACTCCGTCAATTAATTCCCGATGCCCGGATCACTATCTACGAACGCCTCGATAGCGTCGGCGCGGAAAGCTCGGCTGCTTGGAATAATGCAGGGACCGGGCATTCTTCTTTTTGCGAACTCAATTATACCCCCGAACGAGAAGATGGCCAGATCGATTTGAGCAAGGCCCTGCGGATCGCGGAATCTTTTGAAGTGTCCAAACAGTTTTGGGCTTACCTTCAAGGCCAAGGCCTGATCCACACCTCTCAGCCTTTTATCAATGATATTCCCCATCTCAGTTTTGTGGCCGGGGCCGCCAATACCGACTTCTTGCAAAAGCGCTACACCGCCATGCAGCCCTATGCTATTTTTGAAGCGATGGAGTATACGGAAGATCAGGGCCAATTGGCCGAATGGATTCCTCTGATGATGCGTAATCGAGACGCCCAGCAAAAGGTGGCGGCTACTCGAATGGAGATTGGGACGGATGTCAACTTTGGAGCCTTGACCAGAGCGATGGTTCGTTACCTCGACAATTGCGAAGGGGTAGAGCTACACTTGGGGCATGAGGTAGAAGATTTGACGAAGACGAAAAACGGCACTTGGCGCGTAGAAGTTAAAGACTTGGCAACGGGTAAGGAATCGGAAATTGAAACGGATTTTGTATTTATTGGCGCAGGAGGTGGTGCCTTACCTTTATTGGAAAAATCAGATATTCCCGAAGGCCGGGGCTATGGTGGTTTTCCGGTGAGTGGGCAGTGGCTCCAGTGTACCAACCCCGAGGTAATTGTGCAACATGAGGCTAAGGTATACGGCAAGGCCGCAGAAGGTTCGCCACCGATGTCGGTCCCTCATTTGGATACACGAATGTTGGATGGAGAACGTTCCTTGCTGTTTGGACCTTACGCAGGATTCTCTACTAAATTTCTCAAAAATGGTTCTTATTTCGATCTACCACTTTCGATCGAAATGCACAATATTTGGCCGATGTTGGCTGCCGGAATCAACAATATCTCCTTGACGAAATATTTGATCCAACAAGTTTTTCAATCTCCAGAAGATCGCTTTGAAGCTTTACAGCAATTTTATCCAGAAGCAAAAATGGAGGACTGGGAATTGGCGGTTGCGGGCCAGCGTGTTCAAATCATTAAAGGTGATCCTGAAGAAGGTGGCATCTTGCAATTTGGAACCGAAATCGTTTGTGATGACGAAGGTTCTCTAGCAGCCTTACTAGGGGCTTCCCCAGGTGCTTCTACTTCGGTATCGATTATGTTGGAGGTGTTGGAAAAATGTTTTCCCGACTCCATTTCTTCCAAGGCCTGGCAAGACAAGCTCCGAGAGATGATTCCATCCTTTGGCCAATCTTTAATCGACAACCCTGAGCTCTGCCATCAAACCCGTGCTGCTACCACCGCAGTACTCCAGTTGACGGAGGAAGAGTAATTACTCCACCGCCACTCTAGCCTTGGGTTTAATCAGACCTTTAATCAAAATCAATTCGCAAGCTTCGGCGGCCATTAATTGCTTGGTTTGATAATGAGCATGTACAAATTCTTTCGCCTTTAATTCACACAGAATAACTCGCGCGTCAGTTTTTAAATCTTTGGGATGCCAAGTAGTGGGGTTTAGGATAATGCCTTTTCTTACCAATGCTTTTTGATAGAACTCTAGGTGGCTATTATAAGCTTCGCGAGGCACCTGATACGGTACTGCTGGTTCTAAGTTTAGGGTTTTTAAAAAAGGCCCGTAGCGCATTTTATCGGCATAGGTCTCTTGGTCGACGGGGTGGTAAACCTCATTGAGGATACGGGCATAGGGACGTCCCCAAATTACGATGGCTAAAAAGACCAAACCCCAAATGCCTTTTACCGGAATTAGTTGAATCTCGGCCACCTTGGCCATAATACTAAACAAAGCATAAAACCCAATGCCCAGCGGAATGGCGAGTAGAGGCAAACTAGGCGCGAGATACCAACTGAGTTTGGTTTGGGCAAGAGAGAGCAATACCAATAAACCCAAACTTTGCATTCCCGCAAAGAGCGTAAGTGCCCGTCGTTTGGCATCTTTTTCCCAAGCCCATATTCCCCAAGCAGCTAAGGGCAACCACCACAACCATGGCGCCCACTGCCAACTGCTCATCTGCTCCAGATAATAAGTCCAAGGCCCTTGATGATATTCAATAACCTGTGCATAACGACCGCCAATTTCATTTTCCCATACCGCCCGACAATAACCCGGATTCGTCATTTCTCGACCGAGGTAATAAGCGAGTATTGGCAAGCAAGCTAAAGCCGCTACCATATAGCTCCGTGCGGAAGTCAAAATTTCCCCCAACTTTCCCGCCAATAAACTAGCCAGGAATAAACCCGGTAATAAAAAACATCCCGCAATACCTTTACTCAATACCGCCAAACTAAAGGCTGCACCAAAACAATAAAGAGCGGTATTTTTTGATCGCCCTTCGCTGCGTAGAAATTCAAAAAAACTTAGGGCTTGGGCAAGAAGAAAAAAGCAAAGCATGGCATCGTATTCTCCCGTTCGGGTAACGTGGATGGCGATAAAGCCAGGCGTACAAAGTAAGCTCGTACTCATGGCCAAACCGAGTAGGGGAGATTGTAATCGTTTGCTGCCATAAACCAAGAGCAGTAGCAAACAAGCCGCGCCAAAAAGAGCCGAAGGCAAACGCAGCGCCAATATATCATGATCAAAGAAGGGGAGCAAACTTGCTTGGAGCCAAACCATCAATGGTGGTTTGAGATTCCACATATCAGGCTGTCCGTTATAATGAGGCACGAGCCAGTTGCCATTATCCAAAAGCTCCAATGCATTGATTCCCAAACGAGATTCGTCGAAGATGCGGAGAGGTAAATTTTCGAGGTGTAAAAAGAGTGGAAAGTAAGCCAGTATGGCAAAGCATAAATAGAGGCCTGTAATGACGTATTTGTTATTAGTCATTAGCTTTATATTTATTGATGAGTAATGCTGAGATATGCCTCTACTAACACAACGGTTGAATGAAGTATTTAGTCGTCAGCTATGGAGCTTTTTTTGGTATTGCTAAGTAATTGACAGTTTGGAGGGAGTGTGTGTATGCAGGAAATAGGATCGTAAGCTCTAGTCATCTGGAGCTTACGATCCTGTTTTTTTAAAATGCTATGGTAGAATCGTAACCTTGATACTGCCGATTTGCTCACCATTACTAAGGCTGAGTAGATAGAGGCCGGGACTTAGCTGGGCCTGTTTTAAGTCGAGCGTTTCGCGGTGATCCCCTGCGGGCTTATGACCACTTGCTTCACTGAACCGCCAGCGTTCTTGCCCCAATATGGAATGCAAACTAATTTCAATTGGCCGATCACTATCGAGGTGATAAGTTAAAGTTATTTGCTCGCGAGTAAGGGTAGGGTAGGCGTTAAACTTGAAACCGGGATGGACCTCTTGGGTGGAGGTTGGCAAGGCAAAATGAGCCACTAAGGTATCGGGCTGGCTGAGCTGAATTCGGGCGCGGCGGTCGTCGACCGGGCTGATTGCATTACCAGACTTGCTTTCCCAACGCACAAAGCTATAATCGTCATCAAGAGCTTTGGCTTTGATGATTTGTTCCATCCCACCAAAATAACTTCCGGTCCAAGGAAATGCTTCGATGTCTAAAGTATTGAGATCAATCTCGCCAATGCCCGCAATCGGAGGCTCTACCATCAAGGTCAACTCATAAGGCCCCTCTAAATCAAAGCAATTAACCATTCCATCATCCAATAACTTGCATCGCTGCTCCATAAAATTGCGCAAACGCAAGACATTGGCTTGCCACTCTTCCATTGTTCCTCCCCAGCGATCGATGTGGCGAGGCATCTCCGGCTGGATCGTTGCGACCATCCGATCCAAGGTCGACAGCATATTTTCACAAGTGTAAACGGTATTCATCAAATCGGCTTGACGTGAATAATAGAGTTGGCGAAAATCCTCGCTTTCTTCTTGTAACTTGAGAAAGATTTTTTCGTGCTTACCAACATTAATAGTGCCGTCAACGAAAAAGCCATCAAGAAATTCACTAATCTCCTCAATGTCGCAGGGCTCCGCATCGGGATTGATATTGGGCACACCAGAATAATTGATGTAATAATCAAAAGTAGCGTCATTGTCCCAAAGGATGTATCCCCATTTCTTATGGTCTCCTTCCGAGTCTAAGCCTTTCCACCAGGCCGTATTAAAATTGAGCCAATCAGAGGCTACCGAATTGAGATTGGCAATCATGTAATCAATCAAGCTAGTTAGTCGGAGGTTTTGTGCTACGTATTCATAGTTGGCCGCAATTCCCATGTCATTGTTGAGGATAAAGTCGCGGAGCTCATTCCATTCTTCAAAGGCTTGGTCGCCACCATACTCGGCCCAAGTATCGCCCCAGGTACTAAGATAGAGCAGCTTGTATTTATCTTGATCGTAGTACGCTTTGGTAAAATCGTGATCTACTGGT
>SPJL01011035.1_pt1 | contig 12994 bp, 11 predicted proteins | sample 3741751 | NCBI WGS metagenome assembly SPJL01 (sample SAMN10925998, study PRJNA522277) | cold seep metagenome | isolation source: Elba SIP-enriched marine methane seep metagenome, extraction at timepoint T3 | place: Italy: coast of Elba, Mediterranean Sea | reverse complement strand
CTTTTTAAATATTGCTTCGGGATATGGCCGTTACGAACTGGATGGGGAATACGATTTTCTACAAGAATATTATGAATCCCTTCCTGTACCAGAAGTATATGCCTACTGTCGGGAAGGTGCAGATAGTTATCTACTAACTTCTACTATTGAAGGAGAACCTTTACATACGGTAATTGATGAATTTAGTTCTAGCCAAATAATCGACTTGGTAGGGGAGGCCCTTGACCTTGTCGCTTGCCAGCCCTTAATTCCAGGTACTCCAGATGCCCTAGAATTAGAATTGCAAGAAGTAGAAAGAATCATCCGACAGGGAGAAATTGATCGGGATAGTTTTCTGCAAAACACGGGTCGTTCCCCGGAAGCCGAACTAGAGGCCATTCGGGCCGAGCAATTCTTCCATCGCGATGATGTGTTGAGCCATGGTGATTTTTGCCTTCCTAATCTGATGGTAAAAGATGGCCAACTATCGGGTATCATTGATTGGGGTAAAGCTGGCCGAGGAGATATTTACCGTGACCTTGCCGCCTTGGAAGGAAGCATGCGAAGGAATGTGGGGCAGGATGGGATAAAAGAGTTTTGTACCATCCTAGATATGGATTACGCAGACTTCCGCCCTGCAAAAATTCAATACTACAACCGGATCGATCTATTTTGGAATCACTATCAAGAAGTATAAATTATGGAACAAGAAATTATCCTCTATTTTCCCGATACCGCAGAATGCAATGACTTTATTGCGATATTGGAAGAGTACGAATTATCGTACTATTTGATCGGCCGTAATGAATGGCAGATGGCGGTGAAAAGTAAATTGGCGCTGGGGCAATACTGGCTCAACCGCGAGGAATTTACCCTCGACCGCCTCCTGCCCATTTGCCGCCGGATTATAAATAGCTTTCCGGCTGGTTCGACTTTTCGTCTCGTTGGTTTCAACGAGAGATACCGCAGGTTACAAGACCATCTAGAAGGAGCCTTAAGATCAGGGCGAGACAGGACTCCATTCCCCAATAAATGGGAAATAATCCGCACCGCTCAAGATGCCGGACTACCCGTAGTGCCCACGGCACTGGCTAGTGACTTTGAAAACTTTCTGCAAACGCAACCCAGTACTAGAGGTTATGTGGTCAAACCCAATGTTGATTTTATGGCCACTGGAGTTATTGCTTTAAAGGATGCTTCTGCGGTGCGCAGCTGGGCACGGTCCAATATTGGCCAACTGTCCAATTATATCCTTCAGCACTTTGTACCGGGAATCGTTTACCATATTGATGGTATCATCCGCAATACTAAGTTAAGCACTTATTTCTGTGGGAAAAACATGAGTACCCAGTTTAGACTTGGCCGGAAAGGTGTTTCTTACAAGAGCATGATGCTCAATGGGCAGGCAGAAGTTAGTAAACGCTTGTTGACGCTACACGAAAAATTGCGACGTACTTTTAACATCCAAGATGCTTGTAGCCATCTCGTGTTTATTCTCGATGCCTCTGGTAGTATTTCCTTTTGCGAAGCTACTATTCGAACCCCCATTGCTGGCCTACTTGAACTACATGAATATTATCATGGTAAGAGCCCATTGGGACTTTATGCGGCTTCTTTGGGGAATAAAAAAGCACTCCATAGCCGACAATACCGTGGCGAACCTGGCCGGCTTTTGGTAACGCCCAAAAATATTGTAAAATTTGAAAAACGGTGGGAGTTTTTAGAAACTCAAGTTGCCAACCAACTCAGGGTATAGGCCGTAAGTTGCCTCCTATTTCTTTACCCCTTTTACCTCATGATACGATTCGCGTTTACTGGCCCCGAGCCTAAGTAAAACTCCGCGAAACGCTATCCATTTATTTACACTATCCTTCGTAACCTTCTTACCATGCCTAGTACTCGACAGACAGTCCTACAGTCTTTCGCCTATTTGCGAAAGTACTGGCTGAAAGAGACAGCCATCCTCCTGCTCATCTTATTGCGCAATGCCGGAGCCTTGTCCTTTCCCTTCTTTCTGAAGATCATCGTCGATGATGTTTTTCCCGAAAGTAATTTTCCTTTACTCCTACAAATTTTAGGAGCCATCGTAGGGATACAACTAGTCTCAGCGATTGCGGGAGTTTTATCAACCTATCTCCAGCAACAGGTCAGTAATCATATCATGGAAGATATTCGTACCGATTTCTTTGAGCATGTGATTCACCTACCCATCGATTTTTATAATAAAAATGACATCGGTGAGGTGGTCCATAGTTTGAGTAACGAGGTTAACATCCTACGTCGTTTTCTCTCTGCTAGCCTGATCGAATTGTCGAATAACATCATCCTGATTATTGGTATCTCCGCGATCTTAATTTATCTCAATGCCTTCCTCTTTTTGGTTTGCATTACTCTGGTTCCAATACTATTGATCGGAATTAGTTTTTTCCACAATCGCATACGACATTACTATGCGAAAGATCGACAGGCCGATGCGCATGTACTTTCTTTTATGATGGAAAAATTGGACAACGTTCTTCTCATCAAATTGTACAATCAGTATAGTTTTGAGATGAAGGAATTCAACCATCGCCTCAAATCGTATATCGATATTAACCTCAAAGGAGCCTTGCTCAATGCCCAGGGAACACACTTCTCGGTATTTGTCATCGCGCTTGCTCCTATCTTGGTGATTGCCGTAGGAAGTCGAGATATTTTCGATGGCTTTATGACCTTGGGAACTCTGATCGCTTTTATTGAATACTTCAATATCATCATCGCTCCTTCGCGGGGTATGGTCGGTTTGTATTATAACGGCTTACGGTCCTTCGAATCGATGAGTAAAATTACCTCCTTTCTCAATATGCCTACTCCGGCTAGAGCAAAGGAGAACGTAGCACCACCGGAGCGAATCAATCAATTGGTTTGCGAAGATGTACGCCTGAGTTGGGGATCGGAAGAGGTGTTGAAGAAAGTTAACCTTTATATGGAGCGTGGCAAAAGCTATGGTTTGGTTGGCGGAAGTGGAAGTGGAAAAAGTACCATCACCTATTTACTCTGCGGTTTGTACGAACCACAGTCGGGGCGAGTACTAGTGAACGCTAAAGATGCCCGGGAATGGGGACCCTATGCAATCAATGAGAAAGTGGCCTTGGTGAAGTCCACGACCAAATTGCAGAAAGGAACCATTCGTGAGAATATGCTCTATGGCTTGAGGAAAGAGCAAACGGTCAATCTTCAACAGATACTTGAAACGGTTGGACTCGCCGATTATATCGACAGCTTACCGGAAGGATTGGATACCGATATTTCCGACTTGGGGACCAAGCTCTCTGATGGCCAACGCCAACGTTTATCCATTGCCCGAGCCTTACTCAAAGATGCCGATGTATTGATCCTCGATGAGGCTACCTCGGCCATGGATTCTATCCGCGAGACAGAAGTAATCGACAATATTCTTGAATTATACCACGACAAGATTGTCGTGATTATCAGTCACCGACTCAGCTCCATCCAACGCCTCGATCAGATCATCTGCTTGCGCAATGGTGAGATCGTCGAACAAAACGATCATCAACAACTCCTCGAAAGCCGCGGAGTGTACTGGGAGCTTTTCGAACAACAATTGATTCATACCTAAATTAAAAATACCTATAATATCATGGAGCAAGCGAATAATTTTCCCCACGTATGGAAAAACGATGCCACCTCGCCTAAAACCCTTACCGAGGTATTTCAGCAGGATTTCCCTCAAATAAAATCTCTCCTGCTTGAATATGGTGCCGTACTTTTTAAATCTTTTGGGATTGATAATCCTACTAAATTAGAACAGGCGGTACAAGGGTTTCCTGGCCAACAACTCAATTATGCAGGAGGTAATTCTCCTCGGACTAACCTTCATGGCCAAGTCTATACTTCAACCGAACATCCATCACACACTTTTATATCTCTACACAACGAACTGTCTTATGCCAGCGAATGGCCTTCCTACATTTTCTTCTGTTGTGAAACCCCCGCAGAAGAGGGCGGTCATACGGTGATTGCCAACAGCCGCAATATTCTCAATGATTTATCGCCTGAGATTGTTGCCGCATTTAGAGAAAAGGGAGTCTGTTATATCCGCAATTTGCACAGTGGTTTTGGCCCCGGCCCCTCTTGGCAAGAAACTTTCGAGACAGAAGATCGCAAAGTAGTGGAAGAACATTGTCGTGCCAATGATATCGAAATCGAATGGCATGGTGAAACACTGCGTTTGATCGAAAAACGCGACGCGATTATTGAACACTCCGAAACGGGACAAGAAGTTTGGTTCAACCAAGCAGATCAATTTCACCCCAGCACTAACCCCGAAGAAGTATTCGAAGCATTGATGGAAATTTACGAAGATGATCCTCACGAAATGCCACAATACGCTTGCTTCCAAGACGGCAGCCCAATCCCGGATTATATGCTAGAAGAGATCCGTAACATTGGTGATAAGAATACGGCCTACTTCACCTGGGAAAAAGGGGATCTGCTATTGCTTGATAATATTCTCACGGCTCACGGTCGCTCGCCTTTTAAAGGAGAACGACGAGTACTGGTGTCGATGCTTTCTTAATTACTTTTAATCCTAAATAATTATGATTCATGAAAAAAATAATAATTCCCTTTTCACTGATCCTTTTCTCTTTTGCTTTGCTGTTGTCGTCCTGTGCTTCGGATGGGGCGAATGGTGAAGGGACAGAAAATGTTCAGCAACAGATTCCCTTGTCTGAGTACATCGGAACCTATGATATTCTCGAAACCAAAGACAGTCGTCAGTGTCGGGTTTTCTTGCAAAACGATTCCCTTTATTTACAAAGTGATGATGTGGGAGAATCCAAAATGATTGCGGAAAAAAATGAAGTCTTTGACGTCCCCGGCCACGAAACCCGAATGCGATTTCTCCGGGATTCAGATGGTGGCATTGATCGCGTAGTGATCCTAACTAAGCGAGGACGTTTTACGGGTAAAAGGGCAAACGTACAGTAGTTTTTTCTTCACCCAAAGTACGAATCAATGAAACCGAAAAAGGCTATTTTTTACGATTTTATTGCGGCGAACAAAGGGCGATTAATTGTACAACCTCGGATGGGCTTTTGCGATTTTCAGCAGATGCGCGACGGCTTGAACCGAGTGAAGCAGGTAGATGCTCCCACCGTGGGTACCATCACCATTGATAGCTTTACTCGGACGGGAGATTATGAAAGTGCTCGACGAGCCATCGAAGGTCAGCAATCTCTCAATGGGTATCCCATTGTCTCTTACGGTCAATCCGTAAATGAACGACTAGTAGAAGGTTTGCTAGACCGAGATTTCCCGATTCAGGTACGTCACGGCAGTTCTCAGCCTGAAGAAATTTTTCGGGCTACGATTGCTGCGGGAATCGACGCCACTGAGGGGGGACCACTATCTTACTGTTTTCCTTACGGTCAAGTGCCACTTGCTGATAGTATTGCATCCTGGCGAACTTGTAGTAAAATGTTAGGTGCGGTAGAAGAAGTTCCCTGCCATCTCGAAAGTTTTGGCGGTTGTATGATGGGGCAGTTATGCCCTCCGTCTTTGTTGATCGCGATCACTGTAATGGAAGCAATGTTTTTTAAACAATACGGTATTCGATCTTACTCCGTGAGTCTGTCGCAGGGTTCGCATCGCCAGCAAGACATTGCTGCTTTGCGTGCCTTGCGACGCATTGCTCAACGCTACCTTGGCCCGAGTGACGAATGGCATATTGTGTACTACACCTTTATGGGTAAGTTTCCGCAAACCACAGAAGGGGCGCGGGGCATCATGCGCGACAGCGTACAAATTGCCAAAGCGGGTGGTGCACAACGGCTAATTGTCAAGACGGTCATGGAGTCGCATCAGATCCCAACGGTCGACGATAATATCGAGGCCTTGAATCTGGCGGCGTACGATTTTGAACAAGCAGTTATAGAAAACCATTCTCCATTGACGGCTGAGTTTGAGGAAATGATATTTGAAGAAGCTAATTTCTTGATTGATCTATTGCTCAACCTCGACTCTCGTTTGGATCGAGCTTTAGAACGAGCCTTTGCCAAGGGCTATTGGGATGTACCTTACTGTTTACATCCCGACAACGAAGGCAAGGTACAAGCAAAGCTTACTCCTGATGGCGCAATTATGTGGTCGAATACAGGTAATATTCCCTTTCCTCGTTCCATTATGAAAAACAATACCATCCGCGAAAGCTGGTTGCTTTCCTCCGAATTATTGATGATGCTCTCTTTTAACCAAATGAAGTACGATTCTTTATCGACTATCTCAACGGATTAATATCCTTTTCACAAATTTCTATCTAAAAATATCACGGCGCAAGGTAGCGTAGGCCGGGGCTTACTCGAAGTAATCTGGTTCTTTAGCTTGCCCTGTTTCTCCTTTATCGAGCGCTGTGATATCAAACTCCAGCAGACTAACCTACAGTTGAGTTAGGTTATGATTACTTCTATTCTATCTCCCCGATGATGCACCTGTGGCTAATCGTCGAAATGGACGGAGTATGCGATAGAATCCGCACTTCTTTCATTTTTAAAAAACGGAATACAAACTAATGCAGCCCAAAGTAATCCTTACCACGATCCCCTCGGACTCCCATACGTGGAATCTGATTTACATGCAGCTACTGCTCGAAGAACACGGCTTTGAAGTACTCAATCTTGGCCCTTGTACGAATCCTGATGATGTGTTAAGCGCCTGTGCCCGAGTCAACCCTGACTTGGTGTTGGTATCCACGGTTAATGGCCATGGCTACCTCGAAGGTAAAATTCTGATTCAAGAGATTCGACAAATGCCACTGACCAGAGACTTACCGGTATATATCGGCGGCAAGCTGAGTACCGATAAAAACTTGTCCTATCTCTATGCTATGGAGCTAGAAGAGGCTGGTTATACCAAAGCCTATTACGAAAATGAAAAGGTCAATGATTTTTTGGCCCGACTGAATCGAATAAGCCGGAAGGTAGAATAGTATACCCTACCTCCCGGATAGCCCCGATTTTATATCGGGGCTGATTTCATCACCTTTCCTAATACCATACTATCATGTTATTAACACAACTCTCAAGACCAATTGATGTGTTCAATATTTCGGAATGGGGGGTTGACGTAGAGCGGCTTAAGAGAAAATTGGCCGCCAGTTACGAAGACTATGCCTGGGACGACTACCTGTTCCGTCAAACTCAAATAGAATATTTTAAAACCCATTTATCCGAGGCTCAGTTGGCTCCTTATTCCAATCAATTTTGGATGGAGTATTATACGGGCCGCGTATCCCAAAATGAAGTCGATAAAATGCGGAGCTATCTCAGTCCTCCCGAACAATCAGACTTTGATAAAATCCGTCCTACTCGCAAGCGCTTGATCTCCGAATTCAATATGTATTTCGAAGGTGACCAATGGCACCTCGAAAGAAGCAAACCCGCTAGGGTCTTTGGGCAGGAGTACGCACTTACGATCGACGAAGACGATATTGATTATCGTTTGGCCAAACGGACCTTTAAAGAAATGCCAAGCTATCTAGACGATGAATCGCTACAATCGATTCTTTACGGATTAGCGGAGGAGCTACGCGAAAAAGATTCCATGGTCACCGACATCAATATCTTTGTACACCATACCTTAGTGTATTGCTATCCCGACCAATTGGGGACAAACTCTCCCGAAGGCATTCATCAAGATGGGATGGACTATATCGTCTCTGCTTTGGTAATGGAACGCCATAATGTAAACGGTGGAAAAAGTGTCATCTACGGAAGTGATATGCGAACCAAAGTGATGGAGACGATGCTGCAATCAGGGCAGGGAATCCTGCAACCTGATAAGAATACCGAACTCTGGCACGAAGTGACCTCGATTTGCCCACAAGATGGCGAATTACCCGGTTATCGTTCGACAATCGGCTTCGACATTACGGTGGTCAGTCCGGCTTCAGCAAGTAGTGATTATTAACTCACCTAGTAAGTATAACAAATCATGAAAAGAATTGGCTTATTGGGAGGCACCAGCTGGCCTTCAACCATTATTTATTACCGGCGGCTCAATGAGCTGGTATTGGAAAAATTGGGCCCCTATCATTCTTGTCCCATGATTTTATCGAGTATCGATTACCACGAGATTAAATCTATCTATCAATCGGGTTGGGACAAAATTCCTGAAATTCTGGAGCGGGAAATTAACCGCTTGCTTTCTTATGAGCCCGATGCAATCATGCTCTGCAATAACACCCTACACCGTGCGCTCGACTGGATTGAAGACGAACTGGATTTATCCGTTCCACTCTTCCACATCATCCGGCTCACTCGGGACTATCTGCTCCAACAAGGCTTGCGTAAGGTGCTGTTTTTGGGCACCCGCTTTACGATGGAAGATAAATATTTCAAACAACCCCTCATCGATGCGGGAATTGAAATTATCATTCCGAATGCCCAGCAACGCGACGAAGTACAAATCATCCAAACCAAACTGTCGAAAGGCATTTATGAACCGGAGTTTGAAGATTACTTCCAGCAGTTGGTAGATCAGTACCCCGAAGCCCAAGCCGTTATCCTCGCGTGTACGGAACTACCGTTGGCCTTTGAAAAGGTCGAAACCGAAATGAAGGTCGTCAGTACGATCGAACTACAATGCCAAGCAGCGATCGAATTTATCCTCGCTGCCGAAAATGAAGTTAAAAATAATCAACCCCTTTATCTCTAATATCCTATAAAATTAAAAGAAATGAATTTTCCAAACTCAGAACAAAGAGCGATCGAATTACTCGAAAAGTACCAAATGCCCATCACTGATAACGTGCCGCTTAAAGCGTCTCCTTCAGAATTTGAACACGGTGGCCAGTACGGCGTAGAAATTCCTGCAATCAATGATTTTAAATCCCTCAAACTTATTATCCGCCTGCTACACGAAAATAATGTGTACTGCACGCGCTTCAATGAAACTCACGGTTCCTTCCTCCTCTCGGATGGCGAAATCTCCGATATGCTCGGCCTCTGTGCCGACAGTGGCTATGGTATCACCTTTGGCCTCGGACCCCGCCCCGAATACGATGTACGTAGTACCTTCTACCGTACCAAGTTTGGCTTGGAGCTAGGCCGTCAATTAAATAATAACGATGCGATCATGCACTCCGTAGCAGAAGCCGTTCGTCTTACCGAACTAGGATGTCGTGGCCTCATCGTATACGATATGGGAATCTTACGGATTCTAAATACCCTCCGCGAACAAGGAGAAATTCCTGCGGATACCGTATTCAAAGTTTCCTCCCACTGTATGGTGTCCAATCCTTACATCGCCAAAATTTACCATGAAAATGGCGCCGATAGTATCACTGCCGTTCACGACCTCAGCGTCGGTATGCTGCAAGAAATGCGTCGCGTCACTCCCGACTTAGTATTCGATGTACCTATCGATGTTTACCTAACCAAAGGTGGATTTATCCGCTTCTATGAAATCGCTAAGATCGTTCAGTCTTCTGCACCAGTCTTCCTGAAAATGGGAGCTAGTAGCCAATCTGATCCTTATTCTTCCATTACCGAGGATGTTATCCGCAAGCGGGTTAAACGTGTAGCTGTAGGTTTGGAGTATTTGGATAAAATGTTGGATCAGGACCACCGTATCTCTCGCGATAATCGCAATTGCTGCTTGCCTCAGATGGAGCCAGCAATGGTCAATGGAAATGGTGTGCTCAACCATGTTTAGGGTACATCGCAGGTACCCTCCTGTGTATTTATTTGCCTCTTTTTTATTATAGGATATTCTTTTCTTAATCAGCAAGACTAGAGGGGTGCATCTCAGCACCCCTGCTTTGCTCTTCTAGAGAGTATCCCCCAACAAAATTGACATTATTAGCATGAAAAAAATCAATCTCTTCTGTCTGCCCTACGCAGGCGGGACCCAATATTCCTATGCCGGGTTCAAGAAGTATTGCCCTCCTGAAATAGTGTGGCATTCTATCGACCTGCCAGGGAGAGGGAAGCGTATTCGGGAAGAATTATTGACGACTGTTTATCAGATGGTCAAGGATATTCTACCCAAAATCAAAGCAAAGGCCCACGAACCCTACGCCATCTACGGACATAGCATGGGGAGCCTCCTAGGCTATTTGCTTACTCACGAAATGGTAAAGGCACAATTGCCACCACCTGTTCGACTGATCGTTAGCGGTCGGGGGGCACCTACCGTTCCCAAACGCAGCGATATGAAGTACCAGTTGAAAGGCGAAGATTTTCGCCAGGCCCTTAGAGATATGGGGGGAATGGATGAGGTGTTACAAAGCGAAGAGTTGATGGAGTTTTTCGAACCCATCTTACGCGCTGATCTCGAAGCCGCCGAAACTTACGAGCAAGTTGAATCCAAACCCTTTGATGTACCCCTGACGGTACTAATAGGTGCGGGAGAAGCCGTGAGTGAAGAAGAAGGACGTGCTTGGCAAAAAGAAAGCACCGTTCCCATCGACTTCCGCATTTTTCCCGGTAACCATTTCTTCATCAACGACCATGAAGAACAGATTATGAATCTGATCGCGGAGCAAATCCTAAAAGCTCCCGTGGCCGAACTTAAGCCGACTTGATCGGCGATCATTATGGAAGTATTTGACATTGTCTACCAGCGAGAAGCGCCACTAGCCCGAGCCATTTTTAACCGACCAAAACGACTCAATGCGTTTCGACAACAGGGCTGTCGAGAGCTAATCGCTTTGCTGGAAGATTTTACAGAAGACCCAAGCCTTAAAGTGCTACTGCTCACCGGAGCAGGACGGGCCTTTTCTACGGGGATCGATTTACATTCTTTCGACGTATTTGCCGAAGGGGAATTACAAGAATTCATAGCCCGCGAACGCCTGGCCGAATTGCAACGCATCAGCGAATTAATATTCGCCTGCCCCAAACCTATCATCGCTGCCGTCAATGGTACGGCAGTAGGACTAGGTTTGGAAATTGCCTTGGCCTGTGATATTCGCATTGCTACCGAGCATGCTCAATTCTCTTTTGCCGAGGTACGCCGGGGCTTATTCCAAACCAACGGAGTAATGTACCTGCTACCACGACTGATCGGCTATGGTCGAGCACAAGAACTACTTCTTACTGGCCGCAAAGTTAAAGCGGACGAAGCTTTAGACATTGGCCTCCTAAGTCAAGTCCATACTACCGAAGATTTTCCACAGGCCGTTGATGATTTACTCGACCGCTTATTGACCAACGCGCCTCGCTCGCTCCGGCTAATTAAAAAGTTAGGGCAGCAGGCCATGGAACTAAGCATCGCCGAAGTCATGGACCTGGAAGTAGAAGGTATGATGGACTGTTTACGAAGCCATGATTTACAAGAAGGCTTACTTGCTTTTTCTGAAAAGCGTAAACCTATTTATCAAGATCATTAAAATGAAAGCGAAACCATTTAAACACCTGTGGTCCTATTTGTACCACTGGTCAAACGAACAGGCTGAGCAAACCGCCCTCCATTTTGAGGATAAGAAGATGACTTATCGCGAGGTGGAAATAGCGGTCAATCAATTGGCTAGATCGCTTTGGCAAAAAGGCATCCGACCTGGTGATCGGATCGCCACTATTTTGCCTTCCCGACCGGAGTTTCTAGTCAGCTATCTGGCTAGTAGCCAGTTGGGAGCCATTCTAGTGCCATTTGACGTCCGTTATAAATCAGCCGATTTACAACGCTTTATCAAACACATCGAACCGAGTCTGATTATCTCTGTGGATCAATCCAAAGATCATCAACCCGCCAAGGAACTACGTTCCTTACCTGCGGGAACGATTCGGGAAGAAGACTGCTACTTTATCGGGGATGCGGCTTGGGGACAATCCTATGCCGATTTGTTGCTTGGTGAAACAAGCCCCGATCCAGCAGTAGTCGCTCAACGTAAGCAACTGAGATCTGATATAGCCAACCTCATCATCTTTACCGGGGGCACTACTGGCCGACCAAAACCGGCAGTGCTGTCTGCCAAGAATGTAGTGGCCATGGCCGAGTGCGAAGAAGCCTTTATCCGCAATGAATTAAAACGAGCGGGACATCAAGGGCGAATTGCATCTTTAGCGGCCTTACCACCAAGCCATGTAGGCGGCTGTGTCGAAATCATTGGCACGGGCCTATTGGGCGGCTACGAACTCTATTTTCAGGAACACTGGAGTCCCAGCGAGGTCTTACGCCAAACTGCTGATGCCAAGATTCCTTGGATAGGAGGAGTACCTACCATGTACCAGATTTTGTTGCAATTGCCTGATCTAAATCAATACGATTTATCCGGGCTTTATTTGGCCTTGGCTTCTGGTGAAAAATTACCTCTTGATCTTATCCGTGCGGTACGAGAAAAACTGTGTCCACGACTGATCAACGGTTATGGCAGTACCGAGGCTGGTCCAGAGATTTGTTTTACCCGACCGGAAGATCCACCGGAGGCAGTTGCGGAAGGCTATGCTGGCTTGCCATTGCCCGGAGTAGAACTCCTCATCGTTGATGAATCTGGAGCAAAGGTGGCAGACGGACGAATTGGCGAAGTGCTGGTTCGTTCTGATTTTACCATTCGCGAATACTACCGGATGCCGGAAGAAAACGCGGAAGGTTTTACTGCCGATGGTTTTTGTCGAACGGGCGATTGGGGTTATCTCAATTCTTCTGGTGGTCTGTATTTACAAGGTCGCAAAAAACACATCATTCGAGTAGGTAGCTACACGGTAGTACCCAGCGAGGTGGAAGAAGTGGCCTTAGCACTCCCCGAATTGGCGATGGCCGTGAGCTTGGGAGCGCCCCATCCGATCTATCAGGAGGTGGTTTGGCTTTTTGTGGTTTTACAAGAAGGAGCTACACTCAGCGAAGCCGAAGTAAGCGAATTTATCAGTGAACGTTTGGCGAATTACAAGGTTCCCAAGCGCGTCATTTTCCGAAACACACTCCCCCAAACGCGGATTGGCAAAGCTGATTGGCGGGCTCTCCAACAAGAAATGGAGGCCATTGATTGGGTGGTAGATGAGGTTTCCCAAACCAT
>SPJL01023656.1_pt1 | contig 13007 bp, 14 predicted proteins | sample 3741751 | NCBI WGS metagenome assembly SPJL01 (sample SAMN10925998, study PRJNA522277) | cold seep metagenome | isolation source: Elba SIP-enriched marine methane seep metagenome, extraction at timepoint T3 | place: Italy: coast of Elba, Mediterranean Sea | reverse complement strand
CGATGATACGCCCGCTGAAAGGCTCGCTGCGCCAAGACCGATCAGCTCCTGGTTTGGATCTATTCGGTCACGCTTTTTGGCCGCGAGCGTTTGCCCGACAGAAACTGACTCCACGAACCCAATCAAACTGATAAGGGCCGCCGATCCAATGAGCTGCATCCAGATTTCCTGATCGAAGCGCGGGATGCCGAGTTCCGGTAAATCCTGAGGCACTTCACGCAGAATTTTGACACCGGCTTCATCAAGGTTGAGGCCCGCGACGATCAAGATGCCCGCGACCACCGCGAAAACAGGCCCAGCGCGGGCGATAATTGTTGCGGTCTTGTCGCCCAGGCCGAGCTTTTTAAGAAGCGGCTTGAACTGTCCGCGCACCCAAAACAGAAAGACCAGCGAACCCCCCCCAATATAAAGCGTCGGCAAATTGGTTTCCGGAAGTTTTTCAAAAATGGATGTGACAGTCTCAAGGAGATTATGCCCGCCTGCATCAATCCCCAATATGTGTTTCATCTGCGATGCGGCGATGATGATGCCCGACGCTGTGATAAAGGCCGAAACAACCGGATGGCTCAGAAAGTTGGCTAGAAAACCCATCCGGAGAAAACCCATTGCCAGAAGAATAATTCCAGACAGGAAGGCAAGGATCAGCGCTGCTTCGATATATTGCGCTGTGCCTGTTGCCGCGATCTTGCCAGCCGCCGCCGCGGTCATCAGCGATAGGATTGCGACAGGACCGACGGCCAATTGCCGGCTCGACCCAAAAATTGCATAGACGATAAGAGGCAGGATGGACGCATAGAGCCCGATTTGCGGTGGTAAGCCTGCCAGAAGCGCATAGGCCAGCGATTGCGGGATCAGCATGATTGTCACAATCACTGCCGCCACCATGTCGTTCATAAAAGTCTCGCCGCGATATTTGCGTCCCCAATTCAAGATCGGGAAATATTTTTCGAGCTGGCCAAACATAGGCAAAGACTTTCTTGAGTGAGCAACTGTTAGAGGAATAATCAACCCCGTTACTTCGGCTGGGTGGGGGGACGCACGCGGTAACGGGGTTGATCAATTAGGCGGTGATCCGCCTAATTCTTTTAAGCGGCGCGTTTGCTTCGCGTCTTGTCAATCTCCGGGGCGACCAGCCACTCCGTGCCGCGCAGCATTTGGTTGAAGTAAATGCCCGGAAGCATGTTCGATTTCAGGAACCAGGCCGCCTTGGTCGCCTTCGATCCGTTGACGACCCATTTTGGTAAAGTTGGCAGAAGCTTTCCGCCATAGCCAAACTCTGCGAGCACGATTTTTCCGCGTTCAACTGTCAGCGGACAAGAGCCGTAACCGTTATAGACGGCATGTGGAACTTCCCCATCAAGCACGCGCAAAATATTGACGGCTGCAATTGGTACCTGTTTGCGGACCGCTGCGGCTGTTTTGGCATTTGGAGTCGATCCACTGTCTCCAAGCGAGAACACGTTTGGAAAGCGCATATGCTGCAGGGTTTCCTGATCGACGTCGATCCAGCCGGTCTCACTCGAGATGTTGCTGTCACGCACGAAATCCAGCGGCGTCTGCGGCGGGGTGACGTGAAGCATATCAAATGCACGGGAAACCCGCGTTTTTTGATCATCGGCGCCAACCACATCGAACACAGCAGTTTTCGCACCGCCATCGACCGACACCAATGTTTCTTTGAAACAAAGATCAATGCCATAGCGCTCAACATACTTCATGAGCGGCGGGACATATTCGCTAACCCCGAACAGAACGCCGCCCGCATTATGGAAGGAGACATCGATATTCTTCAGAGCGCCCGACCGGCGCCAGGTGTCGCTGGCAAGATACATGGCTTTTTGAGGGGCGCCAGCGCATTTGATCGGCATAGGCGGCTGTGTGAAGAGCGCTTTGCCTTCTTTCATTTGCTCGACCAGCTGCCAAGTATAAGGCGCATGATCATAGCTGTAATTAGACGTGACCCCGTTGCGCCCAAGTGTATCAGACAGGCCTTCAATACCATCCCAATCGAGCTTCAGGCCCGGCACGGCGACGAGCATATCATACTCTAGACGCGTGCCGTCTTCGAGCAGGACGGCATTCTGCTCAGGCTCAAAACCGGTAGCAGCCGCTTGGATCCACTTTACCCCTTTCGGCATAAGGCTGGATGTGGGCCGCACAGTCTGTTTGCGGTCAAAAATGCCGCCGCCAACCATTGTCCAGCCGGGTTGATAATAATGTTCCGCGCGTGGCTCTACGATAGCAATGTCGAGTGATTTGCGACGCTTCAATAGTGATGCGGCAGTTGCAATACCTGCAGACCCGCCGCCAACAATGACGATTTGATGTTTCACGGAATGGCCTCCTCCCGAGGGCGCTTTATGAGTTTGGAGACGGCGATCTTCGAGCCGCTCTCTCAGCTTGGTCAGGTCGTAACCTGCCTTTTTCGCCGCATTTAGAATTGCGGCGGTTGAGCTTTTTCCAGCCTCGGTCAGAGCCCAAAGTGTCGTAGATCGGGTGCCGGTGCGGCAATATGCGATCACAGGGGGCGGGGCTGCGTTCAGAATGTCATCAAACGCGGCGATGTCAGCTTCAGTGATCTTGCCCGGTTCGATCGGAATATAATGAATCTTAAGGCCTTCAGCTTCGGCGGCTGCGGCGATGTCTGTGTGGCTTGGTTGCCCCCCGGCTTCACCGTCCGGGCGGTTGATGACAATGGCTCCAAATCCGGCAGCTTTCGCGCGCGCCATATCACTGGGAGCTAGTTGTCCAGCCACCGATAGGAGCGGTGAAATATGTTTAAACTCTTCCACAATCACCTCCTAAAGCGCGTTAATCGGCACTTTCATGTACCGAACGCCATTGTCCTCTGGCGGGGGCATGTCACCCGCGCGCATATTGATCTGGACCGAAGGCAGGATCAGCTTAGGCATGGCGAGGGTTGCATCACGCTCGGTGCGCATTTTAATGAAGGCTTCGCGGGACGTGCCGTCTTTGACGTGAATGTTTGACGCCCTTTGCTCCGCGACTGTCGTCTCCCATTGAAAATGGTCGCGGCCCGGCGCTTTGTAGTCGTGGCACAAAAACATGCGTGTCTCGTCCGGCAGCGCGAAGAGCTTTTGGACAGAGTCAAATAAGGTTCCAGCATCGCCGCCAGGGAAGTCGCAGCGCGCGCTCCCGAAGTCGGGCATGAAGATCGTGTCACCGACAAACAGAGCGTCGCCGACCAAATGGCTCATACAGGCTGGCGTATGCCCTGGTGTGTGCATCGCGCGCGCTTGTATATTACCAATCTTATACGTCTCATCTGGCTTGAAGAGATGATCAAACTGGCTGCCATCCGTATGAAAGGCTTGCCCTTCGTTGAAAATGTCGCCGAAGACGCGCTGGACGACCGAGATTTCCTCGCCGATGGCCGTTTTGCCACCGATCTGCTGGCGAATGTAAGGTGCAGCCGTGAGGTGATCGGCATGAACATGGGTGTCGATAATCCAGTCACATGTCAGTCCCTGGTCTTTGACAAAGGCGATCAGCTTATCAGCCGACGTGGTTTTTGTCCGGCCTGAGGCCTGATCATAATCTAGCAAGGAGTCGATGATGGCGCAGTGTTTCGTGTCCGGATCGGCAACCACATAGCTGATTGTGAAAGTGGCTTCGTCGAAGAACCCGGTGACTTCAGGGTGTTGCATCTCTGGCTCCATGCCTTTGCTTTAAGATCCCGTGCGCGCGAAAACGCCGTAGCCGCCGGGACGATTAGGTTTAAGTTTGGGGGAAGCGATCGCGCCCGCCGAATTGGTTGCTGTTTTGCCGAGCATGACGGCGCAGATCGCGTCGACCATGTGTCGAACGCGAGGCGTGTCGGTCAATGTGTAAAACACCAGCTTCGATTCTTTTCGGGTCGTGACGAGCCCGGTGTCGCGTAGTTTCGAGAGCTCTCTCGATAGGCGCGGCTGTTTGATGCCGAGGGTTGTTTCAATATCGCCGACCGACATTTCCGTATCGCGTAGCTGACAGCAGATCATCAGCCGCTCAGGATGGGCGAGCGCTTTGAGAAGCTCAGTCGCTTCGTTTGCCAGCGGCGCGAGATCTTTCGATATTGGCGTCATTGGCTCGCCTCGGTATGGGTGAGATACCAAGCGCCGCCATTCATGGCCGACCGTTTGTCCGCCTCGGCTTGATCGAGCGGTGGTGGCAAGACCGCGTCATCGCCCGGCTTCCAGCCCTCAGGCGTTGCAAGATGACAGGCGTCGGAGGTCTGCAAGGCGTTCAGGACTCGCAGGAGCTCTTCGACAGATCGCCCCACATTCATTGGGTAGTGGATCAGCGCTCGGACATAACCCTCCGGATCGATGAAGAAGACCGAGCGGACGGCCGCCGTTGTCGCTGAGCCCTCATGGATCATTCCGTAGACACGGCTGACGGCCATCGAAATGTCTTCGATGATCGGGAACGTAATTTGAGTGCCGAACCGAGCTTCGATATCTTTCACCCACGCGATGTGGGCGTAGAGACTATCAATGGATAGGCCGAGCAAGTCGCAGTTTAGCTCATCGAGTTGCGGTTTCGCGTTCTGCAGTGCGACGAATTCGGAGGTGCAAACCGGGGTGAAATCCGCCGGGTGCGAGAAGAAGAGCAGCCAGCGCCCGCGATAATCAGACATGCTGACTTCGCCTTGCGTGGTCCGTGCCGTGAAATCCGGCGCGATGTCGTCAATGCGTGCGGTGAGCGGCTGTGAGGGCTGTGGGGTGTCGATTTCGGTCATAATGAAGATCTCTGGCTTGCGCGTTAATAAATTACAGTTTACAGATATGTCAATACAATATTGTAAATCAATTAATTGAGGTATGACCCATGGAGAACTTCACCCCCATAAGCGCATCAATCGGCGGAGCCCTAATCGGACTCTCAGCCGTCATACTGATGGCGCTGAATGGCCGAATCGCAGGGATCAGTGGCGTGTTTTCGGGTTCGGTCTTTGCCGAACGCGGTGATAAATTCTGGCGCGTTCTGTTCGTGGTTGGTCTAATCGCGGCGCCGGTTCTATGGTCGTTTGTGCAGGGCAGTCAGCCTAAATTTGAGATCACGGACAATTGGAGTCCGATTATTGCTGGCGGTCTCCTGGTCGGCTTCGGGACCCGCCTAGGATCGGGCTGCACAAGCGGTCACGGTGTTTGCGGCCTGTCACGCCTATCCCCCCGCTCAATGGCGTCCGTCGGCTTGTTCATGGCCGCTGGCATGATCACGGTCGCCGTCGCAAAAATAATCTTGGGAGGCTGATATGGGCCGCAATCTATCTGCATTGATCGCTGGCTTGGTCTTTGGCCTCGGATTGACTTTTTCGGAAATGGTCAACCCTGCCAAAGTGCTCGCATTTCTGGATATTCTCGAAGACTGGGATCCCTCGCTCGCTTTCGTCATGGGCGCCGCATTGCTGGTCACCGCCATCGGCTATCGCATCGTCTGGCGCGCCGAACGGCCAGTCTTTGCGACAGAGTTCCAAGTGCCGGGCAATCGGTCAATCGATGCCCGTCTCGCCACTGGAGCCATACTTTTCGGCGCGGGATGGGGGCTCGTGGGTCTCTGCCCGGGGCCTGCTATATCAGCCTTGAGCTTTGGCGGCCCGCCAATCTTCGTCTTTATGACCTCAATGGCCGCAGGTATGGGCCTTTTTGAACTGTTCAATCGAATGTCGAAAGAACGCGCTGCGGCATAAGGCATTGCTTGTGTGACCGAGTCACATGCCCTGGTGCCAATGGGATGCTAGGCGAGGACTCGACATCACTTTTGAGGAGATAATCATGTCAGCCAATGTTGGAACCATTGATCGAATTTTGCGCCTGTTGATTGGCATTGTCGCCATCGCACTGGTCTTTGTCGGACCTATCGCAGCATCTGGCGGTTGGGGCTGGGAGCGGATCGCGCTCGTTGCGGTCGGCGCCATTATGGTCGGTACAAGCATGATCAAGTTTTGTCCGCTCTACCGAATCTTTGGGCCACGAACCTGCAACATGGAGTAACCGGCGATGCTCGAGCTAATCAGAGAGGCAGTGGCGGCAAACCAAGCCGAAGCAGCGACATATTCTCAAGGCGTCCGCACTTGGATGGCGGTCATGTCCATTGCATTTCTGAGCAGCGTAATCTTCGCGCCCTGGAAAACTGGCGCTCGTTGGATCCTCGCCGCAACTCTCGTGAACATTCTGGGCCTGATCTTGATCAAGGCCTTTTTTCCAGAGTTGAGTCGAACCATGATCGGCACGAGCGTACATCTGATTTTTTGGACGCCCATCTTATGGATGATCTGGAGGCCGAGCGCGGCGACACGCAGGATCGCCGATTTCCAGGGTCACACCGGGTTGATTTATCGTGTCTGGCTCTTGGCTGCGAGCGCCATTATGGCGACTTCGCTTGTCCTTGACGCAAGAACGGCCATTGGCTGGGCCTTATGAGCTTGGTGATTGAACATCTCTCGAAACTCTTTTCGATGAGCTCAAACACGAAAGCTATCCAGGCTCTTGCGTCTGCTGCTACGGTGTCTGCAGCCCCTACCGGCGCAAAGCTGTTTGCGTCGGGGGATGTTTGCGAGAATTTTGTTATCATCGCATCGGGTGAGGCCCGCGTGCAGCTCTCGACCAAAACCGGGCGGGACATGACGCTGTTTCGGCTTCAGCCCGGACAATCATGCGCCCTGACAACGTCGTGCCTTTTGTCCGACAGTCCGTATTATGCTGAGGGTGTCGCTGAGACCGACCTCGAATTGATCACGATTCCATCCTCGGCTTTTCGAGAAGCCTTGCAAGCTTCTCCCGACATGATGCGCTTCCTTCTCTCAGATTATGCTGGCCGGATTGCGGAAATGACGGCGCTGGTGGATCGTCTCACATCCAGAGACTTGAGCGCGGAGCTGGCCGAGTTTCTTTTGAGCCGCGCTGATCATTCAGACATGATCTCACTGTCTCACAAGTCTATTGCTGACGAGTTGGGGACCGCGCGGGAAGTTGTCAGTCGCAAGCTCAAGGACTGGGAAAAGCAGTCGTGGGTTAAGCTACATCGCGGCGCGTTGAAAGTTCTGAACAGTGCCGCCCTAGATAGACTATCCCGCTAAGAGCAAGCCGCGCTCAATATACAATCGCAAAGAGGATGCAGGCCGTTACCGAAATGCTCTGTGACGCCCTAGTCCTGCGTGTCGGTATCATGCAGTTTGAAGCGACCGAGATCATTGACCACAGGCAGGTCCGCCTCAGCCCAACTCTGAAAACCCGCGTGCGCAGAGACATTGCGGTACCCTCGCGCATCAAGAGATTTCTTAACTAGAGCAGCTCGGCTTCCAGTTCGACAATAGAGGATTATTTCCGCGTCCGCATCACGTACGGTCTCCGCGATCTCGAATTCTGCCTTGCCGCGAGGCACCCAAACCGCGCCTGGAATGCGGGCAAGATCGAACTCGTGCTTTGTTCTAACATCGATGAGTAAGAGCTCGACATTCTGCGCCTGTCGTTCGCCAATATAATCATTATCAACGAAATTGATTCCAGACCTGGCTATTTCTGCGACCTCGGCTTTTGTCATAGGCTCGTCGGCGCTCGCTGCGAACATCGCGATGGGGAAAGATGCAATAATGGCTAAAGTTCGAAGCATTTTAAGACCTGCTAATGGGTTGAGTTTGGGAGCTACTACGTTTCAGTCATAACTGGTCGGGCGCGTAAATTGAACCGTATCACTCAAATTTGAACCACTTGGCCTCCGTAGCTGACATCCACTATTCGGGGCAACGAGTGGGCAACGACGATCGGCGACCGCACTCGTGAATGGGCAACTAAACACTACAAATGACTACGAATAACTACCTTAATTACAACGACCTAGTGTTTCTTCGAACCTTGCCAAGGTTGGGGGTCTTAGTGTCTTAAATAGGGCAGGCGTTTTAAGCCGTTCACCCTGATGTTCACCAGGGGATGAGTGGGCCAAATCCAGTCGTTCCGATTGAGTATGGGCCTTAACTCGAACCTCCTCGCAAGTAGGCTCCCCACTCCGCCATCATTGGCCTGCGCTTTTCGACTTGCGCCATCCTCTTGTAAGCGAGTTCAGTGTCCGACCCGTGTTTGTGCGCAATTGCGATTTCAGCAAGTTCACCTGGATAGTCCGTACATTCAGCTACCCAATCTCTGAACGTTGAACGAAGACCATGAGGCACAGCGCGCTTCCCCGTTTGCTGATCTACAAAGCCTGGTCGGCCGAGCTTCACCTCGTCGGTATGTATATCGCGCATGATCTTGGAGAGCGTGTTGTCGCTCATGGCGCCGCCGTTAACTCCAGGAAAAACGTAGTCGTTAAACCGCAACTCAGCGGCATCCCGAAGCAGCTTGAGCATGGGTTCGGTGAGTGGGACTGTGTGATGTCGCGTCTTGAGTTTTGTCCCTTCGCGGTTTGGCGGGATCGTCCAAGTTTTTGCCTCAATGTCTATTTCGCGCCAGGTTAAAAACCTCACATCGCCAGATCTTACAGCGGTGAGGCAGAGAAACTCTAGCGCCCTCGCAGAGATCGAACGCTTTGTCCAAAGCAATGAGAACCATCTTGGTGCCTCAGTAAACGCAACCGCGGGTCGGTGCTGTACCGGTTTCTGGCGGCCAAGTGGATTCAAAATCGGTTTGAGGTCTTCCCATTTAGCCGGGCTAGCATCGCTTCGATGCCCTTTGGCTTGAAGCCAAACAAAAATCTTGTCCAATCGTGAGCGAACCTTTTTGGCCATCTCACGCTTTTGAGCCCAAACTGGCTTCAGCGCCTCTGCCACGTCGAGTGATGTGATTGAATCAACGTCACGGCTTCCAAGAGAAGATACGACATGAGTGCGCAGAGAGTTACCCCACGCTTTTCGCTCTTTCTCTTTGACTTCAGTCAACTCTGCGGCTGAGAAGAGCGCGACTGCATCTTCGAAGCTGAGGCGGCGTTTGCGTTCGGTTTTTTTCTTGAGCGTTGGGTCGACCCCATCGACGATGAGCTTCTTCCAGTTTTTAGCGCGCTCTCTGGCTTCTGCTAGAGAGAACAACCTGGCTGACCCAAGACCGAAATGGCGGCGGCGTCCATTGACTGTTGCGCGCAACAGCCAGGACCGCGAACCACTATCATAAACTACGAGATATAGGCCATCCACGCCCCCTACAGGATGCATTGTTTTTTTGCCGACGCCATTGTGCTTTAACGAGGCCACTGACCGTGCTGAAAGAGGGGCGATTATCCGAGGCATTCTTCAAGATGGCTCCGCCTTGGGGAGCCATTTTTGCCCCGCCCTCTCACCCACCAATGAGCAAGTGCTTAAAGGTATACCGCGGAACAAATTGGCACAAGTATTTTTCGTAACTCAATAATTTTAAATCATTTTTCTTGAAGCCTGGAACGCGATGAAATACCTTGAAATGGCTCCACAAATCTTACTCGCGGAGCCACTCCCTCTTTTTCGACCTTTGGAACGATCGCGGATTGAATGCGCGCGCAATGGCGCAAATCGCACCGGCGCTGATCAGCTCTCTTTCGATCTGACATAACGCAGCGCCTGCGCGATCAGCATTTCGGGCGTGCCGGTCGCTGAATCGAGCTCCAGGCGGTCATGTTGCCAAGACTCATATTCGGCTTTCCGGGTCAGGACGCGGTCCCAGGTAACCTCCGGCATGCCATCAATCCCGCGCACGCGCGCTTCGATGCGCTCGCGGTGAAGACATTCGTCGCTGCAAGAGACCTCGATGAAACTCAGATGTGCCGGCGCTGTCTCGGCGAGGCTGAGCCACATTTGACGCGACGCCTCTACAGGATTGACCGCGTCGACGATCACAGACTGCCCGAGCTTGAGGTTTTCTGCCGCGAGTGCCTGTGCGACCCGGTAGGCCGCGATCCCCGATGTCGACTTCGAGACGCCCGCGCGCCACAACGCGGCCTCGATCGGATCGACCGAAAGGAGCGGCGCTCTAAGCGTCTTGGCAAGGCCGTCTGCCACGGTGCTCTTCCCGGTGCCTGGCAATCCCGATGTTACGATGAGGTTTGGTGCGTTCATTCTCTCCCTTAGCGCGGTGTCGAAATGCTCGACAATAGACCAGCGCCAGAACGCTCGAACCGCGGCGCAGACATGTTGGTGAATCGGCGGCGAAATATATTGACATTCGGCGTGCCATTTACCAACATGATGGCTGGAGGAAACCTATACGATGTCAAAGCAAGCACGACTTGAGCTGACCGGGGCACCCGGCTCTCCCTATACCCGCAAGATGATTGGCGTGCTGCGGTATCGACAGCTGCCGTTTTCGGTCTTTTGGGGCACTGGCGGGGTTCCAGACGGATATCCTGCACCGAAAGTCCGATTGCTGCCGACTTTCTTCTTCCCGGATGGTCAGGATGGCGCCTTGCAGCCCGTCACAGATTCGACGCCGATCATCAGGCGCCTGGAGAAAGATTACCCGGGCCGGTCGGTCATTCCGGGCGATCCGGTTTTGCGGTTCATGAATGATCTTATCGAAGACTATGCCGATGAATGGCTGACCAAAGCGATGTTTCACTTCCGCTGGGCTCATGAAGTCGATTGGAAAAATGCGGCGCCCTTACTGGTCTATTGGAACACCAACACCGCGGGCGATGAGCAAGCGAAGGAAGCGGCGGACTTTTTTGCCGAACGCCAGATTGAACGCCTTTACGTGGTCGGCTCGAATGACGTCACCGCGCAGACGATTGAGGATTCTTATGCCCGTTTAATCGGGATTCTCGATTCTCTGCTCGCGCGCAAAGGCTTTGTCTTGGGCGCTCGGCCTTCAGCAGCAGGTTTTGCCATGTTTGGTCAGCTTACGCAGTTGGCGATTGTCGAGCCGACCTCGGCGGCGATTACGACCCAAACCTCTTACCGCGTGCGAGCCTGGGTCGATCTGATGGACGATCTGTCCGGCCTCGACCCGCGGGAAGAAGATTGGTTTGACGCGGATGAGGCTAAGGAGGCGCTGGCACCATTGCTGGCCGAAATCGGACGCACCTATGCCCCCGCCATGATCGCAAACGCGCAAGCCATTGTGGCTGGCGCGAGCACGTTTGAGACCGAGATTGATGGCCGTCACTGGACCCAGCCGGTGTTTAAGTACCAGGCCAAATGCTTGCACTGGCTGCGCGAAGATCACGCCGCTTTGTCTGGCAATGAACGCGGATCGGTCGACGCCATGCTCGCCGGTTCCGGTTGCGAAACCCTGTTTGCGTAGGATCTCGTCACATGTGGAAAAAAGTCATTATCGGTGTCGTCATCCTGGTGCTTGCCCTCGGCGCACTGGCCTGGCTCAATCGCGGCGCACTGCTGAGCGAGCTGGTCCTCAATCGCGCCAAAGCCAATCGCTACGATGTCGCGCCACACCAGTCTATTGAATGGGATCGCGGACCGGCGACGGCCGAGACCCCGATCTCTGAACGCCCGCCCAATGTGGTCTTCATTCTGCTCGACGATCTCGGCATCAACGATATCTCGACGTTTGGTGGCGGGGTAGCAGGCGGCGCCGTGCCAACCCCTAATATCGATAAACTGGCCGCCGACGGTGCGCTGTTCACCAACGCCTATTCTGGCACCGGAACCTGCGCCCCTTCGCGCGCGATGCTGATGACTGGACGCTATCCAACCCGGACCGGCTTTGAGTTCACACCAACTCCGCCCGGTATGGGGCGCGTGGTCTCGACGGTCGCCAACAGCATGACCAGCAATCACGACTTGCCGGACGTCGACTTTAATCGCGAGGCCAGCGACAACGCCCCCGCTTATGAAGACCAAGGCCTGCCCGGCTCCGAAGTGACGGTCGCAGAACTGCTCAAACAGAAAGACTATCACACCGTCCACATCGGAAAGTGGCATCTCGGCCGGAACGAAGAAACCAGACCGAACGCGCAAGGCTTTGATGAGAGTCTGCTTATGCATAGCGGCCTGTTCCTCGAAGAAGATGATCCCGATGTGGTCAACGCCAAATTGGATTTTGACCCCATCGACAAGTTCCTCTGGGCCAGCCTGCAATATGCCGCTTCGTTCAATATGGGCGCGCCGTACAAGCCCGGCGGCTATCTGACGGATTGGTGGACCGACGAGAGCCTGAAAGTGATTGAGGCCAACAAGAACCGACCGTTCTTTCTGTATCTGGCGCATTGGGGTGTGCACACGCCGCTTCAGGCGACCACGGAAGATTATGAGGCGGTCGGCGATATCGAACCGCATCGCCTTCGCGTGTATGCCGCGATGGTGCGATCATTGGATCGAAGCGTTGGCCGTGTCGTACAAAAACTGGAAGAAGAAGGCCTCGCCGACAATACGATCATCATATTGAGCAGCGACAATGGCGGCGCGGGCTATATCGGCTTGCCGGACGTCAATGCGCCGTATCGCGGTTGGAAAATCACCATGTTCGAAGGCGGAATAAGAGTACCGATGTTCGTGAAATGGCCGCAGCGCATTGCCCCTGGCACGGTCATCGACACGCCGGTCGCGCATATTGACCTGCTGCCGACGCTGGCCGCCGCGGCTGAGGTCGACTTGCCGGATGATCGCGTCATTGATGGACGCAACATGTTGCTGGAAGCGACTGGCGAGGGCAAAATTGAGCGCCCAGATGACGCTCTGTTCTGGCAATCCGGCTATATCCAGGTGGTACGCGCCGGGGATTGGAAATTGCAGATTGATGGCCGGCAGAACAAAACCTGGCTGTTTGATCTGAACACCGATCCGACTGAGCAGAACAATCTGTTTGAAGCCCTACCCGACAAAGCCGCGGAGCTAAAAGCCCTCATCGATGCGCATCAGGCTGACAGCGTCGGTCCGCTCTACCCGTACACGCTCGAAAGCGCTCGCCTGATCGACAAGACGATCGTCGACCCGATGCATGCCGAAGACGAATATGTCTGGTGGCCCAACTGATGAGGCGCGCCGAATTATTGATCGCAGGAGCATGAAGATGCGCTGGATAAAACTTGGATGGGCGGCCTTTCTCGTCGCGGTGTTTCTCGCCTTTTCGGCCTGGTATGGCGGCAAT
>SPJL01012016.1_pt1 | contig 13078 bp, 19 predicted proteins | sample 3741751 | NCBI WGS metagenome assembly SPJL01 (sample SAMN10925998, study PRJNA522277) | cold seep metagenome | isolation source: Elba SIP-enriched marine methane seep metagenome, extraction at timepoint T3 | place: Italy: coast of Elba, Mediterranean Sea | reverse complement strand
AGGCGCGTGGCGCAACGATTTATGCAGAGTTAGTTGGTTTTGGTACTAATTCTGATGGTAATCATATCACGCAACCGAATGCTCAAACCATGGAAAAAGCCATGCGACTTGCCCTAGAGGATGCAAGCTTGGCACCGAACGCAATTGCTTATGTCAGTGCACATGGTACGGCTACGGCGCGTGGTGATGTGGCTGAAAGCCAAGCCACACATGCGGTTTTTGGCAGTGAAATGCCAATCAGTGCCTTAAAAAGTTTTACTGGTCACACCTTAGGCGCATGCGGCGCTTTGGAGGCGTGGGCAGCCATCGAAATGATGAATGAAAGCTGGTTTCATGCGACAGCCAATTTAGAAGCTGTTGATGATGACTGCGCCACCCTAGACTACATTATGCACAGTCCACGTGAGATAGAGGCTGACTATATTATGAGTAATAACTTTGCTTTTGGAGGGATTAACACCTCATTAATTTTCAAAAAATGGCAGCAGTAATAAACGTTTGAAAGGTAAAACAATGAAGAAAATACTAGTCGTCACCATGATGCTATTTAGCCAGGCAAGCATGGCGTTTACAAGTAATGATGAGCAAATCGATTATGTGTTGGAGATCATGCAAAATGGACCACAAACCAAAAGGTTAAAAGTGTTAGAGCGCTTGCAATGGTCAACTTTGAGTGAGGCTCGTTTATACGATACGTTTGAACAAAACCTGATAGCACATTACAAAAAACACAGTATTGATAAAGCCGAAAAGGAAGTCTTACGTTACCAGATTAGAGCGTTAGCATATAGCGGCAACCCTAAATATAAGTCAACACTAGAGGCCGTTGAAAAAGATGCAGACAATCGTAGCTTGAGAAGCACAGCACGCAGAGCGCTGAAGGATTACCCGAATTTTTTGGCGGTACAAAATGCACTTTCAGGAGTTCAAAGTGATGAATCTTCACTACCTTCTGAAGTTGCTAACTATCTAAAGCTGCTTAAAACAGATAATAGCTATGCACAGCGTCTAGCCGCTAGAGCATTGTTCCACGAAGGCCATATGCAACCTGTAGTGATTAAATTTGTAGCAGATAGTTTAAAAAAAGAATATCAAACTAAAGGCTTACCAACGTTGAAACAAGACACTCTGGCTTGGTATTGCAAGGTGTTAAAAAACGCAGGGGGCTATGATGTTTTGTTAGACGAAATCGAAGCAAACACACCATATAACAAAATTCGCAAACATGCTGCCAAACGTTAGTGGTTGATATTGACAGCATGCCTTACAAATTGAATAAAGAATAAGTGAATGGATTCAGAAGTAAAAAAAACGCATGTTTTTGTAAAAGAAACGCTATTTGGTGACTGGTTTATCAATACAGACATGTGGAAGGTTAGAGTAATCGACCGAGCATTGAAAGATTTATTAAGGCTTATCCCATTTAAAGCTAACAGTATTGATACGATTGTAGATGTAGGCTGTGGTTTTGGGCACAGTTTCCAACTGCTTGATGAGCAATTTAAACCGAAGAAGATTATCGGTCTAGATGCCGATCCAGATATTCAAGAACGTGCAGGCCGTGCTGCTCGAGAGTGTACTACTAATGTCACATTGATGCATACCAGCGCAAATAATATGAGTGCGATAGCGGACGCATCTGTTGACATGGTCTTTTGCCATCAAACTTTTCACCACATCGTAGAGCAAGAAGCAGCCATGCAACAGTTTCATCGGGTATTGAAGCCAAAAGGGCTGCTATTATTTGCAGAGTCAACTAAGTACTACATTGAAACACTACAGATTAGATTGTTTTTTCGGCATCCTATGCATGTCCAAAAGTCTGCGGAAGAATACATTGAAGTTATTCGCAAAGTAGGTTTTGAATTACCTGCTTCACGTACCTCAACGCCTTTTTTGTGGTGGAGTAGGCCTGACTGCGGCATGATGGAATGGTTAGGCTTTCCACTACCTGCAAAGCGAAACGAGACTTTGGTAAATGCTGTTGCAGTCAAGCCCTAACTTCAGGCCAAGTCAGCAGATGATAAGCGCTATCCCAAAAGCGCCACTCGTGCCAAGTGGCACGTTTAAAGGCAGCTGTCATTGCTGCTATTGTAGTTGAATCTGCGGTTTCTGCTAATTTATCCGTGAGTGTAAGCATGCCTTGCACGGCACCTTCAAACTCCTCCCCAGCGTAGGTATCAATCCATGCTTGATAGGGATTGTGCTCAGTTTGTGTTTGGCTCAATGCCTGACCAACGCTGTAATATACCCAGAAGCATGGCAACAATGCACAAACCGTTACAGGAAAAGGCTCGGTTGCAGCAATGCTAATCAAGCTGTTTAAGTAATGATCACAAGCTTGCGAGCGAGGAGTGGCTAAAAAGTCCTCTCGCGAGACGCTGAACATCTTCATATACTCACCGTGTAAGGCAGACTCGACCATCACTGCACTGGTGGATGATGCCGAGAGTTGACCAACTATTGCTGGTTCTGGCGCGCGTGATGCAGCAATAGCCAGCGCACGGGCAAAACCCTCTAAATAATGCGCATCTTGAATGATATAGCCTTGAAACACTTCTGCTGGTAATGTGCCTGCACTGAGCTCTGCATTAAAAGGCATCGTGTGAATTTGTTCCCAAAGAGGGCCAATGGCGGCTTTGAGCGTGTCAATAAATCGCATAGTGTTTTAGTTTCCTGAATCGCGATCTGGCCAAGCGGCAAGATCAAAAAAATGATGTAGTGGGCCATGACCATGGCCGACTGATAGATGGTCCGCAGCAGTAATGGCACGCGTAACATAGGCTTTGGCATGCCTGACTGCTGTCTCTAGTGGGCGGCCAAGACCAATTTGGGCTGCGATGGCAGAGGATAATGTGCAGCCAGTGCCATGGGTGTTTTTTGTTGCAATGCGTGGCGCGACCAATGAGGTTTCGCCAGCAGCTGATAGCAATAAATCCACTGCATCGCCTGCGGGTAAATGGCCACCTTTGAGCAGTACAGCTTCACAACCTAACGCTAATAAGGCTGCTGCTTGCTCACGCATTTCGTCTATATTCGTGGCTTCTTTAGTGTCTAATAAGTCAGCGGCTTCTGGCAGGTTGGGGGCGATTAAATGCGCTTGAGGGATCAAGGTCTCACGCAAGGCTGAGACTGCTTAGTTTGCCAGCAAACGATCCCTACTTTTGGCGACCATTACAGGGTCAAGCACGATTGGTGCGCCAATGTTCTGTAGTGCTGTCGAGACTGCTTCAATGACTGCGGCATTGCCTAACATACCAATTTTGATGGCGGCAATGTCAATGTCAGCTTCAATGCTAGCAATCTGAGCTTTGATAAAATCAGTTGAGACCAGCTCAACACCTGACACACCTTGAGTGTTTTGCGCAGTCAGGCCTGTGAGGACTGCCATGGCATAGCCACCATTGGCCGCGATAGATTTAGTCTGCTTGAATGCCAGCGCCGCCTGAGGGGTCAGAGCCAGCGAAGGTGAGCACGTTTGGGGTCATGCAGTTTGCTCCATTATTTGACTGGTTATTTTGAATATAGCTGCTAAATTGATCGCTGGAGGTTGTATCAATTTTTGGTACTTAAAGGTGGTGAATACATTCTTAGATTGATAGGCCGTTCAACGTAGCTTGTATAATGTGACTATTATTTAACCAACCATCCGTGCCTCCTCTTTTGATGCGTAACTACCCTTTGTTGTCACCGTCCGAGCAAATAGACTTGCCGCGCTTATTAGCAGAGCCAACAATAATGCCTGCCAAGTTTGAAGACAGCACACACCAACTCTGGCATTGCGATACGGTTGATGGGCCGATGGTGTTAAAGGTTTGCGCCCTTGCCTCTGTGCAGCAGTCCACTTTTTGGTATGGGTTAAATGCTTTATTTGGAGTGGGCTTTCCAAATCGTTTGGGTGATACGCGATCCACAGCAAAGCTATTAAAAGCTAACGGATATTTTGCGATACCTGAGGTAATTGCGGCGCAAGATAATCATTTTGTGTTAACGCGTTTTTTGGCAGGTGAGGATGTTGATGACTCGCATGTCACAGATGCAGATGTTGTGCAATTAGCACAACATATTGGGCAATTGCATCAACTGCGGTTTGAACAATGGGGTGACTTGCATGCGCCCCAACTTACAGCAGAACAATGGCGCACGCGTTTGGTGAATACTTTGGAAGCATTGGTAAAACAAAGTGAACTAGCGCTTCCTGCCAGCTTATTAGCCGATATTCTTGCTCAGGCTCCACTGATAGAGGCAAGCGACTTTGTGCCGATCATGCCCGATTTACGGTGGGATCAGTTAAGACGTTTAGAAAACAGTGACCAGTTAGCGTTAATCGACTTGGATGCCTTTGTGATTGGCCCGCGTGCGTTAGAGTTGGTGTTGATTCTGTATTTGCTCACGCCTGCGCAATTGAGTTTGTTTAAACAAACCTATTGCAAGCTCAATGATTGGCCTGACTTTGCGGCACAAAAGCGTAGTTATCAGTTGTTACTGTTTTTAATGAACGTGCTAGGTGAAACTGATTTAACACGCTGGATGGCGCGGGTTTAGTGTCAGAATTGACTGCCCACCTAAGTTAAGGAAGATGGCGTTTTTTTGTATAACTTAATCCAGCTTAAGTAGCCAGCCGCGGCTAATACAGTGTTGATCACAAACAACACCATGGTTGCGTAATAACCTGTTTTAAAATACAGCACGACCGCAGCCGCGTCGATAACCACCCAGAAGAGCCAGTTTTGTAAGATCTTTTTGGCCATCAACCAGGTATTCATCACGGAGAAGACGGTAATGGCTGCATCCAAACCAGGCTGCTGAGAATAATCGTTGGTTTTTAAGTAATAGGTGACGGCAACACTAATCAGTGTGCCGATCACCATAAAGATGGTTTGTTTGGGCCAAGGCCAACTGCTTATCGCCAGTGATGCTTCAGCCGTACCATGTTTGCGCCACAACCAGTAGCCATAGACCGCCATACCCATGTAATAAAAATTGAGCAAGGCCTGCATGGGGAGCTGGCCCTCCCAAAACAGCACCGTGTAAATTACCGTGCTGATGAACGCAAACAGCCAACACCATTGTGACTCTTTGGCGGCCAGCAGAATATAGGCGACACCTGCCAGTGCCGCGCCAAGTTCCCAGCTGCTCATTTGGCTAAGGGCGTCGATAATGGTGTTGAGCCAGTTGCTTTGCATGTAGTGGTCTAGCGTTAAACGTCTACAACGTCTTTGCGATCGGTGCCAATAAACTTCATGGCAAACACGCTGTGTGGTAACGCGGCAAACACGTTTTCCATTTCAGCATCGATGCAATCCATGACATCGCGATATTCGCCAAAGACTTGTGTGCTGAGGCTGTTGCGCTTGACCACCAGTTTGTCATTCGCTTCAAGCTGGTTAATAAAGGCTAAAATTGGCTCGACATAGTCTTCGGTTAATGGATAGAGGCTAATGTCTACAGAGATTCTCATGTTTAAATCCTATCGGTGTTGAACCAAAAAGAGGGCCTTGTGAGCCCTCTTGCGTGTTACTTAGTAATCGTATGAAACGGTTACACCTGCCACGCGTGGCTCGGCGAACTGTACATAGCGTTCGTCAGCATAGCCATTGGCAGGGTTGTTGCCAAAGAAAAAGCCGCGTGTGTAATAGTCCTTATCAAACAGGTTGCGTGCCCAAATGCTGACTTTCCAATGGTCAAATTTGTAATCTGCGCTGGCATTCACAATCGCATAGCCATTGGAGCGTGCATCGTGGCTGTCTGAAAAGTAAAACGCATCTTTTCCTTCGACATTGGCGCGCACAGTCCAAGCATCATTCACATAGACCTCAGTGCCTACGTTAAAGGTATAGTTTGGTGCATGGGCAACATCTTTACCACCTTGTGACACGCCATTGAGATTGTAATCATCAAATCGCGCATCTAAAAGGCCCAATGAACCCATTAAGCGAAATTTATCCGTTACAAACCAGTCCATGCTGGCTTCTACACCTTGGTGGGTAGCACTTGCAGCATTGTCTATAAAGTCGATAAATGCAACTTTAGGGGCACCCGTACCATCATCAATTGCAACAGCTGTAGAGTTCTTTGTTTGCGCATCTCGGCGATCTGTATAGAAAGCTGTAATACTTGTCACTAGGCGACCATTCAGCCATTTAGATTTGGCGCCTAACTCAAAGTTAACATTGTGTTCAGAGTCAAACTCACGGTCACTCTGACTTCTTAAGAAAGCATTGTTGTTGACACCTCCTGATTTATACCCGCGAGCAAGCGAGGTATAAAGTAGATGGTCAGGAGTGACCTGATAGTCTAAGCCAAGCTTGCCACCCCACAGTACTTCATCTGTTTGAATATTAACGCTTTCCGAGTCGTTATATTGGGCCTCAAAGTAACCCACACGCAAACCAGAAACCAGTGTTAACTTGTCGGTGATGTGTGTGTCAAGCTGACCGTAGACCGCTGTATTTTGAGTGTCGTAATCACCATCGAGTAAGGTTGCGCCAAAGTCGCCAAAATCTGAGTTCTGGTCAAAATTTTCATCTTGGTCTAAGTGGAATACGCCAATTGTCCAGTCCGTCGTACCGCCAAAAATGCGGCCTGCATCATCGGATAACGCGCGCAGTTCAACAGAATAGTTTTCGCGCTCGCGGTCAAACTGCTCAAAACCAATATAAGGGAATAAACCGGCTGCAAATTGACCTGCAAAGCCCCAATCCGCATCATAACTATAAGTAATGTCAGACTGCATATAGGTTACTTCAGACTGCAAAATCACCGCATCGGATGCTTGCCAGTTTGTTTTGACAGCAAAAGCATTGGTGCGCAGTTTGTCTTCACCCGGTTGGTCCGACATGCTGTTACGGCTGTTATCCAAGGTGAATGCGTCATAGCCATTGTCGATGTTCAGGTGTAAATAACTTAAATCAACGGTGAAATCATCTGAGACTAAGAATTTTAACTTGCCACGTAGTGTCAGCTCGTCCTGATTCTGCGTATTGTCACGACCCAAAAAGTCGTTATCCATATAGCCATCAGATTGATGCGAATAAATCGATGCACGGCCTAAGACTTTATCTTCGACAATCGTACCGCCAACCGCCACGCCAAGATTGCGTGTGTTGTATTCCGCCAGGCCTGCTTCCATGTGCAGGTCAAAGTCTTTGGTAGGTTCTTTTGAACGCAGGTTGATGGTACCAGCCAAACCGTTAGTGCCAAATTTTGTGCCTTGAGGGCCGCGCAAGACTTCCACTGACTCAATGTCAAACAGTGTTGCAGCACCACCCGTACGAGTGAAGTCGACACCGTCGATGACTAAACCCACAGATGGGTTAATCACATTGTTAAACTGGCTACGCTCACCCATCCCGCGAATCTGAAAAAACTGCCCGCGTGATGCACCGCTAGAAAAATTGACGTTAGGTGCAAGGTTTAAGACTTCTTCTAAATGTTGTGCGCCGCGTGATTGAATCGTTTCGCTGCCAATCTCAGTGACGCTGACAGCTGTTTTGCTGGCTTTTTCAGGGCGAAAGTCAGCACTGATTACCACATCATCCAGCTCGAGATTGACAGGTGTTTCTGCCTCGGCCGCCAGCAGGGGCGACGTAAATAACAAGCCAAGTATCGGCAAGTGTTTCAAAGAAGGTTTCATGAATATCCTTTCTATAATGTTATAAAAAGGACAGGAGAGGTCAACTAGACAAAGTAATCGATGAGGGAGAACACCAATACTTTAAGCTAAGGTAAAACGACTTTTCTCTGCCTGTCCCTACGCCAGTATTAACTGGATCAGGTTCGTTGGGTTCCTCTTGGCATTGAGATCTCAGGCATAAAGCCACCCCACGGCAAATTGCTAGAGCAATTTAGGGCGCATTATACGGACATATTTTTTTTTGTGCTAGCCATTTCCGTTGAGCTGTCTTTTAAGTTTCACTGAGATAGCACTTTTAGCAGGCTGCCGAATGTGCGAAACTAACACTTGCTTAGTGATATTTTTGAACTTTATCACTGACTGACGTTATTGATTTTGCTGATCGAAAAAAGGGGGTAACAAATGAAAACGAATGCACCAAAAAGTATTATCTGGTTAATCGCTGTGATTTTGGGCGTATTAGGAATTGCAGGTAAGTTTGTCTTTATTGCAAACATAACAGCCAATGCTTTCTGGCTGGTGGCCGTAGGCTTTGTGTTGTTAGCGTTAGGAAGTGTTTTAAAAGGACTTTAGTTCTCAATAAAACAGTATTTAATGCGGGCTTGGTTTAGTATTGGGCTGATGGATAAACCAAGCCATTTAGTTGCGGTGTTATACACATTAGCCACCGCTGAATAAGCTTTCAAACTGCTCAATCGCAGCAGTTATTCGCGCGATATCGTTTGTCGAGAAACCATAGCTAGGATCTTTTAGCATGTCCCGCATGGTTTGCACATGTGAGATGACATCACCAATCAAGACACTGGCATTTTCTGGGTTATGGTTATCGTTGACTAATTCAATAGCTGCATCTATTAAATCATGCAAGTGACCTTTTAAGCGGCGCGCATTGGGGTGCTGTTCAACCAATTCTTCTTTAACGCTTTGTGAAAGATAAACCGTATGTAGAAGTTTAGACTATATCTGACAATTCACTTGTCAAGGTGGGCGTTACCAAGTTTGAATATGGGCGTCGAATCCTTTGTTTGCACGAGAGGCTAGAAGTTTGGAAGCCCCCCAAACTCCTGCTACAAAAAAAGGCTTATAGAAATAAATCTATAAGCCTTTTTTGAATTCTGGCGCGCCCGGAGCGATTCGAACTCCCTACCCTATGGTTCGTAGCCCGTTATGTTTTTAAATTCCTGATATTGTTTGACACGCTATAAATCAATAAATCATTGATATTAAATAGATTAGTTAAAATCCCTTTATTCCAATAGCTTCATTAAGTTCCAAGTGGTATCATAAAAACTCATTCAGCGGTGGGGGTAATGGTGGGGGTATTTTAATATGGCTTCAATAAAGCCTAAAGGCAATCAATTCACAAAACTAGAGCTTGACGCTATTAAGCCAGAGCAAAAAGGGCTAATTCTGCGTGATGGTAGGAGCTTGTCAGGTAAGGTTAAGGTTGTTGATGCTGATGGTAAGCAAACCGTTAAAATCCGATGGGTTTACTATTTCAAGCTTAAAGGGAAAAAGTACGAATATTATTGTGGAACTTATCCTAATGAAACGATGGCTAGCATTAGAGCCAAGAGGGATAGCGCGTCTAAATTAGCCTCGGATGGGGTAGACCCCAGACTTGAAAAGAAAATTGATGCTATCAAAGACGCTCAAGACAAGAGAGAGACACTAGAGCGTGAAGAACAACGCAAAGCTGACAAGCTAAGGCGCAAGGCTGAGGCAATAACGGTTGCTGAGTTATTCAATGATTGGGTGACACGTTGGAAGTTAGGCAAGCAGGGAGTAAGGCGCAAGGATGATAACAAAAGCATTATTGCCATGTTTACTAATCACCTTATCCCGCATATTGGCAAGGTTGAGGTTAAAGCCCTAAATGCTGATCACCTGATTGGTGCTTATAAAAAACTGATCAACAAGGGCAAATATAAAACCACCAAAGAATTACACAAAGATGTAGGCCAGTTGATCAAGTGGGCATTAATACAGCCCGAAACAAGAGCGTTATTCCCTTACGGCAATCCAGCATTATCAGTGAGCATTAAAGATCTATTGCCAAAGGCTTACGATAACAAGCGTGAGCGTGTATTAAGTGAGGCTGAAATTACTAAGCTTTATGAGGTGTTCAAAACTAATCCCGTTAAGCAATCAATTCAATTAGCTGTTTGGTTATGCCTGTCTTGTACTTGCCGTATTGGTGAGCTGGCTATGGCTGAATGGCAGCATATAGACTTTGAGGCCAAAACTTGGTTTATCCCTGCTGAAAACACCAAAGGCCGTGAAGAAAAGAAAACAGACCACACCGTTTATTTGTCTGACTTTGCACTTGATAAATTTATTCAATTGAAAGAGCTTGCGGGTGATAGTCAGTGGGTTTTTCCAGCTACCTACAAAGATGGGTATGTATCAAAATGCTCAATCTCAAAATCAGTCGGTGATCGTCAAATTAAGTTTATGAACCGCACCCGCAAACTACAGAATAGAGTTGAAAACGACTCACTTGTAATCGGTGATGAAGTTTGGACGGTTCACGATTTAAGACGCACCAGCTCAACAATGATACAAGCACTAATCCCAAGTGTTGACGGTAAATTAATGGCTGACCTATGTTTACACCACAGCGTTATTAGCGGTTCAGGTGGGCATTATCTGTTTCATCGCTACGAAAATGAAATGAGGGAAGCATGGCGCTTGCTAGGGGAGCGGCTAGAACTTCTTACCACTAGAAAAGCTGGCAATATAGTGACGTTAAAGCAAGCGTAGAGGCCATTGTAAAGCCCGTAGAGCAACGAATTAAAAACCCTAGTCTATTGGTTAAATAGGCAATTTAAAACGGCTATGCGAGTTAGTTTTGACGGACACACCCGCAAAGCCTAACCACATTACAAACTAAATAGGAGTTTATATCATGGCTGATGCTGATTCTATCACTTACACCTTAAGCGGTAGTGATTTTGACTTGATACAAGGCAAGCTACATTCACTATTCATTGTGCTACAAGGGTTACGTAAATTTCGAGATGAGGGTAATTCAATTGAAGATATTGATGTAAAAGTAGCTGTAGATGCTTATCAGTCTCTACATAATGATATTGTCGAATCAATTGAGGAAAGGGCTTTGTGATGACTATTAACAACGGTGATTTTGCGGCAGGCGCTGAGAAAGCAATTGCTAAGCTTAGAGAGTTAAAGCATAAGTTTGATACTGAATCTAGAGATCATAGTGTGGAAGAAAATTTACACTACGAAAAAGATTCTAGTAAGCAGTTTGTAGAGGGATTGAACCTTAACTTAAGCGATGATGACAAAGGCGTGTTAACAGGAGTTGTTGAGTATATTTCTTTCACAATGAACACGGCCCCGCCTGATCTTAATAAGTGGAAGCCATTAAGCGCGATGAGTGAAGCTGAATTTAAAAATGAAGTTGAGAATTTAACAGTTAGATAACCAGTTACACCACACCTAGCCCGACGGGGCGAAAACTAAGTTTCCCTAACTTGGCTGGTGTGGTTTCTCTTTTTGGGGGCGTGAGGGGCGTTTTATGGAAGTGTGGAAAGAAAAGCCAGAATGGTTTGATTTAAAAAATTATGAGCCTTTATACAACTTTACTCCATACCAATGGTGGCAAGAGATAGCAGTTCGCAGTTTGTATATCGACAGTCGTTTAAAGCCCGGTAATCCAGCTCATAAAGTTCGTCATGATAAAAAAAACAGGGTTATGTTGACTTGGTTAAAACTAGAGGTCTCATAGTTGAGCATATTGATAATGATATAGAAATAATTCCGTCAGATGACCCACTTACGTTGTATTTAAGAGATCGCTTTAGAAATTCTAATGAAGTAATCTGGCCTATGACTCAACGCAAAGTTTATGAATTTTTATTTTATTCACCAAAAAAAGAAGAAATTGAGAAGGATTTACTAAAAAGAGATAATTTTTTTGATAATCACTTATTTGATTCAAAGCAAAGATTGGAACACATTGACTTTATTAAAAAATATGATCAACCGATAAATCAGGTGGAAGATTCCGAAAATTTATATTTGACAATTGATATGGAGGCTACAGACGACCAACTTATTGACGCTTTCAAAAGTTGGTTAATGAATGAACGTTCTAAAACTGCATTGCATTTGAAGCGAAAATTTACTCAAAAAGTGATGAGAAGCTGGTATGAATCGATGGCTATACCATATTGGGATTTGGTCACTATAGCGAAACTAGAAGGAGCAGTTATTCCGAATCATGTATTAGGTAGTATTTTATTTCCCAGTACATATGATGTAGATGTTTCAGAAAGAGTCCGCAAAGTAACAAAAATTAAAAGCGAATATATTTTTAACTGGAATGTAATGGAAGCGCTAAAGCGTCAAGTCAATTCGGAAGGAGTTTAACTTCAATTTATTCCGTACAAAAAATAGCACACTTTCTGTGCCTAGCTATTTAGTTTTTGATGTATAAAATACTTAATCACTTCATAAACAACCATGAAAGTGATTATAAATGTCAGAAATTCAAAGTAGTATCAACCCAACTCTAGCGCAGCTAGACCATCAACCAGATAGCGCCCATATACGCCCTAAAGTTTGTGCTCAAGCATTGGGTATTAGCATTTCCACATTCTGGCGCTTAGTCAAACAAAAACGCATTAGAACCCACAAGTTAACCGAACGTACGACCACTGTGCGGGCTGGTGATCTGCGTGCCTTCATGAACGGCAATGTGGAGGGCTAAACAATGGATAAAAATAAAGCCCACACGAAGGCAGGCTCAGAAGATAACAAACTCAATTTTAAAGACAACAGCACAACAAATCAACGCTTAAAAGTGCTGGGTTATTTAAAAACGCATGGCAAGGCCACCGTTGAGGAATTGAAAACAAACCTTGATGTATTAGCACCACCTGCACGTATTATTGAACTACGCGAGCAAGGCTATGATATTGATACCGTTTGGAAATCATAGACTAGCGAACATGGCATTAAGCACCGTGTAGGCGTTTATGTTTTTGGTAACACGCAAGCCACTAAAAACAATGGTGAGGTGTAACCATGAAGATAGCTTGTAAAGACTGCCCAAAGTATCAACGCTGCAATGCGAATATCTGCCCATTAGACACAGAATGGCCTAAACGTAAGCATTTAGCGGGTGAATCGGTTTGTTTCTACCTACTGGAAGCGCAGAAGATCGACGCAGAGGCCATTTTCAGTACTACACAGCGAGGGTATCTCTACACGGCAATGGTAGAGGCTACCCAAGCGATCAAATGTCGCTATGGTCATATCAAAACGCGATTAGAACGCGCCAGCAAGACCGCTTCAAGAATAGCTAAGCCTGTAAAGCAGGAGGTGACCGCATGAGCTTAGATGAATTGCGATATAAAGTTTACCAACTGGCCTTAAAGCTAAACCGTTATGACGTGATTGCAGACATCGTTTATT
>SPJL01009108.1_pt1 | contig 13099 bp, 15 predicted proteins | sample 3741751 | NCBI WGS metagenome assembly SPJL01 (sample SAMN10925998, study PRJNA522277) | cold seep metagenome | isolation source: Elba SIP-enriched marine methane seep metagenome, extraction at timepoint T3 | place: Italy: coast of Elba, Mediterranean Sea | reverse complement strand
TATTGCGGGTCAAGCGCATGCTCTGCATCGATAAAGGCTGCAGTGCCACCAATTTTTTGCATTTGTGCAATCACGGACAAGGTCAGCGTTGTCTTACCTGACGATTCTGGCCCGTAAATCTCAATAACACGGCCACGTGGCAGGCCGCCAATGCCTAAGGCAATGTCTAAGCCAAGTGAGCCAGTCGATACCGCTTGCACATCTTGATCGGTGTTATCGTCCCCCATGCGCATGATCGAGCCTTTGCCAAATTGTTTTTCAATTTGAGAAAGGGCAGCCGATAATGCCTTGTTTTTATTCTCATCCATCTTGCATTAGCCTTTAATTATTCACGTCAAATTAGCGATACATTATTCCATATTTTGTCTGTATAAGATAGAGAGCCACACAGGCAAAACAGGCTTTCGTCAACTTTTTTAGTGGGTAAACGTTCTATAGAGAGTGATTCATGAATATTGATTGGGGGATCAGCATGAAATTATTCAAACGCGTCATCACGACGTTTAGTTTTGCCGTCATAGGTATGGCAATGAGCTTGCCGCAAGCCGCTAATGCCGGAGATCGTAGAGTGATTGTGGGTACGCGACATATGCAGGTCATTCGTCATGCGCCACCAGCAACTATTGTGACGCAATATCCTAATACGGTGATTTATGGCCGCACGCCCAGAGTGATTTATCAAGGTGCGCCTACGGTGGTGATTGCATCACCCTTTATTAATGCTAGGCCTTATAACTACTATCGCAACTGGAATCGTGGTTGGAGAAACGGCTGGCGCAATCAATCCATGCGTCAAGGACAACCGCGCTATTGCCCGCCAAACAGAAGGCCAATTGTTGGGCATTATCGCGGTTACGGCCAACGCCGCTGGTAATCAAGTCAGGTTTAATTTGTTGCGCGCAGGATAAGCATACTCAAGCCGTCAACAGCGGCGAGTACTGCTTGTTCGCGTATCTCACGACGGTCGCCATCAAAGTGTAATGTGCTACTGATGGTTGCATTTGTTTCACTGGCCCAGGCAAAGCAAACCGTGCCAACGGGTTTTTCGGCACTGCCACCAGAGGGGCCAGCAATACCAGTGATGGCAACACTAAGCTGACTTAGGCTATTTGCTAAAGCGCCTTCGGCCATCGCGGTGGCAACAGGCTCACTGACTGCACCATGTGCTTCAATCAGGCCAGCATTCACTTCTAGCAGTCTACTTTTGGCTGAGTTGCTATAAGTCACAAAGCCGCAGTCAAACCACTCCGAGCTGCCTGCGATACTAGTGATTTGTTCACACAACATGCCGCCTGTGCAGGACTCTGCTACCGAAAGTTTCCACTGTCTCGCGATCAAGGTTTTACTCAATGCGCTGAGCGAAGCATGAGATGGACTGGTCATATTACCCATAATAATCCTTTTAATACAAGAATGGCATAGATAGCAGCGAACAAGTCGTCCAGCATTACGCCAAAACCACCTTTGACCTTGGCATCAATTTGTTGAATGGGAAAGGGTTTCCATATATCAAACAGTCGAAATAAGATAAAAGCCACAACCCACCAGAACACAGTCATTGGTGTGAAAGTAAGTACTAACATCATTGCTGCAATTTCATCCCAGACAATGCTGCCATGATCGGCCACGCCAATGGCTTTGCCAGTTTGATCACAAAACCAGATGCCGATAATAAAGCAGACTGCGATAATGCCGAGCTGTAGCTGTAGGCTTAAGTCAGCGATGAACCAAAATAACGGTAAGCCAACCAGCGTACCGACAGTGCCAGGTGCCTTGGGAGCTAGTCCAGTGCCAAACCCCAGGCTAAAAAAATGTGCCGGATGTGAGAAAAGCAATCTACGGTTGGGCAAAGTGGTCATAACCTTGGGCACTCAGTGTCATAGGTTTGTCATCATACAATACTGTGAGTTCCTGATCACTATGTATCGCACCTATCCGAGTGATTGTTAAGCCTAGATCATGGCTGAGTTGATCAATTGATGCGCGCAGGGTGGATGGCGCAGTAAAGCACAACTCATAGTCCTCACCACCAGCTAACACAGCAGTTTGTATGTCTGGGTCAGACATTTGATTGGCAATTGCTGGGTTCACAGGGCATCGGTTGAGTGATAGGTGAGCACCCACTTCAGACGCCTTGAGAATATGCCCGAGGTCGGCCAACAAACCATCAGATAAATCGATGCAACTGCTTGCGATATCGCGCAGCGCCAGACCTAGTGCACAGCGTGGTTGCGGGGTGTGTAAGTCTGCAAGTGCTTGATGAACGTATGGTTCAGGTAGAGATTGTTTGCCTTGTAATTGTTGCAGGCCTAAGGCCGCGTTACCAAGCTCGCCGCTGAGCCATAGGTCATCACCAGCTTTTGCGCCTGCACGTGTCAGAGCCTTGTTGATTGGCGTCTCGCCCATAATCGTTATGCTAATGCTCAGTGATCCTTTGGTGGTGTCGCCACCAATGATGTCAGTACCAAATTTATCAGCGCATGCAAACAAACCTTTTGCAAAACTTTCTAGCCATTCTGGTCTAACTTCTGGCAAGGCAATTGCCAAAGTTGCCCATTTTGCCTGTGCGCCCATGGCTGCCATATCCGACAAATTGACGGCTAGCGACTTCCAGCCCAAAGTTTGCGGGTTAACATCTGGATAAAAATGCGTGCCCTCAATCAGCATGTCTGTTGACACTGCCAGCTGATGACCTGCCTGCACTTGAAAAAGTGCGGCATCATCACCAATACTTAAATCAGTATGTTGGTTAGGTTTGGTAAAAAACTGCTGAATCAGCTTAAATTCGGGGGACATTTTGGTTATGATGGTCACAAGCTGGCGCTAGCGCCTAAGGTTTAAACTAGCATTTTAACGGATCAGCTTTAAGGTGCACAGTATTGTCATCAATGGGAAGAATATGGGAATTGATTGGATATTAATTTTAGCGGCGATCATGGTAGTGGTCGGTTTTTTAGGATCATTGCTGCCTTTGTTGCCCGGTGTGCCGCTTTTATTCGGTGGTTTATTACTGGCTGCTTGGCACGAGAGCTTTGTGCAGGTCAGTGTGATGACCATGGTCATTATCGCAGTGTTGGCGATTGTCGCTTGGGCAGTCGACTTTTTTGGCTCAATGGTCACAGCTAAAAAAGCAGGTGCAAGCAAGCAGGCGATGTGGGGAGTGGCACTTGGGGCAATCTTTGGTTTTGCTGGAGGCCCCATTGGGCTCATTATTGGCCCAGCAATCGGCGCCATTGTAGGGGAGCTGATTGCTCATCAGGATTCATTACGTGCCACGACTGTAGGTTTGGCAGCTGGCTTAGGTTTTATTGTTTCCACGATCGCCAAGATTATTCTCGTGGTAATTATGATGATTATTTTTGTGTCTGCTTATTTTGTTTAAGGCTTAGGCCTCCGAGCTGACTTCGGCCTAAAGGCTTTGACGATTGTTTCATCAGTTTCGATATACGGCGCACCGATTAAGTCCAGACAATAAGGCACAGCGGCAAAAATCCCATGTACGGTTTGTTTGCCATCGGCATCTTTGAGGCCTTCCAGCGTTTCGGCAATGGCTTTGGGTTGACCTGGTAGATTGATGATCAGGCTTTGTTTGCGAATCACAGCCACCTGGCGTGACAAAATTGCTGTAGGAACAAAGTTAAGCGATATCTGACGCATTTGCTCGCCAAACCCTGGCATGGTTTTGTCTGCTACTGCCAAGGTCGCTTCTGGTGTCACATCGCGCAAGGCAGGCCCTGTTCCACCTGTGGTTAATACGAGATCACAGGCAGCTTCATCCACCAGTTTAATCAAGGTTTGTTCGATTAAATCCTGTTCATCGGCAATTAACGCTTCACTGAATTGCATCGGTGTAGTCACAGTTTTGTTAAGCCAGTCTTTTAGGCTGGGAATGCCTTTGTCTTCATAATCACCGCGGCTGGCACGGTCGCTAACCGAGATTAATCCAATTTTTATGAATGATTCTGTCATGTGCTTGTCTTAAATGTGGAAACGATTAATTGCGTGTATGATGAACGAAAACACGTTAATTTCCTAGCATTTTCAACCTTTGTTCAGGTGTGTCCTGGCATATCAAGGAGGCAGTATGCAGCAACAGCAGGTAACAGTAGCAAAACGATCAAAACAAAAGACTTATGTTTGGCTGGTAACATTTGTGATGTTGCTAATAGTCGCGATGAGTTGCAAAGTGGCATTTGCAGAAGAAGTTAATCTGTTTGCAGAACATTATCAGCAGCAAGGGCGATCTGCATTGCAGTCACTGAGTCCAAATCCAGAGACTAAAATTTATGTCAGCAAAGACAAGTCCGAAGACAACATCAGCATGCTGGAAAAAGGCTATTACATGGTTGGCAGTAGTAACTTTATCAGCACCGATGTCGCACCAGACTATGCATTGGAGCAGGGCCAAGCGATCAAAGCTGATACTGTGTTGGTTTATACCCAATATGCCTCAAGCCGCCAAAAAGCTGCCAGAATTGCCTTCTTAAAAAAGCAAGCTGAGCAAGCGGGTAAAACGATTGATGAAGCCGCCCTAGAAGCAGAAGAAATATATGACTATTTTGCGAGCTACTGGGTGAAGATTCCAATGCCAAGTTTTGGTGTGCACATCGTGAAGCTCAACCGGGTAGTTAAGCGCGATAACGAAGTGCTAAACAAACGTGAGCTCAAAGGCTTGCGCATTTTGGCTGTTGTCCAAGGGTCAGCTGCAGACAAAGCCGGCATTCAACGCGGCGATCAAATTTTGCAAATTGGCCATACTGGCATTAATCATCCAAAAGATTTAGTTGCCGCAGTGCAGAAACTTAAAGGCCAAAGTGCAGAAGTTGTTGTGGTGCGTAATGGTGCCAAGCAAGCCGTTAAGGTTGATTTATAGCCTCAGCAATTAGCCAAATAAATGACTATTAATCAAGAAGTGCGTCCAAATACTCGCGGCATAGCCCAATGCAATCACAGGTGTCCATTTTAGGTGACCAAAGAAAGTGTATTTACCGTGAGCCTGACCCATCAGTGCAACACCTGCGGCCGACCCAATTGATAGCATAGAGCCGCCGACACCTGCTGTCAGTGTTGCCAACAACCATTGACCAATTGACATGTCTGGCAACATAGTGAGTACTGCAAACATCACAGGAATGTTATCTACGATTGCAGAGAAGCCGCCGACAGCGATATTGGCCACTGTTGGCCCCCATTGACCATACATAACACTAGACATCATGCCCATATAGCCTATCAGGCCTAAACCACCCACTGATAAAATTACGCCGTAGAAAAAGAATAAAGTATCCCATTCTGCTTGCGAGATTCGACTAAAAATATCATACGAGCTGGACTCTCCGCTAACAGGATGTTTAACATAGTAGTCCTGCTCTCCTACTTTACGTAGTGTGAAGGCTAAGAGTTTAAGCAAGCCCAAGCCAGTCAGCATGCCTAATACAGGTGGCATGTGTAAGAAGTTATGAGAAGATACAGCGAGTGAAATCGTAATCAGGAACAAAAAGATCATTGTAAAGCCACCACGTAAAACGGTCACTTTGTCGCTGTTGCCCTCTGGGTTTTCATTTGGGATAAAAAAGCTCATCACTGTCGCAGGCACTAACCAGTTCACCAATGATGGAATTAATAAGTTGAAAAACGTCCAGAAGCTGACAACACCATTGCTTGCGTGAACATTTTTTTGCCATACCATCAAGGTCGTAATATCGCCAAACGGGCTGAATGCGCCGCCTGCATTGGCCGCAACAACAAGATTGATACAGGCAAGCAAGACAAAGTTTTTATTGCTGCCTCCCACTGCCAGTACGACCGCACCCATCAACAACGCGGTAGTCAGGTTATCCGCGATTGGTGAGATAAAGAATGCCAATAAGCCCGTTACCCAGAATAAACTGCGATAACTAAAACCTTTTCTCACTAACCATGAGCGCAGAGCCTCAAAGATACGTCGCTCCTCCATGGCGCTGATATAGGTCATGGCCACGAGTAAAAACAGCATCAGTTCGGCAAATTCTAATAAAGTGTGTCTAAAATTTTCTTCAACCACATGTTGAATCTCTTGCGTTTGGTAATACCATGCGACGAGTGCCCAGATAACCCCTGCTGCAATCACAACTGGTTTTGATTTTTTTAGGTCGATGTATTCTTCTGCCATGACTAGCAGATAAGCGACGATAAAAATACCCAGTGCGGTTATGCCAACCCAGTGTCCAGTTAAGTTGAGTGTTTGGTGGTTTTCTGCTGCAAAGCTCAGTCCTGGCAAGCCAAGCAGGCTTAAAAATAAAACAAAAATGTACATGTTTAGTTTCTTTATCAATGCGTTAGGGTTATTAAGATCAATTACTAGTCTGCCTTACAGTAGACTATTTTTTCGGTTTTGTTGCTTTTTTCTGTTCAGACGTTGATGTGATAGGCTCATCGATTACCACTTTAACGTGATCGTTTTTAATACGAACCTTAAGCCAAGCGGTCATCTTGGCTTCTGCATCATCTGGCAATGGTAATTTAGACTGCACATTCAGTATGATTAAGTCGTCTGCTACTTTGCCGTTGGCTTTTTGCCACTGTACCGCTTCTGACAGATAAATATCTTCAACTTCAGGATATTGCGTGCTAATTTCATGGGCAACATCAAGCCAGGTTGCTTTTTGAATTTGACCTAGTTTCAGGCCTGACTCCAGTTTGCGAATTTTTTCATCCTTAGCATTCAGTTGCTTGTTTTTTTCTTCCAATGCCATCAGGTTTTCTTTATACAAGTCACTGACAATATTGGATTTAAGTGCAGAGATATCAATGCGCTGGTTTTTGGACTGATGCAGAATCAACGAAGCATCACCTAAATCATACTGAAACAAGCGTTTTTTCAGATCCTTCAATTGATTGCTATCAATCACCTCGCCAATCATATTCAGCTCAATCAGCTGGCGTTCAGCATCAATATTGCTCGAAGCGACATGCGATTCTGGCAAAGCTAGCTCGTTTTTCATAAATGCTGCGGCCTTAGAGGCAAAGACTTCATGCTTAACTAAATGTATCGCCAGATAAATACTTGGCAACATGGTCAAAAAGACAACCAGCGATAAGGTGCGTTTAACGCGCTTTTCAGTTACTTTGTCGACAAACTTTTGATGCTCTGGGTGAATCACCCACACAATTAAAACTGCACTAAATGCGATATACACGCAGTTGATTGAATACAAATATAAAGCACCAAAAAAGTATTCCCAGTTGGCATGCGCCAAGCCAAAACCGGCTGTACACAGCGGTGGCATCAAGGCAGTTGCAATGGCAACGCCTGGGATAATATTCGTGCGTTCATCACGTGTTGCGCCAATAATCCCCGCCAGACCGCCAAAAAAGGCAATCAATACATCCCAGATGGTTGGGGTGGTGCGCGACAATAGCTCAGATTGTGCAAAAGACAGCGGTGAGATCAGAAAGTATAAAAACGAAACAAACAAACTGATGCCAGTCGACAAGGCCAGGTTGCGCAGAGACCTGCGAATCAGGTTAGAGTCATAAATCCCCACACCATAGCCTATGCCCATGATCGGCCCCATCAGTGGCGAAATCAACATCGCACCAATCACCACTGCAGTGGAGTTCATGTTTAGACCGATCGAAGCGACTAAAATCGCGAAGATCAACACCCACAGGTTAGTACCTTTTAGCTCAACACCAGCACGAATATTGTTGCTGATGATTTCATCTTCGGCTTTGTCTTCTAGCAGATTAAACAGATGAGCAAAATCTCTAAGCGCACGTGCTAGTCTGAGATTTTGCGGTTTACTTCTCTCGGCCAAATTAAAGTCCTGCTAGTCTTTTTTGATGTAAACGACCAGTTGATCGTCAATTTTTTCCTGTTTAATGATATTAAACGGATTGTTATTAGTAAGTGTTTGAATATTATCAACCGCACTTTGTTTACTGGTTAATACTTTTAATACTTCGCCAGAGGCCATTGCATCAAGCGCCTCTTTGGTTTTAATGACCGGTGTCGGGCTTTCTTCACCCAGCACGTCTAGCTCTTTTTGAAAGCTCTCAGACATTGCTCACTCCTCGTGTGTAGTTCAATCAAAACGGTTGCCAGGTTATAGCAACTTTTTATTATTAGCAGCTATTCTACTGGTTTTCGATGATAAAACGAATCAGTTTGAATAATTCACGGCTCGATTTTGGTGTTTTATTAGCAGCAATTTCTTTTTTTGCATTGCGGATTAATGTGCGCAGTTGCTGTCGGTCAGCATTGGGGTAGTTCTTTAAAAACTCCGTTAAGGTTTCATTCTCTGCAATCAGCCTGTCACGCCAGCGCTCCATGAGGTGAAAGCGTGCGTTTTCAGCTTCATCTTTGCCTTCCCATTTTGCCAGTTGCTCCTCAATCGGCGTTGGGTCAACTTCGCGCATGAGTTTGCCCACATATTGCTTATGACGTCTAATCGCGCCATTGGCTGTGATTCTGTGTGAGTCCAACACGGCCTCTTCTAGCGCTTCTGGCAACTTTAGTTGCAATACTTTGTCTTTAGTCAGCGTGCATAATTTTACGCCCAATGCCTGTTGTGCGTCAGCAATGGCCTTAAGCTGCGTTTTACTCGGCGGCTCATTGGCATCCAGTTCAGGCACTTTAGCCGTCCAATAATGCTGTGTTGATACTTCTTCTTCTGTCTTATTTTGTTTCATGCTGCTGTATGATAGCATTTTTGCCATGCATCTTAGTTCTGTATGCCAGTTGACTGAGTTAGCTAAGGCACAAAAATATTAAATAATCAGGTAATTACATGCAAAAGCCAGCACCACAGCAGTTTCACTATGACTTAGACACACTCAAAACCATGTCCCAAGACATGCTGCAAATCGCCACTACACAAGGTGCTAGCGCAGCCGAGGTAGATGTTAGTGTGAGTGTTGGTCAGAGTGTTAGCGTGCGGATGGGTGACACCGAGAATATTGAATACAACCGTGACAAAGGCTTGTCAGTCACCGTGTATTTTGGGCAGAAAAAAGGCCATGCTAGCACCTCAGATCTCAGCCCAAACGCGATACGCGATACGGTGTTAGCAGCTTGCGATATTGCCAAATACACTGCTCAAGACCCATTTTGTGGTTTGGCAGATGCCGAGTTATTAGCCAAAGAGATTCCTGATTGTGATTTATACCATCCACAAACCATCGAAGTGGCTGATGCGCTAGAGATGGCAAAAGTCTGCGAGGCAGCCGCCCGCGATGTAGATGCACGTATTAAAAACTCAGACGGTGCTAGTCTTTCATCAGGCGCAGGCCAGTTTGTCTATGCCAACACCAATGGCTTTAACGCAGGCTACGCTTATTCGCGATATAGCCTGAGCTGTGCGGTGATTGCCGAGGACAATGGTGAGATGCAGCGCGACTATTGGTATGACTCAGCGCGTGACTTTGCAGATTTAGCCAGCGGTACTGCGATTGGCCTAAAAACAGGCCAAAGAACTGTACGCCGCTTAAACCCGCAAAAAATTCAAACCTGCCAAGTGCCTGTGCTATTTAATTCATCCTTGTCCGCAGGCTTGATTCGTTCACTTGTTCGCGCCGTCTCTGGCAGCAGCTTATACCGCAAACAATCATTCTTATTAGATAGCCTAGGCACCCAAGTCGCCGCATCTAACCTCACGATAGTCGAAGACCCATTGATCAAAAAAGGCTTAGGCAGCAGCCCGTTTGATAATGAAGGTGTACAAACCAAACTGCGCACCTTAGTTGATCAAGGTGTGTTACAAGGTTATTTACTCGGCAGCTACTCCGCACGCAAGCTCGGTATGCAAAGCACAGGCAACGCAGGCGGCAGTCACAATTTGTTAGTGCAATCAGGCGATCAAGATTTTGAAGGCTTGCTAAAACAAATGGACAAGGGCTTGTTAGTGACAGAGCTATTAGGCCACGGCCTGAATATGGTCACAGGTGACTACTCCCGCGGTGCCGCAGGCTTTTGGGTGGAGAATGGCGAGATTCAACATCCAGTAGAAGGAATCACCATCGCGGGTAACTTAAAAGAGATGCTTAATCAGATTGTTGCAATTGGTAATGATGTGCACATCTCGGGTGGAGTGCGTGTTGGGTCGATATTGATTGAGCAGATGACGGTAGCGAGTGAGTAGTTGTTTTACGTTAGATTAAAAAAAGTTAATGCATGGAGGGCGACTTACAAGCCGCTCTACGATTTCTGGCGGTATGTGCTTATGCGGAATGAAACACCACCAATCATAGTTGCCGCGGCACACCTATATCATCTAGGTCGTAATAATATTAAGTGTAATAAAACCTTCAGACGTTTCCCCTCGTCTTTACGCAAATCGAAGTAGAGTTAGTCACCTCCTTTGTTATCAATTGTGTCCAATCGACAAAGCATGGTTTTTAACTATTTTGTATGCGTGATAGCGTATTTTTTCGGGGTGTGTTTTCTACATTTGAATCATATAATGATGAGCTAATTTAAACAGAAAATCTGCTAAATCTGAGTAGGCTATCAGCATTGAAGAGAGAGCATCATGTCTAAAAGCAAAAAAGAAAACACTGTCGGAATACATGCGCTATACGCGGATGATCCTATTGTGGCTGACAAAATCGTGTGGGGGCGAGAAACCGCGCAAGCATCGCGTAGGGGCTTTCTAAAGCAAGCGGGGTTGGTAACAATGTCTGCGGCATTGGGCAGCTTTATTCCCTTTGCTAACAAAATGCCAAGCGGGTTAATCCCCGCTGCATTTGCCGCCGAAACCAAGGCTTTTACCATCAAAGGTAAAGATGGGTTGCGGGTGCTTAATGATCGGCCGATTAATGCTGAGACGCCACCGCATTTACTCGATGATGATTTCACCCCAGGAAAATACTTCTTTGTCCGTAATAATGGCTTGCCGCCAGCGCATGAAACAATCGGTGATACGAGTAAATGGAAGCTGGAAATTGCGGGAGAATCTTGCCTGAAGCCACAGACGTTTACGTTGGCTGAACTCAAAAAACGGTTTAAGCATTACACTTATGCGATCACCTTAGAGTGTGGTGGTAATGGGCGAAGTGAATATAATCCACCAGCAAAAGGTAATCAATGGACAACGGGGGCGGTTGGCTGTGCAAAGTGGACAGGTGTTAGGCTAAAAGACGTGCTGAAGGCATGTGGCATCAAAGATGATGCTGTTTATATTGGTTACTATGGTGCAGATAAGCACTTGTCTGGAGACCCAGCTAAAGATTCTATTTCACGCGGCGTACCGATGGATAAGGCATTAGAAGACGAAACATTGATCGCATGGGCGTTTAATGGCGAAGATATTCCACACTTAAATGGTTATCCGTTACGCTTGGTGATTGGTGGGTGGCCTGCCTCTGTCAGTGGTAAGTGGTTAAATAAAATCGTGATTCGTAATAAAGTGCACGATGGTCAAAAAATGACTGGCCAGGCTTATCGCACACCTTGTAAATCAGTGGCACCCGGTACGAAAGTCGCGGACGAGGATATGTGCATTATCCACTCAATGCCTGTGAAATCATTAATCACTTACCCAAAAAGCGGTGTGACACATGTGCTAAAAGACAGTTTTGAATTTCGAGGCAAGGCTTGGGCAGGTGACCTGGAAGTAGAAAAAATGGAAGTGTCGATAGACTTTGGCGCTACCTGGCAACCCGCAACACTTGAAAAACCCGTTAACCGCTTGGCATGGCAAAAATGGTCTGCCGAATTAAAGTTTCCACAGCGTGGCTATTACGAAGTGTGGGCGCGTGCTACGGATTCTACAGGCCGAGCACAACCAACAATTCTGCCTGGCTGGAACCCTAAAGGCTATTTGAATAATGCGTGTCATCGCATTGCTGTTCAAGTCGCTTAAAAGGTAGGATATGAAACAACTATTCAATAAACGATTAAGCGTACTTGTTTCAATTTTGCTACTTGCCTTTGCAAGCAGTGCCATGGCGGGTGAAAAAAAGACTGTACACGTGGATCAACAGACGGGTCTAAAAATGGCGCCCGGTTGGGATGTCGTTAAAACAAACTGTACTGTTTGCCATTCTGCCAAGTTTATTACGGGGCAGCGCGGTGACCGCAATACATGGGAGTCAATGATTCGCTGGATGCAGCGTACACAAGGCTTGTGGTCATTACCAGATGAAACTGAAAAGGTTATCTTAGACTATCTTGCGACTAATTATCCACCAGGAAAAGCCTCGCGCAGAGCTAATCTGCCCGCGAGCTTAATGCCAGGAACGACAGCTAAAGCACCCTAACAAGCCTAAGCAATTCCAAAATTCGTTTTTACACCTCTTGTCTTGGTTGTATCGGAGTGAGCACATCCGGCTGGACATTGCTTGCTAAGGCGTTTTGATTATGAATGCTTGTTTTATTAAACCTTAGGTTCGTAAACCTGCATGCCTATAACCTCAGGTGGCGCTGTTAAGAGTGGTTCGAGTTTAGGCATGACTTTTTCGCGAATTAACGTGCCTGCGGTATCAGCATCATCTTTTGACTGCCAAACTGTAAACGAAATGTGAATCTACGTGCATACATTATTTTTCCCCTCGTATTAGTTTTATTATTAGGTTTACCGCTCTAATATTAAGTGCAACAAAGTGGAGCGATTCTTAAAAAATGTTAAGTGCTTTTATGCATGGTACAGCGTAAAGATGCCAATGCCAATGAAGCCAACTCCGGCAACATAGTGGAGATACTTTTCATTGATATATTCAGATAATAGCGTTCCGGCCAACACACCAAGAGCAGATGCAACGATAAGCGCCGCTGACGCGGCGAAAAACACCGTGTATTTGCTAATCTCTTTATCAGTAGCAAACAGCATTGTGGCAAGCTGAGTTTTATCTCCTAGCTCGGCGACGAACACAGCTCCGAATATTGTTAAGAATATCTTCCAGTCCATACTAATAATTTACGCTGACAATGCATCATGCCATGCTTTAGGGACAATTGAAGCCAAGCGTAGACTTGTCTCTAGCAAACCCTAATTAGTCGCAGTATTGTTGCAAGTGATCATGTAGTCGCTTAACATCCCCATCATAATCAATACCCTTCATCACATTAAAGCAAGCAAAAGCAGGTAAGATTTCAGCACTACAGAATTTATAACCTGTT
>SPJL01007517.1_pt1 | contig 13122 bp, 4 predicted proteins | sample 3741751 | NCBI WGS metagenome assembly SPJL01 (sample SAMN10925998, study PRJNA522277) | cold seep metagenome | isolation source: Elba SIP-enriched marine methane seep metagenome, extraction at timepoint T3 | place: Italy: coast of Elba, Mediterranean Sea | reverse complement strand
CCGATAATCAGGAGCATAGGCAGTCCCACAAAGCGCCGCTAGGAGGCTGAGGTTTCCACCGACTAATGGCCCTTGGGCCGCTCGACCAAGCCGAGCCAGCGATTCGACTGGACGACTAAGGCTAATGGGAGTAGCGTCCTTCATTAAAGCAGCGCGTAAATAGGCCACAGTGGTATCGGTAAAATCAGAACTGGCCACGGGGCCGTGAAAACAAACGAGGCCACTATGCTGATATACGGCTAAAAGCAATGCGGTAATATCGCTATAACCAATCAGGACTTTGGGGTTTTTACGGATCAAACGATAATCGATCTGAGGTAATAGTCGCAGGGTTCCATAACCTCCCCGTAGACACCAAATGCCATGAATTTGTGGATCGGCAAAGAATTGATGAATATCTGCAAGTCGATCCTGATCGGAACCCGCCAAAAAACCATCTTGACCAAGGGCATGAGGAGCAAATACTGTTTTAAAACCCAGTTTTTCTAGATTTTGTACTGCCTTTTGAGCTTTGGCCTCGCTAACGGCACTTGCTGGGGCAATCAATCCAATGGTATCTCCGGGGCGGAGCGCTGGGGGCTTTTTCAAGGCTTTCATAGGCGCTGGTGTAAAAGAGGTTAAAAAGCGCTGAGGCGTCGCCAGGCAAAAAGGCAAACCAGCCAAAAGGTAACGATGAAAGTGACGACGATTCATAGGCTTAAAATAGGCATTTTTGAGGATGATCACCTCGAAAGCCGTAGATTTCAGGTCTTCGGAAGCATTTTACCCCAGAATGAAACATTAACCAATAGCTGAGCTTTTTATAGAATTTTTATTAAATATTTCCAGCAATTTTTATTTTTAGTCACCAATAACCGAGAAAATTGCACCACACCGGACGTCAGAAACTAGTCGCTATCATGAATATAATGAAGTGTTTACTCTTCATTTCCCTGTGTTTATTGGCCTGTAACCCTTCCCAAAAACTTCCTTCTACTCCTTCTTCGACTACCGCTACTACGGAAAATCCCGCAGTAGTAAAGACCGATACGGATACTGAAGTTGATACGGATACCTCAAGTGAGACTCAGCCTGGAAATGATTATCAATTACCTGCGCCTGCGCAATCAATGCTCGATGAGATCAATTTGCTTCGTGCGGACCCTCCGGCCTATATCCCCTTGGTCGAAGCTTACCTACGCGCCGTTCAAAGCGATCCAACTTGGGACAATGCCTATAAAAAAGCAGAAATGGAAGCCGGGCAGGAGTTGATTGAAGAATTGCGAAAAACGCCTAAACTCTCGCAATTGAGTGCTCAAGAAGGGCTTTATCTCGCAGCCATGAAGCATGGAAAGGATGTAAAGAAACAAGGTCAGATTACCCATACGGGTAGCGATGGCAGTCAACCTTATGACCGAATTAAGGCCCAAGCACCGACGATGGTGGATGGCTCAGAGAATTTGGTGAGCGGAGCTACCAACGTTCGGGAGGGGATGATGATCTTGCTGGTCGATTCAGGGGTGCCAGGCCGTGGCCATCGCGTCAATCTCCTCCAACCCAAATGGGAAAGCGCCGCCTGCTATGAGATTGGAGAGGTCGACGGCTTGAACGGAAGTTGGGTTCAACTTTTTGGAACCGAAAATGATCGCCCGGATGCTTTAGCCGCTAGTGAAGAACCAGTCGAGATAGAGGAAGGGCCAGCCGATTATTCCTTTATGAATGAGGACGAACGCTCGATGCTCGAAGAAATTAACCTGATGCGTGCCGATCCTCAGGGCTATATTCCCTTTGTAGAAGCTTATGTGGAAGAATTTAAAAAAGCCGGTTGGGATGCTGCTTCTACGGATGATGAGGTTGCTACGGCTAAAGAGCTTATCGCGGAATTGAAAAAGCTAGAGCCTTTATCTCAACTACGCCCCCATCAAGATTTGTACGAAGTGGCTAAATTACATGGTCAAGATTTACGGCAAATGGGTCAGATTCAACACCAAGGCAGTGATGGATCAATGCCCTACAATCGCGTTCGCCAGGGGACGGACCTGACCGATGGTAATGAAAATATCGTTGGCGGTACCACCTTTATCCGCGAATCGGTGATCACCTTGCTGGTGGATTCGGGAATCCCGAATCGAGGGCATCGGAAAGCCTTATTAGAACCTAAATGGGACTATGTGGCCTGTTATCGGATTGGACAGGTCGGAATTATGCCAAATACCTGGCTACAGGTTTTTGGTGCGCGTTAGAGCATAGGCAGCAGTGACAATGATCCGGACGTTGTATGAAAGTACTTATGACTCCAAGCCAAGTGAAATCCCGTTTTTCTGTTAAAAAAAGGCCTTAAGGTATTGAAAATGAGGGGCATATATTTGCTCCCTCAAATGTCCTTTAGGCATCATGATATCAAGGAATTTGAAATAATCCTCGGGAAAAACTTGACAGGAGTACTAAAAAAGTAGTAATATTGTAGCAGAATCTTACTAAGAAAAGCCTTTTAACCAAGCGTTCTACCCACATCGAAACGCCGAAAAATAGGCCTCTACTAAACTTTTCCTCCTTTATTTCCTGAGAAATTCCATTAAAACGTAACCTGTGACAGGGTTAACCGTTTTGAATTTTACAACCGTGTTCCCCCTTTTTAACCATTTGAAATAGGCAAACTGGGTTTTGCCGTATAACGCTATTGATATACGGCATCGCTAAACAAAACTTACAATTATGACAGCCTCTAAATTTACACTTGCCAAACGGGTTTTTGTAACGCTTTTATTGGGGATAATGAGCCTGGTGCTGCCAGCTCAAGATATTCACTATTCTCAGTTTAAGAATTCTCCCTTTCTGCTCAGTCCAGGATTGACTGGAGTATTTGATGGAAAAACCCGGGTGTCGGCTAATTATCGGGCACAGTGGTATACCGTACCTGTATCTTATCGCACCGTGATGGCGGCCTTCGATACTAAGCTCTACAGCAATGAGCACCAAACTAGTTTTTGGGGCTTAGGGGCGGTCTTTTCCTTCGACCATGCCGGAGATTCTAAAATGGGTACGACCTCTCTGGGATTGAATGGATCCTATACGCATCAAGTGGCGCGAGCCCACTTTGTAACGGCGGGGCTACAATTGGCCGGAGCACAACGCTCTTTCCGTACCGAACAACTGCGTTTTGATGAGCAATACAATGGGGAAACCTTTGACCCCCTAGCCTCTAATAACGAAGACTTTTCTGATCGCTCCGTATTCTACGGCGATCTTTCCATAGGCCTTAACTGGCATTACCAGAAGCCGCAAAGCCGTACTGGCTTTAACCTCGGAGGAGGTTGGTTTCACCTCAACGAACCCAATACTAGCTTTTGGGATGAGGCCGATATCGTACTTTTTCAACGACTCAATGGCTATTTTATCGGCCAAATCCAGTTGGCTGATCGCTTCGACTGGTTGATCAATGGCCTGATTCGCAACCAAGGCCCATACGACGAACGGATGCTCGGTACCGCAGGACGGATTCACCTCAATACGTTACCTACCAAACGATTGGCCCTTGATTTAGGACTCGCTTATCGCTGGAATACCGCAGGTTTTGGAAATGGAGATGCCCTCGTTCCTAATATCGAGTTCAATTACCGCGATTGGCTCTTTGGAATCAGCTATGATATTAACCTAACGGATTTTAATACTGCTACCGGAGGCGCTGGAGGACCAGAGTTCGCGGTTCAGTACATTTTCCGTCCGGCACCACAAATCGAGTTCTGCCCGACCTGCCCGGTATACTTATTGCCTTAATATTTGGAGGAACAGTCACTAATCACCCGAATTTTATCGTCATCATGAAAAAAATAGCAATTGCATTTCTGCTCCTCCCGTTTTTGCTTCCCCAGCTGGATGCCCAAAGTCGTAAGGTCTATGAGCAAGCTGCTGAACAGGCCATGGCCAATAAAGACTACTCGGCGGCACTGGGTTATTATGATATCCTGATCGACCAGGCGGAATACGAGGATGTAGAGAATTATTACCGCGCTGGTGAAGCAGCTTATAATTTTAATCTTTTCCAACGCTCCGAACGCTATTTCCAATTAGCAATTGATAATGGAGGAAGGGAAGAATATTCGACTCTAGATTTTCAAATGGCAATGACTAAGAAGCGCATCGGCAAATATGCTGAGGCGCAAGAGTTGTTTGAAAAATACCTTAAAGAACATTCTGGCAATACCAATGGCTTCCCAGAGCGCGCCGCTGCCGAAATCGAAACTTGTGAATGGGCCCAGGGAGTAGTCGCTAATCCAGAGCTAAATATCCACGCGCCCGTAGCGGTTACAGATACCGATACCATCAAGCATTTGGATACTACGGTTAATACGCGCTATACCGATTTGGCTCCTCTTTCAAGAGGGGAGACCTTCTATTATTCCTCTATCCGCTACTTTGCTGGAGAAGAAGAAGCACCTTTTGCGCGTATTTTATCGAGTGAAAATAACGAATTAGCTCAGCCAGTTAGCGGCTGGGGTGGTGGAGACAAATCTATCGCCCATACCGCATTTAACACTGCTGGGGATCGGGTGTACTTCACAATCTGTGATACCTTGGGTTTAGCGGAATACCGTTGCAAAATTTATTATCGCGATCGCGAAGGGGATAATAGTTGGGGAGACGCGATGGCTTTGCCCGAAACGGTGAATGCCAAAAATACGACCGCAACTCAGCCTACAGTAGGCACCGATCGGGCAACTGGAGAGGAATTGCTCTTCTTTGTAAGCGACCGGGAAGGAGGCCAGGGAGCTTTAGATGTTTGGTGCAGCCTCATTGTAGATGGTAAGGTCGGAGCACCTTATAATGTAAAGAGCGTCAATACGGCGGGGAATGATATTACGCCTTATTTCTACGGTAAGAAAAGTACGCTTTATTGGAGCTCAGATGCCCGGCAGAGCTTGGGGGGATTTGATGTGTATAAAACGATTCGGGAAAAAGGGCAGTGGACTGCCCCCGAACATACCGGCTATCCGCTTAATAGTAGCTATGATGATGTTTATTTGAGTTTGAATGAAAAAGGCGATGCTGCCTATTTCTCGTCAAACCGTCCCGGAGGAATTTGTAAAGATACTGCGGCTTTAGAATGCATCTGTGATGATATCTATTCCGTAGAGATTCCCTACATCGATTTGATCGTCGAAACGTATAATAAAATTACGCAAGAAGAACTTACCGAAACTGTAGTATCGGTTAAGCCCAAAGATGCTCCCGCCAATACTCAAGGCCCTACTTCCAATTACCAATATTTCTACGAAATCGAATTCAACGAAGCTTACGAGGTTGTAGGCTCTAAACCAGATTACCTCGGCGATGAACTCGATTTTGATACCTACGAAGTTCAAGAGTCCGGTACTTTAGTGAAAAAGCTATACCTCACGCCAGCCATCGATGTGCTCGGCCGCATTTACAATAAGAGAACCGGAGAACCACTGATCGGTGCTTCCTTGAATTTGGTTGATGCACCTACCGTAGAGGGACTCCAAACCAAACACGGCGAGAAGGAATACAAACACCTTTTCGATCTGAATTTTAAAAAACGCTATCTCCTGATTGCTTCTAAGCCTGGTTATAACTCAGATACGGTGGAAGTATTTACGGATAATATTCCAATCGTTCCTACTCACTTGGAGCGCGATCTATTCCTCTGCCGTAAACCCTTGGTTGAGCAACCTCAGATCGTTCTCTTCTTTGATAATGATATTCCAAAGAAACTGCCGTCTAACCACGCCAGAACAAACTCCAATTATCAAACAACCTTTGATAACTATGTGGAGGAAACTAAAATAGAGGAATACCTCGATGCCTTTGATCTACCCGAAGAAAAAGAAAAGGTTTCGAACTTCTTCGCTGAGGTAGACGAAAACTTCGGACGCTTGGAGTCTTTTGCCTCCGACCTTCATGATTACATGAGCGATGGCACCATTGACGCAGGCGATACCATCGTAATTACCATCCGTGGCTACGCCAGCCCACTAGCCAAACCTGCCTACAATGAATTACTGACTCAACGTCGGATCTATAGTATTGAAAAATATTTAGCGGAATACCGCAATGGATCACTAAAGCCTTACCTCAGCCGCGTCAAATTTAATCGCGTTCCCTACGGGGAAAGAGAGGCCAAGGGCGGAAGTGAAGATCGTCGGGATAAAAAAGCGTCGATCTATAGCATTGATGCTTCTCGCGAACGTCGCGTAGAAATTATCAATATTTCCAATATACGAGAGCTTTGCCCGGATACTAATCCAGAACGCAAAGATCAATAACTAAGCAAAGACAAAAACCAAACTTCTTAATCTTATCAATTGAAAAAGATGAAACGTTTGCTACAAATCACCATCCTCGCCTTTTCCTTTTGTCTGTTGGCTGTTGCCGGACAGGCCGAGGAAAGCGCAAAAGCCCTCAAGGCCGCTGACCACAATGCGGACCTGGCCCTAAGCGTGATTATCAACGTGGGGGATGCCACCTGTAATGGGGCTAGTGATGGGATACTCATGGCTGTCCCTGATGGCGGTCTGCCTCCTTATACCTACCTCTGGAGCACTGGTGCTACCACCCAAATGGTAACCGGAGTACCCGTTGGTATCTATTCTGTCACCGTTACCGATGCTTTGAGCAATACGGCTACGGCTACGGCTACCGTTGGGGAGTCTGACCCCTTCAATGTCGTGCTGGCAGCAACCTACGAAACTGGCCCCGGCTGTATGGATGGTAAAGTGGACGTTATCAAAGCAGAACTCGGCGATTCCGGTCCATATACCTACGAATGGAGTACAGGCTCTACGCATTACCAAATTACAGACTTGCCCGCAGGTATTTATTGCGTTACCGTAACCAATGCTTTTGGATGTACCGGCAGCGGCTGTATCGAGGTAGAACCCCTTCCCGGAGGTTTTCTACAGACAAATACTACAGCTACTCCCGTTACTTGTCCCGGAGGAAATGATGGTACGGCTACCGTAAGCGCTACGGGTGGTGTGATTCCTTATACTTATGCTTGGAGTGATCCTGCCATGCAAACTACTCCTACGGCTATTAATCTATCGCCTGGAAAATACTATGTGACCGTTTCTCACGGAGGAGCTTGTCCCGGAATAGATTCCGTCATTATCACGGCACCTGATCCAATTGATATTCAAAGTACCATTACTCCTGCGGATTGTAATCTCAGTAATGGCGCAATAAGCTTAACGGTATCTGGTGGTACTGCCCCATATAGCTATGCTTGGTCGCCAAGCTTAGGCAATACCGCTAACCCTACTAATTTAATGGCCGGAACCTATACCGCTACGGTTACCGATAGTAATGGCTGTACCGCCGAAACTGGTGATTTAGTCATTGGCGATAATTGTGTTGACCCGCCTAGTTGTACCGATCCGGTAGTAACCAGCGTGGTCGTAATCGAAGGTACTTGTGGCAATAATGATGCAGAGGCGACGATCAATGTAGCTGGTGGCCCGGCTGGTTTTAGTTATGATTGGACCCCTAATGTAAGTATGGGACATGCCGCAAGTAACTTGGCTGCTGGAACTTATACCGTAGTTATCACTGACCTCAGCGATGCAGCTTGTAACACTAGCGAAACCTTTACGGTTGGTGTTCAAGATGGCCCAGATGTCGAAATTTTATCCACTACTCCTGCAACTTGTCAGGAGAATAATGGAACAGCGGTACTCGGCCCTATTGGTTTGACTTACGAGTGGTGTAATGGCTACGTTGGAAATAACCCTATCAATTTGCCCGCTGGAGAATGTCAAGTAACCATCACTGATGCCGCAGGATGTGTAGATGTGATTGAGGTAGTGATTGAAGAATTTGTACCCTTGATGGCTACGCCTAATATCACTCAACAACCAGATTGTAATATGACCAATGGCGCGGTAACGATTACCGTGAGCGGAGGTAGTTTTAATTATACTTATGAATGGAGCGATGGCGGTATGGGCGCTAGTCGGACTGATTTAGCTCCTGGTGCCTATTGCGTTACCGTGACCGATAATGGCCCCACGGGCTGCGTCACCACGACCTGCTTCGTACTCAGTGCTACTGGCGGTCCTACCGTAGATGCCGATTCTCCAGTACTGGTAGATTGCCGTGGCGATGCTAATGGTACTGTTCAGTATACGGTTACGCCAAACGATCCTAGTTACGTCGTTGTAATTACTGATGCTAATGGTGTTGTCTATAATAATGGTGATCTGGCTCCTGGCAATTACTGCCTATCTGTTTTAGATGGCACGGGTTGCACCATCGGTGGCGATTGCTTTGAAGTAGTGGCACCTGACCAAATCGATGTGGATGTCAATATCTTTGGTAAAGACTGTATCATGAATGGTGCTATCGAATTGGTAGAAGTGAAAGGTGGCAATGGTTCTTATACCTATGCTTGGACGGGCCCTGGTAACTTTAGTGCCTCCACCCGCAATATTAGTGACCTCAATCCTGGAGCTTATACTGTAACGGTTACGGATGCGAAAGGCTGTTCGGTAACTATTACCGCTTTGGTCGTAGAAGATTTATGTGATTGCGACCCTCCGGTAGTAACCAGTGTCGTAGTCGTAGAAGCAGATTGTAATACCAGCAATGGTCGTGCTACCATCAATGTGAGTGGTAATGTTTTTGACTACACCTTTAGCTGGTCGCCTTCTGTTAGTTTGAGTAACCAAGCCTTTAATATCCCTCCGGGAATTTACACGGTTCGGATTGAAGATCGTACCGATCCTAATTGTTTTATTATCGAAACCTTTACGGTTGGCGCTTCTGATGGATTTGATGTACAAGTTGCTACCGTTAATGCTTCTTGTAATACGGCTGATGGTTCGGTTACTTTAACGCCTGCTGATCTGGAATACCGTTGGGAAGATGGCTTTGTTGGTGCAGATCGCAACGATCTAGCGGGTGGGACTTATTTTATTGAAGTTACCAATCCTAATGATACCGCTAGCTGTGTAGACTTTATTACCGTCGTATTGGAGGAAGATAATCCATTGATGATCGAGGCGATTATTGATCAAAAGCCTAGCTGTCAAGGGACGGATGGAATAGTGACCTTATTAGTGAGTGGTGGAAGTAATGATTATACCTACAGTTGGTCGAGCAATAGCGCTACCCAAAGTAACTTGCCCGCAGGGATTTATGAAGTAGAGGTAACGGATAATGTAACCGGATGCGCGCAAACGATTTATTTTACTTTGACGGAAGACGTTCCTTCTGCCACCTTAAACATCAATCCTATTGTCGAGACTTCTTGTACTGGCTTGAATGATGCCACGATAGATCTCTCCAGTTTAACCACAGAACCCGGCTTTATCGGCCCTGCCGTTATCACCATCGAAGATGTACTGGGCAATGTTTACCAGTCTGGGGATATTCCTCCGGGCAACTACTGCGCCTTAATTCGCGATGCCAATGGATGCTTGGCCGGAAGTGCTTGCTTTAGCGTAAAATACCCCGCTCAAATCGATGTAGATATTTCGGTTGAAGATAAAGATTGTGATGGTCTAGGTTCGATCACTTTAGAAGAAGTAATCGGAGGCACGGGTGCCTACAACTTCGACTGGTCAGACATTACCCCTTCTACCAACGATCCACAAAATCGCGATAGCTTAGATGGAGGTTCTTATACCATCATCGTGAGCGACGATAACGGCTGCGCCATCACAGAAACTTTAACCATCGAAGATAATAGCGTAACCATCACCGCCACCGCCGATCCCGACAACGTAAGTTGTACCGGAAATAGCGATGGTTCGATCTCCATCGTAACCACAGGTGGCAACGGACCTTATATCTACGATTGGGAAGGCATGTTCCCGGATACGGCTACCATTGATAGTCTTCCCGAAGGAACTTATAACGTAATTATTACCGATGCCAATGGTTGTAGTACTGGCATTAGCGATATTGAAGTTAGTGCAGATAATGATTTGTCCATCCAGAGTATTAACTCCATCGATATTAGCTGTTTAGGTTTGGACAATGGTTCGATCACCATTATTCCTAGCGGTGGTACTGGTCCTTATACCTACGATTGGGAGGGCATGTTCCCGGATACGGCAACCATTGATAGCCTTCCCGAAGGCACCTACGAAGTCATCATCACCGATGCACTTGGTTGTACCGTAGAGGCCGGACCAATCGATATCAATACCCAAGATAGCTTAGTCCTCCAATCCATCACCCCAACCAATATCTCTTGTTTGGGCAATAATGATGGTTCTGTCGAAGTCATCTTGACCGGAGGAACGGCGCCTTATACCTACGATTGGGGAGGCACTTTGCCCGACACCGCAATCTTAAACGACTTGCCGGAAGGTAGCTATGAAGTAACCATTACCGATGCCATGGGTTGTAGCGCGATTGCAGGACCAGTTGCATTGGATACGGATAACGAATTAGAAATTCAATTGTCAGAAGATACTACCGCCTGTGCTGGAATGTTAAACATTGAAGTATTGGTGAGTAGTACCACGGATGCTCAAATTAACTGGACGGATAATGCTGGTAATATCAATATCATTGACGGTACAAGTATCATTGAAGTACCCGTAGATGGAGAGATTGTTTACTATGTAGAAGTAATTAGCGGCGCTTGTGTGGCCATGGATACTGTAGAGGTCACCGAATTTGAATTGAACCCAATGGTGCTTCCTGAAGCCAGTGCTTGTATCGGCGATGGCGTACAACTCAATCCTGGTGGATCTAGCGATTTTGTCTATAGCTGGTCACCTGCTGATGAATTGGTTGATGCTACCGTTCCTAGTCCAGAAATTTTGACCACAAGTCAAGGTGGTATTTTCACTGCCATAATCTACGATCCCGCCAAACCAGAATGTACGGTTACGCGCGAAGTAGACCTAACGGTAAATGATTTGCCAAGCGTTGCCATCACTGGTGATACAGTAGCTTGTGCAGTGGAAGAATTGCAACTCCAAGCGAATAGTAATATCGGAAACGTTTTTGAATGGTCAGAAACCCCAGATTTTACTGACGTAATAATGGGCGCAACTTATGCTGCCATGGTTGGCCAACCGGGAGAGGAGCGCGAATACTTCGTACGGGTAACCGATAGCGAAACGGGCTGTAGTGCAGAAAGTAGTATCGCCTTAAACAACTTCGCCGTACGGGTTACCCTAGGAGAGCCAGTCAGTAGTTGTCAAGGAACTTCGATTCGCCTTAACCCACAAATCAGCCTGAGCACGGGAGAGATTCTCGATTTTGAATGGTCTGCCGAAAATGCCACGATTGACACTTCTATTCCTGAAGAACCCATTGTATCTGCCGATAGCTCCACTATGGTTATCGCTACCATTGAAAATAACTTTGGTTGTTCTTTTAAAGATAGTATCGATCTTACCGTAATCGAAATCGATGCGGCTATTCAGGCCACGGCCACTCCTGATACCATTGCTCAAGGGCAAAGTTCTCAGCTCAATGTGAGTGGTAATCAAGACTACGAATACCTTTGGACACCTTCCACTACCTTGAATGCAGATGATATTCAAGATCCCTTAGCTTCTCCGATGGAAACCACGCAATACTCTGTAGAGATCGTGACGGAAGAAGGATGTACCGATACTCGTTCGGTACAAGTGGTAGTACTGGCGGATTGTGCGAATAGCTTATTTTTCCCTAATGCCTTTACCCCGAATAATGATGGCCGCAACGATGTGCTCTTCCTCCGGGGCGCTCTAGTCGATGAGGTCTACTTCGCGATCTATAACCGCTGGGGAGAAAAGGTCTTTGAATCCAACGATATCACTAGTGGTTGGGATGGTACCTACCAAGGTAAGCAACTGCCACCCGATGTCTTTGGCTATTACTTGCGCGTCACCTGTATCGATGGGGAAGATTATTACGAACAAGGCAATGTAAGTTTACTACGATAAGAAAAAACTATTAAATTTGTACAGAGAAGGCGTTCTTAGGAATGCCTTCTCTGTTATATTTCCGTCTCCTTCCTACTTAATAACCGTTGACCAATACATTCCAGCGACCCCTGGTCGACTGTTTATTTCTTTAATCGTTATCCCTGAATTCCCATGAGACTGTTATCTCTATGTCTAGTTTTTTGTTTCTTTTGCTGGATTCCCTCGGCCACTACACAAACGGTTTATGTCAAAGCAGGTGCTTCCGGCACAGGCGCCTCCTGGGCCGATGCCACCGGAGACCTCTCGCAAGCCCTAGCCAATGGCAGCGCAGGAACTCAAATCTGGGTTGCCCAAGGAACGTATACTCCAACTTCTTGTAACCCCTGCCTCCTGGCTGATCGCGATCAACCATTTACCATCGCCGATGGAGTAGCCCTCTACGGCGGTTTTATCGGTACCGAAACTAGCTTGGACCAACGCGATTGGGAAAATAACGGAACCATCCTTAGCGGAGATATCGATGGCGATGGCACCTTAGCCAATAATTCTCATAGCATCCTCTACATGCGCAATGTGAGTAGCACCACCATCGTAGATGGTTTTACCATCAGTGGCGGTAGTGCAGAGAATGTCAATTACGATGTTTACACCCGAATCAATAGTGGCGCGGGCTTATATAACGACGGTTCGCTCAATGGTGGTTCTTCTAATCCCACTATCCGCAATTGCCATTTCACCGGACACTACGCTCGGGGCTTTGGCGGGGCTATTATGAACTATGGCGGTTTTGGTGGTACTAGTAGCCCTCGTATCGAAAACTGCCGCTTTGAGGATAATGAAAGTTTTAACAACGGAGGAGCCGTCTACAATTCTGGCGTATTTAGCGGTTTTACTGCAAGCCATTTTATCGATTGTAGTTTCAATAATAATAAGGCGAATAACGGAGGAGCTGTTTACAACCAAGGCTCGGAATCTGGTGATAGTCGAGTCAACTTTGAAGGGTGTACTTTCCTCGGCAATGAAGCTACGGTATGGGGGGGGGCGATCGTCGATTTTGGGAATAAAGGAATTTGTCTCGCTCAGTATCGCGATTGCTTTTTTAAGGACAATACCGCCAATCTTGGTGGCGCCATTCTCAACGACGGAAGTTTTGAGGGCCTATGTAATCCCACCTTCACCGATTGTGAATGGGAAGATAATTGGGCCAAGCTCGGCGGTGGTGGGGTCTATAGCCAAGGCCCTTTTGCTGGAGCTT
>SPJL01013189.1_pt1 | contig 13130 bp, 7 predicted proteins | sample 3741751 | NCBI WGS metagenome assembly SPJL01 (sample SAMN10925998, study PRJNA522277) | cold seep metagenome | isolation source: Elba SIP-enriched marine methane seep metagenome, extraction at timepoint T3 | place: Italy: coast of Elba, Mediterranean Sea | reverse complement strand
AGCTAAGAATATCGGGAAAAAAGTTAGGTTGCGGACCATCCTAACATTTTCAAACAACTACATATGAGTTTAGACAGCTACCTGACGCTAGATAGCATAATATTTAGTGAAATCAGCTAAAGTGCCTATTTTACTGTGCATTATAAAATAATTCTATTTTGACCATCTAATTATTAATCAAAATGAAGCAAATTAACTCTACTGTTCTTTTTGTGGTGTTTGTTTTGCTATGCTCCTGGTCAACGGTGAGTATTGCCCAACAACAAAGCCCACTAGACGTTGCGCTACGTCATCTCGAAGAAAATCGAGATCAGCTGCAACTGACTCAAACCGACCTCGCGAATTATCGCGTTAGCGACTTATATTCTACGCGTCATAACGGCGTCACTCACGTTTACCTCCAGCAAGAACACGAAGGTATCATGGTCGAACAGGCCGTCACCAACATTAATATCTTGCCTAATGGAGAAGTTTTAAGCGTGGGTAATCGCTTTGTCCGCAATTTGCAAGGCCGCGTCAATACGACTACGCCTTCTTTGAGCCCAGAAGAGGCAGTACAATCCGTACTACGTCGTTTTCAAAAACGTCATAGTGCTACGGTTGAACTCCAAGAAAAAGTTAGTGATCAACACTACATTTTCAGACCTGATGGTATTGCTCTAGAGGAAGTACCTGTTCGCTTGGTTTACCAAACTATGGAAGATAAATCTGTACGTTTGGCTTGGCGAGTAGAACTCTACGAAATGGATGCCTACAACTGGTGGAATGCCCGGGTAGATGCCCAGACAGGAGAAGTACTGGCCTACCACAACCAGGTAGTACACTGTGATTTTGACCATTCTTCAGAATGTGCAGAGCCTCATACTCACGCTCCAGTACAGACTCGCAAAAAGCCTAAGCAAGAGACAACGGCTAAGACCAATCTTTTGACTAACACTTACCGAGTATATCCTGTACCTGTGGAAAGCCCCATTCATGGTAACCGTGAATTGATAACTGCCCCTGCTGATGCTACCGCTTCTCCTTTTGGCTGGCATGATGTAGATGGTGCTGCTGGTTCAGAATACACCATCACTCGCGGTAATAATGTACATGCTTATCACGACATTTTTAACTTCAACTTTTCTGTTGGTGATGAGCCTGATGGAGGTCCTAGCCTCGACTTTGATGTTCCTCTCGACCTTTCTACTCAAAAGCCTTATACTCAGGTAGAGCCTGCCATTGTAAATTTATTTTTCTGGAACAACGTGATGCACGATATGTGGTATCAGTACGGCTTTGATGAGGCCTCTGGTAACTTCCAGGTTAATAACTATGGAAACGGCGGAATCGAAGGAGACTATGTACGTGCTGAGGGATTGGATGGTCTTGGTACAAATAACGCTAACTTCGGTACCGCAGGTGATGGCTCTGGTGCTCGGATGCAGATGTTTATCTGGACAAACGAACCACTGCCTACTAGACCTAATGATTCTTTGATCGTTAATGCTCCAATGGGAGTAGCTGGAAGCTACGAAATGGCTGGTGCTGGTTTTGGTGGCTTATTACCACTCACTCCAATTACTGGTAAAGTAGTATTAGCTGATGACGGACAAGGTGTTCCTTCAGATGCTTGCGAAGCACTCGTTAATGGTGCGGACCTCGCTGGTAATATCGCTATGATTGATCGTGGTGATTGTGAGTTTGGATTTAAAACATTAGCCGCAGAAGAGGCTGGTGCAGTAGCGGTGATTATTTGTAATAATGAAGTAGAAAATCCTCCGATCTTTAATATGGGCCCTGGTGTCGTTGGAGATCAAGTAACGATTCCTGCGGTAATGGTTTCTCTCCAAGATTGCGATGTCATCAAGATGGGAATCGATGATTTGGAAGTCAGTATTTCTGGAGCTTATCAAATCGCAACACCTGGTCCTACGGCCATTGATGGTGACTTTGATAATGGAGTCATCATTCACGAATATACTCACGGTATTTCTATCCGTTTGACTGGTGGTCCTTCTCAAGGAGGTGGCTGTTTGTCTAACTTTGAGCAAGCGGGTGAAGGCTGGAGTGACTGGTTTGCTTTAGTAATGTTGACGGATGAAAATGATACTCCCGACCAACGTAGAGGTATTGGTACTTACGCCTTGAGAGAGCCTACTACTGGTGATGGTATCCGTACTTTCCCTTACAGTCGTGATATGAATATTGACCCTCATACTTATGCTAACATTAATGGCGAATCCGTTCCTCACGGAGTAGGTTCGGTATGGGCTGTTATGATCTGGGATCTTTACTGGAACCTTGTTGATGAGTATGGTTTTAGTGACGACTTTTACAATGGTGACAGAGGAAATAATATCGCCATGCAGTTGGTACTTGATGGTTTGAAATTACAACCTTGTAACCCAGACTTTATCGATGCACGTAATGCGATCATCGATGCGGATATCGCCAATAATGGCGGTGCCAACGTTTGCTTGATTTGGCAAACTTTTGCTCGTCGTGGATTAGGGGCTAGCGCAACTCCTGGTGGCGTTGAAGCTTTTGATATTCCTGATCAGTGTAGCCCAACGTTGAAAGTTAAGAAGAGTGCCCCAGCTTTTGCTGACGCTGGTGATGTAGTAACTTATACTCTCGAAATTAGAAATGATACTCCTGGTTTGTTGACGGATATTTCAGTAAGCGATGAAATCCCTGCTGGAACTAGCTACGTTGATGGTTCTGCGAGTTGTGCCAATACTACTTTTGCGAATGGTGTTATTACCATCGAGATTGGAAATATGATGAACGGCAACTCTACTACCTGTACTTACCAATTGCGTTTGGACGATGATCCATTCTCCGTAATTGCGTTCACAGATGATGTAGAGGCAGGTACAGATAACTGGCGCTTGGAGAACCCCATCGGGGCGGCTACTTGGTCAGTGGTTGGTAGCAACCCTTTCGAAGGAGCTAACTCTTGGTTTGCCCCCAATATCGATACGGAATCAGATCAATTCTTGATTTTATCAGAGGCTACTGCACTCGAAGGTGATGATCCTGCTTTGAGTTTCTGGCACTGGTATAATACCGAAGCAGATTGGGATGGTGGAGTAGTAGAAATCTCTACTGATGAAGGACAAACCTGGGAAGACCTCGGTAGCGAGATGATTCAGAATGGTTACAATGCCACTATCCGTACTAACCCAGCTAGTACGATCTCCGACCGACAGGCTTTCAGTGGTAATAGCAATGAATACATTCAAACGCTAATTGACCTAAGTAGCTATTCTGGTCAAAACGTGATCTTCCGCTTCCGTATGGCTTGTGATGGCGCTGAAGCTGTTGAAGGTTGGTATATCGATAATATCGAATTCTTTGATAATCTTTACTCGGTTACCAATACGGCTTGTGTAAGCTCTAGTACTAGTACCGAAGAAACTTGTTCAGAAGCTACTACGATTATCAATGGCGAGATTAATACTTCTACAAACGATCTTGCGAATGGATTGAAAGTAGCCCTGTATCCTAACCCTGCTCAAGATATCGTTTACCTGAGCTTAAATGATGTAGATCGCGGTACTGCTACGATCCGCCTCCTAAGCGTTGATGGTCGTATCTTATTGTCCGAAAGATTAGACGAAGCTGATGCTACTCTGACTATGGATATTTCAGCTGTTCCTGCCGGAATCCACTTCCTCGAAGTGCAAACCGCTACGGCTAAAGTAATCCGTAAGTTGGTCGTACAATAAACGATTTTTAATCGTTCTTATGACGCGTCGGTCTCCCTTGTTGGAGGCCGACGCGTTTGTTTTTGGTGCATAAAACAAAAGATTACGTTAATTTTACCCTGATTATTAACATTGCAGCCATCCCAATCGTTAGGAATTAGAAAATTAACCTAAGATGAAATACCTTACTTCACTAATATTTTTGTTTTGCACTGCCTTATCCCTTCAGGCTCAAGTGGCTACCAAGCCAGATTCCCTGGCCTCAGCAACTACGGCAGAACCCAGCAATCCCGAAAATTCTCTGCTTTGGGAAATCTCCGGCCAAGATTTAACCGAACCGTCCTACCTCTACGGCACCATTCACCTCATTGGTAAAGAAGACTTTTTTATCACCGATGCTACCCATAAAGCCATTGCACAAAGCAAGCGAATGGCCTTCGAAGTTGATCTCGACGAGATGAATAATTTGGGAACCATGCTTTCTTTAATCGGTAATGCTATGATGAATGGTGGTACTCGTCTTCGCGATTTACTCAGCGAAGAGGATTATAGCATGGTGGAGAAGCATTTTGAAAAAGTAGGGATGCCTTTGATGTTGTTTGAACGAGTAAAGCCGATGTTTTTATCGGCCATGGCAGGGGAAGACATGAGCGGTGGCGGTGGACTACAGAGCGGTAAGATCAAATCGTATGAAATGGAATTTATGGAGATGGCAAAAACGGCTCAACTCGAAACCGTAGGCCTAGAGACCATCGAGTACCAGATGAGTATTTTCGACAGTATTCCTTATCCTGCCCAAGCAGAGATGTTGGTGGAGTCGATTCGTAGCGGAGGGGATACGGATAGCGATCAATTTAGCGAAATGGTACGTTTATATAAGGCCCAAGACTTGGAGGGGATGCAAGAGATGTTTGATTCAGAGGAAGGTGGTTTGGGCGATTTTGAAGACGTTATGCTCAATAATCGCAATCGCAATTGGATTCCGGTGATGGAAAAGATGATGAGTGAAAAAGTAACTTTCTTTGCCGTAGGAGCAGGGCATTTAGGAGGTGAGGTTGGCGTGATTTCCCTGCTTCGAGAAAAAGGATATACCCTGCGGCCTTTGCGAGAATGGCCCGAGAAATAGTCTTATCTTTGCGATATGGCACTGATAAAACCCGTTAAGGGCGTTTCGCCCGTTTTTGGAAAAAATTGTTATTTAGCAGAGAATGCTACCATTGTTGGAGACGTTGTCGTTGGTGATGATTGTAGCATTTGGTTCCAGTCCGTTATCCGCGGCGACGTAAATGCTATTCGCATTGGCAACAAAGTCAATATTCAAGATGGCGCAGTGATCCACTGTACCTATCAACGTTCCCAAACCATTATCGGCAACAGCGTTTCGATTGGTCATAATGCCATCGTTCACGGCTGTACCATCCACGATCATGCCTTGATCGGCATGGGGGCGATTGTGATGGATCATGCGGTAGTACCATCACACTGCTTGGTCGCTGCTGGGGCCGTTGTTTTGGAAAATGCAAAACTAGAATCGGGGTATATCTACGCCGGAGTTCCCGCACGTAAAGTCAAAGCCTTAAGTACAGAACAACTAGGCGATACCATCGAACGGATCGCCAATAGCTACCTGATGTATTCGGGATGGTTTAAGGAAGAGGAATAGGGGCTGTCTGAAAATTATCCTTCGGCCCGTCTTAGACATCTTTTCTCCCTACTTCTCTGCCACCAACTTAGTTGGTTTAAACCACAATGGAGCACCATCCTTTGGAGTACCATTATAGTTGACAAAAACCTCACTCCCTGCGGGAATATTCTTTAGAGCAAAAAAGTCGATGGTATTCATTTCCATATCCGCCCGATAATGAGCATTGGGTTTATAGGAATGATTGTAAAGGGAACCGTAGCCTAAGGCAATGGCACCACTCTTTGAATTTTCGGCCCATTCAAAATAATAATTGAATAGTTCGGTCTTGTCGATATGTTTGAGTTGTTTTGGTGGTAAGACCAATACGGGACAAACTTCGAGGATGCTACCTTTAGGAATCCTTTTGGTAGTAAATACGCCGCGTCCGCCTAGTGGACTAGGGGCAACGTATAAGTAAGGGATGCGCTGACTCATTGGATTGTGAAATTAAGCAGAGCAAAAATAAAAAATAGATTTATATAAAAACCGTTTTTGTGAGTTGGAAGGTAATTATTTTTTCTTCCGCCTCCTGCTTCTCTTTACTATCGCCGCGAAAGATAGACGCCAATTAGAATTAAAATCATCCCCAGTAAATGAAAGAGGGTGATAATTTCTCCATCCAAAGCCCCCCAACCCAAGGCCACAATAGGAATAAGATAACTCACGGAAGAGGCAAAGACTGGATTGGTAAGCTGTACGAGCCAGAAAAATAAAAAGGAGGCAAGCACCGTTCCTGCCAAGGCCAATACCGCCACGTACCCCAAAGAAACCCAGCCTACCGGATGTTCTTGTACTACCTGAATAAAATCAGTACTGAACAAATAAATCAAAGCCGGAGGAGCTACGAGCACAAAGGCCACCGAACTTAGCGTTAGTGGATTCATATCTTGTAAATGTGCTTTGACCGTATTAGAGCTGTAGGCATATAAAAAAGTGGCAATAATAACCAAGCCGGCATAACTGATATTTTGCGAACTTTCCTGCTGGCCGAGGTATACCAAAAAAGCAGCGCCCACCAGGCCTAGCGTTACCCCAGCTAACTTATTCCAAGCAAAAGGCATTTTAAAAATGAGGAAGGCTTGTAGCAAAGTAAAGAGTGGGGTCAGAGAACTGAGTAAACCGGTCATGGAGCTACTTATCTCGGTTTGAGCAGTTGAGAATAAAAAGGCGGGGATAAAACTTCCTGCCAAGCCTACCACCAAAAGATAGCGCGTCTTGGACCAATCGACCCGCCGAAAGTGCCATAGGAAGACGGGGAAAAAAGCTAAACTAGAAATACTTATCCGTAGACAGGCTAACTGTTCTGGCGCAAAAGCAACTAAGCTTTTCTTGATCAAGATATAAGAACTCCCCCATACAATGCTCAAAAGCAAGAGTACAGCCCAACTTAAGACTAAGGGCGAAACAGAGGAGATTTTATTTTTTGGAACGGCCAAGGTGAGTGCGTATCAGTGAGTCGCAAAGATAGGAATAGTTTGTGCGCGGATGGCTATGGGCTAAGAGTTTGTTTGTAAAATGTTTTAGGTGAAAAGTGATTTGTATATTTATCGAATATGTTTTTATTTTATTTGTTTGAGATTGAAAAAATGCTTTTGATGAGACCTGCCCTCAGGGTGTCGACACAGACGACACACACCCTATTCTACCAAAATCATTCGTCGTTGTGTCTGCCAAGCTTCTCCCTCTACCCGGAGCCAATAAGAACCGGCAGGCCAGTGCTGGATATTAAAGCGCTGTATAGCTTGGCCTTGATTTAGCGGAAGCGTCAATTGCTGCTGTACCTCTCCTAAAATATTGTAAAACTGTAACTTGACCTGCGAGCCACTCGCACCACTGAGTTGGAAACTAAATTCTCCTTGGTTAGGATTGGGAAAGAGTTGTAGCGTGCCCGTAAATTCCTTTGGCGGAAGCCCATCGATGATGAGGTTAATTTCCTTACTCAGGCTATCACTACCACAATCATCAGTGACCACTAGCAGGACCTGATAGAGACCACTACTCGTGTATTCATGAACAGGGGCCGCTTCATTGGAAGTATTGCCATCTCCAAAATTCCAGTGGAATTCGGTGCCGAGGTTGGATTGAGAGTTATTGAAAAATTGGGCTGTTGAGCTATTGAGTTGAAAATCAAAATCTGCTTGTGGTGCTGGATAGATGTCTATCCTTCCTGGAAAGTAATTGGTATCTCGGCCCGTATTATTACCGACGATAAGTTGAACGGTAAATTTACCAGCGGTGGGATAAATAACCCGAGGTTCTTTTTCCGTCGAAGTCTCTGGATTCCCTCCTTCAAAATACCATTCCCTTTCTAATACTTCGCCCGTAGATAGATCTTTAAAAGATAAGGTATCTCCAACGCAGGCATCTATTTTGTTAACGCCGAAGATAGGAACAGGAATAGGAGTGATGTTGACCACTTGACTGTAACTTGCAGTATCACAACCATTATAAGCGCGGAGCGTAATTTCAAATTCTCCCCCCATGGTATAGGTATGGTCGACGTTAAAATCGGTGCTGGAATTGCCATCCCCTAAGTCCCAAATAAAACCCCAAGCCCCACTGGAACGATTGCTCAATTGTACAGTCGCGTCCACTTGCTCCAATTCAAAATCTGCCACCGGAGCCTCTTCCACCAAAATAAAACTATCACGGAACAAGGCTTGTGAACCTGCTGCATTCGCCACTTGGAGCGATACCGCATGCTGTCCCAGACTATTGTACCTTACTACCGGATTTTCTTCTGTTGAAAAGCTGGGTTCCCCATTGAGGAATAACCAAAAGAAGGATTCGGCATTGACTGTGGATTGATTGGTAAATTGCACCGTCATCCCCGGACAAACGGCTTGACGGTCCACGGAAAAATTAGGCATGGGATTGATCTGATCGGGATTGATCAAAATGGCCTGTTGAGAAGTAGCAGTATCGCAACCATTAATGGCCTGCAATACGACTTGGTAAATCCCCGGCACTGGATAATTGTGATCGGGATTGACTTCGGTACTGATATTATTATCCCCTAAATCCCAGAAATAGGAAGTGGCATTTTGGGAATGATTGCTAAAACTGACCAGACGATCAAAGACATTGCTACTAAAGTCTGCGCTTGGTAATAAATCATCTACTACGAAAAGTTCGTCCTTAATGATCTCATCACTACCTGCGGAATTGCTAACTCGTAATTCAACACTATAGGTTCCCGCTTGCGCATAGGAGACCACAGGCTTGGGATCGGTAGAGCTGGCTGGTTGTCCGCCTGGAAAAGTCCAATTCCATTCTGTAACGTTGGTGCTCGATGCGTCGTGAAATTGTACGGTGGTCGGAATACAAAATTTTTCAATATCATAAGTAAACTCCGCCGTAGGAACCACGAGAAAAGTATTGCCAGGATCACTCAATAAAATAGGTTCTCCACTGAGCGCAATATCGCTCGCCGAAATTCCGGTGACGGTATTCGTCTCCGTATAATCCCACAATCGTTTTTGTAATTGATCAATATTCCAAGCTGCAGGAAAGGAATAGCTACCGCTGGCAGCCTCTGAAAGATCTTCACTGGTTTTGGCCCACAATACATAATGATAATGCCCATTTTGATCGAGGAAGGCCGCCCCATCCAGGTCTGCACTTAATTGTAATTCAGCCGTTCGTTGTGCATCATAGTCGGCACCAAACAATAGCTCCGAAATCCCTCTGTAAGCAATACCTACTTGATTGATTTCTTGTCCATATGGAAAAATGCCAAAGAGCACTTTATACAAACCCATAAGCTGAAATTCACTAATCGCAGTTTCCAAGGTATGCGATTCCGACATATCGTAAACCTGCATTTGTCTAATGTCATTACGCACCGATTCGATATAAGCTTTGAGGATAAAATTGATTTGCACTTCTTCCGAACCATAGGATTCTGGCGTAAAGGATTTACGGGGTAGGTTAGTTTCGGTAATCACCCATTCCTTCAAGGGATATTGTTGGCCATCATAGCCATATTGCCCCAAGATATTCTCGAAGGTATCCTTGGCCGCTGAAATACTGGTGATGGCTTTATCGGTATGACGGAAATAAATAAAGTCTTGAATCGAATCGTCCCAACGGCGCAGGGTGCCATCAAAGTGAGGATAGGAATGAATGCCGACCGCGTCAAAATAGGCACCGCCCAGCAAGGGATGTTCAGCATCGATACTTCCATCATTGGGGTTGTCCGTATTGCGGAGAATGGCGTCCATAAAGGCGGGGAAGCCTACACTGGCTAGCGTCACATAACTATCGGGGTCAAGCGTTTTGATTACTTCATAACTGATGCGAAGCAGTCGGATGTAGTGAAAAATAGGCGCCCTCAATTTATAATCACAAGGATCGGGATTATTGTCCCACCAATTATTGGGCGTACCGGGTGGTAAATAGCCGGTAACGAAAGTGTAATCAAAACCGGGTTCGTTCCAGATTTCCCAAAAACGGATGCCATCTTTGTATAAGTTCACCATCTTCCAAAGGTAGAGGGCGTAATAATTTTCGTCGTTAACGGGAGTACCATTTTCTCCATTGTCCCAAATCGGTGCGTAAAGATTGTCAAAAAGTTCGGACTGTTCGTCTGGACAATAGAAGTTGGGATCGCGATGAGCCTCGGAAGGGAAACCGATGATCACGGTATTGTCTTTAAGGCCAAGACTATCGTAATGTTTGAATGTTTCGTCGCGAATATCGTAGCCGTATTCTTCTAGGAAGTGTTCAAAAAGAGCGGGGCGGATACTTTTGATTCCCGCGCCTCTAACCCCCTTCTCGGGATTGCCCGCGGCAATATCGGCCAAGGTAGCATCAGTCCAAGGTGGGAAGTAACCCAAATTAACCCCCGGCCGAAAAGTCCCCTCGTAGGGCTTGACCTGATCGTTGGCCGTATAGGTGACTGGCGTCAAACCAGCTTTGAGAATAACCAGTTCACTTTTGATGACGGCCTTACAATCATTAGTCGCTCGAAGCCGCACGATGTACAAGCCCTCTTCAGCATATTCGTGCTCGGCATTAAAATCAGCACTAAAATTGCCATCACCAAAATCCCATAAATAGTCATTAGACCCATTACTGTGATTGGTAAACGTAACCCGGCGCCCATCATTTTCAAAACTAAAAGCAACCTCTGCCGCTGCACTACGAATATTGATCGTTACCGAATCCCGGGCCCATTCCACTCCATCACTTACTGCTAAACTCACCTCAAATGCTCCCGAGTCGGGAAAGCTAATTGTGGGGTTCAAGTCTTGTGAAGTACTTGGAATACCACCGGGGAAAGTCCACTCTCGCTCGGTAATATTTCCCGTCGATTGATCAAAAAACTGGATCTCTATCCCCGCACAACCTACGGTGTTGGTCGCCGCAAATTCAGCAACCAACTCATCCTTCGGACGGAGTAAAAAACTACTCAGGATCATAGTAAGAGAGAGTAAACCAATCGATACAGACGTTTTCATGCTATAGGCATTTAGGTTTCCTAGGGGAAACAGCTTAGTAAAATCACGGTTTGGTTTTGGTCGTGGAAGAGTGGGAGCTTATATATAGAATGACCTAAAATAGATGATTATCTATGGAATACCTAAAAAACTACGCCAGAATTACCCCAACAGTTGTTTGCCCAACAAAAAATGATTCCTTTTTGGGACATCCTATTCACTTGGTAGAAAGGAGTGGATAAGGGTAAATTTGGCGACGGGACAGAATTTTGGTCAGAGGTGGGCCCACCCTCTAGGCGTCACCGGCTGCGACGCCCCTTTGCGGCTACCATGTTTAGCACAGCTCCGCCACCCGACCTAGGAACCTAACCCTAGTCATGGAAATGATATAAAGCCTTTTCCACTGTCTAGAATCAGGAAAAGACTATATATAGACGCTCCGGAGGCCAAAATTCCATAAAATAAATTTTTCGAAAGCACCTGATATTGGCTGTAGACCTTGAAAAATAAGGAAAATATTTTTTCAAAAAAGTCCGCCTGCTCCACCAAATAAGTTAGCTGCCGTGCTTAAATATGACGATTTTATCGAGCAAATAAAAAAGAGGTCGCCTCAACCTATGAGGCAACCCCTTTGCTAAATTCACTGATTACAAGGATTAACTAAGCATCCTTTATTCGGCAATTATTTTGCCCGTGCCGATTTTTTGCTGTGCTTCATTTATTTCGTACCAATAAACTCCCGCTGGGAGAGAGCCTCGCAACAAGCTCACTTGGTTACCGGAAAAAATCCGCTGGGCAACTAATCGTCCCATTAGGTCGTAAACGCTGAGCTGAGCATTCGTCAATGCTTCTCCTGTAATCTGAATCTGTACGTGATCTCCAAATGGATTAGGACTAACCCGAACTCGCTCTAGTGAATTAATATTTGGAGTCGTACTAGTGGTGATCGGAGCATACTCGATTGTATGCCAGGTAGTGTTGGTGATAATCGGGTCGTTGAAGTCGAAGTAGATGCCTGCCCGGTTTTCAATGAGGCTTCCTTCGTCGAGGTCAACCTTTTGAGCGACCTTAAATCGTACAAAGCCATTGGATGCAGGTTCGTTAGTCGTACTGTCGGGGAGTAGAATATCGTCAAAGATAAAACGGACGATACCATCCTTCGAAGCTTCAAAACGGTAGGGGTGACTGCTGGCACCGGGCTGTAAGATCGCAAAGTTGAGCAAAGTACTGAGGGTGTCAACAATCTCGACGCGGTAAGCCGTATCGGTACCCGTATTTTGGAATCTAATTAAATAATCAATGCTTTGGTTGGCGGAGATAAAGTGATCTTCTTCAATACCAAGCGGGAAACCTTGCTTATCGTTGGGGTCGTAAGAGTTAATCGCTTCCAAGCAGAAGATGGATTGAGTTACATCGGTATTGTTGACCGGAAAGATATTGACCAAGCCAGTATTATTCAGTCCGCCACAACCTTCCGACCACGCTATGGGTTGAGCTGCACCTGGATATCCCGGCTCCTGATCCGCTTCCATCCGCCAAGTATTACCATTGGCTGGAACGCGAATGTTGAGTTGCTCATTAACACCCAATTGGAACGGATTGCTCATATACATCACCAGATCTTCCACAATTAAGTACTCTTGTATCTCCGTCATATCTCCGGTACCAATGTTTTGAAGTTGGAAGAGAACGCTATCTCCTTCACAAGAACTTTCGGCTACGATTTGGGCACCCGACCAATTGGCATTGGGGGGAGTGCAATTGGCTGCGGGATAAATATTGGCTTCGACGCAAAGCGTTTGTCCGGGTATTACATCGCAAGAACTGCGCAGGTCGAGGAAAAAATCGCCGCAAGTCATCGGCGCAAGGGTGCCTAAATCAAAACGATACGTGTTTTCAGCAATAGAGTCGCCGGGGACTGAACTGCCTTCTAAATTGACGAAAAGATCATCCACCGTTACGATTACATAGGCATCAAGGATGGGGATCAAACTGTAATTGCAGTAAGAGACGGTGTAATGGTTAACCCAGCAAGGACGGATACGATTGGTGCTAATATCGACTGACTGGTAAGGGCAATCTTGAAAAGCTCTGAGTGGGAAATCCAACTGCGCAGTACTAGCACCATTGGGTAAGGTGATGCTTTGTACCGTACCACAATGCTGGAGAAAACTGGGTACGCTGAGTAGTCGGATTTCTAAGGTTGGGCTGGGATCATTGGGATCATAAGCGCTGCTAAAAGTATACTGGCCATTAGGATCAGAACCAAAAAGGGTAACTGCACCAGTATTAGTGTTCGTAACTTCTATTTCT
>SPJL01007891.1_pt1 | contig 13156 bp, 13 predicted proteins | sample 3741751 | NCBI WGS metagenome assembly SPJL01 (sample SAMN10925998, study PRJNA522277) | cold seep metagenome | isolation source: Elba SIP-enriched marine methane seep metagenome, extraction at timepoint T3 | place: Italy: coast of Elba, Mediterranean Sea | reverse complement strand
TTTCCGGTCGAATGGGGCACGCCGACCAGGGCAATATCACAGGCCGCCGGATCAGGATCATGCGGGCAGCGGAAAAGCGTCGGTACTCCCCACCAATAAAGGCTGTCCACCATCATGCGGTCTGTCGGGTTCAGGTCATCCTCAGACATTGGTTCCCCCTGGTCTTTAATAGGTTCTATGCAGGCTTCTGCGCGCGTATATGGGTTGGGCGCAAATATCCGTCGCGAACGGCGGGCGCCCTGGCCGCGAGGCTTGCACGGCGGGTGCGGGCGACTTCCTCCCCAACCTCTGCAACCAGACCGGCGTAGTCATGGGTTACCAAGGCTTCTTCCTTGGCCAATTCACCGATGTACCATTCGTTGCGGTCATTCGTCTCAACGGCGGTGAAGCCTGCGGCCCGCATCGTTTCTGCGGCATGATCAGCCGGTGTCCAGACGACATTTTCCAGACCGGTAACCGCGCTCCATTTCGCCAGGCTTTCGGGAACAGTGTCGCTGTAAACCTGGTCGCTCAGCCAGTCGGAGCCCACGAAACGCCCGCCGGGCTTCAGGACACGGAGGATTTCGGCATAGAGTGCCGGTTTATCCGCGATATGCAGCAACGCATCCTTGGAGAAGACCGTGTCGAAGTATTCGTCTTCGAACGGCAGCGGGCCAGGCTGCACCAGTTCGAATGCGATTTGGTCGATCAAGCCCCGGCGGTTGATCAGGGTTGTAGCGGCGCTGACCAATTGCGGTTCGATATCGATCCCAACCACCCGGTCGGCACCATGTTCTTCGACCAGCAACACATCGACACCGCCGAGCCCGCAGCCGATATCGAGAACCCAATGATTGTTCAGATCCGAGCCTTCTAGCATCTTGGCAACTTCAGCAGGTCCACCGGGGGACAGAAACCCCTCTCCCCATATGGCCTCAAGCCCGTCGGTGAAGGTCTTTGGATAATGCACTTCAACCATGTTTCCCGACTTTCCTATTCAGCGATTGCTTCGGCTTCGATCTCAACTTTTAAAGCGGGTGACGCAAGACCCCTTACAACGATCAAGGTCGACGCGGCGGCATGACCGTCCAAGACACTGTCCCGGACATCCCGGTAGAGCCCGACATCATCCGGATCAGTTAGCAACACTGTCACCTTCGCGAGATTTGATTTTGTCATGCCCGCGTCTTCGAGGACACGGAAAATATTGGACCAACAGGCATGCATCTGTTCTTCGCAGCTCTCCGGTATCGTGCCGTCAGGTTTCGCGCCGATCTGGCCGGAGATGATCAGCCGTCGCGCATTCGCCGGCACCACAACCCCATGAGAATAGTTCGAGGCTGGCGGCGCCATGCCGGCGGGTTTCAGAAATTCCATCGTTTTGCCTTCCTGACTAGCGAGCCGAATATGCGTGCCTGATATTCTGCCATATCTTGCCGCATCCTCAGGCGCGGCGCAGCAGCGTCTCGAAGGATGGGCTGACGTCTACGGGAATCTGCCGGTTCAAGTTTGGACTAGCGATCCAGGCGACGCAACACGGGGCCACCATGAACATGGTCGGGCAATGCACTGATCGGCCCGCCCGGCTTCACAGGGCGTTCGGCAAACCGTCCCCGGCTGATCATCCGGTCATAGAGAACAATGGCGCCGGCAACACTGACATTGATGCAGAAGGAGGTTGGGACCTTGATGGTAAAGTCGCAACGTTCCAGCAGGGCTGGCGACAAAGACCCGCGCTCGGATCCCAAGACATAGGCAGCGCGTTCCGGGTGGCGAAAGCTCGGCAAAGTGACCGCATCGTCCAGAAACTCGATCCCGACCATCCGACAGCCGCGCGGCAGATCTAGTTCTGCCGGTGTGTCATATTCCTAGAGCGGGACATGACCCGCGGTCTTGGAGGTATCGGACCCATGGAGTTCCCGCAGCGGGATATTCGGCGCTATCGCAAACACGAAGCTCGCCCCAAAGGCATGCGCCGTGCGGAACAGAGAACCGGCGTTCCGGGGCTTCGTAATCCCTTCAACGCCGAGGGCGAAATAACCACGTTGGGCCATGGGTGATCCTGTATTGATCTGGGTGACGGGGGTGGACCTATCACGCCCAGCGTCCGCTGCCAAATTCTTGCTCCATACCTATCAGTAATACACAACTATTTCTGATAGGTATGGAGCAATACCGGGTGGCGTCGCCAAAAGGCCGGATTACTGCTATGCGCGGAAGATCCCGCTTTGTGCTTCGACCAGCTTATCACCCGCGCCGCTCGAATACGGCGCTGGAGCTATGTTTTTTTGTTCGCCGCCGCGATGGCCTTTGGGGTTCTCGGGTTCTTAGGATATGAGGCGTATCTTAGTGTTGAAGAATTGGGCAGAATCTCCAACGCGGATATCGAGCTCTTTCGGAAGGACTTGCCTGACGGAAGTGCGCGACCAGACGCCGACAAATTCACCGCGTTAGCGACCACGCTGTCTCCTGATCAGGTTGAATTTAGCGGTAAGGTCCAGCCACCGACCGCGGCTCTGACCGATATAGCGAAGGAAGCCCTTCGGATTGGGCGCAAATCCGGGTAGTCTCCAACGCTCACAATCTCCTGCAACCCCTTGCACCCTCTGGCTATGCTGCCTATATACCCCGCGAAACCGAATTCCCCGGCTGATGGATGTATTCTCGCTGGGGTCCACGTTAACCGGAGAGGTTCCCTTGTGGGATGCTGCACCGCAGGTCCCCGCAGTCATTAAGGGCTATGGAACCGGCTTCTGAAGGAGGATTGAGTAATGGGTAAGGTTATTGGTATCGACTTGGGCACCACGAACTCCTGTGTCGCGGTGATGGAAGGTTCCTCCGCCAAGGTGATCGAAAACGCCGAAGGCGCGCGCACGACGCCCTCCATGGTGGCTTTTACCGATGATGGCGAGCGGCTGGTTGGCCATTCCGCCAAGCGTCAGGCAGTGACAAACCCGGAAAACACGCTCTATGCGATCAAGCGCCTGATCGGGCGGCGCTTCACGGATGCGGAAGTCAAGAAAGACATCAAGACCGCGCCGTTCCAGATTGTTAAGGCCGATAATGGCGATGCCTGGGTCGAAGCGCGTGGCGAGAAATATGCGCCGTCGCAAATCTCCGCCTTCACGCTGCAGAAGATGAAGGAAACCGCAGAAGCCTATCTGGGCGAGACGGTAGATCAGGCCGTCATCACGGTCCCCGCGTACTTCAATGACAGTCAGCGTCAGGCGACCAAGGATGCCGGTAAGATTGCGGGCCTGGAAGTACTGCGTATCATCAACGAACCGACGGCTGCCGCCCTCGCCTACGGGTTGGAGAAGAAGGGCAGCGGGACCATCGCGGTCTATGACCTTGGCGGTGGTACCTTTGATGTTTCCGTTCTGGAAATCGGCGATGGCGTCTTCGAAGTGAAGTCGACCAATGGCGATACGTTCCTGGGCGGGGAAGACTTCGACCATACGATCATCGATTACCTGGCAGATGAGTTCAAAAAAGAGCAGACCATTGATCTGCGCGAGGATCGTCTGGCCCTGCAACGCCTTAAGGAAGCAGCGGAAAAGGCGAAGATCGAGCTTTCCTCTGCCTCTCAAACTGACGTCAATCTGCCCTTCATCACGGCGGATCAGTCGGGCCCGAAGCACCTCAACATCAAACTGTCGCGCTCCAAGCTTGAAGCGCTGGTTGGCGATCTGGTGAAACGCACCATCGGCCCGTGTAAAGCGGCGCTGAAAGATGCGGGCCTGAAGGCTTCCGAAATTGACGAAGTCATTCTGGTCGGCGGTATGACCCGAATGCCGAAGGTCATCGAAGTTGTTAAGGAATTCTTTGGCCGTGATCCGCATCGCGGTGTGAACCCGGATGAAGTCGTCGCCATCGGTGCTGCGATCCAGGCCGGTGTCCTGCAGGGTGACGTCAAGGACGTTCTGTTGCTGGATGTGACGCCGCTTTCGCTTGGTATTGAGACGCTGGGTGGGGTCTTCACCCGCCTGATCGACCGCAACACGACGATCCCGACCAAGAAGTCCCAGGTATTCTCCACTGCTGAAGACAATCAGTCGGCGGTGACCATCCGGGTCTTCCAGGGTGAGCGTGAAATGGCGGCGGATAACAAGGTCCTCGGCCAGTTCGATCTGGTCGGTATTCCGTCCGCCCCGCGCGGCGTCCCGCAGATTGAGGTGACGTTCGACATTGATGCGAATGGCATCGTGAATGTCTCAGCCAAGGACAAGGGCACCGGTAAGGAACAGCAGATCCGCATTCAGGCCTCCGGGGGGCTCGACGACAGCGAGATCGAACGGATGGTTCAGGAAGCGGAAGCCAACGCGGAAGAAGACAAGCTTCGCCGCGATCTGGTTGAAGCCAAGAACCAGGCGGACAGCTTGGTCCATAGCACCGAATCCTCGCTGGCTGAACATGGCGAAGCCCTGTCGGCTGAAGAAAAGTCGGGCATCGAAACCGCCGTTGAAGAACTTAAGACCGCCAAGGAAGGCGAGGATCTTGAGGACATCAAGGCGAAGACCGAAGCGCTTGGTCAGGCTTCCATGAAGCTTGGGGAAGCGGTCTACAAGGCGGCTCAAGCCGAAGCCGGTGGAGAAGCCGGTCCGGATATGGGTGGCGCCGAAGGCGCGGATGCTGAACAGGCGAAAGCCGATGATGGCGTGGTCGATGCCGACTTCGAAGAAGTCGACGACAACGGCAAAAACAAATCCTAAGGCAAGCCGGCCTCGCTCCTTGGTAGGGGCGAGGCTGCTTTCTTTCGGGAAGGGCCGACGTCATGTCGAAACGCGACTATTATGAAGTATTGGGCTGCGATAAGGGTGCGGATGCCGCAGCCTTGAAAAGCGCCTACCGCAAGCTTGCGATGCAGTATCACCCGGATAAGAACCCGGGCGATGAGAAAGCGGAAGCGAAGTTCAAGGAAATTGGTGAGGCTTATGAGGTCCTGAAGGACTCCGATAAGCGCGCTGCCTATGACCGCTTTGGCCATGAAGCCTTTGAACAGGGCGGCATGGGCGGCGGTTTCCATCCCGGTGGCGGCGGTGGCGGCTTCGGCAGTTTCACGGATATCTTTGAAGAGATGTTCGGCGACTTCATGGGCGGCAGCGGTGGCCGGGGCGGTCGCCAGCAGAACAACCGTGGCGCCGATCAACGCTACAATCTCGAAATCTCGCTGGAAGATGCGTTCCACGGTCGAAACATCGATATCAAGGTGCCGACCTCCACTCCCTGCGATGCTTGTGATGGCACGGGTGGTGAAGACGGTGCAAAACCGGTTGCCTGCGGCACCTGCGGCGGGGCGGGAAAAGTCCGCGCCAGCCAAGGTATCTTCACCATCGAACGCACTTGCCCGACCTGTCAGGGACAGGGCATGCGCATCGACAAGCCATGCAAGAAATGTTCGGGCTCAGGCCGGATGCACAAGGAAAAGACCCTGTCGGTCAACATCCCCAAAGGGGTGGATGAGGGAACCCGCATCCGCCTTTCCGGTGAGGGAGAGGCAGGACTGCGGGGCGCGCCGGCGGGTGATCTCTACATCTTCCTGTCGATTGCACCGCACCGGATTTTCCAAAGGCAGGATAGCAATATCTTCTGCCGCGTGCCGATCTCCATGGCCGATGCAGCACTGGGCGGGGATATCGAGGTTCCGACCATCGATGGTGGTCGCGCCAAGGTCAAAATTCCCGACGGGACGCAGACCGGCCAACAATTCCGTCTGCGCGGCAAGGGCATGTCTGTCCTCCGCCAGGATCGACGCGGCGATATGTATATCGAAACCGCCGTGGAAACGCCTCAGAACCTGACCAAGCGGCAACGCGAACTCCTGGAAGAATTCCGCAAATCCGGCGGCGGCAAACCCACCAGCCCGGAAACCGACGGTTTCTTCTCCAAGGTAAAAGAATTCTGGGACGACCTGACAGAGTAGTCTCTTCCTAGGGGCTTCCCGAAGAAGCGGCGACACACCGCCGCCATACCCCCGGTGAAACCCCGTAGGCGGATTTGAAGTGGCGGGTCATGTGGCTTTGGTCGGCGAAACCGGTGTCGGTGGCGGCGTCGGCTAGGGAGATGCCTGCTTCGATCTTTTTGCGGGCGCGCTCCAGGCGGCGCATGACGAGCCAGCGGTGGGGGCTGACGCCACAGATGGCGCGAAAGTGCCGGGTGAGGGCATAGCGCGACTGGCCGGAAACCACCTCCAAATCCGTCAGGGAAATCCCGTCTTCCAGCGATGCCAACATCGCCTCCTTGGCGCGGTGGACAGCCTGTGTGTCAGCCGGCGGCTGGCGCTTTTCATGAAGACTGGGATCAAGCGCGGCCAGGGCGTTGGCGATATCGGCAATGGCCGACATCCACGCCAAAGGCTCCATTGGTAACCTCATGTCGCCAGTCGCCACATGAACGGCATGCGCCAAGGCCGGATCCGTTGATAACCCGTCAGAGACAAAGGGAAGACTGCCGCACTGCCCATCAAGCGCATCGCCAATCGCCTTGGGGTCAATATAGAGCATCCGATAGAGAAAACCTGTCTCTTCCCCCGCGCGGCCGTCATGGGCCTCATCGGGGTGCAGAATAATACTGTGGCCGGGCAGGCTGTGCCGGGTCTCTCCACGATAGTCGAAACTTTGAACGCCGGTCACGGTTGATCCGATGGCGTAGCTGTCATGCCTGTGTGGGTCATAAGCATGGCCTTTAAACCGCGCCTCGATCCGCTCCGGGCACCCATCTCCATCGCTTGGCGCGATCCGGACCCAATCCATGCCTTCCGGGCCGCACGAACGTTCAAGACCGCTGGGTGTGTTGGCGCTAGTCTTCATCTCAACGACATCCTATCAGGCGCGCGACGGCATCGCCATCGCGATGGCTGATGGATTTTGGCATGCGGTAGTGTGAGGAGACCAAGATGCATTTTGACACGAAGTTGGCCATCGTCCTGCGGGATGATTTGTTGCCTTGGCAGGGCTTGAATGTGGCCGCCTTTCTGGCCGGTGGCCTGGCTGGACGAGACCCGGGTATTATCGGGGAAGCCTATCGTGATGCGGATGGGACAGCTTATGCGCCTTTGATCCGGGAGCCGATCTTCGTAATGGCAGGAGACTTAGGCGCTCTTCAGCGGACGCGGGGACGGGCGGTCACGCGGGGGCTGGAGCCGGCGGTCTATACGATGGAGATGTTCACGACAGATCATGACGGAGCCAACCGCGCCGCTGTCGTAGCGGTCACGGCGGAGGGTCTCGATCTCGTTGGGATCGCAGTTCATGGGCCCCGAAAAGACATAGATAAAGTCATCAAAGGGCTGAAACGTCACCCTTGATTGGGGGGCGTATGTTGCACTTTGGCATGGGCATATGAGGGGAAAACGAAGTACTCGGGCGCAGAACGGCATGCGCCCGAGTACTTCTTTGTGTGAGTTTTCGACGTGATGCTCTTCGGCGCTAGGCTGCCTTGATGTCCGTCAGGTAAGACTCGACCAGCGAGCGAACTTGGTCGGTTTGGCCCTTCATTTCCGTGGTTGATGTCAGCACGGTGCGGGATGCGCTTCCCACCATGTCGGCTGCGGAACTGACGCCGGTGATATTTTCAGTCACATCGCGGGTTCCCATTGCGGCTTCTTCCACATTCTTCGATATCTCCTGCGTGGCCGCTGATTGTTCATTCACAGCCGCAGCGATTGTCGATGAGATGTCGTTGATCTGGTTGATGGTCGCCGAGATATCTTCGATTGCCGTCACAGTCGACCGAGTGACTTCTTGGACATTCTTGATTTGCCCGGAAATCTCGTCGGTGGCGCTCGATGTCTGGCTGGCAAGGTTTTTGACCTCATTCGCGACGACCGCAAAACCTTTCCCGGAATCACCAGCTCTCGCCGCCTCAATCGTTGCGTTCAGCGCCAACAAGTTGGTCTGTTCGGCAATATCCGTGATTAAGGAAACCACCTCGTCGATTTTACCTGCGGCAACGACGAGCTCCTGCATTTGCTCATTTGCGATATTCGCTTTTGCAACAGCATCGTTCGTAATCTGGCCGGAGTGACCGACTTGGCGAGAAATTTCACGGATAGAGGCGCTCAACTGTTCCGACGCGGCCGCGACGGTTTGAACATTGGTAGAGGCTTCTTCGGCAGCTGCAGAAACCGCCACCGCCATTTGCGATGTATCCGTGGCGTTGTCTGACATCGATTCTGCCGTCGTGGTGAGTTGAACGAAGGCGTTGGATACCGAGCTTAAGAGATTGGCAACCTTCTCGTCGAAAGCCGAATTCAACTGTTCAATCTTTTGAGCGCGCTCTGCGGCTAGGCGTGCCGTTTCCAGCTCTCGCTGACGCTCTTCTTCCTCTTGCTGGGCGATCCGTTGCCGTTCGGCTTCTTCCCGCTCACGCTCCTCTGCCTGCCGCGCTTCTTCCTTAAGGCGCTCTTCTTCTTCCCGCCTTTTGGTTTCTTCATCATTCAGGCGTTGCTGTTCCGCAAGCGCGTCTGCCTTGATCATGTTTTCTTTGAAAAAATTGACCGCAGCGGCCATGGCACCTGCTTCGTCTTTTCGGTCATTGCCCGGAATTTCGACCGTTTTGTCACCTTCCGCCAGAGTTTTCATCGCGGCTGTGATGAGAACGATCGGACGAGAGGTGCCGGTGCCGATTACCCAGGCCGTTAAGATCGCGACAACGATACTGATCGCCGCGATCACGATCGTGACGACAATTGCGGATTCCATTGATGCGCTTGTGGCGGGACCCAGCTCTGCTTGGATTTCCTGGTCCTTCATTTTCAGGTGTTCGACTTCGGAATCGATCGTCGGTGCAATGGTTTCAAGCTTGTCAGCAACAAGGCCATGCCATTTTTTAACGATATCGCTCAGTCGGATGAAGGCCGCTTCATATTTCGCGTGCAGGACACCCGCGTCTTTGCCGAGCTTGACGAGAACCGGTGAATTCAATCGCGCCATCATCTTTGCGTGGACGTCGCGGAATTCGGCGGACTTCTTCAGGGCGAGCTTAAGCGTCTCATCCTGTTTGTTTTCGACGAACCCTTTTGTGTAAATCCGCATATCCAACAGGCTTTGCAGTGCGCGGCCGGCCCAGTACACAGCATCCGCGTTCTGTCCTTGGTATGACTTATTCAGAAGTTCGGCGAGGTCATGCTCAATCTGGGGACCGTATTTGTCCAAGGCGGTATCGACGATTTCGTCGCGTGATATCTGCAGTTGCGTAACCTCGTCAAAGGCAGCCTTGTAATCATTGAAGCGTTGCTCAATTTCCGCGACCTTACCCATCTTGTCGTGATCCTGCTCTGGGATCATGGCCTGAAGGTCTTTTATATACTGCGAGGTCTTGGCCTTGCGTTCCTTAACAACCGCAATGTTCTCTGCGGAGGAATCCACCAAGAAGCCATTCACAGCGACCCTGGTTTCTAAGAAATTCGCATGAATTTGGGCAGTTTTGTTGGTTTCCTGGGCTATTGCCCGGTATTCTTTGAACTCACTGTTGCCAATGGAGAGTTCAATTGTGGCCAAGACACTAATGGTCAATAACAAGGCCAGAAGTAAGCCGAAACCCAAGTAAATCTTCGTGACGATTTTCACGTTCTTCATGCTGGTAGCTCCAAAATATTATCTCTTGGGCACATTCTTATGCTTGATAGGAGACTACCAGCTCTGACGATGCCCATTCTGTCCAATAATAGACCATAGAAAGGTAAACGGATAGTCAACAATCCGTCAATTTAGAAGAAACCCCAGAAATATTAGAAGAAACCCCAGAATTAAATTACCGCGACCATCCGGCACATTGCGCGATTAGGTGTTCGCACCCATCCTTGATTGTGGAGGATGGAGAGGATGACCGTCCAAAATACAGAACCACCGATCCTGCTGTTTGATGGCGAATGTGCGCTTTGCTCTGGCTGGGTGCGTTTCATCCTTTCGCGCGAGAAACGGCCGGAAATCAAATTTGTTGCGGCGCAGGGGGCAACGGGGCAAGCGCTCTTACGCCAATTGGGGCTGTCCTTGACGGATTGGGAGAGCAATTTCCTGGTTGAAGAGGGCGTGGTGCATTTCAAATCGGACGCAGCCCTTGCGGTTGCCGGACATCTTGGCGGTGCGTGGCCCTTGGCGCGTGGGCTCAAGATTGTGCCACGCTTCATCAGGGATTGGGTCTATAACCTTGTGGCGCGGAACCGGTATGCCTGGTTCGGGCGTATTCCCTACTGCGCAGCACCTGGGCTTGCTGATCCGGAGAGGTTCCGGACATGACCACCACAGTGCCCTTTCGCATCGCGCTTGGAGAGGTCTTTGACCAACTGCCGGAAGCGATACGCCTTTTTCATGAGGGGAGCGGAGCACGGTTCGGACTAGGCTGGGCGACGGTTGAAAGAAGGCGCAATCCAATTGCCGGGTTGTTAGCGGATTTCTTCGGCTTTCCAAAACCATGTGAGCGCGCGGCGCTAGAGGTCGCGGTGACGTTTGAGGGAGGCAAGGAACGCTGGGTCAGGAACATCGGCGGCGCCCGTTTTCATTCTGTCCTTGGGCCGGTGGAAGAGGGTGTTCTTTGGGAACGGTTCGGGCCGGTCAGCGGCGGTATCTCACTGAGCTTCGATGTGGAGAGAAAGACGCTTTTCTATCGTGTCACGCGTTGGCGCCTGTTCGGGTTCTTGCCTTACCCCAATGCCCTGGCACCAACGGTTGAAGCTTGGGAAGAAGCGCAAGAGGGAGGCGGATTTTCGTTTTCCGTGGAAATTGTAATGCCGGTTATTGGTCTTCTGGTTCGCTATGGTGGTGCGGTTGAACGGGTGTATGAAGGTGGATGAGCTACGACGTCCTGAAGTTTCTGCATATTCTCGGCGCTGCGGTCTTGTTCGGGACAGGTGCCGGGATCGCGTTTTTCCTCTGGCGTGGGATTGTGTTTGGATCCCGGGAAGGGGCTGTCTCTGTCGCGCGTTTGGGCGTTATGGCGGATTGGCTGTTCACGGCGCCAGCCGTCATCATACAGCCGATCACCGGCTTCCTACTGGTTCGTGAGGTCGGCTATGACCTGAGCGAACCCTGGTTGGTCCTGGCTTACTGTCTCTATGCTGTTGCGGGCGCCTGCTGGTTGCCTGTGGTGGCTATACAGATTCGGGTGCGCAACATCCTCAACCGAGGGGGGAGCGAAGCCGACGTTTCCGGGTTGATGCGGATTTGGTTCTGGTTTGGATGGCCGGCGTTTCTCTCCGTCATCGGGATTTACTGGCTGATGATCACGAAGCCCTTGCTATGGGAGGGGGGGTGATGAGCGCACGGGTTCTGGTGATCGGGGGGACGGGTAACTTTGGCCAAAGGGTCTGCCGGCTGCTTGGGCCTGAGCCGGAGATAGAGTTGATCGTCGGTTCGCGCGACCTCGCAAGAGCAGAGGACGCCGCGCGTCACTTGAACGGCGCGAATAGCGCAACGGGTGCGCGTCTTGATATCGATGGGGATATTGCAGCCGCCTTGTCTGAGATCCGACCGGACATCGTGATCCACACAACCGGCCCGTTTCAACGGCAGGATTATCGGGTCGCCAAGGCATGTATTGCAAACGCGGTGCATTATATAGATTTGGCCGATGCCCGTGACTTTGTCAGCGGGTTTTCTCAGCTTGATGAAGCGGCAAAGGCCGCCGGGGTTGTCGCGATCAGCGGTGCCAGTTCTGTACCCTGTCTTTCCGCCGCCGTAGCGGATGCAGCTTGCGACAGGATCCCGGTTCTCACCCGCATGGACTATGGTATTGCGACGGCACAGCAGACGCGGCGCGGCGGTGGCGCAACCACTGCGGCGGTGTTGAGTTATGCCGGTAAGCCCTTTCTAGCGTTAAGCCACGGAAAGCCCATCACCCGGCATGGGTGGCAAGGCTTAAGGACTGTCCGGATTGGAAATCTACCGTCCCGATGGATGGCCGATTGCGATATCCCGGATCTGGCTCTGTTTCCGGAGAGATACCCGGCGCTGCAGGATATTCGGTTCTCCGCAGGGGTTGAAGTGGGGCTGTTGCAGTTTGGGCTTTATGCCATCTCTTTGCTGGGACGAAGCGGGATCATACCGAAACCGGATGTATTGGCCCCGCTCTTAAGTCGGATGGCTGCACTGTTCGATGTCTTCGGGTCTGACAAAAGTGGGTTCTTTATGGATTTTGAAGGGCTCGATGCAGCTGGAAATCCAGCTCAGTGTCGGTTCGAGCTGGTCGCGGAAGCGGGTGATGGGCCGTATATTCCCGCGATTCCGGCAGCCCAGGTCGCCTTGAAACTGGCCCGAAAGGAAAAGGTTCCGGTCGGCGCGCGCCCCTGTCTCGACATCCTAAGCCTGGGTGCGCTGCTCGACGCGATGAAGCCCTTCTCGATCCAGCATTTATGGCGCTGATGGGCGCTGATGGGCACTAATGGGCGCTGCTGTTTCCGCCTGTTTCCGACAAGCGCTAGCACTGTGATCCTGCTTGGGATAAGGTCCGGCTCATGTGGGTTGATGTCGTTGATCTGAATTCATTCTACCGTGCGCGACTTGGCGAGGTGGCGCAGGGAACCATTGCGACTGGAATCCGAAAAATCTGGCCGGATTTATCCAGATTGGCGGTGGCCGGGCTCGGTTACGCAACCCCGTATCTGGAAAGCTATCTTGGGGAGGCGGAGCGTGTCGTCGCGGTGATGCCCGCCTATCAAGGCGTCACCCATTGGCCGCGCGATAGCCGCAACCTTGTTGCCTTGGCGGATGAGACAGCCTTGCCTTTCGCGGATATGTCCCTTGATAGGTTGCTCGTCGTTCATGCGATTGAGCATACGGAACACCTGCGGGCTATGATGCGGGAATGTTGGCGCGTTCTGAATGGTGGCGGGCGGATGCTGATGGCAGTGCCGGCACGACGGGGGCTTTGGGCCCGCAGTGAGCGGACGCCTTTCGGTTATGGGAAGCCTTACAGCCAGGCGCAGATCCGGAAACTGATGAAGGATACGATGTTCGAGCCGACCCAGATGGCGCGCGCGCTCTATGTGCCCCCTTTGGAATGGCAGATCATGCTGGGATCCGCGAATGCCTGGGAACGGGCGGGCGCGCGGTGGTTCCCCCGGTTCGGCGGTGTGCATTTGGTCGAGGCTGCAAAGCAGGTCTATGCCGCTGGGGCCGCGCGCAAGGTTGCGGTTCGCCGCCCCTTGGTCGTCCTGCCAAGCCCTGTCCCGTCCGGCGCC
>SPJL01043893.1_pt1 | contig 13187 bp, 20 predicted proteins | sample 3741751 | NCBI WGS metagenome assembly SPJL01 (sample SAMN10925998, study PRJNA522277) | cold seep metagenome | isolation source: Elba SIP-enriched marine methane seep metagenome, extraction at timepoint T3 | place: Italy: coast of Elba, Mediterranean Sea | reverse complement strand
TGGTGACGTTCTGGTATAGGTAAGCGTGACTAGCTGCCCCGGTATATGTACGCCGTCCGGTATTGTTTCAAATTCATAATACACTTTGTTACGGCCGTCTCTCTCTCTTAAATAGTTAACGCCCGCCTCTAGTAGTTGGTTGGCTGCCGTTTCTGACATAGTGGCGTCGTCTTGATCCTCTGGTTTTATGCTGCTAAATTGTTTCACGCGCGTGATTTGCGGTTGGTCTGTAACCGCTTCCAGCGTTGTGTTAACTATGAGACTATCGGCCGGCGTGCTGGTAAAACCCGTGGGGTCTGCATCGCTTTTATCTGCAATCGTAAAACGATCATTCCCTTGGCCCGCGCCGTAAACATAGATACGCGTTACAACCTCTGACGGTTCGTTTATAATTTTGAAAGTGCCGTCAAGTATGGGCACCTGACCCGCCGTGGTTGGGTTCACCATGGCTGTCATACTATCATAAATTGTGACGGTGCCAGATGACGCGCGGATAAAATCGCACCATTGTACAATCCGCCGCGTAGGGATTGTGGAATATGACGTGTCATTTTGGGCGAGGGAGTAATATACACCCCGCTGGGGGCCTATCTGTGTGATTGCCTGCCAAGCTGTCTCGGCCGCCGGCGTCATGTATCCGTCTCTCTGACCCGCCGCGGCGTCATATGTAATAGAATTCCAGCCGCCTCCAATGTTGGGATCAAAGTTGGTTATAATGTTGCCCAATATGTTCGAGGCTTCCGCGCCGGCGCCGTCGTCTATAGGTGTATAGCCTAGATTTGTATATGTCCACTCATAAAGAAGATCGGGCCCTGATACGTGCAGCACAGCACGGCCGGCCCGATTTATGTCTTTTTGGATGTCATGAATAATAAAATTTTGTACTACAATGTCAGATCGGCGCGTGGTGTCTAGCGTTATTTTTGCAATACGGTTCCTAGCTATTAAATCAACCGATTGTGTATCGTCTAATGCGATTGTGAAGGAGCCCCAACCGATTGTACTTAATTCGGAGCTTGTGGAAAAGTCAAGTATACGGCCGTCTCCTATCGTGCCCTGGGATACGTCGCTGCTATTAAATATCTCAACTTGTGCATTAGACCAGTTAGTCATTTATGCCCATTCCGTTTTTCGCTCCCATCGTAGGGTAAAATATGCTGTCCGATTGTAGAACGTGCTTAACTCTAGCGCCCGCTCAATAGGCGCACACCTGGCCGTACAGCTTATTGTATTTCCGTTTGCGTCTTCTGCTATGAGCGTGCCCACGGTGGCGCCTAGTGCTATTATTGCATCGGTATTTGTCACGAATAGCGCGCTTGTGGCGCCTTTGGCTATTATTTCTAGCTCTGTGTTTCCTGCTACCACTGTGTTGTCATTTGACGCCGCGGCGTCAAATTTAGTGCCGTCAATAGCCACATACAAAGAATTGAAGATACGACCGCCGTCGTCATATACGCGGCGCTGTTTATATGTGGCAGTGTCCAGCGATACGCCATCAAATGAATTGATTTTTATGATCTTGCTCATACGCTGCCCATACCCTTGTAAGCTCTCAAAAGTTTGTCCGGTACCGCCTGCGCGACGGCGTTTGGATCTGCGCTGTTTGAACTCACGTTAATATCACCGTTAATGGTGACGCCTCCGCCGCCCATTTGTGAATTGGGTACAACATACCCGTTTGAAGAAGGTACGATCATCTCGGGGCCGCGTTCTCCTACAATGTAGGGTTGCCCCGCGCTTACTGGCCCGCCGGCGGCCCGCTGTTCAATTCCCGCGCTGGGGATACTTCCTGATGTTTCCATACGGATCTTTACTACTTTTTCATCTGGTAGGGCTCCCACTGCCTCATTGACTCCCCATGCTTCCTCCTGCATGGCTATCATTTCTTGTGTTACGCTGGCATAACTGCCCTGTAATGTGCCGGCCGTTACTATGGTTGTGCCTAATGTTTCGTTTAGTGCCGTATTGGCATCGTCTAATACTAATACCTCGTCTTTCGTTACCATGGTATTTTCTGCCAGTAATTGTTGGGCGCCGCTGTATTCGTTTGTTCTCTCGGTGGTGACTTCTATCCCTTCGGCTACTTCTAATGCGGTGTCCCTGGCTATTGCCATTTCTTCATTTGTTTGGCCTAATGTATTTTCCTCGTCAAGCGACAAATTAAAATCAGTGTTTTGTATTTCGTCTGCTACGGCCCTAGATTGCTCCATAAACTGCTGAATAGAGATCGCGCCGTTGGCGTATTGCTCGCCTAGTGCTAGTACGGCTTGCTCAATAGCAACTTGTTTTAATATTTGCTCCGCCTGCGCTTCTGTCAATTCACCCGTGGCAACTTTCAAAAGTGCTAGTTTTTCCGCGTCTGCACCGGCCGCGTCTGCTGAGGCATACATGGCGCTGCTAAGGTCATAGGCGCCCGCGCCCGCTTCTGAGAACTGAGTAAAGAGATCGCCTGACTGTTCTAGTAGTCTGGCTTGCTCTTCTGCAAGTGCCCGCGCTGCCTCTGCTGCTATTTCTGCCTGCAAATTTGCTTCTTCTAATGCTAAGGCCCGCCGCGCCTCCGCCTCGGCTAGTGCATCGGCTCCGAATTCCATTTCTACGCCGGCTTCTGTGTAGTCGTTGGCTACTCGCGCCGCATAGTCTAATTGTTCGGCCGTTTCTTCTAGTCCGTCGTAAACGTTGCGGAGTTCATGCACAAACGCTTCGGCCGTGCCAAGGTTGCCGGTGAGTACGCGATCATACGAGGCAGCCGCGTCGGCTTGTGCCATTAGCGCCGCGGTTGCGTCTTCTCTTGCTTCTATTTCATCTTGGATTGTATCTATTTGCTCTTTAGCTTGGGCCACAAAGCCGGGGGAGATCAGCATCCCTTGTAATTTAAGGTATTCAGCCATGCCAATAGCGCCGCTGTCCCGCGCCGCGTTTAGTGTTTTTTGTGAATCAATTAGCTTATTTGTGCCACTAACCACCGGGCCCGCTATTTGTGCGGCTCCCTCTAACATGCTGTTTTTTAAGTTGGCCCAATCTGATTCTAGCATCTGGAGTTGGCCCGCGGTTGTTACGCTAGAATCTCCCAATATGGTCATTTTTTCTTCTAGGCTTACTAGTACTGCTTCATCAAAGGCGTTTGTATATTCCATGCCTGTCGCTTGGAATTCTTTCGTTTTTTCCATGACGCCTTCAACAGACAGGCCCAAGGCGTCTAGCCTCATAGTTGAGTCGTTCGCAAAGGTCATAATGACTTGCTGCATGTCAAGACCTAACGTGGAAACGGCCGTTGCTAGCCTAACGGTACCGTCTTCGGTATCTGCAAGTCCTAGATTGATAATATCAGTGGCGCCGGCTATTAGTTCGGCGTCTGATACCATGCCTTTCGTCGCTGTTCTTAAGTTTCCTAGAAGTGATTCGGCCGTGGTGTCAATTGTTGCTGATAGGTTCTCAAATTGCATCCTAGCAACTTCTAATTGAGCCCCTTCTGATACTATCGCGTATGCCTGTTTAGCAACTACTGCAACAGAATCAAACGCGGCCTTTGCTACTGACAATTTGCTGGCGAGTTCTGTCCACTTCATACCCGACTTACCCGCGCCGTCTCCCGCTTTTTCCGTTTCCTCTCCAATCCCTTTTAGTTCGTCTGATATTTGGCCGAATCCCTCCGCTATGGCCTTGACTACTAGATCTACTTCCTTCCTAGCTGCCATTGTGCCCCCTCATTATGTGTTGGATATGTGCGATCCAAACTTTGATCACGGATTGCTTTATAGAATTAGTGTGATCGTGCTGGGGGTCTAATAAAATCTCTAGCGATACGGGGCAGTCAAGAGCTACGGCGCCGCTGGCCATGCGGAGCCACAAACGGCCATCTAACAAAACAGGATCGCAGCCGTCAAGCTCTAAAAGCTTTTTCATGTCGGTCGCCAATGTGTTTATGCGTTTGGCCTTGTTGACTTTTTTCTTTTTTTTTCTTATTCGGTGTCTAGCCATATCATCAGCTCTAATTGTGTTTTGCTTAGTTTTGACAGATCGGCCGGTGTATCATCTGGCGTCTTTTGGTTTTTATAGATATACGTGTCATATGTTAGGTCAATGGCTCGTATATGCACTAATAGATCTAACGGCTGCGCATGGGCGCCGCCTGGGGTGGGGTAGTTTCCCCATCGCCTCCACTCTCCCCACGCCTCAAAATATCCGCCGCTAGTCAATATGTGGGCCGTGTTTTCTGAAAAACCCCACGCCGCCGGGCCTTCGTCGGTGCCCTCTACCCAATCTCTAACGGCTGCAAGAATTTTTTTTCAACCACCTGAGCTTTCATATAATCGCCATAAACGGCCGTGTTCACCCATGATATGATCGTCAATGGTAATTCGTTAAAATCCCACTTTTTCGCAGTCATACCAGGTAGGCAGTAATCATCCAATAGGGCAATAGAGACGGCAAACGTCGCGTGTTTGCCCTCTAGTTGCTCCGCCTTTGTGGCTTTGATTGCCGCCGCTTCGATGTCTGCATGTTTGCCAGTCCATAACGCAGGTAGAGTTATATAATATTTTGGCTTGTCGCCTTCCATCTCATCAAAGTCAGGAAAGCGACAAGGAATTAAACGGCCGTTATCGCTCATATTATGCTACGGTTCCCCATGCTGGCGCTGTGGCGCTGGCTGGTACCATGCGGGCCGTGAATGTGCCGTCGCCGGCTACATTGTACGCGGCGCAAACGTATTCACCTTCAAACTCTGGATCACCTGACGCCGGCGCCGCTTTGATCCCGATTTGTACGGTTACTGTAGAAGTCCATGCGCTGCCGGCGTCCACTTCTTTTCCCACAATGCCAGAAAAAACAGTATGCGCGCCGGTTGTGGCTACGTTGTTAAAAGTGCCGGTTAAGTCTATCGGCGCCTGGGGGTGCCCCAACGTGAAATTGTGTACGCCGTCGCTGTAAGCGGTTACGTCGCTCTCGTCATGGGTTAGTCCTACACTGCCCACGCTGTTAACTGACGCGCTTAAATCTCGGGCGCTACCTGCGCTGTCGTCTACATAAATACGTATCCATCTGCTATTGGTTTTTCCGGTTGCCATAATTTATATCCTTATTATTGCCTTGCGGCCGTTACCCAAAATGCGGTTGTGCCGGCGGTTCTCGTTGCCTGAAAGCGTAGATAACGATCCACGGTGCCTGACGCCTCGCCAACTTCGGCCGTTATTGCGCTGCCATCAGAAGAGAATGTGATTAAGTCGGCCCAAACGCTATCGTTTGCGGAGTCCTGAATAACTAAAGACCAGTTCCCGCTTGACGTGGTTGTCACATGTAAAAATGCTTTTAATCCGTTGGTGGTTGATGCGCCGTTGTCTACACTGCTATAGTTGGTTGTGGCGCTAATTGACGTTCCCGCCGCCAATGTGACGCCCCAAACACGCTCTAAGTCGATATAATCCGTGCCGCGTGGTAAGTTGGCCGTAATTAGTACCGGGCCGGCGCCGTCGTGTGTAAAACTAGATTGATCTGCGTAGTGAAGGAAGGCAGGATCGCCAACGGCCGGCGCAGCCTTTATGCCTATTGGTACGCTTACAATGCGGGTTTCTACGGCCGCTAATGCATCATATGATCGGGCGCTGCCATCGGTGGCAAATACGGATTGATACCCGCTTAAGGCTGCCGTTGGAATGCCCAATGTAAAATTATGTACGCCGTTGCTTTGCCCGGTTACGTCATCCTCAGCATATGTTATTCCCATCGTGCCAATTGTGCGGGAGTCTCCCGATAGATCGAATTCATCGCAGATAAAACGCATCCAGCGGCTATTTGTTTTTCCGGTTGCCATCGGTGCCCCCTTCGATTTTGATTATCCCGCGCTCTTGAAGATACTTGACCGTAAAGCCGTCTTTTTTAAGCTGTGCAGCAGAAACGGCCGTTTCTGCTTCATGGCGGGCCTTGTCGTTTTCAAAGCCGCGGGTTGTAATGTATTTCACTTGTTTTTTAGCCATCATCCCTCACGGTGATTTGCATAATTTGGGCTAGAAATTGCGGTAGTGATTCCGGCGCGCCGTCGAATTGGATCGGGTCAATGCCTGTTAATGATGAAAAGCCGGTGATACGGCCGTTTGTGAGATCGTTCTCTTTTAGTTGCGTTATCACAATGTCGCGTGTCGCTGTGAATGCGTCCCGGCTTGCCTTTTCTGGTTGGCTGGCGTCGTATGCCTCGATAATTGCTAACATACATTCATAATCAACGTCTACGCCGCCGGTGCGAAAGTCGGTACTAATATCGTCAGCGGACCATATGAATAAATACGGCGCGTTTTGTTTTGTTTTGTCCAGGATATTTGTCTCGTTGATTAAAACGGTATTGTCATCAAAACCGCTAACCCGTGTAAAAATATCCCTTAACTCTTTTAATAGCGTCGTTTCGCTCATTTGGTCAAACTATCCGTGTATCGTGTTGTTAGCCGTCGTAAAACTTGATCGCCGCGTGTTGTAAGCCATTCGTTACCGGCCGCTTCCATAATCGGGCCCATAAGCGGCACAAGTGTACCGCCTGGGTGATCTACCTTGCCTTTGCCTACCATCAACGTGCCGTTTTCCCTGACGTGCGTTTTAAACCCGCCGCGCTTCGGTACAATTACCTGGCGCCCAGCCTTGGGCCAAAAAAACGCCAATGCGCCCGCAAAACGTGGTCGTATTTCATGCGGTCCCGCTTTGGCTGGGGCTGTGACGTTTAGCCGTACATTGTTTTTTAAAATGCGCGTGTTGAATTTGATCCCGTTGGCTAAGCTTGATGAGTCATAGGGGGCCGTTTTTTCTTGGAGCTTGCGCTGTGCAAGGCTTACGATCTGCCGACCTTCGCCGCGTAAAGCATCCCGGCCCGCCTCCAATAGCTCTTTTTCAGCTCTTGAAAAACGGCCCATCACATCACGCCAGGTTGGTTTTGCTGTTACTGTAAACTTCATGTTTCGATCATGTTTAGATCGTCGCTGTAGCCATCGCTGGGGATGACAGATCGCGATCTAAAATTGTTGGGTTGGCTGTATGTCTCATCTGCTTCCAGCCCTTCGGCTATGGCGTCAAGATACGTCATAATTTCGTCATTCAGGACAGCAAACAACCCGCCGCGCTGCGCTATAGATTTACTTTGCGGAGCATAGCGCCCAGACCCGTTAACGCCCTCAACCATAACGGCCGTGATTTCCATCACGATATTTTCCATTGCGAGAACATTGTCCGCATTGGTAAGCGGAATAGTGAAACCTAATTTTTTCAAGTAGGCATTTACTAGCCCGCTTACCCGGTCGATCATACCCTCTACTCTGGAGATCGTCGGGTTGGTGGTAGCGTCGAAACGGCCGTTCCTGTTGGCGTATCGTGGGACTAGTCCGGCCAATTTCGCCGCGTCTCCGTAGCTGTTAGCAGAAACGGCCATAGGCTACACTCTCACATAGGCGATAGCGCCGCCGCTGGCCGCGTTGCCGCCGTCGCTAATGACAAGGCTTAAAAAGCCGTTGACAATTTGCGGTGTGTATATTTCGTTGGTGCCGTCGTATGTTACGCCCGCGCCGGCGTTATCATGTGCCGCAGCCATGGGGTAATATACGGCGTCATCGTTGGCGTTTGTTAATGTTAGTAGTGTGGTGTTTGCTGCGTTATCGTCTCTCACTACTGACAAAACGGCGCCAACGCCATTGGCTAGAGTGCCATCAATCCATTCAACGGCGCAAAGTTCGCCTATTACTTTTACTGTAGAAGTAACGGTAAGATCGCCGCTGGCGTCGGTGGTGCCGTATAGCTTAATCTGTCGCATCATTACCGCCTCCCAACTTTTTGATCAACGTTTCGCGCTTAGTGCGGGCGCCATAAGAAACGCCGTTTTCGTCTGCAAGTTTACGCAATTCTGCAATTGTCATATCTTGCAGACTAAAAACGGCCGTTTCTTCCACTTCCACAATAGCGCCGTCGTCAATCAAAGCTTGCCACAAGACGTCCGTAAATGCCTCCGGCGTGACAGGTTGCCGCGCCTTTACATTGATACCGTTTTTGGCGTGTGATTTTATCGCCTTTGTGGTGCGGTAAATGGTCATGTTAGGTAATACAGCTCCAGTGTCAGACTGCCCGCGCTTACGCTTCCCCAGTCAGCCGCGGTGGTGACTGTCAGTGTGACAGTCGCCGCGGTGTCATGGTAGCGTGTGCCTGACGGCGCTCCAACAGAAACGCCCGCCGCCGCTGTGCTGAAAACGTCAGGGGTGCCGGTGTTGTACCTGTCGGCGTCGGAGCCGTCGCCAATGGTTAAAACTGCGCTTGTGTCTCCCGCAAAACCGGTAACGGCCGTAAGTGCTGCATATAAAAATGTAGCGCCTGCGGGGATTGTGCCAACAGTAAGATCATAGGTGCCGGCCGTGCTGCCGCCGTCGGTGAATGCCGTATAAGCTACGGTCTCAGTCAGCTTAACAAACGGGCCCATCGTTGTGACGCCGCTTACCGCGTCAACGGCTAAAGCGGTTGATAGCTGCAATGTGTCTAAGTTTGTAGTTCCCATAATTGGGCCTCCATTACGCTACTGCGTGACCGTATACCCATCTCCAGTCTGACCAACCATAAGAATATCGCATATAACCGCGGTAGCGTGCTTCTAAACGGTAGTCACCTGTTGGATCTGCTGCAAATTCCAAAGGCACCCGATCAAACCAGTTAAGATACATTCCGGCCAAACCTGAATCTAACATAAACCAGTTATTGGAGTCTGTGAGATAGTCCCAAACTACAATCTGTAAGCCTAATGAGTTTACATAGCTAATATCATTGTTGGCTGTGCCTGGCTTCTGTACGCTGCGGGTTTCTTCGTATGCGGTATCTTCTAGTTCGGGCGGTACTAGCAAAGTGTTGGGGTTGATAGGGATTAACTCCCCTTTGTCGTCAACATACGCCCGCATCAGTTTTCGTGTCGCTACAATTGAAGCATATGACAATGCGGTGGTGCCGTTGTTGGCTTGTGTTGTGGCGTTTCCTGGGCTGTAAGGGTGGGCGCCACATAAGGCGACACTATCACCGCCGGTATAGCTGGCGCTGAATGCGTTGTTAAAAACGCTTGCGGCGTCAACTTCCCGTTTACGCATGGCGCCAATCGCAAGGCCGCGCGGCCGTTGGTTGATGATATTGTACAAATCATCATCTACCAGTTTCCGCTCAACTTTAAACCCGCGGGCAAATTCCACATGTGTATATGTGGTTTTGAATCCTTGTTCGGGATCGTCATATTCGATTGCGCCCTCGTATTCGTTCCAATTACCAAAAGACCCCACACCTAAATCATGTTCTTGTGCTTTTTGGGAGTCTTGCACATTAAATAAGGTGGGGATACGGGATTGAGCTGCTAACTCTCCCGTTGCTACGTCAAAAATTTGTCTTAGACCTGGCTCTAGGAGTTCGGCCCATTGTTCAGAAATTGCCATTGTTTATAATCTCCTTATATAGCCTAGGCGTTTCCGAATGATGTATCGGAAAATACAACATATGCTAATACGTTGCCGTCGTCATCGGTGCCGGTGTCTACTAAAATCATAGCGCCGTTGCTTACGTCATCGGCGTCAATGGTGTTGGCGTCAACGGTGTCAATTGTCTTAGTGTTTGCCACAACTGCCGCCGTTGTGGTGGCGTCCATAGAACAGCGCCATACCTGATTGCGTGTAATAATTGCCGCCTTGCCTTTCGTGGTGCCTGCTGTAACGGCCGCCGCTGCTAAAGTTTCTTGCATCACACAAGTGACTTCGGTAGTTGAGCCGGTAACGGCGTCGATATAGCCGTCTGATTGCATCAGCATGAGATCACCGACGGCATGAGCCGCGGCCGCGCCTAATGTAAAATCTTTGATCACTGGCGTGGCGTTGGAACCGTCAAGCATGTAGGCAAATTCAAACCCTTTAGTTGCCATAGTTAATCATTCCTTTTTGCTATTTTCGCTTTGCTTTCTGCGTATTGTTCGGGAGTCATTCCCATTTTTTTTGCGATTGCTATTTCATCATCTGACAAAACAACGGGTGAGGCGCCGGGCCTTTGTCCAGTTCCCGCGGCGCCGTCAATGTTGGGCGCTTGTGGTTTCATAGACAATAGCGCGGCGTTGGCGTCTAGCCATGCCGCTAATTTTGAAGGGTCGCTATATTCTGGAATAAGTGACCGCCGATCTTCCGGTACCGTTTCGATACGCTTCTCGTTTGAAGCTTTGAGATTGTCGATCATGGCCTCATATTGTTCTTTGATCGGCGTATATTCCGCTAATTGTGCGGCCCTCTCTTCTGCCAATTGTTTCCATTCTTCCTTTTGTGCTAGCTCTGCCTCGCGTGCTTTTTGCTGCGCTGCCTCTTGTTTTTTGATCTGCGTGCGATAGTTCGCGGCTTCTTGCCGTAGTTGTTGCACATAGTCCAATGGGAACATTTGCGCGTCATCGTTGGCCGGGGAAACGGCCGTTTCTGCCACCTTGCCCGCCTGGGGTGGGGTGGTTGGTTCTGTGCCCGCCTGGGGCTTGTCTTTCGTTGGCTCCTGGCCTTCGGTTGTCATTATTGATCGTCCTCATCATGTATCGTGATTGCCTCGCGTGGCGCATCACAAAAAGAACAGCCGCGCGTATCATCTAGATTTGGCGCTTTCACCTGCCATTGTGTAGAGCATACGCCGCATACCGCGTATTTTTTCGTTACGGTTGGCGCGTCTGCTCCCGGCTTGTGAATGTCTGTTCTTTGGGTCATATAAAAAGAAAAGGGGCGATCAAACCTCTATACAGGTTGATCGCCCCTTGAGACTAGGTGTAAAAATGTCGTATCGTTACACAATTATTATATCATGTAGGGTCAAGGTGCTTTATTTTTCATCTGCTCCGATAGTCCGGATAGAAGAACACAAACGGCCGTTAGTCCGGCCGCGGTGTCAATGGCTGGGACAACAAACGCCGTCAACAATAGAATAAGTGCAATAATAGAATAATATGTTTTCATGGGTTTCCTTTATAACGGCCGTTTATACGGCCCGCTGGTTTGTGATCTGCCAACATGTAAACGTTTGGCCCGCTCACAAAGTTGATTGTACCTGTCCAGTTCTTACCGTGGCTGTTACGCCTAATCCACATAATGATCCGTTGCTCCGCTTCTGTTAGTGCTATTTCGTTGGTCTTCTTCTTCATTCTTCGATCCCGCCGTCGCTGTTTCTATATTCTATTGTGCATCTACATCTAGACAGGCATTGACGCTCGCCAACTGGAAGAAGAGATCCGATAGGTACCCAGCCTTTGGAGTCTTCTGTCAGGCAGCCGCCGCAATGTTTTATACCTGGCTCTAATACGTTTCTTTCTTCAATGAATCCGGCGTTTCTCATGGCGTTACGCTCGAAGCGATCATATGTAGATATAGCTGCTTCGTCATACATTTGTGATCTTACTAGGAAACGGCCGTCTAGCGGCTGGGTACCGTTGGCGATCTGTGCCGCAAAGTTATCTAAATATTCGTATTGATTTCTTATTCGTTGGCCCGCTCTGCCCCAATCGGCCGGCGTCATTTGATCCCAGCCGCCGCGCTGTGTAACGGCCGCATTGATATGCACATCTTTAACCCGTTGCCTCATGGCAAGTTGCCACTCTTTAACGTCTAATTCCCCGCGCTGCAATGATAGAGATAGTGTGCGCGTGTCTATGGCGCTCGCATCTACGGCCGCATCTAATTCCATACGCACGGATTTAGAAGAGATAAAACGCCCGGTGCTTTTATCTCGGTAGGCGCCGGCGCCGCCGCGGCCGCGCTTGTCAAACGTAAATGTGAATCTAGGCATTATTCAAAGTCTTCTGTGTCTTCTGGTTCGGCTTGCTGCATGGCTTGGAGTCGTGGATTTGCAAACTTTCGGACCCATATTTTAGCCCGCTCTATGTCCTCCGGTGTTATTGCTATGTCTGCATCCGTCGCGGGTGGTAGCGGTTTCCCTAACGGTTTTCTTTTTTTGCGTGGTTTCCGTTTCATTATTGGGTAATGTCTCCCTCTAAATTGCCGCGCTCGATTTCTGTTAATTGTTCGGCTTCTTCTTGTGTGTAGCCTGCGAGGGTTGCGGCCGTTATCCGTGGCACCTGTAACATTAACAAGGTTTCAAATGTGGCTGCCTTGGTTTGCTGGGTTTCTGCGTTTGTTTTGTCGGTTTGTTGTTTGTCTACCCGTTGGAAGCTGCCCCAACGTGATTTGATGATCTGGTCTTCACTCATACGGCCGTTTCCCCATACATTGTGAAGGCGCCGGGCCATATACATGCAATCTTCCCAACTATTACCAATGTCCACGCTACGATCTTCTACCTTGGATAATAGCCCCGATTCATCCGCCTTTTGTGTTTCTGAACTGGCAACCTGCCCCGTTACTTGAAAATATGATAACGGAATGCGGGAGATTTGCGCAAAGGTTTGTTTGTCTGAACGTATGGCGCTTTCTAGTCCTGATAGGTCAACGGCCGGCGGAAAAATCCACTTTGTTTCTGGGTTTTCATCATAGCCAATTTGACCCGGTGCTATAACCATATTGCCGGGGTCGCTGCCTCCGGTCTTAAATTTCATACCTAGCCCGGCCACATCTGCGCCGGCTACATAATCAATAATATGCTTGTTTAGTAGATTTTGCGGGCCGGTTATATCGTGCAGCTCACTAACGCCTTCATAATCGCCGTCTGGACTATTGCGGAATTGAATCACGGGAACGCCTAACGGCTGGCCCGCTTCGGTGCCGGTGTCAGTCCACCATACCGGCCAATCCTCGCCATCGATTATGTACGGCTGCCATCCGCCGCCGTTCATGGATTGTTTAAATTTATAAATAGCGTTTGGCGTGTAGAAGTTCGCCCGCTTCATTTTTCCAAAGCCGTCTACGCCTTGGTCCTCAACTTTCCAAACTTTCGCAGCGAATAGCGGCGCATTGGGGTTCTCTTCGTCGTATGCTATTTTGACGCCATAATCGCCATCATACGCTAAATTATGGTTGAACTTTGGCCGGCCGTTCTCATTATCCCAATCTACAATGACATATGTTTTTGCGTCTCGGAATGTTGCCAGATGTACCGCTTTTTGTATGCCGTCCATGCGGGCCGCCTGCCACCATTGGTTTAATTGTTCGCTTTGTTCCTCTGCATCAAACCCGGTTATTGTTAGCCGTTCTTTCAGTACGTCAACCGGGATTTTGCAGAAGTTAATG
>SPJL01040390.1_pt1 | contig 13207 bp, 12 predicted proteins | sample 3741751 | NCBI WGS metagenome assembly SPJL01 (sample SAMN10925998, study PRJNA522277) | cold seep metagenome | isolation source: Elba SIP-enriched marine methane seep metagenome, extraction at timepoint T3 | place: Italy: coast of Elba, Mediterranean Sea | reverse complement strand
TCTCTCCCATTCGGTATTGGTCCAGGGGGTCAGCATTTACGATGACAATGGCACCCCTATCGCGAAATCAGGCATCGCAATCCCGATAGAACCGACCGCCGGGAAGGAAACAACGCGTAGTCATGACGGTCGGATTTTCTATATTCATTGGCCAGCATCCGACACCAGCATTCATAACGCCGTATCCCTGGCAATCGACAGCTCGGCGATTCATAGCGAGATTTCGAATTTCATTCGCAATAGTATCATTCATGCCTTGATCACCGCCCTATTTTTGACCGGAGCAACAGTCTTGGCGATGGGCGCAGTTGCCTTGCGGCCTCTCCTCGAACTCAGAAACGCGCTTGAGAAAGGCGATCAGAGAAATTGGCGCGCGTTAGCAGGGAACGCCTTGAACAGGCGTGATGAGATCGGAGATGTCTATCGCACCACTGCGGATTTGCTGGAACAACTATCGGAAATTCGGGAGAAACTAACCGACAAGGTACGCAGGCGAACAGCCATGTTGAATGATGCGATCGAGAGTTTCTCGGATGGCATTGCGCTTTACTCAAAAGACGGGAGGTTGGTTTTATATAACCAGAAATTTGTCACGTACTTTGGTTACGCAGACACCGACCTTTCCCCAGGCATGGCGATCAGCGAAATTCAAGAAATGGACAATAAGAACAACATCAAATTGTTCAAGGGACTAGCGGAAGACCTGAATCTGGAAAGTTTGGTCGGTGAGTTCGAGCAGCAAATGCCGGATGGACGATGGCTCTTCATTCGCAGAACACTAACCGCGCAAGGCGGCGTTGTCGGCGTTTATGTCGATATCACCGAACGCAAAAACTTTGCCCAGGAACAAGCAACGATCCTGAACACAATTCCAATCCCCCTCGTCCTTACTGACCGCGACACAAATCAAATTCTCTACGCGAACGATAGCGCCCGGCATGCCTACGGAATGGCAGTCGGAACTACCGCTGTCACGGATTTCTATGTTGACCCGCTGGAACGGGACGCGTTGGTCAATGCTCTATCGGAAAACGGATATCTGCATGATCACGAAATCCGAATAAAAAACCCACAAGGGGGAATACATTGGATAACGGTCACCGCCCAAGTCCTTAAATTTCAGGGCAAGAATGCAATTCTCGCCGCGTCACAGATCATTACGGATCGGAAGCTTGGAGAAATACTGCTCGTCAAAGCCAAGGAAGAGGCTGAGCTTCTTTCCAATCAAAAATCAGAGTTTGTTGCCGTTGTCAGCCACGAGGTTCGAACGCCGATGAATGGTGTGCTCGGGATGGCGCAATTGCTTTTGATTACAGACCTCAATGAAAAGCAACGCGACTACGCCGAAACTATTGTTCGGTCCGGAGAGGCACTGTTAACGATCCTGAACGATCTCCTCGACATATCGAAGCTTGAAGCCGGAAAGTTGGACATCGAAACCGTCGCTTTCTCTCCACGAGACTTGGTGACAGATGCTGTCGCATTGATGCGGCCGCGGGCGGATGAAAAAGGCTTATACCTGACACCGACCATCCAGGCTGACATCCCGGCCGGTTTGGAAGGTGACTCCCACCGAATTCGCCAAATCCTTCTCAACCTCCTCAGCAATGCACTGAAATTCACTGACAAAGGTGGTGTATCGATCGAGCTGGAAGTGCGTCCATCAAAGAAAGCCGGGCGTTTCACCCTCTCCCTCACAGTCACCGACACCGGTCGTGGAATTTCCAAGAAGGTACAAAAGCACTTGTTTAGCGCCTATGCCCAAGGCGGGGTGGAAGTTGCCAGGATGCATGGCGGTACCGGGCTTGGTCTTAATATCTGCCGACGTTTGGCTGAGTTGATGGGAGGCTCAATCACGCTGCAGAGTGAGGTTGGAGCCGGCGCAAGGTTCTGTTTTGAAGCCGAATTCAAGGACGCGGATTCCACAACCCTCCCACAAGAAATGCATGCAATACCGCGTTCATCGGCGAAGCCGCCAGAGATCCCACCGCTTAAGATTCTGTTGGTGGAAGATAACGAGATCAACCGTCGCGTCGCGATTGGATTATTGGAGCGCCAAGGGCATTCCGTAGAGATCGCAGAGGATGGAGACATTGCGCTACAGGTGCTTTCCCATATTACGCCCGACGTTATCTTAATGGATCGCCACATGCCCAACCTGGATGGCATCACAGCAACACGCAAAATCCGTAAAATGGATGCCCCTCTGTCCCAACTGCCGATTATTGGTGTCACGGCAGCCAGCAATAATCGCGATATAGAAGACTGCCGCGCTGCCGGTATGGATGACGTCATCACCAAACCGATAAAGGCGGCCACTGTCGCCTGGGCACTTGCACGGTTCACCACAGACAGCGACGAAAGCATCAGCACCGATCTCAACGATAATACACCGCAAGCGGATACCTCAGAACAAGAGGTAGATCCTCAGACAACGCCAACCGCCGAAAACACATCACCCCAAAGTCCGGAAGGTGACGAAACCGCAGCCACCCTAAAAGAGCTAGGCGACGAGATTGGTGAAGATATCGCATTGATGCTCGCAGAACAGTTTATCGCCCGCGCCGCAAATGCGGTGGAGGAATTGGATCGCAGCCTCGCTACTGAAGAATTCGATACACTGAGACGTGCCGCCCATGACCTAAAGTCCAACTCCCGCATCCTGGGTCTGATGGCGCTTGGCCGCGCGTTTAAGAAAGTCGAGATGGCTGCAGCGGCGGAAGATCGGCGCGTGACGACGAAAAAAATACGCGACCTTGAACAGATACTTGCGCCAAACCTAAACCACTTACGGCATCTACTTCCTTGACGGCATAAGGATCGCTTCGTTGTGACCGAGGGCGACGGGCAACAGATATTTACGAAGAAACAGAGGGGCGGCGCGGGGCCAGAACGGTAACAGCCAGTGCCAGAACAACAGGCGCAACAATGCCTATATTGACAACGACCCAACCGAAAGCTTGTTGAAGCCCCCCTGACATCAAGCTTGCCAAGGCCACCATTCCAAAAACCATGAAGTCGTTAAAGCCCTGAACCTTGGCCTTTTCTTCAGGACGATAGCACTGGGTCAACATCGTCGTACCGCCGACATACATGAAATTCCAACCAACCCCGACGAACACAAGAGATGACCAGAACTGCAACATCTCAACACCGGTCATATTGATTGCAACCGCTGTCAGGAAAAACAGTGCGCCGATCGCGACAATCACGCGCGCGCCGACTTTCTCAATCAAACGCCCCGTAAAAAAGCTGGGCCCGAACATCGCAATCACATGCCATTGTATGACAAAGGCCGCATCGGCGAATTCATGCCCGCACCCCTTCATCGCAAGCGGCGTGGATGTCATAAGGAAAGACATTGAGGAATATCCGACCATCGCCGCCAGAATAGCCACCCAGATGCCGCGCTCTGTGCTGAGAATCTCCCGCAACGGGCGGCCCTGTTGAGATCGCTCCGCTGCCGTCATCCGCGGTATCTTGATAAACTGTAAAACTGAGACCGTGACGAGACACAGGACCGCAACCGATACATAAGCGCCAGCATACTCAATCGGCGTCAGCAGATCTTTGCTGTGCTTGGCAAGCTCTGGGCCGAAGATTCCAGCCAAGATCGGTCCTGCCATGACATAGGTAATGGCACGCGGTCGATATTCCGGTCGTGCTGTATCCGCTGCTGCAAATCGGTACTGGGCCCAAAACGCATTATGCGCGCCAATCAACGCGCCTGAGATGACAAAGAGCGGAAATGAGTGTTCCAAAATGGCATAGGTTGCCAGAAGCGCGCCACAAAACCCGATACCCTGACCCAGCGAAAACCCCGCCCGTCGACCAATGCGGCGCATCAAAAGGGCCGCCGGAACTGTCGCCATCATGGTCCCGATGAACTGCAGGCTGAGCCCCAATGTCGGCAGGTTGGATTCCTTGACGACACCAAGAAACGGTATGTCATAGGTAACCCAATCACGCGCCAACATTGCCCCGGTCAGGGCCGTCACAGTCATGATCAAGCTCGCACCTGTATTACTGAGTGCCATTGCAGCACAGAGCAAAAGCACGTTGCGTTTCGTCGGGTCTGCACCCGCAGGCGAAGCCCCGGTCTGTTCAACCGTCATGAATTAGTCGTCCTTGGTAAACGCGTTGGTAATCAGAATATCTTTCACGATCCCCTTGCCGAGGACGCCTTGAGAGATTTTAGCCAAGCGCTTCTTGATCGGAGTGATATTCAAACGCTGTGTCACCGGAATTGTCGAGAAATATCCGTGCAAATCGCGAAGATACGCATTTCGAAGCCCGGGGGTTCGTGCGATGACCATTTGCTCAGAGGTGCTATCCGGCACCTCAATCGACATTTTCAGGATAATGTAACGCGCCACATTTCCGTTGCGGATCACGGGGACCGTCAAAGCAGGTAATTCGACAAAGATCGGAGGGGGACCGAGATCAATTTCCTCTTCTTCTTCAACGACCTCTTCCCCACCGGCATCCTTCAAGACAAACCACCAATAAGCACCGCCGCCACCGCCCCCGACGAGCAGCAGAAGGATGACAATGATGAGGATTTTCTTCATATCGCGTGCCGATGAACCAAGATTTTCAGAGACTACAATCGACTAAGTCTTCTTCTTAGCCGCCCTTGTTTAGCAGCTAGAACTAACTGTGGCGATAGCCCGTTCGATCAGGAATGGGAACGGGATCACCCATTGAATCAAGCAACCTGACCGCACCGCCGCCTTTAACGATCCGACCGATGCGTGTCACCATCGTCCCTGTTTGCTCGGCGGCTTCAGCCATCGCCTCTCTTTGAGAGCGATCTGCTGAGAAAAGTAGTTCATAGTCATCGCCGCCCGTCAGTAAGTCCAACATTCGATCCGGGGCTTCGGCGAGCCAATCAATTGCCGGTGCACTGACGGGAATAGAGGGCGTATCAACCTCCGCATCGACACCGGAGGCTGATGCTAAATGTTCCAGATCCGCAATCAGCCCATCAGAGATATCCATCGATGCCGTCACCAAACCGGACACAGCGCGCCCCAAAACTAGGCGAGGTTCCGGCAATTGATAGCGGTTTAACAGTATCTCAGCCCCCTCCCCCAACAACCGGCCCGTCGCTGCCAGGAGCCCTAAGTACCCATCACCAATCGTGCCGCTGACATAAAGGTCGTCACCGGCTTTTGCACCAGCCCGGCTTGGAGCGCCGGTTGCAGGAGCAGAGCCCATCGCGGTGATAGAGATCCCCAGTGGGCCAGACGTCGCGGTGCTGTCTCCCCCCGCAAGTCGGATACCGAACGCCTCTTGATCCTGCCGCAACCCTTCTGCAAAGGCTGACAACCAGTCCTCATCCAGTCGCGCCGGTAACATCAAGGTCAGGAAATAAACTTTGGGAACAGCGCCCTTGGATGCCAGGTCGGAAAGATTCACCCGCAGCGCTTTCCGCGCCACACTTTCCGGGGGATCCGTCGCGAGGAAATGAACAGCCTCAACCAGGGCATCGGCTGTAACAACGAGACCTGGACCAACAGTTTCGGGCGTCAGGACCGCGACGTCATCCAGCAGGCCCCGAGCCCCGTCAAAATCGGCAGCCAACGGCGCCAAATAGCGGGCGATGCGCCCAAACTCATCAAGCGATCCTGGATTAGCCATCACTATTGTCGCGCGATGCGGCCAGATCCTCCGACCGCAGAACCTGGGCAAGCCGGTCCAAGACACCATTTACGAAGCCGGGTTCCCCCCCGCCGAAGAAGGCGGAAGCAACTGCGAGATACGCGCTGATCGTAACCGGTGGGTCGATATCCGCACGCTGCAAGAGCTCAAAGGCGCCCGCTCGCAGGATGACGCGTACCAGAGAATCCAAATTAGCGATCTGCCGCTTTCCATCCATCGCACCATCGGCCAACTCGTCCAGCCGGGCATGCTCAGTCGAGACGCCCCGAACCAGGGCTGTGAACAGGTCAGGATCGGCGGGCACTTCTTCCCCATCCAGATCAGCAATGCTGCCGCGTGCCGCAAAGTCACGGATGACACGATCTGCCGTATGCCCGGCGAGCTCCATGTCATAGAGTGCCTGGACCGCCGCCAGTCGTGCTGCCGTCCGCAAACGGCCTTTCGTTTGAGATTTTTTGCTCATCAATTACAACTCGAGGCCAAACTGCTGCTTTAAAAGGATCATGCCAAGACAGGCGCGCGCCGCTTCGCCGCCCTTATTCTTGCCATCCATCGACGCGCGAGCCCAAGCCTGGGTCCGATTTTCGACCGTCAGAATACCGTTTCCGATTGCCAGGTTACGCTCGACAGACAGGTTCATCAAAGCGCGCGCACTTTCCTGACAGATATAGTCGTAATGGGTCGTTTCCCCCCTGATCACGCAACCGAGTGCAATATAGCCATCATAGACCTTCCGCCCTGCATGAATTTGTGACTTGTGGGCCGCGCTGATTGCGCCTGGAATTTCGAAAGCGCCAGCTACCGGAAAGCGATCGAAGCTGGCACCAGCTTCTTTCAGTGCCTCAATCGCACCACGCGCCAGTTCTTCTGCGATATCCGCATAATACGGCGCCTCCACAATCATCACATGCGGTGCTTCGCGATTATCAGTCTCGTCAGCCATCAAAGCTATTCCTTGTTAAACAGGTCAGTCTTTCGGTATCGGACGGCGGCCGGCAACAGTCAGCCCATACCCTTCCAACCCGATGATATTGCGTTCCGTATTTGAGAGGAGTTCCATTTCACGCACACCAAGATCAATCAGGATCTGTGCGCCAACCCCATAGTCCCGAAGTTCTTCGTCGCCATCCAGGGGATCTTTGTTTTCACGTATCCGAACCCGATCCGAAACGACGCGCGGCTGTGCTTCACGGATCAGCACGATCACACCCCGCCCTTCCTGACCGATCATTTCCATAGACCGTTGCAGATCGCCGGCCTTTCCGCTCGACGTGTCACCCAGGACATCATCGAACATACTCAACTGATGCATACGCACCAGAACCGGCCCGCCACTTGAAACATCGCCCTTCACCAGAGCTATGTGTTCAGAATAGGCAACCTGATTGACATAAACCGCCAATTTGAAATCGCCGCCATGGGCGGATTCCAGCGTTGTTTCCTCAACCTTCTGCACCAAGCTGTCATGGCGCCGGCGATAGGCAATCAGATCCGCAATCGCCCCAATCTTAAGCCCATGATACTGCGCGAAGGGAATGAGATCAGAGAGGCGCGCCATCTCCCCATCATCATTCATGATCTCGCAGATGACAGCGGACGGGTTCAACCCCGCCAGGCGCGCGATATCGACAGAGGCTTCGGTATGGCCAGCCCGGATCAGGCTGCCCCCCTCCCGCGCCAGAAGCGGGAAGATATGGCCCGGTGTCGTGATGTCCTCCGCCGTTGCGCGGGGATCAATTGCTGCCGCGATGGTTCGCGCGCGGTCCGGGGCTGAGATCCCCGTCGTCACGCCTTCGCGGGCTTCAATGGAAACGGTGAACGCCGTGCCGAAGCGGCTGGCGTTTTTCTGGGGCATCAAGGGCAGGCCCAGTTGATCGACCTTCTCCTGCGTCAAGGCCAGGCAGATCAGGCCTCGCCCGAACTTCGCCATGAAATTGATCGCATCCGGTGTCGCCATCTGCGCCGGGATGATCAAATCACCCTCATTCTCCCGATCTTCATCATCGACCAGGACGAACATCCGCCCGTTCTGCGCATCCTCGATGATATCCTCAATCGGCGAGAGGATTGCCGCATCACCATTTGCAGATGCCGCAGCCGCCGCAACGTCTTGTTTGGATACTGTTGAGAGATCGCCAGGACCAGTGACACTCACTGCCAAATCCTTCCAATATCGGTTTCTTCAGTCTCAGTTTTTTGCGGGCGTTCCGCATCGAGGAGCCGCGCAACATAACGGGCCAAGGCATCCACCTCAAGATTGACCCGGTCCCCTGGCTGCGCATTTCCAAAAGTCGTCATTTCTGCCGTGTGGGGGATGATGTTGACGCCAAAGCGATCCGCCGACACTTCATTGACGGTCAGGGATACACCATCCAGGACGATCGATCCTTTCGGGGCGATAAAATGGCTGAATTCCTGCGGGATTGCGAAACCGAAGCGCAGGCTATCCCCCTCCGGTGTGCGATCCAGGATTTCCGTTACACAATCGACATGCCCTTGAACGATATGACCGCCCAGTTCGTCGCCCAGTCTCAGCGCCCGCTCAAGATTGATCCCGGTCCCTTCCTGCCAGTCGCCCAACGCCGTCTTCGACAGCGTCTCCCCGGACGCAACGACATCGAACCACCCTTTTCCCGTCTCGTCTCGGCCCGTGCCCGTGACGGTCAGGCAACATCCGGCACAAGCGATGGAGGCGCCAAGGTCGATCCCTTCCACCTCATAAACCGTAGAAATCCGGAAACGGGTATCACCGGCCTGCTCTTTCGCGGCGACGATACCGATATCGCTGACGATGCCTGTGAACATGAAAGCGTTCCCTCGCTAAAGTATCGGGCGTTATTCCGGTCAGGGTAATTGACCTCCCGCCACCGCTTGTCAATCGCTGCTTCTGAAAAGCAGCGCCATGCGGTCGCCATTTCCGAATAGGCGGGTTTCTCTTAACGTGAAACGCGGCATCTCGGATACTGTCGAGAGCCCGAGGGATGCCACAGCTGGTGCAGCGTCCCCGCCCAGGATGCCGCCTGCCTGGAACCAGACAACCCTATCGACCAAACCGGCCCGCAAAAAGGAGGCTGCGACAGCGCCGCCGCCTTCGATCAAAAGCCGTGTCACGCCCCGGTCCGCCAGGGCAGTCAAAGCTGAACCTGGTTCGCAGTCATCCCCACCGAGCACCATCGTTTCAGCTGCAGCATCCCGGGGTGCCGCGCCTTCTGCAACGCGTCCGCGCCGATCCAGGAGTACCCGAAGCGGATCTTGCCCGGTGACCCCCGGCAGACGACATGTCAGTGCCGGTTGATCTGCCAGAGCTGTGCCGCTGCCGACCAGGATTGCGTCGTGATTGGCCCGCAGCCCATGTGCCTCTGCCCGCGCTTCGGCTCCTGTGATCCACTTACTGTCGCCGGCGGCTGTGGCGATCTTGCCATCCAGCGTCGTCGCCAATTTAAGCGTAACCATCGGGCGCCCCTGGGTTCGGTGCAGAATGAAGCCCTGATTGAGCGCCTTGGCTTCTGGCTCCAGCACGCCACTTTCAACCTCAATGCCCGCGTCGCGGAGCATTACAAGGCCGCGCCCGGACACCCGCTCATCCGGGTCTTCCATCGCACAGACGACACGAGAGACCCCGGCATTGATCAGGGCCACCGCACAAGGACCGGTAACGCCCTGATGGCTGCAGGGCTCAAGCGTGACATAGGCGGTTGCTCCACGCGCCTCTACCCCTGCCCTTGCCAACGCTTCTGTTTCCGCATGCGGGCGACCACCCGGTTGGGTCCAACCGCGCCCGACGATGCGTCCGTCTTGCACCAGAACGCATCCGACAGAGGGGTTCGGCGCCACACGCCCGAGGCCACGGGTGGCGAGGGCCAGCGCAGCACGCATATGAGAGATATCTTGGGAAGAACGGGCCATGGCGTCCCGCATCCTATCCGTTAGCCGTCTTCAGGCTAGTCGTCTTCCAAAAGGCCGGTGTCGCGATCAATGAACTTCGCGAAATCCTTCGCCTCCCGGAAATTCCGATAGACCGAGGCAAAACGCACATAGGCGACCTGATCGAGCTGGTGGAGAGCTTCCATCACCATCTCGCCCACTGTCTGTGCCGGCACTTCGCTTTCCCCGCTGGATTCCAGGCGGCGGACGATGGAATTGGCGACACGTTCAATGCGGTCTTGTTCGATGTTCCGCTTGCGCGTGGCGATCTGCATGGAGCGGATCATCTTGTCTCGGTCAAAGGGCTCACGAACGCCGCTTCCTTTGACGACAGTCAACTCACGCAGTTGAACCCGCTCAAATGTGGTGAAACGCGCACCGCAGTTGAGGCAGAGACGCCGGCGGCGGATCGCAGAATTGTCCTCAGTCGGACGCGAGTCCTTCACCTGTGTGTCGTCATGGTTACAGAACGGACACTTCATATCGCCTCTCCCACTTCCTCACTTCGTAAATCGTTTGGGGCAGTGCAGTCATTAACCACACTGCCCCATTTCAAATCCTTAGTAAGGTCGGTCGTAAAGCGGGAAGCGGCGGCACATTGCCGTCACCCGCTCATGAACCGACGCTTCTACGGCACTGTTATCCTCGCGATTGGCCGCAAGGCCATCCAGGACCTCAACGATCATCTGACCGATCTCACGGAATTCCGCTTCGCCGAAGCCACGCGTCGTCCCCGCCGGCGTGCCGAGGCGGATGCCGCTGGTGACCATCGGCTTTTCCGGATCGTAAGGAATGCCATTCTTGTTACAGGTGATCCCCGCACGCTCCAGGCTTTTCTCAGCAATATTGCCGGTGAGGCCTTTCGGGCGGAGGTCGACCAACATCAGATGCGTATCGGTCCCACCGGAAACGATATCAAGACCGCCCGAAACCAGTGTTTCCGACAGAACCTTTGCATTGCGCACAATGGCCTGGCTGTAGGTTTTGAATTCCGGCTTCAAAGCTTCACCGAAACCAACAGCCTTGCCCGCGATGGCATGCATCAGCGGACCACCTTGCAGCCCCGGGAACAGCGCTGAGTTGATCTTCTTAGCCAGCCCCTCGTCATTGGTCAGGACCAAGCCACCGCGCGTGCAACGCAGTGTTTTATGCGTCGTGGAGGTCGCGATATGGGCATGTTCCAGCGGGTTCGGGTGAACGCCACCAGCAACCAAGCCCGCGAAGTGAGCCATATCCACCATGAAATAGGCACCAACTGAATCCGCGATCTGGCGGAAGCGGGCGAAGTCAATGTGACGCGGATAGGCGGAACCGCCCGCGATAATGACTTTCGGCTTGTGCTCATTGGCCAGGCGTTCGACATCGTCGAAATCAATCCGATGGTCGTCACGGTTCACATTGTAGGAAACCGCATTGAACCACTTACCGGATTGGTTCGGTGCCGCGCCATGGGTCAGGTGACCACCACTCGCCAAGGACAAGCCCATGAAGGTATCGCCCGGCTGCATCAGCGCAAAGAAGACCGTCTGGTTCGCCTGCGCGCCGGAATGCGGCTGAACATTGGCGAATTTGCAGTCGAACAGCTTGCAGACCCGCTCAATCGCCAGGCGCTCGACCACATCGACATGTTCGCAGCCACCATAGTAACGCCGGCCTGCATAGCCTTCGGCATATTTATTGGTGTTCACCGAGCCAACCGCTTGCATCACAGCGCGGCTGACAATGTTTTCCGACGCGATCAATTCGATCCCGTCATTCTGCCGGACCAGCTCTTCAGAAAGAGCTGAGAAAATTTCCGGATCCGTGTTTTCCAACTCGTCTTGGAAGAACCCATCGTAACCGTAGAGTTCCTGCGCGTTCGCTGTGCTCATGGACAAAACCCCTTTAGCTTCCTTCGCGTCGGCCCAGAGAAAGACCGACAATGCCCATATGCTTGGCCCAACCTCGCGGGGTCGAAGTGCGGCCGCGCATGCCGATAAAAGAACGCCAGCGACCACCGCCGACGCCCGAAACGCTTGCGTCTAATCCTTGGGAGACAGTTTGTCCACCCGACGCTGATGCCGCCCCCCTGCAAAATCCGTCGTCAGGAAGGCCGACACGCAATCAAGCGCGACTTCATGCCCGAGTGTCCGGGCGCCTAAAACAAGCACATTCGCATCGTTATGTTCCCGGCAAAGCCGCGCTTCCGTCGCATTGTGGCAAAGCGCCGCGCGGAGATGCTGATGCCGGTTCGCCGCTATGGAAATCCCGATACCAGTGCCACAGACAAGGATACCACGCGGCGCGCGCCCTTCACCCAAGGCAGTCGCCATCCGATCCGCGAAGTCCGGATAATCCACGGAATCCGTTGTCTCGGTCCCAAGGTCCAGAACTGTGAAGCCCTGCCCCCGCAACGCATCGGCAATGCCGTTCTTCATGTCCAACCCGGCATGGTCGGAGGCGACAGCGATTACTGATCCCGTTTGATTATCTTCTTGATTATCGTCGGACATATCCTGATCCCAACCGGTCGTGACAAATTGTGCTCCTGAGCGCCGCAGCGATCAGATATAGCGTAGGCCACAACTTATTGCGCCAGAGCGGTAGGTTCAACACAATCACCCGTCAGAATTTTTAGTATTTTACACCGCCCTCCTGGGCAACATCACCACAAGATAGGCGCGCCGAGTGCACAGCATCGACTGACTCACTCAAGATATAGTAGACTGTGGATAACTTCTGTATAACTTCTTTCAGCCCCGCAGGTAAAGATTTTCGATTACTATATATAAAATGCCGAATCTTTCTTTCTTGATCGAATTACTCCAGCGTGATTTAGTTTCATTTAAATAGAGCTATCCTCAATCGGTCAGATTGGTAGTTTCTGGGGAAACCAAAGGATTTATGATCCTTTTTTGCCAATGATATGATTGAGTTACGATCCTTCAGGGGGAAAATGAATGAGCGACCAGCGCCAAGATCAAGCGGACCTGTCTCTGGCCGGAACCGACGATCAAGACGAAAAGACGGAACTGCTGCAGATGACTGCCAAAGTCGTTTCCGCCTATGTCGGCAATAATGAAGTCGGCAAGAAAGACGTGACTGAGGTCATTACATCCGTCTACCAGACCCTTCGCGGACTGGATGGGGCAGAACCACCGCCTCGCGCGCCGTCGCTGCGCCCCTCTGGCAAGGCAGCCGTGCCGATCAAACGCTCGGTCACTCCGGATTATCTTGTCTGCCTTGAAGACGGGAAAAAGCTGAAGATGCTGAAGCGGCATCTGCGCACATCTTACAATCTGACGCCGGAGCAATATCGCTCCAAATGGGGCCTGCCATCAGACTACCCCATGGTCGCTCCGAACTACGCCGCCCAACGCTCTGAATTCGCCAAGAAGATCGGCCTCGGCAAAACCACAGGGAATGGACGCGGCCCCCGGAACTAAGAATTAGCGCGGTTCTGGAGCACTTTCAGGTCAAGGGACGCAGTCGAGCTTAGCCAAGCTGACTGCTGTCCGATTCATTGGCCAATCATTCACGTTGAAAAAATTTGAGACCGCTGAAGTCGTCCCCCTTGCTCAACGGTTAGAGTGGCGGGGGTGTTCAGTGCAGGCTACATATCCCATCCGCTCGGCGGTTC